>Ga0207868_1000131_pt1 | contig 102306 bp, 71 predicted proteins | sample Passage237B_FD_187370 | JGI IMG/M metagenome (GOLD analysis project Ga0207868, IMG submission 187370) | Cellulose adapted compost microbial communities from Newby Island Compost Facility, Milpitas, CA, USA - Passage2 37B (SPAdes) (version 3) ...
GGCGTCGGAATGGACGCGGACCATGTGCGACGGGCGATGAAGGGTGGATTCAGCAACAAGGAGAATGGGACGGGGCTGGGATTGAGCATCTGTCGCCATCTTCTGGGGACGCATGGCGCGACGCTCGCGCTCGAGTCGACGCCGGGCAGGGGGACGACGGTGCGGATGAGTTTCCCCGCGGCGACGTGACGGCGAGATGAAGCGCCGTCGAGTCAAGATCACGGGCGTTGGGCCGGTGACACCGGCTGGAATTGGTCGGGAAGCGTTCTGGGAGGGGATTTTGGAGCCGGTGAGCCGGGTGCGGCCGTATCGGAAGCTCGAGGACGAGCTGGGGCCGTTCGTGGCGGCTTACATCGACCGGTTCGACATCGGGAGATTCGTCGATCGGAAGAAGCTGCCGCACGGCGGGGCGGCGCGGCACACGCTGTTTGCGCTGGCCGGGGCGGTTCTCGCGCTGGCGGATGCGGGGTTGAGCGTGGAGGAGGCGAGCGAGAAGGCGGCGGCGGTGTTCACCGGGACGTCGGTGATGGATTTCGAAGGGATCACGCGCGGAACGCAGTCGGTGTTCAATCGCGGGGTGCGCGGCGTGCAACCGCGGCTGATTTTTTCGACGCACGTGGCGAGCATCGCGACGACGGTGGTGTCGGCGCTGGGATTGCAGGCGAAGACGATGGCGGTGCAGAGCTCGTGTTGCGGCGGGCTGGATGCGATCGGTTTCGCGGCGGAGGCGATCGCGAGCGGGGAGATCGATCTGGCGATTTGCGGAGGGACGGAGAGTCCGCTGTTCAAGCATCCGCTGCTGGAGCTGCGCGGGGCGGGGTTGACTCCGCCGACGAGCGAGCGGGCGAGCGAGATCGGGCGGCCGTTCGATTTGTGGCGGACGACGGGCGTCGTGGCGGAAGGGGCGTGCATGGTGGTGCTCGAGCCGGAGGAGAGTCCGCGCAAGGGGATGTCGTGGGTTCGCGGATACGCGTATGCGCAGGACGAGAACGGCGATCTTTGCGGAGGGTTGGGCGTGGCGATCCGGCATGCGCTGGCGAATGCTCAGCTGCGGCCGCGGGACGTGGAGGTGATCAATGCGTGGGGACCGGGGCACCGGATCATCGACGCGGCGGAGGTGCGCGCGCTGGCGGGGATTTTTCAGGAAGGGCTGGAGGAGGTTCCGGCGGTGTCGATCAAGGGGGCGGTGGGCAATGCGTTGGCGGCGGCGCCGGCGATTCAGGTGGCGAGCGCGGTGCTGGCGCAGGCGGAGGGCGTGATCCCGCCGACGGTGAACTGGCGGCATCCGGATCCGGAGTGCGCGTTGAACCTGAGCGGGTTGCCGCGGGTGGTGGCGCATGATGTGACGTTGATCGACTCGCACGGACTTTCGGGAATGAACTCGTCGATGGTTCTGGAACGATGCACCTGACGGCAGCGACGATTGCAGCAACGGTCGTGTTGGTGCTGGGGATCGGCATCTTGTGGGCGAACCCGGCGCGGGCGATCAACCGGATCGTTTTCTTCTGTTCGCTGCACGTGGTGATCTGGCTGCTGATGCTGCACGCGTCGCTGACGGCGGGGAACCGGTTGTTCTGGTTGCGGATGTCGAGCTGCGTGGGGGCGATGCTGCCGCTGCACCTCTGGGCGGTGAAGGAGACGATCGCGAACGAGTCGTTTGCGTGGTTGCGGCACTGGAGGGCGATTTCGGCGTGGCTGGTGGCGACGGTGTGCCTGGCGTTTCTGCCGTTCACCGACTTCTACATTCCGTCGTATTCGCGGGCGAATGCGCGCTTGGTGGGGCTCGGGTATCATCTCTACATCGCGGGCGTGATCGTGCTCTACGTCGCGTTGTGCGTGGGGACGCTGCGGCAGATTCGGCGGGTGGAGGGAATTCGGCGGGTGGAGTTGCAGGTGTGGCTGGTGGGCGGGACGAGCGCGGCGGTGGCGGTGATGTTGTTGATGGCGGCGAACGCGATCTTTCACGAGACGGCGCTGATCCGCCTGCAGCCGGTGGTGATCATGGCGTTCTTCGGCGGGACGATCGTGGCGATCACGGTGCACCGGGTGTTCGACGCGCGGCAGCTGCTGCTGGTGTTGTTTCAAAAATGCCTGTTGGTGGGGCTGGTGGCGTCGCAGGCGTATTTGCTCTGGCGCGTGCTGGCGCAGGTGATGGGCGAACCGCTGCCGTTCTTGATCACGACGGCGGTGGCGTTGTGGTTCGCGGCGCTGCTCAACGGCTGGCTCGATCGCATGCTGCATTTTTATCCGCAGGGAACGGCGGCGCGGCAGGCGGTGTTTGCGGTGGCGCGGCGCGAGACGCGGGTGGAGACGATGGAGCGGGCGTTCGTGAACATTTTGAAAGGGTGGGGGCACACGGAGTTCGCGGCGGTGATTTCCGGGGGGAAGGGACTTTTGCGCGGCGAAGACATCGAGCTGTTGGAGGATTCGGCGGTGGTGCGGGCGATTCGGCAGCTGCGTTGGGCGACGCCGGAGCGGCTCAGCCGCGAGCGGTCGACGCCGGATCGGCGGGAGCTGGCGAAATTTTTCACGCAACACGGGATCGGCGTGATGGTGATCGGCGAAGGGCCGACGCTGACGGCGCTGGCGGCGGTGGGAACGCCGGCGTCACGGAGGCCGTTCACGTATCCGCAAGTGACGCAGTTGCTCGAGCTCGCCTCGATCATGGAGAGCGCGCTGGAGCGTGCGCATTTCTCGGTGAAGGCGCAGCATGCGGAGCAGCTGGCGACGGTGGGGCTGCTCGGCGCGAGTCTGGCGCACGAGATCCGGAATCCGTTGGTGTCGATCAAGACCTTCGTGCACCTGCTGCCGAAGCATCATCACGATCCGGTGTTTCGGCAGAAGTTTTTCGGGCTGATCGGCGACGAGGTGGCGCGCATCGACCGGTTGACGGAGCAGTTGCTCGATCTGGCGTCGCCGCGGGTCTACAAGGCGGAGGCGATCGAGCTGCATCCGGTGTTGCGGACGAGCCTGGAGCTGGTGGCGGCGAAGGCGACGGACAAGCGGATCGAGTTCCTGACGGATTTTCAGGCGAATCCCGATCGGGCGTTCACGGATGGTTCGGCGGCGAAGCAGGTGTTGTTGAATCTTTGCTTCAATGCGATCCAGGCGGTGGAAACGCAACCGGACGGGCCGCGCTGGGTGAAGGTGGCGACGCGGAACGTGCCGAAGGGGATCGAGATGACGGTGGAGGACAGCGGGCCGGGCATCTCTCCCGCCATCAGGCCGCGTTTGTTTCAGCCATTTCAATCCACGAAGTCATCGGGTTTCGGTTTGGGGCTCGCCATTTGCAGCGACATTCTGGCAGGTCTCGACGCGACCATATCGGTGGATCCGTCGGTGCCGGGGCGCGGTGCGCTTTTTCGCATCGTCTTCCCTTGTCCGACGTAGCCAACTTGGTGATACATGCGCGTTGCGGACAACGCGCCTTTACCCGAATACATGTCCAGCCTCGTAATCCTCGCCACGACCGATTCAGGATTAGCCGACGCTTGGGAGCGTCAGCTACCAGCGGGAAGCACGGCGCTGCGCTTGGGGCCGATGATGCTGCCCGGAGGATCGTCGCCCGGATTTTCGGCGGTGGTGGTGCTGGACGCGACCGCGGAGGAGACGCTGCCGCCGTCGTTGGCGAAGTGTCCGACGATCTACGTGGGCGAGCCGCGGAGTCTGCCGTTCGAGCAGGCGCGTCTGGCGGGGCGGGCGCGGGTGTATCTTTCCTACGAGGAAAGCGCCACGCGGTTGCGGGAGCTGCTGCCGCTGATCATGGAGCTGGCGCAGAAGGAATCGATGGTGGAGCTGCTGGCGGAGAAGGCGAAGCGGGTGGAGCCGGTGCGCACGGCGGTGCGCGGCGCGGCGGGCGGGGACGCGGCGGAACTGTGGGATTTCATCGAAGGGGCGATCGAAAATCTGGATACGCGGGAGCGGCTGATCACGGAGTTTCGCCGGGCGTCGCGTTATCTGCTGCGGGCGTCGCACGCGGTTTTCTTCCTGCGGGAGCCGGATGGATTCCGGGCGGATCGCGGGACGTCGTTTTTCGCGGTGGACGATCCGCTGGTGCGTTATCTCGAAACGCATCCGGCGGTGATCGACGGACCGTATTGGCACAGCCCGACGGATCCGATCGCGGAGCTGGCGGTGCGGAACCGGTTGGCGCTGTGGGGCGCGCGCCTGCTGGTGCCGGTCCACGACAACGGGCGTCTGCTGGGATTGATGGCGTTTGGCGTGCGGGACGACGGGCAGCCCTACGACGATGCGGATCACACGCGGGCGGTTTTTTTCGCGCGCTTGCTGAGGCATTTTCTCGGGAAGTCGGCGCAATTGACGCGACTGAACCAGATGGCGGAGCAGGCGCGGATCGGGTCGAAGTATCTGCCGAGCACGCTGGTGTTGGGACCGGACGAAAGCGTGCCGCGGCACGTGCCGCTGGTGGTGCGCGATTTGATCGGGCAGGCGCGACGATCGCGGGAGGTCTGCCGTGTGTGGCCGTGCGCGGGCCAGCCCTTTCGCGCGAGCGCCGGGTTGGTGGCGGAGACGGGCGGCGTGTGGGCGTTTTGGGAGGAGGCGAGCGCGGAGGTGCACGACGCGGCGGTGCGGGAGCGCGCGAGCCGGCGGATGTTGTTGCACGAGCTGGCGCTGACGCTGAGCCACGAGTTGGGGAACTCGCTGGTGTCGCTGGCGACGTTTCGGCAGGCGACGCCGGAGAAGCCGTTGCCGGCGGCGTTGGTCGACACGGTGAAGGGAGACGTGGCGAAGCTGGAGGTGTTGAACCGGAATCTGGCGCTGATGCAGACGCTGCACGAATCGCCGGCGGAGCCGGTGGACGTGCGCGAGATCGCGCAGGCGATCGGAAGCGTGTTGGGGATCCGCGTGGAGGTGGGGCCGGATCCGGTGGTGCTGACGGCGAGCCGGAAGCTGCTGGAGTTCGCGTTGCGGTCGATCATCGCGACGATCACGGAAAATCGCGGCGAGCTGGGGCCGAAGGAGCTGGCGTTGCAGGTGCGTTCGACGGGCGCGCGGACGGAGTTGACGGCGCTGTTTTCGATCAAGGGGAAGCAGCTGGAGCTGGAGGGGATTTTGCCGGAGCCGACGGATGGCGCGGTGCCGAACCAAGGGCGGATGGGGGTGTTTCTCGCGAAGGAAGTGCTGCGGCTGCATCGCGGAGAGATTCACGCGGGGCCGGGATTGGAGGGGACGGAGATTTTGATTTCGTTGCGGAGTCAGTGAGAGTTCCGTCCACTCGCTCACGCTCGTGGCCACGACAGGAATGAGTTTCGGAGAGAAGATCGCGAACTGGGCGGAGAAGGAGCCGACGGTGTCGGGGCTGGTGTTGATCGGATCGCGCGTGCGCGAGGAGCGGGATCAGGTGTGGCGGGCGGATGCGCAGTCGGACTGGGATTTTCAGGTGATTGCGAAGCGGCCGGAGCGGTTTGCGCAGGCGGACTGGTTGCGGGCGGCGGGCGTCGAGCCGGACGTGTATGCGGTGCGGCGGGCGGCGATCGGCGGCGTGCCGAAGGTGGCGTTGCTCGCGGGCGGGGTGGAGGCGGATTTCGTGATCGTGCCGCAGCGGTCGTTGCGGCTGGCGCAATGGGCGATCGGATTGGGGCTGCATCGGCGATCGGCGAAGCTGCGGCGGGCGTTGCAGGATCTGGCGGTGGTGATCCGGCCGGGGTGGCGGTTTTTGAAAGGAGCGGAGACGTGGGGCGGGCTTTATCGTCAGGTGGTGAGCGAGGTGGAAGATCCGCGGTTGAGCGACGAGGAGGCTCGGTCGTTGGCGGACAGTTTCGTGTGCGATCTGGTATGGACGCGGCGGAAGATCGAGCGCGGGGAGTGGATCGCGGCGCAGCGGATGCTGCATCGGACGCTGGCGGAGACGAACCTGCGGCTGCTGCATGAAGTGAAGTTGCGGCGGGGCGAGCGGAGTTTTCCGGAAGGTCGGCGGATCGAGCGTGTGGCGACGGCGGAGGAGGTGGCGGCGGTGGGGGTGAGCGCGCGGCGAGGCGCGGAAGAGTTGGGGGCGGAAGTCGAACGGTGTGCGGCGACGATGCGGGAGTTGATGAGAGAAATGGTGGGCGAGACGTGGCGGTGGCCGGAGTTGCGCTCGAGCGAGGAATCGAGGAGATGATGGCGTGATGAAGTTCGTGAATTTGTGTCCGCATCCGATCGCGGTGCGTCATCCCGATGGAACGGAGACGGTGTTTCCCTCGCAGGGGAATGCGCGGGTGTCGGTCGCGTATCGGCAGGCGCAGACGGTGGAACTCGGCGGGCATGCGGTGCCGGTGATCGAAGGCAAGTATGGCGCGGTGATCGGGCTGCCGGAGCCGGAGCCCGGGTGTATTTATCTGGTGTCGCACATGGCGCGGATGGCGTTGCCGCAGCGGCGGGACTTGTGGTCGCCGGCGGATTTGATCCGCGACGCGCAGGGAAACGTGGTGGCGTGCCGGATGTTTGAAGTGACGGAGCCGGCGGAGGGCGGGGCGTGAGCGGCGGCGGTGATTGGGCGGAGTGGTCGCGTGGGCTGGCGGCGGTGCGCGGCGGCGAGCGGATGATGCGCGCGGTGGAGACGCTGTTGCGGGAGGAGAAAGTGGCGGCGTTGTGGATTTCGGGCAGCCGGGCGGCGGGGGCGGCGGACGAGCATAGTGACGTGGATATTCGGATACACGCGCCGGGTTGGACGGAGGGAGATTTCGAAACGTGGCTGGCGGCGGTGCAGCCGGAGACGCGCGGGCGGTGGCGGTTGAGCAAGCTCGGGCCGGCGGTGTGGAACTACGAGTGCTTGTTCACGGGCGACGTGCCGCTGGATTTGCTGGTGTTCGCGACGCCGGAGGCGCCGGTGGTGTCGGCGGATTCGGTGGTGTTCAAGAGCGGGCCGGCGTTGAAGAAGGCGGAGGTTTCGCTGTTGGTGAAAGAAACTCCGGCGGGGGCGCGGGAAGCGCGGGCGCTGCTCGATGGAGCGGAGATCGATCTGCAGAAATTTCCGAAGCTCTTCGCGCGCGGGGAGCGGCTGGGCGCGTGGTTCTTGTTGGAAGCGGTGCGGTTTTCGGTGCTGCGGCTGGCGTATGTGGCGGTGCGCGGGAAGGACTGCGGGCCGAAGGCGGTGCACACGCTCGCGAGCTTGAAGGCGATTCGGAAGACGATCGAGGAGGAGGGCGGCGAGCGCGGGCGCGAGTGGTTGCGCGAGTTGGAAGCGGAAGGAACGCTCGAGGAAAGTGCGGCGCGGATGGAGCGGTTGGCGCGGGAGATGGCGGAGCGGTTGGGCGGGGAGGCGGCGCGGTGAAGGCGGCTTGGCGGCGACGGCACGCTCTGCCGGACGAAGCGATTGCGCTGGAAGCGCGAAGGGGATTTTCAACACTCGGCCGACGATGTGCGGGATAGTCGCGGCGATTTCAACGGAGCGGGACGTGAGCGCGGAAGCGCTGCAGGCGGCGGTGGCGAGCCTGCGGCATCGCGGTCCGGACGAGTCGAGCGTGTGGCGCGCGGATGATGCGAGCGGCGGGCTGGGGCACGCGCGGTTGAGCATCATCGATCTGACGACGGGACGGCAGCCGATCGCGAACGAGGATGGCTCGCTGCACATCGCGGTGAACGGGGAATTTTACGATTTCGAGCGGATTCGCGGGCGGCTGGAGGCGCGGGGGCATCGGTTTCGGACGAAGTCGGACAGCGAGATCGCGCTGCATCTTTACGAGGAACGCGGGGCGGAGTGCTTCGCGGAGTTGCGGGGGGAATTTGCGTTCGCGGTGTGGGACGGGAGGAAGCGGAAGCTGTTTGCGGCGCGGGACCGGTTTGGGATCAAGCCGCTGTTTTATGCGCGGCGGGGAGCGACGCTGTGGATCGCGTCGGAGATCAAGGCGCTGGCGGCGGCGGGCGTGCGGCTGGCGTGGGATCGCGCGGCGGTGTATGAGAGCTTGTTTTCGAACCTGTCGCCGGAGCGGACGATTTTCGCGGGCGTGAGCCAGGTGCCGCCGGGGTGCTGGCTGGAGGCGACGGAGGACGGGCGGGTGAGGGTCGAGGCGTATTGGAAAACCAATTACCCGAAGGAAGGCGAGGAGACGCGGAGGTCGGACGACGGGTGGATCGACCGGCTGCGGTCCGAGGCGTTGGAGGCGGTGCGGCTGCGGTTGCGGGCGGACGTGCCGGTGGGGTGTTTGTTGAGCGGCGGGCTGGATTCGTCGGCGGCGCTGGGGATGACGCGAAAGTTTTTTTTCGGGGAGCTGAAGGCGTTCACGATCGCGTTCGATCATCCGGATTTCGACGAAAGCGCGGTGGCGGAGGAGAGCGCGGCGGCGGCGGGCGCGGAGTTTCACCGCATCCGGGTGACGAACGCGGATTTCGCGCGGGTGTTCGAGGCGGCGGTGGTGCAGGCGGAGGGGATTCAATACAACGCGCACGGGGCGGCGCGGTATCTGTTGAGCCGCGGCGTGCGGGAGGCGGGGGTGACGGTGGTGCTGGCGGGGGAGGGCGCGGACGAGATCGCGGCGGGTTACCGGTTTTTCGACCGGTCGCTGGGGATCGGCGGCGCGATGCCGCCGAGCGCGTGGCCGGCGGAGGTATTGCGTGCTTTGAATTCGGATACACAGCCGGGCGCGGAAGTCGCGGCGGCGCTGGCGGCGCGCGCGCAGGCGCTGGGGTTTCCGGCCGCGAGCGCGGCGGCGGTGGCGGGGCGGCGGGCGATCGAGCATGGGCTGGTGAGCGCGGAGTTCGCGCGCGAGCAGGCGGGGCGGGACGGGTTGTGGGAGTTTTACCGGCGGATGGAGGTGGCGGAGCAGATGGACGGGCGGGCGCCGGTGCGGCAGGTGATGCACCTGTGGATGAAGTCGGGTTTTGCGAACTACGTGCTCGGCGGGGAGCGGCTGGACATGGCGCATGCGGTGGAGCAGCGGCTGCCGTTCCTGGATCACCTGCTGTTCGAGGCGGCGCGCGACGTGCCGGTGGCGTTGTTGCGGCGGGACGGGCAGGAGAAGTGGGTGCTGCGCGAGGCGATGAGGCCGTTTGTGACGGAGGAGGTGTATCGGCGGAAGAAGCAGCCGTTTTTGGCGCCGCCGACGTTGCTGCAAGAAGGGAGCGCGATGTTGAAATTCGCCGAGGAGAAACTGCGCGGCGAGGCGCTGGCGGCGACGGGCTTTTTTGATGCGACGGCAATCGAGGCGCTACTGAAGCGGATGCGGACGATGAGCGGGGCGGAGCGTGCGCCGCTGGATCCGACGGTGTTGATGATGTGCTCGCTGGCGGTGTTGCAGGAGCGGTATCGGCTGTGAGCCGAGGCGACGGCTCTCAGGACTGGGCGGAGAAGAGCTCGGCGATGACGTCTTCGAGCGGGACGTCTTCGATCGTGATGTCGGCGACGGGGCCGGTGCTCAGGATTTCCTGGGAGACGGTGACGACTTTGTCGCCGGGGACGGTGAGGGTGAACTTGCCGTCGGGCGAGCGGGTCGTGGGCGCGTGTTGCGATTGCCAGGTGTCGGGGAAGGCGAGCGCGGCGGTGCGGTCGCCTTCGTCGAGCGCGGGGACGAAGGAGATGATTTTCTTGCGCGCGCCGGAGGAGGTTTCGAGGCGGGCGAGGGCGCCGTCGTAGATCTTCGAGCCCTTGTGGATGACGATGACGCGTTCGCAGAGCTCCTTGATGTCGGCCATGTAGTGGCTGGTGAGGAGAATGGTGACGCGGTGGCGGCGGTTGTAGTCGCGGAGAAAGTTGCGGACGGATTTTTGCGAGACGACGTCGAGGCCGATGGTGGGTTCGTCGAGAAAGAGGACGCGCGGGCGATGGAGGAGCGCGGCGATGAGCTCCATCTTCATACGTTCGCCGAGCGAGAGCTCGCGAACCATGACGTTGAGCTTGGAGCGGATGTCGAGGAGGTCGACGAGTTCGTCGAGGGTGGCTTTGAACTGGTCTTCCGGCAGGGCGTAGATGGCGCGGAGGAGGTGGAAGGATTCGATCGCGGGGAGGTCCCACCAGAGCTGGTTTTTCTGGCCGAGGACGAGGGCGAAGATGCGGCGGTAGGCGTTTTCGCGGCGGGTGGGATCGAAGCCGGCGACGCGGGCGGTGCCGCTCGTCGGGTAGATGAGACCCGAGAGCATTTTGAGCGTGGTGGTCTTGCCGGCGCCGTTGGGGCCGAGGAAGCCGACGAATTCGCCCTCGGCGATGTCGAAGGAAATGTCTTTCGCGGCGGCGGTTTCCTCGAATTGACGATGGAAGAGGCCCTTCACGCCGCCCCAGAAGCCGGGTTGTTTTTTGTAGGTGCGGAAGACGCGGGTGAGGTGGCGGACTTCGATCATCGGGAAGGGGGAGAGAAGTCACGAAAGGGGGGAAATCCACACAGAAAAAACCGCGCGGCGAAACGCTCACGCGTTTCGCTACGGAAGAATGGCTGGCGAGGGGCGAAACGCTTACGCGTTCCGCTACGGAGGAGAGCGGCTCGCCGGGGACGGCGAGCCCTACCTGGACAAGCCGAGGCTTTGGGGTCAGCCGGTTTGGCGGAGGGGGGCGGTGGCTTGGGCGATCGCGGAGAGGAAAGCGGGGAGGTCGCTGTAATTGGGGAGGACGTGCGAGGCGCCGAGGGAACGGAGGCGGGCAGCGTGGGCGCCGGTGCCGATGGCGACGAGCGGCCAACCGAGATCGAAGCAGGCGCGGACGTCCCACGCGGCGTCGCCGACGTAGACGATGCGATCGAAAGAGGAGCGCTGGTAGTGTTGCTTCGCGCGTTCGAGGGCGGTGCGCATGATTTCGGTGCGCGCGTGCGAGCAATCGCAGAAGGCGTAGGGGAGATCTTCGAACGGGATGCCGGCGGAGGTGAGCTTGTGGCGGGCGGTCATCTCCCAATCGCCGGACGCGATGGCGACGGCGACGTTGTTGTTGCGAAGATGTTGGAGGGCGGCGGCGGCGCCGGGGATTTCGCGGGTGCAGCGGCCGCTTGTGCGGTGGATTTCCGACATGATCTCGACCATGCGGGTTTGGACGGCGCGGGATTCGTCGGCGGTGGGCGTGGAGCCGCGGGAGGCGCGGACGATTTCCTCGAGGCAGTAGGACGAACTCGTGTGCGTGTAGGTGTCCCAGGCGGTGACGACGTTTTCGAGGCGGAGCGCCTGCTGAATCGCGAGCACGTAACAGTTTTCGTCGAGCGAAAAGCTGTCGGTAAGGGTGCCGTCCATGTCGAACATCACGAGCTGCATAGCTGGAAGTTCGAGAGAAGGAGCAGCGTGTGTGCCTGGCAAGTGTGCGGGGGTGGAATCCTGTTAAAGGAAGGTGATTTGCGGCGGGTGTGCGCGAGCCTGGTCAGGAGCCGAGTTTGGCGTAGTCGAGGACGGTGTGGCTGATCTCGCCGGCGTCGAGGGCGGCGCGGTCGGTGAGCGGGCCGGCGGGCGAGAGGTCTTCGCCGAGACGGAAAACGAGGCGATGCGTGCCATCGTCATCGGCGGGGCTGAAGAGACCGGGAACGACGACGCGTGCGGGGATGGTGCGGCGAACGGGCGTGTCGGGGCGGCAGCGGAGTGGGAAGTTGATGTTGTGAACGATGAAGCTGTCGCGCGAGGTGGCGGCGAGGAGTTCGGTGCTGAGGCGCGCGGCGTGGGCGGAGGAAATTTTGAGGGTGGCGTGGAGCTCGGCGTCGGGGGTGTCGCGGTTGGCTTTGAAGCGGTCGTAGAGCTCGGTGGTGAGGTCTTGCGAGAACGCGATGGACGGGAGGCCGTGGAGCGCGCCCTCCCAGGCGCCGGCGATGGTGCCGCTGGCGATGATGAAGCCGAGGGAGGCGTTGCGGCCGGTGTTGATGCCGGAGACGACACCGTCGACGGGTGTCTTGATCAGGTGGCCGAGGCCGATGTTGACGCAATCGCTGGGAGTGCCGTCGACGACCCACGTGTCGCAGCCGAGACCGTGGTCGCTGATGCAGGCGTGGACGGGGCGGTTGCGGGATTTGGCGGCGCCGATCCAGCTCTGTTCGGATTTGGGGGCGACGACGGAGATGGTGTGGCCGACGGCGCGGAGCGCGTGGACAAGTTCGTGGAGGAAAACGCTGTGGATGCCGTCGTCGTTGGTGACCAGTAAGTGCATGTGCGAAAACGGGAGGTAATCGCACGAAGGGCGGGGAGGGGAAGCGTGGAGTTAGGGAGGGTTGAGGCGGGTGAAGAGGGCGGGCGGCGGGTTTTGGCCGGCGAGCTGGCCGCCGTCGATGACGAGGGTTTGGCCGGTGATAAAGGCGGCGGCGTCGCTGGCGAGGAAGAGGAACGCGGGAGCGACGTCTTCGGCGCGGCCGGGGCGGCCGAGCGGGATGTAGCGGTCGACGAAGTCGCGGACGAATTCGGGGGAATCGATTTCCTGCGACATGGGCGTCTGGATGTAGCCGGGGCAGATGGCGTTCACGCGGATGCCGAGATGCGCGAGCTCGAGGGCCATGGTGCGGGTGAGCATGAGGACGCCGCCCTTGGAGGCGTTGTAGTGGGCGTAGCCGGATTCGCCGTCGACGGCGTTTTTGCTGCCCATGTTGAGGATGACGCCGCGGCGGCGGGCGGCCATGAGGCGGGCGGTGGACTGGGCGACGAAGAAGAGGCCGGTGAGGTTGACGTCGAGGATCTCGCGCCACTCGCGTTCCGTGACGTGGAGAAAACCGGATTCGCGGGCGATGCCGGCGTTGTTGACGAGGATGTCGATGGGGGCGCTGGCATCGGCGTCGGCGATGGCGCGGTCGACGTCGTCGCGGCGCGAGACGTCGACGCGTGTTGAAAAGATGGATACGCCGAGCGGGGTGAGCTGACGGGTGGCGTCGGCGAGGAGGGCTTCGTCGATGTCGAAGAGATGCAGCGTGGCGCCGGCGCGGGCGAAGTGGCGGGCGATTTCGAGGCCGAGGCCGCGACCGGCGCCGGTGACGAGAACGGTTTTGCCGGCGAAGGTGGGAGGAAAGGAAGGAGTGGCGGTGGTGTTCATCGCGCGAGCGGGTGGCGTTGTTTGAGTCGGTCTTCCCAGACCGTGACGAGGAGCGTGCTGGCGAGGACGAGGAGGCCGCCGGCGATGGCGGCGGGGTTGAGGCGTTCGCCGAGGAGAAGCCAGGCGATGATGACGCCGAACATGGGGATGAGGTAGTTCGAGAGCGCGGCCTGGGTGGCGTCGAGGCGCATGAGGACGGTGAGGAAGACGATCATCGACACGCAGTATTGGAAAACGGCGAGGAGCAGGAGGCCGGTCCAGCCGCGCGGGGAAAGTTGCGAGAGTTGCGCGAGGCTTTCGGGTTCGGCGAGGAGTGCAGTGGGGACGAGGAAGAGACAGGCGAAGACGTAGCTGCCGAGGAGCACTTCGAGCGGGGTGAAGCGCAGAAGCATTTTCTTGGAGTAGACGTTGTAGAAGGCGCTGCCGAGGACGCCGAGGAAGACCATGAGATTGCCGGCGAGGTAGCTGCGGGAACCGAGGTCGGCGGCGCGCAGATCCTGGCCGGAAGCGACGAGGACGCCGGCGATCGCGAGCGCGAAGCCGAGCCAGCGGAGACGCGTCATGCGTTCGCGGAGGAGAAGGAATGCCATCAACGCGGTGGCGACGGGGAGCGAGAGGGAGATGAGCGCGGCGTTGGAGGCGAGGGAGCGCTGAGTTCCCCACGTGGCGAAAAGTTGGGCGACGACCTGGCCGCAGAGGCCGATGGTGAGGAAGCCGAGAGCGTCGGCGGGGCGGACGGTGGCGGGTGGAATTTCGCGAGTGGTGCTACGGCGCTCCAAGAAGACGACGGGGGCGAGGAGGAGCGTCGCGAGGAGCATCGGGAAGGCGGTCGTGAAGAGGGGACCGACTTCGTCCTGGACGAGTTTTACGAGGGCGAATTGAGAAGCCCAAATGAAGTTGCAGAGGAGTAAGAAGCTCCAGTCGCGGAGTTTGGCGGCAGCGGGGGCGGCGGGCATGGGAACGGGAGCCCGCGGGAGCGGGTTGCCGGACCATGACCGGAGAGTTGGAAACGGGTGGAGACTCGCGGCGTTGAACCCGTTTTTTCGCGGCGATTAAGTGGGAACCGCGAAGAAGCCGGAAGAGCCTGCCGAATCGCGCGTGGGAAGCGTTCCGATCACGAGCACGACTACGATCACGAGCACGAGCGTGTGGACGCGGGAGTTCAGGCGGGGCGGCAGGTGGAGCGTTGGCGGCCGAGGTGGTCGATTTCGAGGGTGACGACGTCGCCGGCGTGGAGATAGCGCGGGGGCTTCATGCCGAGGCCGACGCCGGGCGGAGTGCCGGTGGTGAGGACGTCGCCGGGCTCGAGGGTCATGAATTGCGAGAGGTAGTGGATCAGATGCGGCACGTTGAAGATCATCGTGCGCGTGCTGCCGTTTTGGCGGGGTTCGTCGTTGACCCAGAGGCGAAGGCCGAGGTTGGAGGGGTCGGAGATTTCGTCGGGCGTGACGAGCCAGGGGCCGAGCGGGTTGAAGGTGTCGCAGGATTTGCCCTTGGTCCACTGACCGCCGCGTTCGAGCTGGAAAGTGCGTTCGGAAACGTCGTTGGAAACGCAGTAGCCGGCGATGCAGGCGGCGGCGTCGGCGGGCGAGGCGAGGTAGCGGGTTTCGCGGCCGATGATGACGCCGAGCTCGACTTCCCAGTCGGTTTTTTCGGAGCCGCGGGGGATGAGGATGTCGTCGTTGGGGCCGACGACGGTGTTGGTGGCTTTGAGGAAGACGATGGGCTCGGCGGGAATGGCCATGCCGGATTCGGCGGCGTGGTCGGCGTAGTTGAGACCGATGCCGATGAGTTTGCCCGGGCGCGGAACGCAGGAGCCGAGACGGGCGTCGGCGGGGGCGAGGGGGAGCGTATCGGGATTTACGTTACGCAGTTTTTCGAGGCCGCCGGATTGGAAGAAGGCGGGCGTCCAGTCGGGGGCGAGCGAGGAGGCGTCGCGCAGGCGGTTTTGGGAGTCGACGAGGGCGGGTTTTTCCTGGCGGAGGGGGCCGAAACGGGCGAGGCGCATGGTGTGTATTGGGGAAGGTGAACGGAGCGCCCGCGAGCGGGCGGCCTACGAGTCAGTTGAAGACGTGGGGATGGGTGGTTTTCAGTTCGGCGACGGATTCGTCGAAGGCTTCGAGGGTGCGGGTGACGTCGGCGTCGGTGTGGGCGAAGCTGAGGCTGGCTTGTTTTGCCGGAATGGGAATCTGATAAATGCCGCGTTGGATGAGAGAGAGGCGAAGGGCTTTGTCGGCGGCCATGTCGTGGCGCGTGGCGATATCCCACCAGTTTTGCGGGAGAGCATCCATGAGGTAGACGCAGCTCGCGCTGCCGAGACGCGAGACCTGCGCGCGCAGGCCGTGGCGGCGGAAGATCTCCTCCTGGCCCTGCTGGAGCTTCGCACCCATGTGTTCGAGTTTTGAATACACGTCGAGGGAGCGGTCCATGAGCTTCTTCAACGTGGCGAGACCGGCGGCCATGGGGATCGGGTGGGCGTTGTAGGTGCCGGCGAGGAGGACGCGTTTTGACGGATCGTTGTGGAGGACGAGGTCCATGAACGGGCGCTTGCCGGCGATGGCGCCGAGCGGGATGCCGTTGGCGATGGCTTTGCCCCAGGTGGAGAGATCGGGCGCGACGCCGCTGAGCGTTTGGTAGCCGCCGAGGCTGGCGCGGAAGCCGGTCTTCACCTCGTCGAAAATGAGAAGGAAGCCGTGTTGATCGGCGAGCGTGCGGAGGGCTTCAAGGTAGCCGGGCTTGGGGCGGACGACGCCGATGTTTTGGAGGACGGGCTCGAGGATGATGGCGGCGAGCGGGACGCGTTGGGCGACCTTGGCGACGGCGGCGGGGTCGTTGAATTCGACGGCGTGAATGAGCGCGGCTTCCTCGGGCGGGATGCCGGCGGTGATGGGCGCGAGGGGGTATTCATCGCCGACGATTTGTTTTCCGCCGAGCTGGTCGGGCGGCGTCATGAGATTGGCGGCGACCATGTTGTGGTGGCCATTGTAGCCGCCCTGGATTTTCAGGATGTGCGAACGGCCGGTCCAGGCACGCGCGACGCGGATCGCCTGCGCGGTGGCCTCGCTGCCTGTATTCATGAACTGGACACGCTCGGCGAACGGGACGCACTGGAGGAAGCGTTCGGCGAGTTCGCCTTCCTCGCGCGTGGCGCCGGAACCGAAGTTGGAGAGACCGTGCTGGAGGGCGGCGGCGACGGCGGCGTTTACGTCGGGATCGTTGTGCCCGAGAATGTAGGGCGCGAAGCCGAAGTGGTAGTCGATGTATTCATTGTCGTCGAAATCCCAGACGTGCGAGCCCCGGCCGCGGGCGAAGGAAATGCACGGATCGGCGCGGCGGTTGAGCGAGGCGAGGCCGCCGGGGATCCATTGTTCGTTGCGGGTGAGGACGGCGCGGGTGCGGGTCCAATCGAGAGGAGCTTTCATGAGAAGGCGGGTTGGTCGGGCCAACTGGAGAGCACGGGGTGGTTGTCGTGGATATGATGAACGAGGGCGGCGATGGCGGCGGGGCGGTCGTCGTCGAGGATGGCGCGGAGGATGGCGCGATGTTGTTCGCAGCTCTGGCGGGCGGCGGGGTGGTCGTGATCTTCCCACTTGAAGAGCGTGCTGAAAAACGGCGCGTGCTGGGCGAAGAAACGGCGGATGTAGCGGTTTTCGGAGCGCTCGATCCAGTAGTCGTGGAGGCGATTGTCGGGCTTGGCGGCGCCGGGATCGTTGCGGCGGTAGAACGACTCGAGATCGGTGCGTTCGAGGCGTGGCCACGCGAGCGTGAGGGCGCGGACCTCGAGGACTTCGCGAACTTGGAGGAAGTCGGCCATGTCCTGGCGTGAGAACGGGCGGACGCGCCAGCCGCGGCGGGGGACGTGTTCGACGATGCCTTCGGCGTGGAGGCGTTGGAGGGCGTCGCGGGCGAGGGCGCGCGAGACGCCGAAGTGAGCGGCGGTGGATTCTTCGCGAAGGAAAGTTTCTTCGCCGCGCAGGCTGAGGCGAACGGCGAAAGCGGAAAGGCGGGCGTGGAGGTCGCGAGAGGAGGCGTCGGCCGGAGGGCGAGGCCGCGCGATTTTTTTTGGACGGGTCTCTGCGCTCGGGCGGGGGCCACGTGCAGCGAGGTGCTTTTGCAGCAGGCCCTCGCGGCGGAGGCGGGCGAGGGCGAGACGGACGGGTTGCGTGCTGACTTGGTAGGCTTGGGCGAGGGCGGTGAGGCGAAGATCGAGCGGGGCGTCGCCGGCGGCGGCGAGGCGGCGGCGGAGATCGTCGGCGATGTGATCGGTCAGGGACATTTCGGGCGATCGTGATGTTTGATCTTGTCGACAATATCACAAGAGGTAGGGTGGCAAGCGTTTTTCAAAAATGAAGATCACCGCCATCAACGCCCACGTGTGCCATGCGCGCATGCGCAATTGGATTTTTGTGAAGGTTGAAACGGATCAGCCGGGCTTGTGGGGCTGGGGCGAGGCGACGTTGGAGTGGCACACGCGCGGGGTGGTGGGCGCGATCGAGGATCTGGCGACGCTGCTGGTGGGCGAGGATCCGCGGCGGATCGAGCACCTGTGGCAGATGATGTATCGGCAGCATTTCTGGCACGGAAACGGGATCGTGCGCGGGACGGCGATCAGCGGGATCGACATCGCGCTGTGGGATATTCTCGGGAAGATCCACGGCGTGCCGTGTCACGAACTCTGGGGCGGCCGCGTGCGCGATTACGTGCGGCTGTATTGCCATCTCGGTGGCGGGAAGATGGAGGATTTTTACGAGACGTCGCCGGCGGATGCGGCGCGGTTTGCGGATCTGGCGCGCGCGGCGGTGGCGGATGGGTTTACGGCGTTCAAGACGATGGCGGTGCCGGAAACGATGTCGCTGGAAGGGAACCGGCCGGTGCGTTTTGCGGAGGCGTGCGTGGCGGCGATGCGAGAAGCGGTCGGGGCGGACATCGACATCATGGTGGATTGCCATGCGCGACCGTCGCCGCGGATGGGAATGAAGTTTGCGAAGGCGCTCGAGCCGTATGGGCTGTATTTCTTCGAGGAGCCGTGCTGGCCGGAAACGATGGACGAGATCGCGGCGATTCAGCGGGCGGTGACGACGCCGATCGCGACGGGCGAACGGATGGTGGGGTGCCACGCGTTTCGCGAGGCGTTGGAGAAGCGGGCGTGCTCGGTGCTGCAGCCGGACATCACGCACTGCGGTGGATTGACGGAGGCGCGGCGGATCGCGGCGCTGGCGGAGGCGTATCGGGTGTCGCTCGCGCCGCACAATCCGCAGGGGCCGGTGAGCACGGCGGCGTCGCTGGAGCTGGGGTTTGCGACGCCGAGTTATATTATTTGCGAGGCGGTGCACCAAGACGTGCCGTGGCGCGGAGACGTGGTGAAGGAAGGATTTACTGTCGAAAAGAAGGGGCGGATCGTGCGGCCGAATCGGAAGCCGGGGCTGGGGATCGAGTTGGACGAGGAGGAGATCAGGAAACATCCGTTCGAGCAGGAGGTGCTGCAGCGGACGTTTTATGCGGACGGGAGTGTGGGGGATTGGTGAGGGGGAGGGCGTCTGGGGCGGGCAGAAAGATTTGTTTGCCTTCGATGGTGGGGTCGTATGACCTCGCACCCTTTTCCACTACGCCTGCCCTCAATTCCGGGGCGACAGGCGGAACGAAACCATGAGCCAAAAATTCGAACTGAACGTCGCTTCCCGCGCCCAAACCGGCCGCAGCGCCTCCCGTCGCCTTCGCAAGGCCAACCGCGTTCCCGCGGTTCTTTACGGAAAGCACACCCGCCCCGAGTCGCTCTCGGTCGACATCCCCGAGTTCACCCGTCTGGTGAAATCCGTTGGCGGTCGCGCGGTGCTCATCGAGCTGAAGCGTGAAGACAAGAAAGAGGGTTCGCTCTCCTTTCTTCAGGAAGTGCAACGCGACCCGATCACGGATCGCTATGTGCACATCGATTTTCAGGAAGTTAAGGCGGACGAAAAGTTCGAGATCCGCATCGCGGTGCGCCTGACGGGTGAATCGTTTGGCGTGAAGAACCAGAGCGGCGTTTTGGAGCTCGCGACGCAGCAGCTCCGCATTCGCACCCTGCCGAAGGATCTGCCGGAAGCGATCGTGGTCGACGTGACCGAATTGAAGGTCGGCGAGACGATCAAGGTGGGCAATTTGAAGCCGATCCCGGGCGTCGAGTTTCTCGATGCGGCGGGTCAGCCTGTGGTCTCCTGCGTGGAGCCCGTGGGCGAAATCGCGAGCGACGCCGCGGCTGGCGCGCCGGCCGAAGGTGCCGCCGCTCCGGCTGCGGCTGCCGCCGCTCCGGCTGCCGCCGCCGCTCCGGCGGCAGGTGCGAAGCCGGCCGCCGCCGCCGCTCCGGCCAAGAAGTAAGTTTTGCACGCCCGGTCCGTCGCTTGACCGCAACGGGCCGCGGGCGTTGTTCTTTGAGTCATGTCCATTTCGCTCGTTGCCGGTCTCGGCAACCCGGGCCGCGAGTATGCGGAGACCCGTCACAATCTCGGTTGGGTCGTGATCGACGCGTTTGCGGCCAAGCTCGGGTTGACGTGGAAAGCCGCCGCGCAGTTCGACGCGCAGATCGCGCGCTGGGATCGCCCGGGCAGAAGCTCGTGTTATCTCGTGAAGCCGCAGACGTTCATGAACGACAGCGGCACGTCGGTCGGTGCGCTGGCGCGGTATTACAAGATTCCGCCGCCGTCGATCGTCGCGATCTACGACGATCTCACGATCGACCTCGGGTTGGTGAAAGTTTCGGTCACGGGCAGCGCCGGCGGCCACAACGGCGTCGCCAGCCTGCTGGAACATCTCGGCAACGGCTTCGTGCGCTATCGGCTCGGAATCGGGCCGAAAGACCCGCCGCAAATGGACCTCAAGGATTTCGTTCTCGGAAAGTTTACCGCCTCGCAACACGCCATCGTCACTCAACAACTCCCCCATTATCTCGCCGGACTCGATCTGCTGCTCTCACGCGGCGCCGATGCGGCGATGAATCAGCTCAATCGCAGAGATCCAAAATGAACGCCACCCAACGCAACTACCGCGCCTCCTTCATCCTCGATAACCGTGGAAAGGAAGACTCGATCGATCAGATCATCGACGGTGTGAAAGAAGTCATCGCCGCCGTGCAGGGCGAAGTCACCGCAGTCGAAAACCTCGGCAAGAAGGACTTCGTGCGTGTGACCGACCGCAAGTTCACCAGCGGCGCCTACGTGCAGATCGACTTCAAGGGCCCGCCGCAGGCGCCGGCTCAGCTCAAGGAGAAGCTCCGCCTCAACGGCAGCGTTTACCGCACGTTCGTGCAGAGCGTTTGACGGTTTGACGTAGTGGCGCGGCGGTTTATTGAACCGCCGTGCAGTCCCGTCCCGGTGCGATCAGGCGCCGGGAAAACCCAGTCTCCCATCCCCGCAACGACGCAGCTCCTTCACTCCCCATGGCCAACTTCAACAAAGTTTATCTGATCGGGAATCTCACACGCGACCCGGAGTTGAGGGTCACGCCGAAGGGCACGGCGATCTGCCAGTTTGGCATCGCGGTGAATCGTCAATTCAAGGACGAGTCGGGCGCGATGCGCGATGACACGACCTTTGTGGACATCGAAGCTTGGGGACGGCAGGGCGAAACGATTTCGAAATACTGCACGAAGGGCCGGCCGCTGTTCATCGAGGGGCGTTTGAAGCTCGATCAGTGGGAGGACAAAGCCTCCGGGCAGAAGCGCAGCAAGCTCAAGGTGGTGCTCGAGGGATTTCAGTTTCTGGGCGGCGGTCAGCGCGAAGGTGGCGGTGGTGGTGGCGAATACGATCAATCGCCGGCGCCCGAGCGGCACTCTCCTCCGCCGCGGAGCAGCGCGCCCAGGCCGGCTTCGACGGAAAATCTCGACGAAGACGTGCCGTTCTGAGACGCGGGTCGGTCGGATCGACAAAGTTTCAACGCGGGCCGAGGCCCGCGTTTTTTGTTGTCCGGGCGAAATGAAATTCAGCGGCAGCGGCAATACGTCTCAAACGCCGCACGACGGGTTCCATGGACAGGTGGCGCGAAGCGGTCATAGTCGGGATTCCGCGAGCGGTTCGCGGACGTGAAGAGTGGAAGCATTACCCGATGAAAAAATTGTGCTGCCTTATGTTCTGCCTCGCGCTGACGGCGCAGGCGCAAAAGTGGGAAGGTCTGGCGCTGACTCCGCCGATGGGCTGGAACAGTTGGAATACGTTTCACAGTCACGTGAGCGAGCGAGTCGTCCGCGAAACAGCCGAGGCGATGATCGCGAACGGCATGCGGGATGCGGGGTATATCTACATCGTGATCGACGACACGTGGTCGCTGCGTGAGCGGGATGCAAACGGGAATCTCGTGCCGGATCCGGAGAAGTTTCCGAGCGGGATGAAGGCGCTCGGCGACTGGCTGCATGAGAGGGGATTCAAGTTCGGGATTTATGGCTGCGCGGGGAAGACGACGTGCGGCGGCTATCCGGGGAGCTGGGGACACGAGTTTCAGGACGCGCGGCTGTTTGCGTCGTGGGGCGTCGATTATCTGAAATACGACTGGTGCGATCGCGGCGATGCCAACGCGCGCGATGCATATGCGCGGATGAGTGCGGCGCTGCGGGCGGCGGGGCGGCCGGTGGTTTTCAGTCTTTGTGAATGGGGGCAGAATCGTCCGTGGGAATGGGCGAAGGATATCGGCCATCTCTGGCGGACGACGGGCGACATCTACGATTCCTACGATGGGCGCAAAGGATGGGAGTCCGGTTGGAAAGTGCTGGTGGATCGGCAGCAGGCGCTGGTCGAAAACGTGGGACCGGACGGCATCAACAAATACGCGGGGCCGGGACATTGGAACGATCCGGACATGCTCGAGGTGGGGAATGAAGGGCTGACGTTCGCGGAGTCGCGGGCTCATTTCGGATTCTGGTGCATCCTCGCGGCGCCGCTGATGGCAGGGAACGACGTGCGCTACATGTCGGAGGAGGTTCGCGCGCTGCTGACGAACAAGGAGGCGATCGCGATCAATCAGGATCCGGCGGGGAAACAGGGCTTCCGTGCGCTGGTCGAGCCGTCGACGAATACGGAGATCTGGGTGAAGGAATTGAGCGACGGCGAATGGGCGGTGATTGCGCACAACACGAGTGCGGCGGCGGCGGACATCACGGTGGAGTGGGAGCGGCTGTGGACGATTCGCGGAAAGTTCGACGTGCGCGATGTGTGGGCGAAGAAACCGGTCGGCGACAACGAACGGCCCCATACGGTGCGACTCGAGGCGCATGATGCGGCGCTGTTTCGGCTGACGCCGAAGAAGTGAGCGCGGGATGAAGGAGGGGCGGAACTCGAGCCCGGCGGGGGCGCCGGGCTCCACCGTTCGGACTCCATGAGGATTGTCATTTGGAAAGGACCATGAAGGTATTTCTGCGATGAAGACGTTGATGATGTTCCTGGTTATGGCGGTCGGAGTTTCGGGTGTGGCGATCGCATCGACCCCGATCACACCGGTGCCGGCGCAGGCGGATTTCCGTGTGGCGGCGGTCGAAGTCCAGGTGGTGCTCGATCGTCGGGACTGGACGTATCGGCTGGGAGAAGTGCCCAAATTTCGGATACGCGTGAGCGCGGACGATCAGCCGATCGACGACGCGACGGTGACGTATGCGATCGCGCCGGATCTTTTTCCGGGCGAGAAGAAGACGGCGGCGGTGCCGCTCGATGGTTTGGAGGTGGAGGGCGGGACGATGCAGGAGCCGGGATTCCTGCGGTGCATCGTGACGACGGAAGTCGCGGGCAGGACGTATCGCGGGGTGGCGACGGCGGCGTTCGAGCCGGAGAAGATCAGGGCCGTCGCGCAGGAGCCGGGGGATTTCGACGCGTTTTGGAAGAGCCAGATCGAGCAACTCGCGAAACATCCGCTGGAGCCGGTGCTGACGCCCATGCCGGAGGCGAGCACGGACAAGGTGAATGTCTATCACGTGAGTTTCCGCGTGGGCGGGGCGAACTGGATGCGGACGATGCCGCGCATCTATGGCATCCTGTGCGAGCCCGTGGCGCCGGGGAAGTATCCGGCGGTTTTGCGGGTGCCGGGCGCGGGGGTGCGCCCGTATTCGGGCGACAAGGGTTTGGCGGAGCGGGGCGCGATCGTGTTGGAAATTGGGATACACGGGATTCCCGTGAACATGCCACAGAATGTCTATGACGTGCTCGGGGTGGGAGCGTTGAACGGCTACTGGACGTTCAATTCCGACAACCGCGAGACCTACTACTACAACCGCGTTTATCTGGGCTGCGTGCGCGCGAACGATTTCCTCACCTCGCGGCCGAACTGGGACGGGAAGAATCTCGCCGTCACGGGGGCGAGTCAGGGCGGGCAGTTGACGATCGTGACGGCGGCGCTGGATTCGCGCGTGACGGCGTTGGCGGCGATTCATCCGGCGGGGTGTGATTTTGAAGCGACGCTGCACGGCCGCGCGGCGGGCTGGCCGCAGCCGTTCCGGGATTGGAATACGGGCCTGCGTTCGGAAGCGGCGACCGAGAAGCGGATCGAGACGCTGCGTTATTACGACGTGGTAAATTTCGCGAAGCGGTTGAAGGTGCCCGGGTATTACACCTGGGGATACAACGACGAAACGACGCCGCCGACCTCGGTGTATGCGGCGGTGAATGTGATCACGGCGCCGAAGACGATCGGGCTCACGCTGGAGATGGGGCACAGTTACAACCATGAGCAGAACGATGCGTTGCGTGGGTGGTTGTTGCCGCGTCTCGGATTGAAATGAACCCGGCGCCCGGCTGAATTCGACAGCTCAACTCCTTATGGCATTCCCGAAAAACTTCACGTGGGGCGCGGCGGCGGCGGCTTATCAAGTCGAAGGCGCTTGGAACGAGGATGGCCGCAAGCCGTCGATTTGGGACGTCTTTTCGCAGACGCCGGGAAAGACCTTCGAGGGGCACACGGGGAATGTCGCGTGCGATCACTATCATCGGTTTCGGGAGGACGTCGGAATCATGCACGATCTCGGGCTGCAGGCGTATCGGCTGTCGCTCTCGTGGCCGCGGATTCTGCCGGACGGCACGGGCGCGCCCAACGAGAAGGGGCTGGCGTTTTACGATGAGCTGATCGACGCGCTGCTGGCGGCGAACATCACGCCGTGGGTGACGTTGTATCACTGGGATTTGCCGGAGGCGTTGCAGTGGCGCGGCGGATTTTTGAACCGGGAGATCGTCGATTGGTTTGGCGAGTATGCGGCGTTGGTGGCGTCGCGACTCGGCGATCGCGTGAAGCACTGGATGACGATCAACGAGCCGCCGTGCGTGATCGGGCTCGGGCATCAGGACGGGGTGTTTGCGCCGGGTTTGAAGCTGCCGTTCGCGGACTGTTTGCGCGGAGCGCATCACTTGTTGATGGCGCATGGACGCGGGGTGCAGGCGTTGCGGGCGGGATGCCGCGGGCCGGTGAAAATCTCGATCGCGCAGACGAGTCGTGAGCGTATTCCGGCGACGGATACGGCGGCGGATGTCGAGGCGGCGCGGAAGGATTATTTCGGGTGCCAGGCCAAGACGATGTGGAATCTGGCGTGGTGGGCGGATCCAGTCGTGTTCGGGCGTTATCCGGAGGAGGGGCTGAAGGCGTTTGAAGCGGATTTGCCGGAGATCAAGGACGCGGACCTGGCGTTGATCGGGCAGAAGATCGATTTTCTGGCCTACAATTGCTATTCGGGCTGGCCGGTGCGGGCGGGCGCGAACGGCGAGCCGGAGAAGGTGCCGGGCGGGTGGGGCATCGGAAATCCGCGTGGCACGCTGCCGTGGTTGGAGATCGCGCCGTTGGCTCCGTATTGGGCGGCGAAGTTTCAGACGGAGCGTTACAAGCTGCCGCTGGTGTTCTCGGAAAATGGATACTGCAACACCGACTTCGTGCAGCTCGACGGGGCGGTGCACGATCCGCAACGGATCGATTATGTGCGGCGGTATTTGCGGGGGATCAAACGCGCGATCGACGAAGGCGTGCCGGTCGAGGGATATTTCTACTGGTCGATTCTCGACAACTACGAGTGGGCGGAAGGCTACAAGGATCGCTTCGGGCTGGTGCACGTGGACTACGAGACGCAGAAGCGCACCCCGAAGGATTCGGCGGCGTGGTATCGCGAGTGCATTCGCACGAGCGGTGCGAATGTGTGAGGCGAGACGGGCGCGAGTAGCGGAAGGCGGGGAGCGTTTCGGCGCGACGGAGCGGGCACGAAACGCCCACGTGTTCCGCCTCGGAGTTTACGCGAGGAGCTTCTTGTTGGCCCGGATGAGGGCGAGGCGTTGGTCGACGGCTTTGCGCGTGGTGTAGGCCTCCTCGGGGGTGTTGAGGCACCAGTCGACGAGTTTTTCGACGGAGCTGCGCGCGACGTAGCAGCGGGTGTCGGAGGCGCCGTAATAGATGAGCACGGTGCCGTCGGGGAGTTCGACCCAGCCGTTGGAGAACGTCACGTTGGAGACGTCGCCCACGCGTTCGCCTTCGTAGGGCGCGAGGAAGTGTCCGCCGGGGCGGGCGATGACCTTCGAGGGGTCCTCGAGCGAGGTCATGAACATGTAGAGCACGTAGCGCAGACCGGCGGCGCAGGCGCGGACGCCGTGCGCGAGGTGGAGCCAGCCTTGCGGCGTTTTGATCGGCGTGGGGCCCTGGCCGTTCTTCACTTCCTTGATCGTGTGGTAGGCGCGGGAATCGATGATCTTTTCGGGACCGGTGACGCCGGTGTTGATGTCGTCGCAGAGCGTCCAGCCGATGCCGCCGCCGGAGCCGACGTCGATGAAGCCGTCCATCGGGCGCGTGTAGAACGCGTATTTGCCGTCGACGAATTCAGGGTGGAGGACGACGTTGCGCTGCTGGGAGGCGGGGGTTTTGAGGTTCGGGAGTCGTTCCCATTTCTTGAAATCCTTCGTGCGCACGATGCCGGCCTGGGCGACGGCGGAGGAGAGGTCGCCGGGAGCGGCGTCGGGGTCTTTCGATTCGGCGCAGAAGACGCCGTAGATGTTGCCGTCCTCGTGAAACGTCACGCGCATGTCGTAGACGTTGGTCTCGGGTTCGAGCTCGGGGAGGTCGACGGGTTCGTCCCAGAAACGGAAGTTGTCGATTCCGTTGGGCGATTCGGCGATGGCGAAGAAGCTCTTGCGGTCGTAGCCCTCGGTGCGGACGACCATGTGGACCTTGCCGTTCCAGTAGAACGCGCCGGGGTTGAGGGCGGCGTTGATGCCGAGGCGCTCCATGAAGAACGGGTTGGTCTTCGGGTTGAAATCGTAGCGCCACTCGAGCGGGAGGTGGCGGTCGGTGATGACCGGATACGTGAAGCGTTCGAAGACGCCGTTGTCCCAGTTGCGGTCGACGGGGTTCTTGCGGCGGAGGAACGCCTCGTGAGCGGCGCGCACCTGTTTGACGCGAGCGGTGAACGCGCGCGGAACGGCGGTGGATTTGGCGGCGGCTTTGCGGGCCGGGGCGGGTTTTTTGGCGGGAGACTTTTTCTTCATGGAAAGACCGGTTGGGATAAAGAGAGGGCTTTGGAGTTATGGGAGGACTGAGATTAAGCCGAAGCGCTGGTAGAAGGGAAACGATGAACAATCGCGATTCCAGGGAAACCCCGGTCAAACCGGTGACGCGAGGCGGCGGAGTTGGGCGGGGGCGAGAAGCCCCATGCGGCCGTTGTGATAAGGGCATTTCCAGAAGCCGACCTTAAGCTGGTCGTCCAAGATGGCGCCGTTGCGGGTCACGCCGCGAAACCATTCGCCGTGGGTGCGATCGATCAGGCGATTCTCGATGAAGTCCCATGAGCACAAGGCGGCGGCGAGGTGGCGTTCGTCATGAGAAAGCGAATACGCGTGGAGAAAACCGAGCACCGCTTCGGCCTGGGGCCACCATTCCTTGTTGGTGTCGGTGACGCGGCCGGGCTCGCCGGCGTTGAAGATGCCGCCGTCGAGGTCGGTGCCCTCGGCGAGGGTGGCGTCGGCGATTTTGGCCGCGACGCGGCGAACGCGGTTTTGGAGTGTGGCGTCACCGAGGACGTCCGCGGCTTCGCCGAGCAACCAAGCCGCCTCGATGTCGTGACCATAGGAAACCGCCGTGGAGCGGGGGGCCCAGTCGAAGGCGAAGAAAAGGCCGAGGTGCCCTGTATCCGGATTTACGATGCGCGTGAGCATCGTATCGATCAGGGCGGCCTGGGCCTCGCGGAGCGAGGCGTCGGGCCAGGCGCGGAGGAGGTTGGTGTAGGCCTCCATGACGTGCAGGTGGGTGTTCTGTGACTTGGGCTCGTTGAGATCGACGGCGCTGAGGCGCATGTCGGCGATCGGCCGCCATTCGCGGGAGGTGGCTTCGATGTAGCCGCCGTGCAGGGGATCGCGCGCGCGGGATTCGATCAACCGGTGCAGCGCGATCGCCTGTTCGAGGGGAGCGGATTTTCCGGTGGCGAGATGATATTCGGAGAGCGCGTAGATTGCGAAGGCCTGGCCGTAGATTTGTTTGCGCGACTGGAGCACGACGCCCTCGGGCGAGGCGGACCAGAAGAAGCCGCCGTGCTCGCGATCGTGAAAACGGTCGAACAGCGTGGCGTGGGCGTGGTCGGCCATCGCGAGCAGGGCGGCGTCACCAAAACTTCGATACGCCGCGGAAAAGGTCCAGAGGATGCGGCATGCGAGCAGGGCGCCGCGTTCGGCGGAAGGTCGAATCTCGAGGTCGTTCGTGATCGCCCCGTGGAATCCGCCCCGTTGCGGATCGACCGCCCGCGCGATCCAGAACGGCAGCACATTATGCCGGAGGTCGGACTCGATGCGATCGGCGTAGCGCCGCAGGATCTCGGGAGTCATGGCGGGCGATATTCCGCGGGTGTCGGCGGAGCAGGCAATCGCGCTGAATTGAGTTTTATTGCGAGCGATATGAGCCGTGTTTCGGATGCCTGGGGTAAACAGACTCAAGGCTGGCGCAATCACTCTTCTGATGACGCGCATGGTCTAAGGTGAGAGCGAGCGAGCCGCTTGCGTGGGGCTGTCGCGAAGATCGGAGTGGGGAGCGTCAAGCGAGTTGCGCACGCGTGTGCGTGGCTGTTGTTGCTTTTCCGACTCCATGAAATTTACGATTGTTGGCCCCGCCGTCCCCAACCTCCCCTGGCAGCCGCGTGCGACCGGGAATCCCGACCTCGTGTGGCGCTACGATGGCAATCCGGTGATCGGACGCCGGCCGTTGCCGCGTGTGACGGGCATCTACAACAGCGCGGTGGTGCCGTGGCAGGGCGGCTTCATCGGCGTGTTTCGCACGGAGGGGATGGACCGCGTGCCGCATCTTCATGTCGGGCGCAGCCCGGACGGGATCAAGTTTACGTTCGATCCGAAGCCGATCGATTTTCGCTGCGACGACGAGGAGGTGCGAAAGCATGAATACGCCTACGATCCGCGCGTGACGCCGATCGACGGCGTGCACTACGTGACGTGGTGCAACGGATACTATGGTCCGACGATCGGCATCGCGCGGACGACGGATTTCGTTGATTTCGAGCAGCTCGAAAACGCGTTCCTGCCCTACAACCGGAACGGGGTCCTGTTTCCGCGGAAGGTGAACGGGAAGTTTCTGATGCTCAGCCGTCCGTCGGACACGGGGCACACGCCGTTCGGCGACATCTTCACAAGCGAGAGTCCCGATTTGATTCACTGGGGAAAGCATCGCCATGTGATGGGGCGGGGCTGGCCGTGGTTTCAGGGCGTGAAGATCGGGGCGGGGCCGTCGCCGATCGAGACGAGCGAAGGCTGGCTGTTGTTCTTCCACGCGGTGACGCAGACCTGCAACGGCTTCGTGTATTCGATGAGCGCGGCATTGCTGGATCTGGAGCAGCCGTGGAAGGTGATCGCGCGGTGCCGTGAAGCGCTGCTTTGTCCGGAGGCGCCGTATGAACTGACGGGCTTCGTGCCGGGCGTGTGTTTTCCGGTGGGCGCGGTGTGCGATGCGCCGACGGGACGGATCGCGATCTACTACGGCGCGGCGGATACGTTTTCGGCGCTGTGTTTCTGCGAGGCGCAAGAGGTGGTGGAGTTCATCAAGGCGAATCCGTTGAAATAGTTTCTGCGCGCCGAGGCGGCCCACATGCGGATATTCCCCCTTTCTGAAGCGGCGTGGACGTTTCGCGACGCGACGGCGGGTTCACGCCGGCGCAGCGCGAAGGTGCCCGGATGCGTCCATCGAGATCTGCTGCGGCATGGTGCGATCCCGGACCCGTTCTGGGGCTGCAACGAAGCGACGCTGCAATGGATCGGCGAGCACGTGTGGGAGTATCGGGCGGGCTTTGCGGTGACGCGTGACCAGCTCGCGGAGGAGGTGGTGGAGCTGGTGGCGGACGGACTGGACACCTTTGCGGTGGTATCGATCAACGGCCGCGAAATCGCGCGCACGGAAAACATGTTCACGGGCTATCGCTGGGACGTGAAGCGCTTCCTGCGGGCGGGGCGGAACGAGATTCTGGTCCGGTTCGAAAGCGCGATCGATGCGATCGGACGGGAGCGGCTGGAGCATCAACCTTTTGAATACAACGATCCCGTCGGGCGGTGTTCGACGGTGCGGAAGCAGCAGTGTCAGTTTGGCTGGGACTGGGGGCCGCGGCTGGTGACGGCGGGAATCTGGCGCGACCTCCGGCTCGAGGCGTGGTCGGGCAACCGGCTCGACGACGTGCGCGTGACGCAGTTTCACGAACCGGATGGGAGCGTGCGGCTGGTTTTCGAGCCGGAACTGGCGAGGCCCGATGCGCAGATCGAGCTGCAGGGAAGGATTTCGCTGAACGGCGTCGAGGTCGCTAAAATCGAAAATCGAGAATCGAGAATCGAAAGTCCCTCACTCTGGTGGCCGAACGGGCATGGCGAGCAGTCGCTGTATCGCGTGGAGGTGGAGGCGGTGGATGCGGGCGGAGACGTGGTGGGGAGGTGGTCGCGGCGGATCGGATTGCGGACGATTGTGCTCGACCGGCATGAGGACGAGTGGGGCGAGTCGTTTCAGTTCGTGGTGAACGGGCGGGCGATCTTTGCGAAAGGGGCGAATTGGATTCCGGCGCACAGCTTTGTCGGCGGGTTGACGCGGGCGGATTACGAGCGGGATCTCTCGAGTGCGGCGCAAGCGCACATGAACATGATCCGCGTGTGGGGTGGCGGGGTCTACGAGCACGAGGCGTTTTACGATCTTTGCGACGAGCTCGGGTTGATGGTGTGGCAGGATTTCATGTTCGCCTGCACGATCTTTCCGGGCGACGAAGCGTTTCTGAAGAGCGTGCGCGCGGAAGCGGCGTTTCAGGTGCGGCGGTTGCGCCATCGGGCGTGCCTCGCGCTGTGGTGCGGGAACAACGAAATCGCGCAGTTGAACACGGTGGGTCGTGACCGGGGCGACTTGTTGAAGAACGAGAAGCTACGGCGCGATTACGAAGCGGTGTTTCACGGCGTGTTGCCGGAGGCGGTGGAGACCTACGACGGCACGACGAGCTACTGGCCGTCGTCGCCGTGGCGTGGAAGCTTCGAGCAGTCGGCAGGGACGCCGACGGCGCTGGCGGAAGGCGAGAAACGCGGCGACACGCATTACTGGGATGTCTGGCATGCGCGGCACCCGGTGAAGAGCTACGAAAAATGGCGGTTTCGGTTTTGTTCGGAGTTCGGCATGCAGAGCTACAGTTCGAAGGAGACGAACGCGACCTTCTGCCCGCCGCACAACGACAACATCTTCGGGCAGGAGATGGAGAATCATCAGAAGAACCGCGCCGGGAATCAGATCATTCTCGATTACGTTTCGCAGCATTACCGGTTCCCGAAGAGTCAGGACGCGCTGATCTATCTTTCGCAGTTGAATCAGGCGCGCTGCATGCAGGTCGGCGTGGAGCACTGGCGCCGGAACATGCCGCGGTGCATGGGGGCCTTGTATTGGCAGCTCAACGACTGCTGGCCGGCGGCGTCGTGGAGTTCGATCGAGTTTACGGGCCGCTGGCGGGCGCTGCATCACATCGCCCGACGGTTTTTCGCGCCGGCGCTGGTGTGCGCGCACGTGCCGGGCGAGGAGACGGTGACGATCGGAAATTATCGTCAGAGCACGGTGCGCGAGGTCCATATTTACACGATCTACGATGCGCCGGCGGAGGCGCGCGGCGTGGTGTCGTGGGAGTTGTTTCACCTGGACGGACGCCGGTTGAAACGCGCGCGGAAGGCGGTGCGGTTGCGCTATGGTGAAAGCGTGCGACAGATGACCGTCGACCTTTCATCGTGGATCGAGCGGTTTACGCGCGATGCGCTCTACCTGAGGATCGGGCTGAAGATCGGCGGCGAGCGCGTGAGCGAGGAGACGGTGTTTCTGACGGCGCCGCGGTTCTTGAATCTGCCTGCGGCGAGGACGCGGGCAGCGATCCGGATGCGCGGGGCGAAGCGGGCGGAGATCGTGTTTCGATCGAGCGCGTTTCAGCACCGGTTTTCGTTCGATCTTCGCGGCGTGCGTTTCCGGTGCAGCGACAATTTTTTCGAGCTGTATCCCGACGAGCCGAAAACGGTGGTGGTCGATTTCGAATGCCCGCAAACGGTCGCGAAGTTGAGGCGGCTACTGACGCACGAGTCGTTGGCGGACACGTATTGAGCGTCGCGTTTCTAGAACGCCCGGTGACGCGGCAATCTGAAACGCTCGCTTGCCAAGCCCGGAGCGAGCTGGTGTGCGTGTCGGCGTGAAGCCCCATGTGCTCCTGGTGTTCATGACCCGTCTCGAAGAATGCGCCGATATGCTGAAAGGGGTGGCGCAATACGAACGATCGCATCGGCCGTGGGCTACGTTTTTCGACGACGAGGCGCGCGCGGAGGAGGATCCGCAGTGGTTGCGCAGCAAGAAGTGGCACGGCGTGATCAGCCGGCACACGTCGCCGGCGTTGGTGCATGGTTGCGCCGAGTTGGGGTTGCCGCTCGTCGATTTGAACGACGCGCCGCCGTTCCCGGGGGTGCCGAAGATTCGTCCGGACAATGTGGCGATGGGGCATTTGGGTGCGGAGCATCTGTTGGAGCGGGGATTCCGGCATTTTGGATTTTGCGGTTTTTCCGATGCGGGCTGGGCGAAGGAGCGGCGCGACGGGTTTGTCGAGGCGATCCGGCTGGCCGGCCATGAGTGCGACGTGTTCGACGTGGACGATCCGATCGACCTGACGCCGTTTTGGGATGCGAAGCAGACGGCGGCCTTGAGTGCGTGGTTGAAGCGGCTGCCCAAGCCGGCGGCGGTCATGGCCTGCAACGACATGCGCGCGCTGCAGGTTTCGAGTGCCGCGCACGCGGCGGGATTGCTGGTGCCGGAAGAAATCGCGGTGTTGGGAGCGAACAACGATACGATTCGTTGCGAGCTCGCCGAGCCGCCGTTGTCGAGCGTGGCGACGAATGCATTTCAATCCGGTTATCAGGCCGCGGAACTGCTCGCACGGTTGATGGAGGGGGAACGGGTGGAAGGTTTCGATCGGCGGATTGAGCCGATCGGCGTCGTGACGCGGCAATCGACGGACATTCTGGCGATGGGCGACAAGAACGTCGCGGCGGCGGTGAGTTACATCCGCGAGCATGCGTGTCGCGGCATCGGCGTCGATGACGTGTTGAAACACGCGTTCGCGTCGCGGAGTCAGCTCGAGAAGAAGTTCAGGCGCTACCTGGGGAGATCTCCGCAGGCGGAGATCCGGCGAGTGCAGGTGGAGAAGATCAGGCAGTTGCTGTTCGAGACGAATTTTCCGCTGAAGAAGATCGCGGAGCTCGCGGGATTCGAACACGTGGAATACATGTGCGTGGTGTTTAAACGCATCACGGGCGACTCTCCGGGCAGCTATCGTCGGAAGGTGCAGGCGAAGACCGGCGCCCGGCGGTAATCGAACTCAAATCGGGTGCCCGCGGCGTGGGGCGCCGCGTCGTCGAAAAGAGATTTTCCCTCTGAGTATGGTCGGAGGGGATCGGATGCGGCGGAGCAAAATACCTCAAGCAAGGTGTAACTGAACTCATTCCCAGGATCGTAACGTGTCGCTATATTCGCGACGCCTCGCGGCGTGCTTAGCTCGTGCGCGGGGCGGCACTGTCAGTGCCATTTCCCCTACACCCCTGACACCAACCATGCTAATGAAACGCACTCCTGCGTTGACGCGTGCCGCAATGGCGACGTCAGCGCTTTGTTTCGCAGTTGCGCCGGGCCTCCGTGCGCAGGCTGCTTCCGAGGCGGCCGAGACCGAATTGGGCCAGGACGAGCCGATCGTCCTTTCGCCGTTCGTGGTCGATGCCACCGAAGACACCGGCAGTTACCAGGCCAACTCGACGTTGGCCGGAACTCGTATTCGCACCGACCTGCGCGACCTTTCGTCCGCGATTTCGGTCGTGACGAAGCAGTTCCTCGACGACGTGGGCGCGAAGAGCAACACGGACCTGCTCGTCTATACGACGAACACCGAAGTCGCCGGTCCGCGCGGCAACTTTTCATCGGTGGCGGGGGGCCAGAACTACAACGAATCAGTGGTGCGTCCGCAGGCGAACACGCGTGTGCGTGGCTTGGATCGCGCCGACAATACGCGCGATTATTTCCTGACGGAAATTCCGTGGGACAGCTACAACGTCGACCGCATCGACCTCCAGCGCGGTCCAAACTCGATTCTCTTCGGTCTCGGTTCGCCGGCCGGTATCATCAATGCGTCGGTGAACACCGCCGGGTTCAAGAACTCGCGCAAGGTCGAGAATCGTTTCGACGAGTTCGGTTCGATCCGCACCTCGCTCGACCTCAACCAGGTGATCGTGCCGAACACGCTGTCGATCCGCGTTTCGGCGCTCGAGGATCACGCGAAGTATCAGCAGAAGCCGGCCTATCGTGACGACCGCCGCCAGTTCGCGGCGCTGCGTTACGAGCCGAAGCTTTTCGGGGAGCAGAATCCCACGTCATTCCGCGTGAACTACGAGCATGGTGAAATCGACGCGAACTATCCGCGCTCGATCCCGCCTGTGGACACGATCACGCCGTGGTTCAACTCGCTGAACAAGCTCACGCTCGATCCGAATGAAGCGCGGGCGAGCTTCGGCACGGCGGGTGGCGCGCAGGCGTGGTTCCCGAACGAAGCGTTCATGGGGAATCAATTCAGCGCGGACATCGTCGGTTATTATCCGAACACCGACTCGGCCAGTCCGAACTTCGCGGTGATCGCGACGAACAACTACATGGGTTTTGGCATTGGCACGGACGGAGCGATCGATCGCGGCATCGGCGGGATCTACCAATATCGCCCGTTCAACATCGCGGTGTTCAGCCAGTATGCGCGCACGGCGGAGGCCGGCATTCCGGGGGGCGCGTTCTACGGCGACTACTCGCTCATGGATCCGACCATTTTCGACTTCTACCACAACCTGCTCGACGGTCCCAACAAGCACGAGTTCGAGGACTGGACTGCGGCGAACTTCGCGTTCTCGCAATCGTTCCTGAACAACCGGCTGAACCTCGAATTGGTTTACGATCGCCAGCGCTACACGAACGGCGGGCGGGGCGGCCTGGGTGGCCGGGCCTACGGCATCTCCGTCGACTTCAACGAATATCGCGCCGATGGCAGCGCGAATCCCGACCTGGGTCGTCCGTATGTGGCCGCCGGATACGGTGGTGGAAGCTACAACGAGTCGTATCGCGACGTGTATCGCGCGACGCTCGTCGGCGAACTTCGCGCGGACGACTTCCTGGAAAAGAGCTGGCTGACGACCTTTCTCGGGCGCCACCTGATCACGGGGCTCTATACCGACGACACCCGCAAGACGGCCAACATCAACTGGAAGGGCGCCGCGCCGGAAGCCGCGCTGCTCGAGCAGGTGCACAATATCTCGCCGGGCGTGCTCAATTCCAATGAGCGCAATTACGAGTGGGTGACTTATATTGGACCGGATCTTCGCGGCGCCTCCAGCGCTTCGGGGGCGAACCTGAGCCGGCTCACGACCTTCATCCAGCCGCCCCGGGACATCGCGTTGAAGTTCTTCGATTCGCACTGGAATGCTCCCGACGTCGATCCGGCGGCGGAGTATATCTTCCTGAACCCGTTGGGAGAAATTCAGACCTCCACGCAGTCCGAGAATCCGGACAACTATGTCGGCTGGCGCACGCAGACCTTCCGCATGTTGAACGGGGACGATCCGGAGGATCGCGAGTCGCTCTATACCGGAGCGCAGCGCAATCGCGTCACGACCGAATCGCGTGCGATCACCTGGCAGGGCTATCTCCTCGACGGAAACCTGGTCGGCACGTTTGGCTGGCGCCGCGACGAAGTGAAGAATGTCGCGAACAACGCGACGCGCGATGCGCTCGGCGTTTCGAGCCCGCACTTCAACTTCGTGGAGAACGCGGGGAACACGCGAGTCGTGACGGGCGAGAGCAAGACCTGGGGTGCGGTCGCGCACCTGCCGAAGCAGTGGGCGGAAAAGATGCCGCTCGGCACAACGATCAGCGCGTTCTACAACCGCGGCCAGAACTTCAAAGCGGACGCGCCTCGCGCGGACGTCGAGGGCAAGATCCTGCCGAATCCCACCGGTCGCACGAAGGATTACGGTTTCGTGATCCGGACGCTCGACGACAAGCTGTCGTTGAAGGTCAACTGGTATGAAACCCAAGTCGGCAATGCCACGCTGCAGGCGGGAACGAACGGCGGTTTCGGTTCGACGGCTTACTACCTGTGGGCGGTTCCGTCGTGGGCCGTCACCCATGCGATCGCCGGTTATGAATACATGAATGGGCGTAATCCGAACGACGCCTGGATTGGCAACTATGCCGCGCAAGCGGCTGGCGCCGACGCTGGCGACACGAACTGGCAGCCCGGCACGCCGAACTTCGAAAACAGCGAGGCGACGGCGTTGCAGCGCGCGGCCTATGCCGACTTCTTCAACAACATGCCGCTGACGCAGTCGTTCTTCGACGCCTACGGCATGCAGGTCAGCGTGGCAGGCTTGAAGTCGGGCGATCCTCGCAACGGTCTCGTGCCGGCGTGGCAGGCGGGCTATCGCAACGACATCCAGCCGAGCGGCAACGGCAACATCCTCTCGGTCGGCGCGCCGCCGGTCACGACCACGGATACGTTGTCCAAGGGTGTTGAATACGAACTCGTCGCCCAGCCGACGAAGAACTGGAACATCTCGCTGAACGCGTCGAAGACCTTCGCCAGCCTGACGAATGTCGCCGGCACGATCCGCGATTACATCGACACCTACACGGACTTTCTGGCGGGCCCCGCCGGTGACATCCGCTTGTGGGGCACCGATCCGAACAACAGCTTCCGCAATTACTGGCGCGATAACATCCTCGCTCCGTATAACGTGATCCTGAGCAACGAAGGCCGCATGGTGCCGGAGCTGGCGAAGTGGCGCTTCAACGGCGTCACCACGTATCGCTTCGACGAAGGCGCGCTGAAAGGCTCGTGGATCGGCGGCGCGGTGCGTTGGGAAGGCAAGCGGATCATCGGCTATGCCTACAGCAGCCAGATCGGCAGCCTCGACGTGACCTCGCCGTTCTACAGCCCCGAGGAGATCCACTACGACATGTGGGTGGGTTACTCGCGGAAGCTCACGCCGAAGGTCAATTGGAGGATTCAGTTGAACCTGCGAAACGTGGGTGAGGACAACCACATCGTGCCCATCAGCAAGAACCCCGACGGCTCGACGAACTTCGTGCGCATCGTCGAGGGCATGAGCTGGCAGATCACGAATACGTTCCAGTTCTAGCGAGCTGAACGAAGATCCTTCGAACGACGTTCGAACTACGAGGCCCGGCGGCGAAAAGCTGCCGGGCTTTTTGTGATTTCGGGAGAAGGTGGAGGGGCGGCGAGGTGGCCGCAAAGAGGCGCAAGAAGACGCAAAAGCAGGCGTAGCGCGAATGGGCTCGTTGCCCGGAGATGCGCCTTAGCCGGGCTGCCGCGGTGGCGAAAGCGGAGCGGAGCGAAGACTCTGACGGGCCATCGCACGCGAACTACCGCGCTTCCGTCGACTGCACGAGGCGCTGACGAAGGGCGGCGGGAAGAAGATCGTGCGCCAGCGCGCGAAGTGATGGAGCGGAAATCTCGAGTTCGAAGGCGTTGGCGAGGACGAGCAGGCGGTAGAGCGAGGCGGTCGTGAGGGAGCGCAGGCGTGGTTCGTTGAGATCGGCGAGGCAGCGCTCGAGTTGTGCGCGAGAAAGATCGGCGCGTTTACCCTGCGCGAGGGCAATGGCGAGACTCACACGACGATCGAAGGCGAGATGACGATCGGCTCCGGCAGTGACGAGACCGACGAGCGGGTCGAAAACGGAGGCGTGAGCGGAGGCGTCGCCGGTTGCGACCGCGACTTGGGCGCGGGCGACGAGAGCGCCGATGTCGGATTGAAAGCGGGCCAGAGAGCGGGCGACCTCGGCGGCGAGCTGGGGTTGTCCGACCTCGATGAAATATTCGGCCTGACGGCTGAGGGCGAGGACCTCGCTTTGAAGCGGGACCACTTCGAAGATGACGACGGACTGGCCTTCGAAACCGGCGATCGCGGGAAGTTCGAAAGGGATGGGGCGGAGCCAGAGCGGCTGGGCCCAGCGTTTGAGTCCGGCGACGAAGGTGTTCTGTGGATGGGCGGCGCCGAGGCGGGCGAGTTCGTCGAGGAATGGATCCCACGTGGGCACGATGATGTGGGTGACGCCGCGCTGTTCGACGAGGGCGAGGGCTTCGTCGGGCGAGTAGGCGCTGACGATGCGGCCGGCGGCGGCCATGCCGTCCTTGTTTTCCCAGCGAAACGTGGCGAGGCCGCGGAAGCCGCCGTAGAAACTCAACGTCGTGGTGACGGACGGCGGGGCGAGGACGACGATTTCGTCGGCGGGGCGGCGTTTGGCGAGCCAGTGGGCGAGGTCGCGCTCGATCAGGCCCTCGACCTCCATGAGCGTGAGCACGTGATTTTGGTCCTTCACGTGTCGGGGCAGCAGCGGAGCGAGCGAGAGGGCGAATGCGGCGACGAGGGCGGTCCACCAAGACAAGCGGCGCACGGGTTTGGCGCCGGCGTGGATCGCGGCGGTGACGAGAGCGAGAAGGGCGACGAGTGCGGCGCCGAAGATATTCCACCACCAGAGGCGGGCGAAAGAGAAGGCCAGCGCGAGCGCGATCGGGCCGAGGGCGAAGGCGAGCGGGAGACGAAAACGGAGGTCGGTGGAACGCACCAGCGTGAGAGCGGCGCCGGCGGCGAAGAGGAAAATCGAAGCGAGAATCGCGGTGGTCGGCGTGGAGAGGCCCTCGCGCATGAGCCACGTCGCGAAGTTTTCGGCGAAGGCGCCATCGAGGAGATTGGTGAGACGTGAGGCGAGCGGGTCGGCCGCGGGATATTCGGTGCCGGATTTGAGCAGTGGGACGAGCGGGACGGAGGCGGTCGCGAGCACGGCCAGCGCGACAATCGCGAGATCGCGAGCGGAGGTGCGCAACTCGCGCCGTTGGATCCAGCGGACGGCACGGGCCAGCAGTTCGCCCGCGCCGAGCCAGGCGAGTCCGAAAACCGGGTGGACGATTTCAAGACGCCAGGAGCCGAGGTGGTCGGGGAAATATTCGATGAGGTGCGCGGCGAGGACGGAGAGCGCGCCGCCGACCGCCCACGCGCGCCAAGGCGGAAGAGGAAGTGCAGTTCCGGGATTCTTGGGCGCGGGGCGGGCGACCCAGGCGGCGAGAAGGGCGCCGACGATGATGCCGACGAGGACGGGCCAGTGGCTCGAAACGCCGACCCAGAGGCCGACGCCGCCGGAAATTCCGCCGAGGACGAAGGCGCGCTGCGCGGCGCGAGAGTCGCCGAGGGCGGCGTGTCGGAGTCCAAGGACGAGCGGAAGGATGCTCGCGACGGCGCAGACGACGGCGAGCGTGTGGTGATCCGGCACGCCGGGGAGAAAACCGGCGGCGAGAGGAAACGAGCAGGCGAGCGCGAGGGCGACGGACGAGGCGGCGGGACTGCCAAATGTGCGTGCGACAACGATCGTGACGACGATCAACAGCAAGGCATGCAGCAGCGGATCGGCGAGGAGGGCGGCGCGGTCGACGGACAAACCGATCGGACGGCCGGTGAGCTGGTGATCGAACCAGGCGATGGCGCCGAGCCACCAACGATAAGGCGAGGCGAAGTGGACCGGACGGCCGAAGGGGGCGTTATCGTAATCCACGTGGCGGATACGCGCCTCGCCGGTCGCGAGCATTTGCTGGGTTTGAACGATCCAGTGGTAGGTGTCGTTGTTGCGCTCGGGGATGATAAGCTGGCGGCGGTCGCCATGGTAGCCGCTGACGGAATCGGCGTCGGTCGGAATCTCTTCGCGGGCGATCGCGGTGATGGCTTCGACGCGCGCGATGCGAGCGCGCGTGGTCCAGAATTGGAACGCGAGCGCGGAGAGGAGGACGGCGATCCAGAGGAGGGAAAGAGGCCGGAAACGGGATTGCATGGGGGCCGGGCCGCGATGCGGGCGGGATTGACGCAAGCGGAGGCCATGGGGGGTGCAAGCAAAGTCTGGGGAATGAAGATGAGGAAGCGGGGCGGCGAAATGCGGACGCGTTTCGCCACCGGGAAGGATGGCTTCCTTGACTCGAATCTGGAGCAATTCTGTATCGAGGGCGCATGCTTTCGGCTGTGCTTCCCCTGCGGTTTTCGGTTGGTCGGAGTTTGGGTGGTGCGATCGCGGCGGCGCTGGTGTCGATGGCGGTGGGCGCGGAAGCGGACGGGCTCGTGGCAGCGGAGTTTGCGGAGCGGTCGAAGCCGGCGGGGGCGACGATGTTCACCGAGATGCCGGCGCAAGACACCGGGATCGTGACGGAGAATCGCTACGCCGATCCGAAGATGTGGGCGGAGCGGAATCGCGAGTTCGACATCGGGGCGATCGGGACGGGCGTGGCGATCGGCGACTACGATGGCGACGGGCGGCCGGATGTGTTCGTGGTCAGCAAGACGGAAGGTTGCCGGCTGTTTCGAAATCTCGGCGGGTGGAAATTCGAGGACGTGACGGAGAAGGCGGGCGTGGCGGATCGCGGGGCGGACGCGGCGGTGTGGAAGCAGGGCGCGACGTTTGCGGACGTGAACAATGACGGCTGGCTGGATTTGTATGTGTGCCGTTTCGGGGCGCCGAACCGGCTCCATATCAATCGCGGCGACGGGACGTTTGCGGAGGAGGCGGAACGGCGCGGGCTGGCGTTGAGCGATGCGAGCGGTGTGGGGGCGTTTGCGGACTACGACCGCGATGGATGGCTCGACGTCTACGTGCAGACGAATCTGCTGGATTCGGAGACGGCGCCGAAGGGCGGGCGCGACCGGTTGTATCGGAATCTTGGTGACGGGCGGTTCGAGGACGTGACGGAGCGCGCGGGGCTGCGGGCGGAGGGCACGCAGGGACATGCGGTGGTGTGGTGGGATTTCGACGAGGACGGCTGGCCCGATCTGTATGTGGCGAACGACTTCGCCGTGGCGGATTTTTTGTATCGAAACAATGGAGACGGAACGTTCACCGAGATGATCGACGCGGCGGTGCCGCATTTTCCGTTTTCGTCGATGGGGGCGGACCTGGGCGACGTGAACAACGACGGACGGGTGGATTTTCTGGCGACGGAGATGGCGGCGAGCACGCCGCAGAAGTATCACCGGGGGATGTCGGAGGCGCGGGCGCGGGGGCAGATGGAGGATCCCACGCCGGGGCGGGCGCAGCACTACATGCGCAACGCGCTGTATGTGAACACGGGGACGGGCGTGTTTCAGGAGGCGGGATATCTGGCGGGGCTCGCGGCGACGGACTGGACGTGGTCGGTGCGGTTCGAGGATTTGGACAACGACGGCCGGCTCGATCTGCACGTGACGAACGGAATGTATCGGGAAATGAACAACGCCGACCTGCTGCACCGGCAGATGACGACGGAGAGCCTGCCGGGACGCGTGCAGTTGGTGAAGGCGAGTCCGGTGTTTCGGGAGAGAAATTTCGCGTTCAGAAATCGAGGCGAGCTGGAGTTCGAGGACGTGAGTGCGGCCTGGGGACTGGATCAACGCTCGGTGAGTTTCGGGGCGGCATTCGGAGATTTGGACGGGGATGGGGATCTCGATCTGGTATATGCGAACTACGAGGCGGGTGTGACGGTGTTGCGGAACGACGCGGCGACGGGAAATCGGGCGGTGTTTGCGTTGCGTGGGACGCGGTCGAATCGGTTTGGGATCGGAGCGGTGGTGAGGATCGAGACGGAGGCGGGTGTGCAGGTGCGGCCGCTGACGGTGGCGCGCGGGTATTTGTCGAGCAGCGAGCCGGTGGTGCATTTCGGTTTGGGCGGGGCGGAGCGTATCCAAAACGTGGAGATTCGCTGGCCGAGCGGGACGGTGCAGAGATGGGAGGATTTGCCGGTGAACCGGCGGTTTGTGGTGACGGAGCCGGCGGACGGAGAAGCGACGCGAAGCGGTGGGGGAAAAGAGAAGGGGCGCATGTTTGAAGACGTGAGCGAGGCGGCGGGTTTCGCGTGGAGGTCGCGGGAAGGCGACGTGGATGAGACGGCGGCGCAGCCGCTGCTGCCGATGCGGCACAACCGCCGTGGGCCGGGCCTGGCGATGATCGATTTCGATGGCGACGGCGCGGAGGACGTGGCGATCGGAGGGACGCCGCGGGATCCATTGCGGCTGCAGCATCGGAGCGAACGGGGGAAGTTTTCGTTGATCGGAACGATCGCAGAAGCGGGCGAGGCGCCGTTGAACGACGGGCCGATTCTGGCGTTCGATGCGAATGGGGATGGACGGACGGACTTGCTGCAGACGAAGGGAGGCGCGGCGTTGCCGGCGGGGCTGCCGCCGTATCAGCCGCGGCTTTTGATCAATAGTGGAGCGGGGCTGGAGATTGCGGCAGCGGACGTGCTGCCGGTGTTTCGGAGCAGCGTGGGGGCGGCGGTGGCGGGGGACTTCGATCGGGACGGGCGGCTGGATGTGTTTCTCGGCGGGCGGGTATCGCCGGGCGAGTATCCGTTGCCAGCGAAGAGTGCGTTGTGGGCGAATCGCGGTGGACGATTCGAGGATGTGACGGAGCAGGTGGCGCCGGGGTTGAGGGAGGTCGGGTTGGTGACGGCGGCGCTATGGACGGATGTGGATGGCGACGGGTGGATCGATCTGCTGCTTGCGCTCGAGTGGGACGCGGTGCGGTTTTTCCGAAACGTGGAAGGGCGGCGGTTCGAGGACCGGACGGAGGCGGCGGGGTTTGCGACGGCGGGGACGGGATGGTGGAGCTCGCTGGCGGCGGCCGATTTCAATGGCGACGGACGCGTCGATTATGTGGCGGGTAATGTCGGTTTGAATACGCAGTATCGCGCGAGTGCGGAGCGGCCGGCGCTGTTGTTTTACGGCGAGTTCGCGGACGACGCGCCGCCGCAAATCGTGGAGGCGGGCTGGGATGGCGACCGAATGTTTCCGTGGCGAACGCGGAGGCAGTTGGGCGCGCAGATCCCGTCCGTGTTGCGGAGGTATCCGCGGAGCGACGGGTATGCGCGGACGCCGCTGGAGGATATCGTGGGGGCGGAGCGGTTGAAGGCGGCGCGGAGATTTGCGGCGACTGAGCTGCGGAGCGGGGTGTTCCTGAGCCGCGCGGATGGGAGATTCGAATTCAAGCCGCTACCGCGGGTGGCGCAGATCGCGCCGCTGCAGGGGATGGTTGCGGGAGATTTCGACGGGGATGGTTTCGCGGATGTTTATGCGGTGCAGAATTCGTTTGCGCCGATACCACTGATAGGGCGGTTCGATGGTGGGATCAGTCAGTTGTTGAAAGGTGATGGAAAGGGAGGATTTGTGGCGGTGCCGGCGAGCGAGAGCGGATTGGTGGTGCGCGGGGATGCGAAGGCGCTGGTGGCGACGGATATCGATGACGACGGGTGGGCGGATTTTTTGGTGAGCCGGAACAACGACACCGCGATGGCGTTTCGGAATGCGGGAGAGACGGGTGGACGTCCGCTGCGGGTGAGCGTGCGCGGTGACGGTGTCGGAGCGCGGGTGACGGCGGAGATGTCCAGCGGGTCGACGCAGACGGGCGAGGTGTATGCGGGATCCGGATACTACAGCCAGTCGACCGCGGAGGTATTTTTCGGGTCGCCGGAATCGAATCCGGTGAAGCGGGTGCGCGTGCGGTGGGCGGATGGACGGGAGACGGTGCGCGAGATTGAAGCCGGAGAAAGGTGGGTGGAGGTGCGGCGGTGAGGTGATGTGAAGTGGGGCGGTTTTATTTTAACCGCAAAGAGCGCAGAGAGGGTGGGATAAAGCTCCGGGGGTTAGGGAAGGAGGGAAAGGAGGGTGTCGCCGCGAGGGGGCTCGAAAGAGTCTTGGAGGTCGGCGGCGAGGGCGGAAGCGAGACGGGAGGGGAGGTCGTCGGGGGCGAGGTTGTCCTGCGTGAGGGCGCGGAGAACGGCGGGTTCAGGGGCGGTGGATTCGCCGGGATAGGAGGCGAGGGCGCGGACGCGGAGGAAGAATTCGGGGCCGGCGTCCGGGGCGGACGCGAGATAGCGGGAGGCTTCGCCGAGGTGGCGGGTGTTCAGGGTGGTGAGGAGTTGTTTCGCGAGGGCGGTGGAATCGGGCGTGTTGTGTGCGAGGAGGCCGGCCATCACTTGGGCGTAATCGAGCGGCGAGGCGGCGTGCGGGCGATCGGGAAGGCGGCGGAGAGTGTAGTTGGCGGAGAGGAGGTTTTCGCGGATGAAGGCGAACTCGGCGGAGGCGGTGGCGGTGAAACGCGGCTCGTCGAGTTCGGTGGCCGCGCGGGAGAGAGCGGCGAGGAGGAGACCTCGGGCGCCGGCGGTGGCGGAATCGTCGCGGGCGGGCGTGGCGCGGGCGCGGCGGTGGGCGAGGAGCTTCGCGTAGGCGTCGGCGAACTGGGCGCGCGGGGTGGCGGCAGGATTGACGAGGCGGGGGAGGTTTTGGCCGGCGGAGATGTGGGTGAACGTGTCGGCGGGGACGTTGCCTTCGGCGGTGATGTCGTGGGCGGCGTTGAAGGCGGCGGCGGACGGACCGAGGAGTTTTTCGAGTTCGGCGGCGGTGAAAAAGTGGGAGGCGAGCGCGGCTTCGGCGGTGGAATCTTCGACGGCGGCACCTCTCAGGTGATCGATGGCGTAGAGCAGGGCGTCGCGGGCAGCGGAGGCGAAGGTGGGGTCTTGCGTGAGCTTGAAAGCGTCGAGGAGCGCGAGGGCGATACGGGCTTGGTCGGAGAGGGTTTTTTGGAAGTAGGGCTGGCGGAGTTCGGCATCGCTGGCGTAACGGAAGAAACCGCCGTCGAGCGGATCGCGGACGGGGCTGCGGAGGAGGGCGTGGAGCGTGGTGAGGGCGGCGTCGCGGGTGGAGGCGTCGGTGAGGAGGCAGCGGAGAAGCTCGGGCTCGAGGGCTTTGGGCGGATCGCCGAAGCCGCCGTTGGCGGAGTCGTGGAGGCCGAGCCAGGTTTCGCGGGCTTCGGAGAGAATGCGGGTGCGATCGGCGTCGGAGAGCGGGGCGGGAGCTTCGGTGGGGAGGAAGGACTCGATGGTGGCGAGGGCTTCGTCGGCTTTGGCGCGTTGGGCGTCGGGGTCGGACTGCCAGCCGGAGGCGGCGCGTTTGGCGACGGTGAGGAAACCTTCCTTGCCCCATTCCTCGGTGGGCGGGAGGTAGTTGGCACCTTCAAAAGGCTTCAGATCGGGTGTGAGCCAGAGGTTGAGCGGGAGGCCGTTGAGCTGGCGGACGTATTGCGTGTAGCTCTGGTAGAGGGCGACGAGATCGGGGCGCTCGTGAGCGTCGACCGCGACGCAGATGAAGGCCTCGTTGAGGAAGGCGGCGGTGTCGGCGTTGCTGAAGGTTTGCTTCAGTTGGGCGCGACTGAGCTCGCTGGTGGAGAGGCCGATGAAGACGTAGAGCGGTTTTTGTTCGGCGGTGGCGCGGGCGAAGGTTTCGGGGGAGAAGGGGTGAAAAGAAACCGGGGTTGCCGCGCAGGCGCGCAGGAACGCGGAAGGCACGTCAGCGAGGGGCGAAGCGGCGCGAACGAAAGCGGTGGCGAAAAGAGAGAGGAGAAGCAGGAGGAGAGCGCGGCGCATGAAGTGAGCGAAATGACGAGAAGGGCTTTGACGAGGTCAAAGCCCTGAAGATACGTGGCACCGAACACGCCCCGGCCTTCGGCTACCCTCTGTTGATAGAGGGGCCTTCGGCGGCGGGGCGGGGGCAGCCCGCCTTACTTCTGGGTGAAGAGGAGGACGGGGCCTTCGCAGCGGGCGACGGCGAGGGCGTTGCCGACGACGACGGCGGAGCGGGCGTCGCCGGAGACGACGAGGCCGGACTCGGCGGGGGAGAGCGCGGTGAAATCGCCGCGGCCGTCGCCCTTCAGAAGCACGCCGAGGGAGCCGTCGAAGCGGCCGGTGGTGGGCTCAGGGCCGAAGTTGTTGCCGACGCAGTAGAGGTCGAGGACGCCGTCACCCGTGAGATCCGCCGCGACGATGGCGTTGATCGGCGCGAACTGGGCACGACGGGGGAGTTGTTGGAACTTGAACGTGCCGTCGGATTGCTGGCGGAAGACGCCGCTGGCGAGCTCCGTGGCGGCGAGTTTCTGGACGTTGGCGAGCCGCTCGGCACCGAAGATGTCTTCGACGGTGGCCTGAGAGTAGGCTTTGAACGTGCGGAACTTTTGCCGGATCCAGGGAAAGCTGTAGGCGAGCTTGCTGCGTCCACGAATTGGATACAGCGCGTTGTCGTGATACTGGGCTTCGACGAGGTGCTCCTTGCCGGAGTCGTCGAACACGCCGGCGAAGAGCACGGTGGGATGTTCGGCGGACGCGCGGTATTTCGTGTTGAGACCGACGTTGCCGGCGACGAGGTCGAGGCGGTTGTCGCCGTCGATATCAACGACCATGAGCGCGCTCCACCAGCCGGTGATGGAGGCGAGGCCGAGTTTTTCGGTGACGTTTTCGAAGGCGGTGCCGGTGTTGCGGAAGATGGAGACGGGACCCCATTCGGTGGCGACGACGAGGTCGGCGCGGTTGTCGTTGTCGACGTCGGCGAACGTGGCGGCGGTGACCATGCCGATGTGGCGGAGGCCGGGCGCGAGGGAGTCGGTGACGTCGACGAAGCGACCGCCGACGTTGCGGTAGAGGAAGCTGCGCGGCGTTTTCGGGTATTGGCCGGGGACGACGCGGCCGCCGATGAAGAGATCGACGCGACCGTCGCCGTCGAAATCGGCGGAGGCGACGGCGGCGGTAGATTCGGCGTCGGCGGGAAGGATGTCGGCGGAAGCGAGGGTGAATTTGCCGTCTCCGTTATTCAGATACAGACGGTCGTCGAGATGGGCATCGCCTGGGGCGTGTTGGACGCCCCCGGCGACGAGGAGGAGATCGGGAGCACCATCGCCGTTGGCGTCGAAGAAGAGTGCACCGACGTCGTCGGCTTCGATCGCGGAAGCCCAAGGCTGATCGGGCGCGGGCGCGAACGTGCCGTCGGCCTTTCCGAGGAAGAGCGTGCCGGCCTGGCCGCACGTGCCGCTGACGAAGAGGTCGGCGTGGCCGTCGCGGTTGACGTCGGCGGTGGCGAGGACGGGGCCGAGGCCGTTGAGGCGGCGGGGGAGAAGGCGCTGGCGGGTGAACTCGTCGAACGGACGGAGCTCCGAATTGTATTTCAGACCGCGAGAGGAGGCGGATTCGGTGAAGAGCGCGTTTTCGAGTTTCGCGTGAGCGAGCGCGGGCGCGAGTTTGGTGTCGCCGAGCTCGGGTTCGGTGATGGTGAGGAGCTGATTGGCGGGGAGGTTTTCGAGGACCTGGACCTGACCGCGCGGCCAGCGGATGGTAAGTTTTTTGATCGTATCCGTTTCGCCGAGACCGAAGTGGAGCAGGGCGGGTTCGGAGGCGGTAATGCCGCGCTCGGTGAAGAGCTGGCGGATCTGGGTGCCGATTTCGGTTTCGAGGCGGACCTCGGCGCCGAGCGCGTCGCGATTGGGCGCGCGGCCGGCGAGTTTGATGACGGCGCGATGGCCGGTGGTGGAATTGTTGCGGATGACGGTGGGCGGCGCGTCGTAGTTGCCGAAGACGATGTCGAGGTCGCCGTCGCCATCGAGATCGGCGAGAGCGGAGCCGAAGCTGACGCCCTTCTGATCGAGTCCCCAATCTTTGGATACGTCGGCGAAGTTCAGGTCGCCGAGGTTGCGGAAGGCGAGGAGGGATTCGTTGCGCGGGCCGGAGTTTTTCCAGACGTTGGCGCGGGCGGCGAGGGTGGGGGCGACGTTTTGTTTGTCGACGAGGTCGGCGTCGATGAAGTTGCGGATCATGCCGGCCGTGGTGAACGCGTCGAGAAGGCCGTCGTTGTCGAGGTCGGCCAGGCGAGTGGCCCAGGTCCAACCGGTGGCCTGCATGCCGGTGAGGTGGGCGATTTCCTCGAAGCGGTCGGTGCCGGTGTTGAGGTAGAACGCGTTCCACATGTATTGCGGGATAAGGTCGCTGACGCGTTCCATTTCCCAGAGGCCGCGGCCGATTTCCTCCATGCCGGTCATGAATTCGGCGTGAGTGCGATCGCGCATGTCGGCGACGAAGAAGTCGACGAGGCCGTCGTTGTTAACATCGCCCGAGTCGGCGCCCATCGAGAAGTAGGTGACGTGCGGGAGGCGTTCGTCGACGACGTCGGTGAAGGTGCCGTCGCCGTTGTTGAGGTAGAAGCGGTCGGGGGTTTCGAAGTCGTTCGCGACGTAGATGTCGGGCCAACCGTCGTGATTGGCGTCGAACCAAATGGCCGTGTGGCCTTGGGTGAGGCCCCAGATGCCGGCCTCGGAGGTGACGTCGGTGAATTTGCCGCCGTCGTTGCGGAAGAGGAAGTCCCGGCGGCCTTGGGGGGCTTTGGAGAAATCGAGGATGTTGGTGACGATGTAGACGTCGAGGTCGCCGTCGCGATCGTAGTCGGCGAAGATGGCGTGAACGGAGGCGTCCTTCACATCGAGGCCGTATTCGGCGGCGCTTTCGATGAAGCCGCCATCGGTGTCGTTGATGAAAAGAAGATTGGGGGCGTCGTAGCGGCAGACGTAGAGGTCCATCCAGCCGTCTTGGTTGATATCGATGGCGGTGGCGCCGGTCTTGGAGGTGCCGGGTTCGTCGCAGGCGACGCCGGCGGGGATGGCGACATCGAGGAATTTGAACGGCGCAACCTGGCGGTAGAGGGCGCAAGGGCCGTTCTTCGAGACGGCGAAAATGTCGGGCAGGCCGTCGTTGTCGAAGTCGGCCACGACGATGCCGGTTTCGACGGCGCCGAGGGTGAGTTCGCGGAAACGCTCGCCCCACATGCGGGGGTCGTCGAAGACGTTGGGAACGGTGATGTTGGCTTCGGCGTTGGGGATGATGTCGAAGAGCTTCGCGTCGGCCGGAACAGCGGGGCGGGGCCGCAGCGGCATGGCCTGGTAGGCGGGGGCGGCGAAGGTGGCGGAAGCCGTCAGGAGGGCGGTGGCGAGGGCGGTGGATTTCAGCATGTCGGGAAAGGGATGAAGTTCAGGCGGCCGCGGGGGAGAAGGAGGAGAGATTGTCGCGACGAGGTTTGGCAAGAAGCACCGCGAGAGCGAGGGGAGCGGTGTAACTGCCAAAGCGTTCGATGAATTCCCAGATCGGGTCGCCGGCGACAATGAAGAGACTCTCGGAAGCCATTTTCCAAAGAGCGATACCGATGAGGAGCGCGGGGAGCGGACGGAGAAGCACGGCGGCGGCGAGGACGAATTCGAAAGCGCCCACGATGACGACGGTGTTGGCAGGGGCGTCGGCCCAGGCGGCGGAGTAGTGGTGAACGAGGCCGGCCTTTTGGGAGAAGAAACCGAGTCCGGCGTGGCCGACGAGAAGGGTGGCGGTGGTCAGACGCAGCGACCAAGCGAAGCGGTGGCGCGTGAGATCGGAGAACGCGGGCCACGTGGCGGGGAGGCGGCTGAACCACGGCGCCCGAAAGCCGAAGGCGACGAGCAGTGCGATCGGCACCCCGTAGTTGCCGGCGCGCTCGAGGGCTTCCCAGAACGGCTCGCCGGCGAGCGGGCGGCAGAGAGCGGTCCAGATCGCCCAAAAGGCAGCCCACGCGTAAAGCGCACGCGTCGGCCAGACGAGAGCGAGGATGCCGATGGCGATATCCATGGCGCCGACCAGCGGCATGAGTTTCCAAGCGAGCGGTTCGGAGATGCCGCCGACCGCAAAGTAAGGAACCCAGGCGGCTTTGGTGATGATGCCGAAGGCGCCGTGGCCGATGAAGCAACCGGCGACGCCGATGCGAAGAATCCAAGCGAGGGTGAGATCGGGAACGAGTTTGCTGGACGGAGAACTCATTGCTGAAGAAAGCGGGAGGCCCGCGGGGGGAGCAGCATGTGCCGAGGGGGCGGCGAAGGCGGAGAAGGCGGCTGGCGGTGATTCCCCTGCGCGCGCCCCGATGAATCGGGGCAGACCGCGCAGGATTACACAGACCAAGGACGGCGAGGTGCCAGCGACTACTTTTTAGCGACGGCGGCCTTGTCGAGCGGTTGAAGGGCCTTTTCGAAAACCCAGTCGGCGATTTTGATGCCGGCCTTCTGGCCTTCGATGTTGTCGGACATCGTGTGAATGCCGCCCCAGACGCGGCTCATGCCGACTTCCTCGCGGGCTTGGGAGAAGCTCTTGTAGGTGCGCACGGCGCCAGGAAGACCGTCGGACGTGGCGGTGAACTCGATGTCGTCGCGGCCGAAGAAACGCTCGAGGATGCGGGTGGCGGCGGCGGAGAAGGTGCTGTGGCCCGAAGTATAGGAAGGAAACGCGGGCGAAGCCATGTTCGGGATGAAGTCGGGCTGCGTGACCATGATGGGGTTGAGCTCGGTGCCGAGCTCGCGGAGAGCGGTCTCGGGGCGCCACGTGCTGTAATGGAATTTCGTTTCCCAGCAGGAGATCGCGGCGTCGGCTTCAGCGAGGTTCAGCAGCGCATAAAGCCGGGCGGTATCGGGGACGGAGAGATTGAAGCGGCGCACCAGGTCTTGCGTGATGACATTCCAGTGCCCGGGAGGCGTGGCGGTGCCGAGGTCGTCGGACCAGAACGGCGTGCTCATGGTCTGGTATTCGTCGCGTTCGGCGTCATCGCGCGCACCCACTTTGGCGACGAAAGCGAGTTCCTTGGCATGCTCCTCGGACTCGATGGGCGGTGGCGGCGGGGCGCGGAACTGGTCGTTCGACGTCATGACGAACGGCTTGACCTTACCCCAGTGCGGAAGGACGGGCGGACGGAAGCCCGTGGGCGTTTCGCGCCATTTGCCGGGTTCGGTGCTGGAGTAGTTGCCCGGGATGGGCTTGTTGAAGCCGGACTGGGAGCGTTCTTCGATCACGCGCTCGGCGACGAGCTGGCCCCAGGCGAGACCGTCGGTCTTGGGCTGGCCGTCGGGAATCTCGGCCAGCGCTCTGTCGTAGGCGGTCTTGAGGTTTCGGGGGTTGCTGGATTGGGACCAGTATTGCTTGAGAATCGTGTAAGCGGCGCCGGCGATGGCAGCGTCCATGTCGGCTCCGGCGGGCGCGGGGTCATTGACGATCCAGCCCTGGTGGGTGCGGGTGATGCCGTTGACGGCGTCGAAGATCGCGACGTGAAATGCGGCGAGGAACATCGACGAGGGCGGCGGCGGATTGCGCGAGAGCCGGGTGGCGTTGATCACTTGATCGTTCCAATACAGAACGGAGTTGGCGGACGCCGCCGGGATGAACGCGCTGGTAATCAATGCAGCCAGCAGGGGAATGGCTAAACGGAGTGAGGTCATAAGCGGGAAAGGGGCGTCGCAGAAGGGGGCTGGACGCGAAGGGGGCCTTATCAAGAAGTTGGCAGCGGGGAAGGCAAAGCCCTTTGGGGTGAGTTGCTTGGTTTCTGGGGTGGATCGCAAAGCGATATATCGCCAGTGAATCCACGCCCGGCTCGAAGTGCAGCCTGCTTAAGATTGGGCGAGGAAGCCGACGAGCGATGCTCGCGTTTGCCCGGAAACTAGCGTGGCTGCCCAGGCTCGGTGGCGGGGATGATCTCTTTCAGGGTGATTTGAAACACCAGAGGCATGCCGGGCTGGAGGCCGTCGGGCCAGGTGCCGTTGCCGAAGGAAAGATGCGGAGGAACGACGAGGAGTTGCGAGGCGCCGAGCGTGAGCATCTGGACGCCTTCGGCGATGCCGGGGAGGAGATCGGAGACTTTGGTGCGGCTGTCCTTGCGTGAGAGTTGTGGGAGGTCGGTGGACATGTCGGGCGCCTTGGCGGCGATGTCGATGACGACGGTGTCGATCGCGCGGGGGCGCGGGCCGACGCTTCCGGTGAGGATGCGATGGAGGAGGCCGCTGTCGTTCTGCTGCAGGTTCAGGCGGTCGCGGACGGAGTTCAGGTAGTTGCGCAGCGGATCCTGGGCGGAAGGGTCGGGGGCGGCGGGCTCCTGCTGGAGTCGATTTACGCGCTGGCGAATGCCTTCGAGGATTGCTTCGGCTTGGGTGTTGAGCGGCGGCGGGGGGTGTTTGAGCCGGTATTTGCGGAGGCCGTCGACGAAGGCTTCGAACTGGGCTTCGGTGAGGCGGAGTTCGTCGAGGCGAACGTTCTGCGCGATGACAATGCCGAAGGTGGCGTAGGCGGCGGCTTCGGGGGTAAGTTCCGTTGGAGGAGTCTGCGCGGGAGCGAAGGAAGCGGTGAAGAGCGCTCCGGCGAAAAACGTGGAGCGGAGAAGGGGAAAATTCATCGCGCGGCGAAGTGGTCGTGCGTGGAAGAAGCGGTCTGCGCGTGGTGATGGCGCGGGTGGCTGGGGTCGGTGGGCATCGGGAGCGCGAAGCTGCGCAGGTTCACGGCGATGGCGGACGAGGCGTCTTCGCGGATGCGGTAGGACTGATTGAGTTGAAGGCCGTCGATGCGCTGGATTTTGCCGGTGACGGGCCAAAAGATTTCGACGTAGAGGACGGCGGTGGCATCGCCGAGGCCGATTTCCTGGCGGAGCGGGGAGGCACCGAAACTGCCTCCGCTGGAGATTTCGCGATGCAAGGTGCGCGGGCCGGAGGGTGTGAGGACAACGACGCTCAGGCGGGCGCCGCGGGCGTCGCGGTTGGATTTCACGCCCTCGAGCTGAAGCTTGATCCAGCGATTGCCGTGGCCGGGGTTGGCGAAAAGCTGGTTGCGGTAGGTGTCGCCCGAGACGGCGCCGCCCATGTCCGCGTAGACGTCCTGATCGCCGTCGTTGTCGATATCGCCGAAGGCGATGGCGTGCCCCTTCTGGAGCTGGCCGAAGCCGCCGGAGGTGGTGACGTCCTGGAAGCGGCGGCCGCCGTCGTTGCGGAACATGCGATTGGGAACGAGGGTGGCGTAATCGGGGTCGCCGGTGCCAACATAGAAATCGAGCCAGCCGTCGTTATCGAGATCGCCGAAATTGCAGCCCATGGTGTGAAGGACCTGGTAGAGGCCGACCTGTTTGGTGATATCGGCGAAGGTGCCGTCGCCTTGGTTGCGGAAGAGGCGGGCGCGGTGGCCGGCGTGCGGGACGCCGAGGACGTCGGCAGCGACGTCGCCGACATCCTGGATGCCGTAGCCGTTGACCATGAGGTCGAGCCAGCCGTCGTTGTCGTAGTCCCAGAACCAGCAGGAAAAACTTTCGAACGGTTCGGTGACACCCGCCTGGGCGGCGACATCGGTGAAACGCCAGGGGGCGCGGGGCGAACCGACGTCGACGGCCGGGCCGTCGTTGCGGAGGAGAAGGTTGGGGCCCGATTTGCGGGAGATGTAGAGATCGGGGCGGCCGTCGTTGTTGAAATCGCCGGCGACGACGGCTTTCACAAAACCGACGAGGGCGACGCCGCTGGCGGACGCGCATTCGGTGAACGTGCCGTCACCATTGTTTCGATACAGTTCGCAGGGGTAGGGCTGGCTTTCGCCGGGGGTGGTTTCGTTGCCGATGAAGAGGTCGAGATGGCCGTCGTTGTTGTAGTCGAACCAAGCGGCCGTTTGCGTGGGATTGAAGCTGAGGAGGCCGGCTTCCTCGGTGACGTCGGTGAAGGTGCCGTCGCCGTTGTTGCGGAGGAGCGAGTTGGGATAGCGGCCCATGTCGGCGAGCCAGGCGCCGCGGAGGACGAGGACATCGATGAAGCCGTCGTTGTCGTAGTCGGCTTGGATCAGGTTGAGCCCGCCGGTGAGGCCGAGGAGGCCGGATTCGGCGGTGTGCTCGGTGAAGGTGGCGTCGCCGTTGTTGATGAAGAACCGGAGCTGGCCGGTGGAACGCCAGGTGGAGGCGAGGACGTCGAGGAAGCCGTCGTTGTTGAAGTCGTCGAGAATGACGCCGCCGGCGAGTTCATCGACATCTATGCCGAGGGCGGGGGCGACGTCGGGGAAGCGTTTGATGTCGTAGTCGGATTCGAAGGCCTGTGGTGGAATGAGCCAGCGGGCGGGGACTTTGTCGGGATACTCGCCGAGGGTCATGTAGGCGATGTTGAGGAGCCAGCGGGCGCGGAGATCGCCGGGGAATTTTTCGAGGAGCGGAGTGAGCTCGGCGATGGCGGCCCGGGAGCCGGTGGGGAGTTGGTGGATGCCGCCGCCACGAATGGGGAAGAGGCAGGAGTCGCCGTTGTGGTTGAGGAGGCAGTTTTCCTGTTCGCCGATGCGGAGGTGGGAGATGGCCTTGAGGGTTTGGACGCGGGCGAAGAGGTGAGGGGGAAGGTTGGGGGTGCGTTCGCGGAGGCCGGCTTCGTAGAGCTGGTATTGTGCGAGGGCCTCGCGGGAGGCGCCGGCGCGGAGAAGGGCGTTGCCGTAGGGGAGTCGGAACTTCTGGCGCTCGGCGGGATCGGTGGCGGCGGCGAGCGCGGAGGCCAGGATCTCGGCGGTTTCGGTGGCGCGGTAGGGATTTTCGTAGGGCACGCCGTCGGCGGCGATTTTCTGGAGCATCGCGGCCATGCGGCGCGTGCTTTCCGGCTGATTCGGCATGGGGGTGCCGGGGATCGCGGTAGGATCGCAGAACTCGGGATTGACGGGAGGCGCCGCGAACGGCGCGACCGCGGTGGCGAGAAGGACGGAAGTCAGCAACGCGCGTCGAAAACGCGCAGGGTGGGCACGGGAAAGGGAAGGTGCCCCGAAAATGGGGGAGGGCATGGCGGCAGCGTAGAGGGGGCCGCGGCGGACGGAACGGAGCGGGGTTGAGTTGCTGAAAAACCGAGGTCAGGTGCTCGGTTCGCGGAGGGAACGCGGAGGCGGGGTGACCGGGCGCGGGCGAGCTCGCGGCCCAGGGCGGTGTTGCGGTGCGCTCCGCCGGATTCGTGTTACAGGGGTTCCGGGAGGAAGTGTTCGAGGCGGCCGCGGAAATTGCGGGAAAGGGGAAGGCGCTGGCCGGTGTCGAGGACGACGATGTAATCGCCGTAGGCGGCGGATTGAAGTTCGCGGACGCGATTGAGGTGAACGAGCGCGGAGCGGTTGACGCGGGCGAAGCCGGAGGAGGAGAAGCGAGCTTCGAGCGACGAAAGCGTTTCGCGGAGCATGAAGCGCTTTTGGTCGGCGAGGTGGAGCACGCAGTAGTTGTTGGCGGCTTCGATCCAGACGATGTCGCTGTGCTTGAGAAACACGACGCGACCGTCGGCGCGGACGGCGATGCGTTCGGGGTCGGACGGTCGGGAGGCGAGGAGCGATTCGAGGCGGGAACCGAGATCCCGTTCTCGGCGGGCGGCGATGGAATCGCGGACGCGTTTGAGCGCGAGTTGAAGGCGGGCGCGGTCGAACGGTTTCAGAAGGTAGTCGGAGGCCTCGGTGGCGAAGGCTTCGACGGCGAAGCGCTCGTGGGCGGTGACGAAGACGATGGCGGGTCGGGGATCGGCGAGGCGCCGGACGACTTCGAGTCCGTCGCAACCGGGCATTTGCATGTCGAGGAAGACGAGTTCCGGTTGAAGATCCTGGATCGCCGCGAGGGCGTCGTCGCCGTTGGAAGCTTCGCCGACGATTTCGAGGGCGGGGTCGGTGGAGAGCAGCGCGCGCATGCGATCACGCGCGAGCGGCTCGTCGTCGACGATAAGGATCCGCAGCTTGGTCATGGAGCGTTCCGGGGGGGAAATGTGCCGCCACGGTGGAACGCTGAGGCTGCTTGGAAACAGTTCTGGGGTGTTCGGCTGTTGACCGATGGTGACGCGCTGGAAGACGAGGGTGAAAGGCGGGAAGCGAGTGGTTGCGCCCGGTTGTCTCGCTTCGAATTGCGCGGTGGAGGCACCGCGCCTCCATCCGAGAAGCGACGATTAGTCGGCGATGAACTTCGCGAACTGGCCGCGCTGGGTGCGGCTGAGGGGTAGGCGGGTGGCGCCGTCGCGGAGGATCACGGTGTAGTCGCCGTGGAAAGTGGGCTGGAGTTCGCGGACGCAGTCGAGACGAACGACAGCGGAGCGGTTGACGCGGGCGAAATCGGCGGAGCCGAGGCGTTCTTCGATGGCGGTGAGCGTTTCGCGAACGATGAGACGCGAGGCGTCGGCGAGGTGAAGGAGGACGTAGTTGTCGGCGGCTTCGACCCAGACGATTTCCTCAGGTTTGAGGAAGACGACGCGACCTTCGGATTTGAAGGCGAGGCGGGTGGGTTTCTTGGCGGGTGCGGAGTCGGCGAGCAGGGATTCGAGGCGGCTGCTGAGGTCGCCGGCGCGGCGCTGGCGGACATGTTCGGCGGCGCGGGCGAGGGCGACTTTGAGGCGGTCGCGGTCGAAGGGTTTCAGGAGATAGTCGACGGCATCGACGCCGAAGGCATCGACGGCGAAGCGATCGTGGGCGGTGGCGAAGACGATGGCGGGGCGCTGCTCGGCGGGGAGTTTTTGAACGACCTGGAGGCCGTTGGCGCCGGGCATCTGGACGTCGAGGAAGACGACGTCGGGTGCGTCGTTTTCGATGGCGGCGAGGGCTTCGGCGCCGCTGCCGCATTCACCGACGATTTCGATGGAGGTGTCGCCGCGCAAAAGCGCGCGGAGGCGTTCGCGAGCGAGGGGTTCGTCGTCGACGATGAGGAGGCGGAGCTTGGTCACGGGGAAAAGAAACTAAGACAACCACGAATCGACACGAAGGAGGGCGAGCTTCGGTCGGTTGAAACGGATTCGTGTTCGTTCGTGTTCATTTGTTGGTCATGAGTCAGTGGGCGAAAGGGAAGGTGAGCCGAACGTGGAGGCCGCCTTCGGGCTGGTTGAACATTTCGAAACGCTGGTCGTCGCCGTAGAGTTCGCGGAGGCGGGCGCGGCTGTTGGCGGTGCCGATGCCTTCGCGGGTGAAACCGCCGGGGGGCATGCCGGCGCCGTTGTCGATGACGGAGAGGACGAGGTGGTCGTTTTCGCGGGTGGAGCGGACGGTGATGAGGCCGCGGCGGACGTGGGGTTCGATGCCGTGGCGGATGGCGTTTTCGACGAGCGGCTGGAGGATGAGATTGGGGACTTGGGCGTCGAGCGTGGCGGGGTCGATTTCCATGCGGACATCGAGGCGATCGCGGAAACGGACTTGTTCAATGCCGAGGTAACATTCCAGAAAAGCGATCTCGGTGCGGAGGGGGGCGAGGGGCGCGCCGGTTTGCGACATGGTCATGCGGAGAAGCTCGGCGAGCTTGATGAGCATGCGGTCGGCGGCATCGACGTCGGTATACATGAGCGACGAGATGCCGTTGAGGGCGTTGAAGAGGAAGTGGGGTTTGAGTTGGCGGAGGAGGGACTGGAGGCGGGCTTCGGTGAGGTGTTTTTCGAGCTCGAGGGTCTGGACGGTGCGCTCGTGGTATTTGCGGTAGTAGTCGAGCGCGTGGCTGACGGCGACGATGACGCCGTAGATGAGGAGATTGAACGGGAAGGTTTTGACGAAGAGCGGCTGGAAGACTTCGAGAAACGTCGTCTCTTCGCCGATGATCGAGGAGTGGGCGACGCCGATCGCGGCGCGGAGCACGACGTAGAGAAACGCGAAGCCGAAGGCGGCGGCGAGGTGGATGCCGGCGGTGCGCCAGGGGACATTGGCTTCGGGCGGAAAGCGGCGGGCGAGCCGGGCGATCGGCAGGGAGAGAAGCGCCCAGACATACCAATCCGCGAGCGAGTAACTGATGGCTTCGCCCCAAGTGATGGCGCGGCCGAGCATGCTGCTCGAGAGGTAGAACTGGCCGGCGAAGGCGAAGCCGATGAGGGACCAGAGAACGAAAAAGCCGAGTGCTCCAAGGATGCGGCGAACGGCGGGGCGGGGACTCGGCATCGGGAAAACGTTTACAGCGAGGGTTGGCGGCTGGTTCAATCCGGTCGCGCGGAATTGCGCAACGACATCCTGAATGAGCGAACGCGGAACAGGCAGTGAGTTGGAGGAGCGAAGCGCGGACGCGGCGACGCGGCGGCGAATGGAGGAGGCGGGCCAGAGACCGGCGCTGCCGGTGTCGCCTTTGCTGCCGGTGCTGGTGCCGGTGGTGATCGCGGCGATCGTGACGGGCGTATTGTTTGCGTGGTGGTTTCCGCCGGCGGCGCCGGGGACGGTGCCGCCGGACGCGCGATTCGTGGACGTGACGGAAGAATCGGGATTGGGGGTGTGGAGTCCGGTGTCGACGGACGAATCGCCGACGACGCTCGGCGGCGGGGTGGTGTGTTTCGACTATGACGGCGACGGGCACTTGGACGTGCTGCTGGTGGGCGGAGGAACGTGGCCGTGGGAGGAAGGATTGGGGAAGCGGGTGAGCCGGGGGAGCTTGGGGCTGTTTCGCAATGACGGGACGGGACGGTTCACGGAAGTGACGGCGAGCGCGGGGTTGAACGTGGAGCTCCAGGGAATGACGGCGGTGACGGGGGATTTCGACGGGGACGGGCGACCGGATGTGTTCGTGACCTGCGTGGGATCGAATCACCTGTTTCGGAATCTCGGGCGCGGGCGGTTCGAGGATGTGACGGAGCGGGCGGGGCTGGCGGAGGTGGAAAACACGTGGAGCACGGGTGCGTGCTGGATCGATTTCGACGAAGATGGACGGCTCGATCTGGTGGTGTGCCACTACGCGCGGTGGCCGCTCGAAGTGGAGTTGAGCGCGGCGTTCACGGTGGCGGACATCGGGCGGTCGTATGGCGCGCCGGTGGGGTTCGTCGGAGCGTTTCCGTCGGTGTATCGAAATCTTGGAGATGGGCGGTTTGCGCTGGAGCCAGGTGGGGCGGGATTGCGCGACGTGGATCCGGAGACGGGTTTTCCCAAGGCGAAAGCGCTGGCGGTGGCGCCGGTGGATGCCAACGGCGACGGGCGGATCGATCTTCTGTTTACCTATCATGTGGCGGAGAGCGCGCTCTTCGTGAACGACGGCGGGACGTTTCGACGCTGGTCGGGGTCGGGCGGGCGGCGGCGTGAAGGCGGCTCGGCGGAATTCGCGTTGGTCGGATCGTTGCCGCTCGCGGCGGCGGACACGGATGGGCGCGCGGGAGCGCTGGAGGCGCTGGCGTTCGCGCCGCGCAGGGATGAGGCGGAGGTGGTGGAGTTGAACGGAAAGCTGGGGGTGGCGCTGCTCGATTACGATTTGGACGGGCGGCGGGACGTGTTGAGCGGAAACGGGCGGGCGGAGCCGGACACGAACCGGTTTCGCGAATCGCGGGCGTTTGCGGCGGGGCCGGAGCTGCGGTGGAACCGCGGGGACGGGTGGGTGGGCGCGCCGGCGGGGGCGGATGATCGTTGGGCGGCACCGTTGGTGGCGCGAGGGGTGGCGACGGGCGATCTGGATGGTGACGGGGATCTGGATGTGGTGATCGCGCAGAGCGGGGGCCCGCCGCGGGTATTGAGAAACGAGCAAAAAGGCGGGGCATGGCTGGGGATAGATCTGGTGGCGAAGCGCGGCGTGCGGGAGGCCTATGGAGCGCGGGTGGAGGTGCATACGCCGCGGCGCGTGCACGTGCAGACGGCGATGCCGGAGGTGACTTACATGGCGCAATCGGCGGGCGGATTGGCCTTTGGGCTGGGGGACGACGCGCGCGTGCGGCGCGTGGTGGTGCATTGGCCGGACGGAACGCGGCAGGAGTTCAGGCCGGAGGCGGTGAACCGGCGCTGGGTGGTCGAGCAGCGGTGAACGGGTGGGTGTGACGGATGCGAGAGATGCGGTGTTGACAGTCGAGAGAAAGTCCGGCGAATTCTGCCCCCTTTCTCTCGACACCGAGCGGTTTTGGCCGCCGCGGATCGACTCCGAATTTCAACCAACTCGTCCCATGGCCCTCAGCGAAATCCTCCTCGTCAAGCCCGTCGAAAACCTCGGTGGCGAAGGCGACCAAGTCAAAGTCCGCGCCGGTTACGCCCGCAACTATCTGCTGCCGCGCGGCATTGCGGTGCCGTTGACGACCGCGAATCGCAAGCAAGTCGAGGCGCTGAAGAAGCGCCGTGCGGAGCGTGAAGCCCAGGAGCTCGGCGGTGCGCAGGAGCTGGCGAAGAAGCTCGAGAAGAAGAGCCTGGCGTTCGCGGTGAAGACGGGCGAGGGCGGCAAGATGTTCGGTGCCATCACGGCGAACGACATCCACGAGAAGCTCGCGGCGGACGGCCTCGAGATCGACAAGAAGCGTATCCACCTGCACACGCCGGTGAAGACGCTCGGTCAGCACACCGTGAAGATCAAGCTGCACGCCGACGTGACGGTGGAGCTGAACTTCGACGTGGTGTCGGAGAATCCGATCGAGGCGGCTCCGGAGGAAGCTTCGGACACGAAGGCCGAGAAGAAGAAATAAGCGGCCCTTTGGCTTTTGATGAAGGCCGCGCTCGGGGACGAGCGCGGCTTTTTTGTTGGGAGCAAACCGGTGTATAACTTCCGCATAAGACTTCGTTGCCGGGCTCGAGAGTTCCGGACTCACTCGCGCGCCTACGATGTCTGAAGAAGCTACGATTCCTTTTCGTCGTCCCGATCGTCCCGACCGCGCTGCGTCCGGTAGTGAAATTGGGCGCATGCTGCCGCACAGCATCGAGGCGGAGGAGTATCTGCTCTCGTGCTGTCTGCTCGACGGGGCGGACGTCGTGTCGCGTTGTTTGGAAGCGCGGATTCGGCCGGAGTCGTTTTATGTGGCCGCGCATGGTGTGATCTACGAGCGGCTGCTGGATCTCTATAACCGGCAGGTGCCGATCGACGTGTCGGTGGTCGCGGAGGAGCTGCGGACGGCGAAGCGGCTGGATGAGATCGGCGGGTATGCGTTTCTCGCGCAGGTGAGCAGCCGGATCCCGACGACGGCGCAGGCGGGCTATTTCATCGAGAAAGTTCGCGAGCTGGCGCTGCTGCGCGACATCATCAAGGCGGGCACGAGCGCGGTGGAGGATTGTTACAATTTCTCCGGCGGCATCGACGAGTTCGTCGACCAGATCGAGGCGAAGCTCTTCACGGTGACGCAGAATCGCGTGAGCGAGAGCGCCAAGCAGATGCGCGAGCCGACGCACGAGGCGATGGCGGTCATCAACAAGATGATGATGAAGAAAGGCGAGATGACGGGCGTCTCGTCGGGCTTCAAGGACCTCGATGCGCTCCTGTGGGGATTTCAGAAGCAGGAAATGATCATTTTGGCGGCGCGGCCCTCGATGGGAAAGACGTCGTTGGCGCTGAACTTCGCCGAGGCGGCGGCGTTGCCGAAGCGAGGCGATCCGTCGGCGGTGTTGATCTTTTCACTGGAAATGAGCGCCTCGCAGCTCGCGCTGCGCATGCTCTGCTCGCGGGCGCGGGTGAACATGAAGCTGCTGCGCGACGGATTGCTGTCGAAGAACGGCGACGAGCAGGCGCGGCTGTTGCAGGTGGCGGACGAGTTTTCGAAGGCGCCGATCTTCATCGATGACTCGAGTGCGATTTCGATCATGCAGTTGCGGGCGAAGGCGCGCCGCATCCATGCGCGGCATCCGCTGGGGTTCATCATGGTGGACTATCTGCAATTGCTGAGTCCGACCGATGCGAAGGTGCCGCGCGAGCAACAGGTCGCGGAGGCCTCGCGCGGATTAAAGTCGCTGGCGAAGGAACTGAATGTTCCGGTGCTTGTATTATCCCAGCTCAACCGCTCCTCCGAGAAGGAAAACCGCACTCCGAAGCTGGCCGACCTGCGCGAATCCGGCTCGATCGAGCAAGACGCTGACGTTGTTCTCATGCTCGCCCGCCCCAAAGACGCCGATGAAAAGTTTCAGGTGGCTGCCGACTCGGCGGAGTTAATCGTTGCAAAGCAACGAAACGGCCCGGTAGGAGATTTGAAGCTTACGTTCCTACGAGACATCACGCGCTTTGAAAACTTTACACAGTAACCCGCTGTTCCGGGTCACAGGATTTTTGTTCGCATTTTGCTTGTTGCTGGCCGTAAGCGGGCTACCGGCATGGGCCCAGATCGGAGGCCGTGACGACCCGGGCTTCCGCGTGGGTTCGATCACGGTGAAGTTCATCGGCACCTCGATGGTGAGCGAGCAGGTCGTTCGGGCGAACATGCAGGTGAAGGAGGGCGGTCCGCTCGACGACACGATGCTCGACCGTGACATCCGCACGCTCTACCGCACCGGTCTGTTCGAGTTCATCGAGATCAAGCGCGAAGACGTGGGCAACCGGACGTTCAATCTCGTCGTGGAGGTCACGCCGAAATACCGCGTGCTGGCGATCCGGTTCGAGGGCAACGAGAAGGTGCGTTCGCGGCGGCTCGAGAAGGAAGTGAAGACGAAGCCGAATGCGGCGTTGGACGAACGGCAGGTGAAGGAGGACGCCGAGAAGATCCGCGAGTATTATCAAAAGACCGGATACAACCAGGTCGCGGTGTCCTACAGCATCGAACGCGACCGCGCGACGAGCTTCGGCACGGTGATCTTCCGGATTCGCGAAGGCGAGCGGGTGAAGATCGAGGAGATTCGTTTTACGGGCAACGACCACGTGAAGCCGCGTCGGCTCCGGAAGGAGATGGAGACGAAGAAGCACTGGATGTTCTCCTGGCTGCTCGGCACCGGCCGTTTGAAGGACGAGGAGTTCGAGGACGATTTGGAGAAGCTGCGCGACTATTATCGCGAGCAGGGTTACCTCGACGTCGAAATCCCGCCGGACCAGGTCGTGTTCGATTATCCCCGGCCCGACCGCCTCGTGATCACGATCGGGATCAACGAAGGCCGCCGCTACCGCATCGGCGAAGTGTCCTTTACGGGCAACAAGCTGCATCCCTCCTCGATTTTGCGTCGTGTGGTCCGCCAGCGGCAGGGGATGGTGTTCACGCCCTCGCTGCTCGACAAGGACATCGAGCGCCTGACCGATTTCTACGGTCACGACGGCTATCTCGACACGGACGTGCGCCTGATGCGCAAGCCGAACATCGAGACCGGCGACATCGACATCGAATACCAGATCAACGAGAGCGAGCGCTTCAACGTCGAATCCATCTCGATCGAGGGCAACACGAAGACCAAGAGCACCGTGATCGTGCGCGAACTCGTGCTCGGCCCCGGCGACGTCTTCGACACGGTGCGCATGAAGATCAGCAAGCTCCGCCTGGAGAACACGCGGTTCTTCGAGGACGTGAGCGTGACGCCGCAGGAGACGAACATCCCCGGCCGCCGCAATCTGCGCGTGGCGGTGCAGGAAGGCCGCACGGGCAATCTTTCCTTCGGTGCGGGCTTCAGCTCGCTGGAGCGCGCAACGGTGTTTGCCGAAATCTCGCAGGGCAACTTCGACCTGTTCAACCGCCGCTCCTTCTTCCAGGGCGATGGCCAGAAGTTCCGCCTGAAGATGTCGGTCGGCTCCCTCTCGAGCGAAATCTCGCTCGCGTTCGAAGAGCCGTGGTTGTTCGAGCAGCAGCTCGCGCTCGGTTTCCATCTCTTCCGCCAGTCGTCGGAATATAACAGCACCTTCTACACGGAAGTGGACACCGGCGGCGAAATCTACCTCCGCAAGCGGCTCTTCGGACTCGTCGAAGGCCGGCTCTCGTATTCCTACACGGTCATTTCGATCGAGGACGTCGCTCCGAATGCATCCCCGATCCTGCAGTCGATCGCGGGCGACAATCCGGTTTCGCAGATCGGTTTCCAGCTCCTGCGCGACACGCGCGACAAGATCATCAACACGACCTCGGGCAACCGCATCGAGTTCAACACGGCGATCGCGGGCGGGCCGCTCGGCGGCCAGGACAATTACTATCTCTTCGAGCTGCGCGGGGCGCAGTATTTCCCCGTCTTCGAAACGCAGACCCAGGTGCTGCACCTGCTCGCCCGTGCCGGCGTGATCAGCGAGTTTGGCGACAGCCCGGACGTCGCGCCCTACAAGCGCTGGTATCTCGGCGGACCGACGACCCTGCGCGGCTATGAATTCCGCGAAGTGGCGCCGCGCGACCAGTTCGGCGAAGTGGTGGGCGGCAAGAGCTACGCCTTCTTCAGCGCGGAGTATTCGCTCGATATTGTCAGTCCGGTGCGTTTCGCGGTGTTCTACGACGCCGGCTTCGTGAACGCCGACGCCTACGACTTCAATCCGTCGAACTTCACCGACAATTTCGGCGTGGGCATCCGGCTCTTCGTGGCCGGCTCGCCGCTCAGTCTGGACTTCGGTATTCCGCTGACCAGCGACCGCCTCGCGCGAAAAGGGAATCAGTTCAACTTTTCCTTTGGCACGCGCTACTGATTCCGTTTTGCTGACCGGTCACCCAACTTACCCTCCCTACATTCATCCATGAAAAAAACCATCCACACCTTGTTCGCCCTGGCAGCTTTTGGCGCGACCGCGCTGATCGGCCAAGCCCAGCCGGCGCCCAAGATCTTCGTCGTCGACATGGCCAAGCTCTACGACAACCACTACAAGACCGAAGATCAGAACAACAAGCTGCGCAGCGACGAACAGAAGGCCCAGGAAGAGCTCGATAAGCTCAACAAGGAAGGCAACGCCCTGGTCGAACAATACAAGGAGTTCGCGGATCAGGCCAACAATCCGACCGCCACGGCCGAGGCGAAGTCGAAGGCCCAGAACGAAGCGCAGCGCCTGATCGAGGAAATCCAGCGCAAGCAGCGCGAAGTCGCGAGCTTTCAGCAGAACACCCGCAACTCGCTCCAGCAGCGCATCACGAATTTCCGCAGCCTCATGATCGAGGAAATCAGCAAGACCGCGGTCGATATCGCGAAGCGCAAGGGCGCGACGCTGCTCCTCGACAAGTCCGGTCCGTCGCTGATCGGCGTGTCCAACATCCTGTATTCGGACAACGCCTACGACATCACCGACGAAGTGCAGCGCGAAATCGACAAGGGCCGTCCGGCTTCGAGCACCTCGACGTCGTCCGCTCCCGCGCCGGCGCCCGCCGCGACCGACACGAAGAGCGATTCGCCCGCGATCACGTTCCCGGGCGCGAAGAAGTAAGCGACTCCTTCGAGAATCCTCCGAAACTTTCGAACCCCGCTCGAACGAGCGGGGTTCTTGTTTTTAAAGGTCGAAGACCTGAACGACGGCCGACGGTGTCGCGTGCTTCGTGCAACGTGGGCGTTTGCTGAATTGCGCCGGAGCCGGAAAGACCCACGCTCGCCGCATGGAGGTTTCATTTTCACCCGCCGAGATCGTCGCGATCGTGCAGTCTCGTGCGACGCGCGGCGCGACGACGGAAATGGTGCGCGGGATCGCGGCGTTGAGCGCGGCGGCGCCCGGCGAGCTTTCGTTCCTCGGCAACGCGAAATACAAGAGCGAGGTCGCGACAACGCGGGCGTCGGTCGTCCTGCTCCCCGCGGACTTCGCGGCCGAGCCGCAGCCGAATCAGCTTTTCGTCCTGGTCGACAATCCGTCCGTGGCGCTCGCGCGGATCTGTGCGCGCATCGAAAATCTCCTCTGGCCGCGGCCGGCGCCGGGCATCCATCCGACGGCGGTGATCGCTTCCACGGCGCGTGTGGCGGCGTCGGCAACGATCGGGCCGTTGTGCGTGATCGAGGAGGGTGCGAGCGTGGGAGAGCGTTCGCATTTGCAGGCGGGCGTGTTTCTCGGGCGCAACAGCCGGGTGGGCGACGATTGCTGGTTGATGCCCCGCGCGTTGGTGGCGGCGGAATGCGAACTCGGCCATCGCGTGCGCCTGCAGCCGGGTGCGATCGTCGGTTCCGACGGCTTCGGCTACGAGTTCGTGAACGGCCGGCACGAGAAGGTGCCGCAGATTGGAAACGTGGTGGTGCAGGACGATGTCGAGATCGGAGCGAACACGACGATCGACCGCGCGCGTTTCAGCCGGACCGTGATCGGCGAGGGGACCAAAATCGATAATCTTGTGCAGATCGGCCACAATGTGATCGTCGGCAAACACTGTCTGCTCTGCGCGCAGGCGGGCATTTCCGGAAGCACGACGATCGAGGATTACGTGGTGCTCGCGGGGCAGGTGGGGGTCGGCGGGCACATCACGCTCGGCAAGGGAATGAAGGCGGGCGGTCAGGCGGGGATCACGGCGGACGTTCCGCCCGGGACCGTCGTCAATGGCACGCCGGCGATTCCGTATGCGCTCGAGCGGCGCATTGCGGTGCTGCAAACACGATTGCCGGATTTGTTCAAGCGCGTCGATGCGCTGGAGGCGCAGCTAAAAAAGTCTTTCTCCTGATGCGCCGCCCACCAAGATGCCGCGCATGAGCGAATCGCGGCTGAAAATCTTCTCGGGCAATTCGAACCGAGCCCTCGCAGAGGAAATCTGCCGTTCGATCGGCGTGCCTTTGGGTGAGGCGACGGTCACGAGTTTTCCGGATGGAGAATCGTTCGTGAAGATCAACGAGAACGTCCGCGGCGCGGACGTTTTCATTATCCAGTCCACGTGTCCGCCGACGAACCATCACCTGATGGAGTTGCTCATCATGATCGACGCGGCGCGGCGGGCGTCGGCGGCGCGCATCACGGCGGTGATACCGTTTTATGGATACGCGCGACAGGATCGGAAGGATCAGCCGCGCGTGCCGATCACGGCGAAGCTGGTGGCCAATCTTCTCGTGGCGGCGGGGGCGACGCGCATCCTCGCGATGGACCTGCACAGCCAGCAGATCCAAGGCTTCTTCGACATCCCGGTCGATCATCTGTATGCGTCGCCGGTGTTCTTCGAACATTTCGCGAAGCGCGCGACGGGGCGTCAGCTCGTCGTGTGTTCGCCGGACGTCGGCGGGATGAAAATGGCGGCGGCGTATGCGGACGTGCTGGGCGCGGCGCTCGGCCTGGTGGCGAAGAAGCGCAAGAGCGCGACGAAGGTCGAGGCGATGAGCGTGGTGGGCGACGTGGCGGGTTGCGACGTGCTGCTCGTCGACGACATCACGGAGACGGCGGGCACGTTGACCGCCGCGGCGAAACTGCTGCGCGAGCACGGGGCGCTGAGCATCACGGCCGCGGTGAGCCATTGCATTCTCAATGAAGTCGCGATCGAGCGACTGCGCTCGGGTTTGATCGACGAGCTGATCACGACGAATTCCACGCCGATCGACACGCGCGGGCTGCCGATCACGGTGCTGAGCATCGCCAAGCTGCTCGGGCAGGCGATCATTCGCATCAACAGCAACGAGAGCGTGACCGGGTTGTTCCGGATCAAGGGATTCTAGCGCCGGGTGGTGTTGGTGGTGGCCGGAGATCGTTTTCGCCGGCGTTTGCTCTCAGGAACCTTGATGCGTAAGGCTGTGTCGCGCCCATTTCCTCTCATGAAATTCCCCCCGATCTGCCGACTTGTTCTCGCGTTTGCCGTCCTCTCTCCCGCCGTGCAGGCGGCGAAAAACGACGTGGCGGCGAAGAAGGCGCCGACGTTGCAGGTGGACCCGACGCCGCTCGTCGACGCGAGTGCGCCGCAGGTGGCGAGCTACGCCGACGTGATCGAGCCGGTGCAGAAGGCGGTGGTTTCGGTGTATTCGAAGAAGGTGGTGCGCGAGCGCGTGGCGGTGAATCCGCTGCTGCGGCAGTTCTTCGGCGACATTCCGGATCAGGAACGCCGGCATGAGGAGGAAGGGCTCGGGTCGGGCGTGATCGTTTCGCCGGACGGCTATATTTTGACGAACAACCACGTCGTCGAAGGCGCGGACGAGTTGAAGGTCTCGCTGTCGGACGATCGCGAGTTGATCGCGAAAGTGATCGGCACGGATCCGAAAACCGACATCGCGGTGATCAAGGTCGAGGCGGAGAAGCTGCCGGTCGTGACGCTTGCGGACAGCGACACGATTCGGGTGGGCGACGTGGTGTTCGCGGTGGGAAATCCGCTGGGCGTCGGCCAGACGGTGACGATGGGCATCGTCTCGGCGAAAGGCCGCTCGGTGGGAATTCTCGAGGAGGTTTCGGGCTACGAGTCTTTCATCCAGACGGACGCGGCGATCAACATGGGTAACTCGGGCGGAGCGTTGGTGGACGCGCGCGGCCGGCTCATCGGCATCAACAGCGCGATCCTTTCCCCCTCACGGGGAAACATCGGGATCGGTTTTGCGGTGCCGATCAATCTCGCGGCGGCGGTGATGCACAGCTTGGTGCAAACGGGTTCGGTCGCGCGCGGATTTCTCGGGGTGTCGTCGCAAACGCTGACACCCGACTACGCCGAGGCGCTCGGGCTGCCGCGCGACACGAAGGGTGTGACGGTGACGGACATCACGCCGGACAGCGCCGCGGAACAGGCGGGATTGGAGCGCGGCGACGTGATTCTTGCGGTGAACGACAAGAAGGTGACGGCGCTGCGGGATTTGCGGAATTACATCGCGCAACTGGCGCCGGGCACGAAGGCGAAGCTGCGGATTTCACGGGACGGCAAGGAGCGTGACGTCGAAGTGACGCTCGGGCGTCTGGACGAAAAGCCGAACGAGATTCTGATCGGCGTCGACGCGGAGCCGTTGAGTCCGGAAACGCGTCGACGCCTGAGCGTGCCCCCGCGCATCGAAGGTGGGCTGGTGATCACGAAGATCGACGAGAATTCCGCTTACGCGGACCGCCTCGCCACGGACATGGTGATCGTGCAGATCGACCGGCAGAACGTGCAGGACCTCGAGGCGGCGCGCGCGGCGCTGACCCCCGGGCGGCATTTGTTGTTCGTGTTCTATCGCGGAACGCTGCGAGCGATCAGCATTCAGGTGGCGCAGCCGTGAGCGGAGCGCGCTGAATATTGCCTGGGCGTAAAAGCTCTCCACGAAGAGCGGATCGAAAGATCCGCTCTTTTCATTTTTCGAGCGGGATAAAGACGAGCGTGCCGGCTTTCGAATCGGGCACGACGAGTTGGCGGTTGGTTTCGTCGAGGTAGAAGTCGGCGGCGGATTGGAGCGTGGCGAGCAGACGTTTCTCGCCGGTGTCGCGACGAATGTGCCAGACGCGACCGGTGCGGACCTCGGTGACGTAGAGATTGCCCCTCGCATCATGGGCGATGCCGTCGCCGCTGCGATGATCGTCGCTGATTGTGCGCCACTGATTCGCTTTCCATTCGAGCAGGGTGCCGCGGAAAAAGTCGGCGATGAGGATCGTGCCGTCATCGAGCAGGTCGATGCCGTTGGGATTGGGCATTTCGGGTGAGTGGTCGAGCGCGATGGAAACGGCGCCTTGCGGAGAGATCCGGTAAATGCGGCCGAGCGGCGTGATCGTGCGGGCCTGTTCGCTGTCGAGCGGCCAGAACACGCCGGAGCTTTGATGCATGGCGGCGAGGTCGCCCATCTCCGTGACGAGGATGCCGCCACTCTCGCGATCGATCACCACGTCGTTGAGGTAGAGCGGCGGTTGCGGAAAAGCGTCGGGGCCGGCGAGGAGGGTTTTGCGGCCCTGGGCGTCGATCGACCAGACGTGGTCGAAGTCGGCGGTGATCAGACGGTCGCCGAGGAAAACGAGCCCCTTCGGATCGTGAAAACCGGACGCGAGCACGGTGACCTTGTCGCCGTCGACCACGACGATCTGCCCATCACCGTCGCCTTTCTCGCGCTTCGTGCCCATGAGGGTGACGTGGAGCTTGCCATCGAAACCCGGCACGACGCTTTCGGGCGTGGCGCCGACCGCGATCGATCGGAAGGAGGTTTCGGAGGCGATGACCGGCGTGAGGACGAGCAAGGCGAGCAGACGGAGGTGGTGTGTTTTCATTTTCTTGGGGTGGGCGTGGAGAGAATCCGCCGTGCGATGCGCAACGCAGCGAAGCGGGCGGAGAGATGAAGTGGGTGGCGAGACGGAAGGCGAGACGGACGAGATGGAGGGTGACGGCGATTGCGCGCGGCGAGGGACGGGTGTAGCGAAGCGGCATGACGAACGTGCTTGCCCGGACTTTCCTGGTGTTCGCTTTGAGTGGCGTCATCATGCACGCCGAAGTTCGCCCCGCGCGCCTGAACGATACGCCGCCTCCGCCCTACACGCTGCCCGATCCGCTCGTGATGGAAGACGGGCGGCGCGTGCGCGACGTGGAGGAATGGCGCGCGCGGCGGGCGGAGTTGCTCGAGCTGTTTGCGCGGGAAGTTTACGGGCGCACGCCGATCGGCCGTCCGGAAGGGATGCGCGCGGAAGTGATTTCGGTCGAACGCAACGCGGTCGGGGGCGGCGCGACGCGGAAGGAGGTGAGGATTCGTTTCGGAGCGGAGGCCGATGCGCCGGAGATGAACGTGCTGATATATGTGCCGAATCGAAACGAAGGCGGAAAGGTGCCGGCGTTTCTGGGATTGAACTTCTACGGCAATCACACGGTGCAGCCGGATGAGGGCATAGCGCTTTCAACGGCGTGGATTCCGGAGCAGGCGACCGGCGTCGTGAACCATCGTGCGACGGAAGCCGCGCGCGGCAGTTCGGCGGCGCGCTGGCCGGTGGGCGAGATCGTGCGGCGGGGGTATGCGGTGGTGACGGTGTATTGCGGCGAGCTGTGTCCGGATCGCGGGGACGGGTTGAGCGAAGCCGTGAACCGCTGGGCGGGCGGCGCCGACACGGAAACGCGCGCCGGCGATGCGTGGGGTGCGATCGGGGTGTGGGCGTGGGGGCTGAGCCGGGCGCTCGACTATCTCGAAACGGATCCGGACGTGGATGCGACGCGCGTGGCGGTGCATGGACATTCGCGCTTGGGGAAGGCGGCGCTGTGGGCGGCGGCGCAGGACGAGCGATTCGCGCTCGCGATCTCGAACGAGTCGGGGTGCGGCGGAGCGGCTTTGAGCAAGCGCGTCCACGGCGAGACGGTGGCGAAGATCAACGCGCGGTTCCCGCACTGGTTCGCGAAGAATTTTCGCCGCTACGATGAGCGCGAGGCGGCGTTGCCGGTGGATCAGCATCAACTCCTGGCGTTGATCGCGCCGCGTCCGCTGCATGTCGCGAGCGCGGAAGAAGACGATTGGGCGGATCCGCGCGGGGAGTTCCTGGCGGTGAAGGGAGCGGAGCCGGTGTATCGGATGTTTGGATTCGGCGGACCGGAAACGGACGACGTGCCGCCGTTGCATTCGCCGACGGGCGATGCGCTGCGTTATCATATCCGCGGCGGGAAACACGACATCACGGACCACGACTGGTCGGCGTTTCTGGATTTTGCGGATCGCTGGTTGAAAACGTCGCGCTGAGAGGCGAAGACCCGATTGCCGAGTGGTGCGACGCTCCGATGGCGGGGCGGACTGCGTCGGATAAGTTGACGCACCTCGGGTGAGGTGACGATGGCCTATCTTCGACAAAGACCACGGATCGCGCCGGGCGGGCGGGTGACGCTGCGGATCACGCCGGCGCAGCGCGACGAATTGTTGCGCAGTGCGCGGACGCCGGCGTCGCTCGGGCATGCGCTGCATCGGGCCTCGGTCAAACGCGGCTGGTTGAGCCTGCGCGTCGGGCGCGAGGAGCTCGCGACGTTGATCATGGCGGCGGCGGAGTTGCGTGCGACCGACAAGAAGGAGGAGCGCGTGCTGAGCACGCTGCTCGATTATCTCGAGGACTTGGAGGAGCGATTCGCCGATCCTGAAAACGAAAAAGGCGGCGCCGGAGCGCCGCCTGAAGATGGGAGCTGAATCGGCTTATTTTTTGGAAGGAGCCTTGAACTCGATTTTCTCGTAGCCCTCGGCTTCGAGGATCACGCGATCCTCCGCGGCAAGATCGTCGATCGACCAAGATTCGCCCGCATCGAGTTCACGGGGCGTGAGCTTGATCGCGTTGGCTCGATTGTGGGAGGTGACGCTCCAAATGATCGTGCCGGAGACCGAGAGTTTTTCCTTCGAGGTGTTCGTGACGGTGAGCACGTAAGGCCCGCCGTTTTCGCCCGGCGTGCCGCGCGCGAAGGTGCCGCTCACGGGGAGCGCCGGCGCAGATTTTTCGGCGAGCGGCTCGAGATCGCCGGAAGCGAGCGCGGTCACCGGGGTGAGGAACAAGGCGAGCGCCGAGGAGGCGATCGCGAGTAGAAACGGACGAAGCAGAGTTTGTTTCATGGCTGGTAGCGGGCACTTAACTATGAACCCGGCGGGCAGACAGGCAAGACGCGAATGTCTGGCGATGTTTGGTGTCCGAAAAGCGGATCTAGGGGGTGCGGGACGCCCGGGCGACTTCGAGGTCCTTGGCGACCTCGTCGCGAATCCGGGCCCAATGAAAAAGATTGTCGGGATTGGCGTCGAAGAAGTTGTGGTTGTAGTGCGTGAGCGGCATGTCGCGGTAGAGCGGACGCGTGATTTTCACGAGTTCGTCCCAGTGTCCCAGCGCGCGCTCGAGGTGGGCGAGGGCGGCCTGCTGGAGCGCCGCGTCGCCAGAAAGTCGATACTGCTGGAGTGCGACGGCGCCGCGCAGTTTCTCGGCGAGGTGAAGGCCGAGGTGAGACCAGGCTTGGACGTCGGCGACCTCGTAACGGAGGGAGGCGTTTCCGGCGGTGTCGATGTCGGCCACGAGGCGGAGAGCCTCGCGGCAGTCGCGTTCGAGTTGCTGGGCGAGGAGGGGCGGCGTGATGCGATGCGCGGTGAACGAGCCGCCGCGGACGAGCGTGTCCACGTAGTCCTTCACGGATACGTAGTCGGGATCGAGGACGGGTTGGTTGATCAACGCATCGACGCCGATGTAGCGGGTGTAATCGCCCTGCAGCGCGAGGAAACCTTCGCCGTAAAGCGTGAAATCCCAGCGGGTGTCGTAGAGCGAGTTGAGACGGAGCTGCGTCGAGGAGGCGAGCGAGTAGGCGGCGAGGAGGTTATCGCCTTTATCGCCGTAGCGGCGGTTGAACTCGGCCTGGAACACCGCGTCGGGTGTCTCGGGATTATAGAGCAGGCGGCCCCAGAGTTTGTAGAAGAGCCACTGGCGCTCGAAGGCCCACGTCCAATCGACGGGATCCTTGATCGCGGTGAAGTAGTCGAGCGCGGGGATGTAGCATTCGGAGCCGATGAAGTAGCCGCCGACGTAGTCCGGCGCGCCGTTGAGTGCGATGTGCTGGCGGATGAAATCGGGGACGCCCCAGCGCAGCGCGAAGAAGTCCTCGTTGCGCGCCATCCACGTGACTTTGTAATTCTGCGGCGCGGGATCGAAGTAAGTGGAGCCGAGCTTGCCGCCGTGAACCTTGACGAGCTTCGGCGTGGAGTGGGCGTGGGACCAGTTGAACTTCATCTCGGTCCAGATCGGACCGGAGAATGTATTGCCCAATCGCTCCATCGCGGCGCGGGTGACTTGTTCGACGTCGCCACTGACGCCGGGTGCGGAGGAGGTGCCGGAGGAGAAGGGCACGCGATGGATGAGTTTGACCGGTCGCTTGCGGTTGGCGTCGAGCGCGCCGGCGACGATGACGTCGTCCATCCATTTCTGGCGTTCGAGCGGTGTCATGCCCGCCATGCCTTCGCCGTGCGAGAGACCGATGCCGTCGAGGTCGGGATATTCCTCAAAAACCTGGGCGACGCTCTCGCGGATGTAGCGGCGGACGATTTCGGACGTGTCGCCCTCGACGTAGTAGTGCGGATAAAAATTCCGTTTGGCGACGCCGTGCGCTTCGGCGAATTCGCGGCTGACGAAGATGCTCCAGTGGACGATGTAGGTGTCGAGGCCGCGCTCCTTCGCGAGACGGAAGATGCCGCGGTAGAGCTGGCGCCACTCCTCCTGTTCGACGTCGGACCACGGGCTCGCTTCGGGAAAGTTCTTCGGACGCACCATGAACGTGAACGGGTGCATGTTCCAAAGACTGATCACGTTGAAGCGGTTCTCGGCCATCATGTCCAAGAACGCCTCCCAATACTTCAGATCGCGTGCGGTGGGGATGTGTTGGTCGAGCGCGGAGCTGGGACGGTAGGTTTCCCAAGGCAGGTTGTATTTGATGCCGCGAAACTCGAGGTGCGGTTTGTCGGAGGCCGGTTTGAGGTCGGCGAGGGCGGTGCCGTCGCGCAGTGAATCGACGAGGGCGAGGGCGCCGTAGATGAGACCGCGGGCGTCGCCGCCGTAAACGGTGATGACCCGGCCTTCGGGGATGATGGAGAATGCTTCAGGGCCGAGCTGGTGCGAGTTGATCGCAAGACTGATCAATGTGTCGTAGCCGGTGGGCTGCCGGACGATCGTGTGTGACTGCTGTTCGAGTGCGGTGGCGATGCGGCGCGCGGCGTAGTTCGCCTGCGGGGTGTCGTCGTGGACGAGGCGGATGCTGGCGGAATGGGCGAAGGGGAGGACGACGCAGGCGAGCAGGGGTAGCAGCAGTTTTTTCATGAACGTGAAGACTGACGTGTCGCAAAGGCAGGGGTTGTGGCACTGAGCGGGTTGAAGGCCGAGGGGCCCGAGGGCAAATCGCATGCGAAACGAGGTGCGCGAGTGTAAAGTTTCCGGGGGAGCGTTGCGAGGAAGGCGCAATCGCCGGGCGGGGAGGCGCCTGATGGCGCCGCGATGCGCGGTGAGTAGTTTGCGCGGTCATGAATCTTAAACGTTTCCCTCTTCTTGTCATTGCAGCCGCGCTGCTCGGTTTGGCCACGTTCACCTCCGGGTGTCGCACCATGGAAGGTGCGGGCGAAGACATCGAGCGCGCCGGCGAAAAAATCCAGGAGAACGCACGCTGAGTCGCGCGAGGTTTTGCAGTTGCGACGTCCGCGAAGCGATTCGCGGACGTTTTTTGTTTTTCAGACGGAAGGTCGGGGCGCGGCGTAGAGTGCTTCCACGGAATCGCGCAGGAGCACGATGAAGGTGAACACGCCGAGCGCGGTGCCGAAGGGAAAGAAGAGGCAGTTCACGCCGGCGTTCACGAGGGAGAAGATGCGTCCGCGACGCTGCCGAATCATGAATCCGGATACGAGATTGGCGAGGCCGCTGGCGATCACGAGCACGCCCATCCCGAGATAGAACCACTTGAAGAGGGCGAAAAACTGCTCGGGCGGCGGACCGGAGTTGGACTGCTGCCAAGCCTCGGGATTGGAGAGCACCGATTCCATGATGAACCAGTGCAGTCCGAGGAAACCGAGGCCGATGAGGGAGAGGCCGGCGAGAACGAAATGAAAGATCGCGAGCAGCTTCAGGTGCTGGGCGTCGGTCTGGCTTTGGTCGCGAGCGATGGGGAGGGGCGCGGTGGGCATCGGGGTGAACGCAGGAGCGGTGCGGGGTGAGGGTTAAGCGGCGAGTGCGGAGACTTCAATCCTGTGCCGTGCGATCCGCGGCTGCATGGCGGAAGTTTTTGCGGACGGGCTGTCCAAAAAACGGAAGACGATTCGTCTATTGAGGTGAAGCGGCGGAATGGCTGCCGCGAAACCAACCTCAATCCCTTCCACGATGGCCACAGTCAGCACTTATCTGAACTTCGCGCGGACGACCGAACAGGCGTTCGCGTTCTACAAAGCGGTTTTCAAAACGGACTATCTCGGACCGATCAAACGGTTCAGTGAGCTGCCGGTCGGCGAGGGTATTCCGCCGGTGCCCGAGGCGGACAAGAATCTGGTGTTGCACATGGCGCTGCCGATTCTGGGCGGACATGTGTTGATGGGATCGGATTGCCCGGAGTCGATGGGACAACCGTTCGTTCCGGGGAACAACGTTTACATCAACCTGCAGCCCGACACGCGCGCGGAGGCGGACCGGCTTTTCAACGAGCTGTCGGCGGGCGGCCAGGTGGAGATGCCGATGCAGGATATGTTTTGGGGCGATTACTTCGGATCGTTCACGGACCGGTTTGGGACGCACTGGATGGTGAATTGCTCGAGCAAGCACTGAGCGCGGATCGCGACAACCGATCGAGCCGGGGCGGAAAACGGGTCGCGGTCTCGACGGCGGGCGGTTTTCGAGGAACGGTGACGGCATGTCTTCCGTTCCCTCCGAGCCGATTTCCTCGGCGATGTCCGCCGGCTCGATCCAGGGCTGGCGACTTGAGCACACCTATGCCGGGCTGCCGACGCTGTTTTATACGCCGGTGGAACCGACGCCGGTGCGCGCGCCGAAATGGGTGAAGTTGAACCGGGCTCTGGCGGAGCAACTGGGATTGGACGCCGGAGAGCTCGAGGGGGACGAAGGTGCGGCGCTGTTTTCCGGCAACCGGCTGCCGCCGGGAGCGCAGCCGGTTGCGCAGGCGTATGCGGGACATCAGTTCGGACATTTCACGGGGTTGGGCGACGGGCGGGCGATTTTGTTGGGCGAGCAGATCACGCCGCGCGGAGAGCGTTTTGACGTGCAACTGAAAGGCTCCGGACCGACGCCGTATTCACGACGTGGAGACGGCCGGGCGGCGTTGGGGCCGATGTTGCGGGAATACATCATCAGCGAGGCGATGCACGCGCTGGGGATTCCGACGACGCGCAGTCTGGCGGTGGTGGCGACGGGCGAGCCGGTTTATCGCGACCGGGAACTGCCGGGGGCGGTGCTGACGCGCGTGGCGGCGAGCCATATTCGGGTGGGCACGTTTCAATGGGCGGCGGCGACGAGGGACGAAGCGGCGCTGCGTGCGTTGGTGGATTATACGATCCGCCGGCACTATCCGAATTTGGCGGAGGCGGAGAATCCGGCGCGGGCGTTGCTCGATACGGTGGTCGAGCGGCAGGCGCGGCTGATCGCGCAGTGGATGCTCGTGGGGTTCATCCATGGCGTGATGAACACCGACAACATGGCGATTTTCGGAGAGACGATCGACTATGGGCCGTGCGCGTTCATGGACGCTTATGATCCGGCGACGGTGTTCAGTTCGATCGACCGGCACGGGCGCTATGCGTATGGAAATCAGCCGACGATCGCGCAGTGGAATCTGGCGCGCTTCGCGGAGACGCTGCTGCCGTTGATCGATGTCGAGGAGAAGCGAGCGGTGGAGTTGGCGACGGAATCACTGAGGGATTTCGAGCGACGTTATCGCGAACATTGGCTCGACGGCATGCGAAGGAAGTTGGGGTTGTTCGGCACCGAGGCGGACGATGTGTCGTTGATCGAGTCGCTGCTGGAGTGGATGCAGAAGACGAAGGCGGATTACACGAACACGTTCGCCGATCTGACGCGGGAGCTGCCGTCGGAGTGTGCGCAGCGCGACGATGTGGAGTTTATGCAATGGCATGCGCGCTGGCGGAAGCGGCTGGCGCGGCAGCGCGAGTCGGCCGAGGAGTCGGATCGATTGCGGCGAGTGAATTGTCCGGCGTTTATTCCGCGAAATCAGCGAGTCGAGGAAGCGCTCGCGATGGCGGAGCGGGGGGATTTGAGCGTGATGGAACGGCTGCTGGACGTGCTGGGGCGGCCGTTCGATCACGAGCGCGAGGCGCCGGAGTATCGACAGCCGGCGGGCGAGGCCGGCGCGGGGTATCGCACGTTTTGCGGAACGTGAGAGATCGGTAAGGCGCGCGGCTCAAGGCGCCGCGGCGCGCACGAGCAGGGATTTGAGTTGGGCGGGATCGGTGATGCTGGTTTTCGCGACGAAGCCGCGGGCGTGTGTGAAATGGACGCCGGGCGTGGCGTTGAGACGGGTGAAGTCGACGCGCGGGTTGTCGCGATAGCGTTCAAGTCCGTAGCCGGTGCCGCGGCGATCGGGGCTGACGATGGCGACGATGGCGTTTTCGAGACCGCGGCTGCGGATGAAACGATCGATACCGAATGAAGGTTCGTCGGGCAGCGGATCGGTGCGCGGAAGGAAGAGAATTTGCGCGGGGCGGCCGGCGAGATCGAGCGTCCAGAATTCGACGTGCTGGTCGAGAAAGGCGAGCCGGGTGCGCAGCGAGGCGATGTAGTTGACGAGGTCCTCGCCGACGAGGCGCATTATTTCCCAGAGCGGCTGGCCGGGATCGATGCGGGAGGAAAGGGCGAAGCGTTTGAGGAGTGTCGCGGTGATGGGGGAGTTGAGGCGGGCGAGGACTTCGGGCGTGGTGCCGAGCCATTTCGCCGTGTCGATGGGGCCGCGGGAATCGAACCACTCGGCGGTTTCGAGCCAGTCGCAGAACTGGCGGGCGTCGTCGTAGAGCCCGAGGTGTTGCAGCACGAGGGAGAGCGCGCAGGTGGGCGGATGATCCTTCGGGAGCTGGTGGTGATCGAAATTGTTGAGCGCGGGTTCGTGGCGGTGTCCGACGTCGACGATGCACACGGATGCGTCGGTGAGTTCAGCGGGCGTGGGCTCGCGGCGGACGATGGCGGTCGGATAGACGGTAAGCAGAACGCTGCAGGCGAGAAAGTCGTCGGTGTGGGCGCCGCCGGGATGCGTAAGAATCGTGTGGAACGGGAGCATGGAGAGATGAGCGTGCGACGGTGACGACGAAAGAGGACACGGCAAGGGGAAGCCGTGGCGTTCCTGGCGGGCAAGAACGCCTCACGTGAACGAACGGTTTTGGTGACCGGTGTAACCGGCGGCCAACTTGTGGTTGAAGCGGGTCGGAATTGGGTGGGCGCCGTCCAGCGTCTTACCCCTCGTATCGACGTTTTCACTACCCCGCATGCACGTTTTTCGGACTGATTTTCCGGGAGGGAACTCCCGTGCAATCGACCGAGCCCAGGCGTCGTGGTGGAGCGTTGGTTTCCCGTTTCACGAAAACCCCCGACACGAACATGACCTGGAACCTTGCCCGATCCATCCCCGCCGGCTGCCGTAGCCGTGCCCCTCGGACCAACTGGCTGCTCGCGACGCCGTTTGGCCTGATTGTTTTGCTGGCGTTCGCGTTTTTCGCCGCGCCGCGAAGCGCGCACGGTGCGGAGGCAAGTTTGCTGTCCTATGGGGACTTCGAACCGGACCAGGCTACGACCGTCGTCGAGATGCCGAATACGTATATCGTGGGCACGCATGCGACGGGTATCTGGAGCACACGCCTCGGCACCGGTTCGCAACAGGTCGCGTTTCTAGACGACGGCGCGGGAAATCATCATGTGTCGGTGGGGACATCGCCGAATCAGCCGGGAATTTTTCAGGTGGTGCCATGGCCGGGCGAAGGCACCGCGCAGCTCAGCTACGCTTACAGCGGGCCGCGCGCGGTCGTGAGGATCTTCGGCGCGGAAACGGGAGACACCATCGCCAAGTTTAGCTCGGAGAACTCGCTCACGCTGATTCAGCAGATCGACAATCCGGCGGCGACGGATTGGACGACCGTGACACACGACGTTGAGTTGAGCGGTGTTTACGATTATCTTGTGGTGCGCTTTGGCACGGCGTCGACCGGGGCGAGCCTCTACGACGAGATAACCATGACCCCGCCGGTGCCGGCGCCCGACACCGCGCCGGTGATCGTGACGGAATCTTTGCCCGCAACCCAAATCGGCGCGGCGTATGTGGCGACGTTGGTGGCGGAAGGCGGCAACGGCGCACTCACCTGGAGTGTGGTGGAGGGGACGTTGCCGGAAGGACTGAGTTTGAGCGCCGAGGGGGTGATTTCGGGAGTGAGCACAACGGCGGGAACGTCGACGTTCACGGTGCGGGTGGGGGATGACGATACGAACGAAGATCCTTCGGATGAAGGCACGCGGGAGTTCTCGATCGTGGTGAGCGTGCCGGTGCCGCCGTCCGTGAGCATCGTGACGACGCGCACGAGCGGAGTCGCGCCGCTCGCGATCTCTTTCGATGCGAGCGCCACGACGAGCCTGGCAACCGATCGGCCCTTCCATGATCTGCATTACCACTGGAACTACGGCGATCCGGGCAGCGGCGTTTGGGCGACCTCGCGCAAGAGCAAGAACGAGGATTCCAGCCCGATTGGCGGGCACGTCTATGAAACTCCGGGCGTATATACGGCGACGTTGACGGTCACGGATGCAACCGGGGCGTCCAGTCAAGCGACGGTGGAGATCACCGTTGAAGATCCTGATGTCGTGTTCGCGGGGACCAACACCATCTGCATTTCGACGGACGGAGATTTCACGGGAGCGCCGGCGGGGGCGGCGCAGGTGACGAGTAACAACTGGTCCACGATCGCGTCCTCGCTGGGCACGGGGAAACGTGTGCTCTTGAAGCGCGGGAATACGTGGGTGTTCGACGGCAATCGGATCAACATGAACTTTGCGGGGCCGGGGATCCTCGGTGCGTTCGGCACGGGGCCGAAGCCGGTGATTACTTACGCGGCCGATGGCACCGGCTGGATGTTCTTCATGGGCAACGGCAACACGCCGTATCAGTTCGGCGATTTCCGTTTCATGGATTTCGAGATCCAAGGCCGCGGCTACAACTACTCGGGTTTCCACGGCGAAGGGGCGTTCAACAACGTGACGATTCTTCGGGTGGATGCATCGGAGATGGGCGTGTTCATGAACCTCTCGCCCGCGATTCTCCGCTACTACAACAACGACAATCGTCCCGGGCACCAGTTGTGGGAGGGAATCGCGGTGGTGGAAACGAAGTTCGAAAAAGTCGTCGGTGACGGCGGCGAATTCAACGGCCGGCACATCGCCTACATCGGCATGGGCCGATCGCTCTTCATGGGCAATATCTGGAATGACTCGGAGCGCGGCGAACACGTGTTGCGCGTGCCCTTCGCCCAACGTCTGACGATCGCCCACAACCAGCTCACCAACAGCCGCGCGGCCAAGCATCTGATCAAGCTGCACGGTGGTGACGTGAGCGATATCCCGGGACAACCGGTGCCTCCGGGAGAAAATCAGACGAAGCTCATCACGATATCGGACAACTATTTTTCGTCCCGCTTGGGCGATTGGTTCGTTTCCGTCGGGCCGCAGAACAACAGCAGCGCGGAGGTCACGCTCGATGTGATTGTGGAGCGGAACGAAGTGGTCTTCGGCGGGGATTCCAACATCGCGTTCCATATGGCGTCGTCGTCATCGACGGTGCGCAACAACACCGTGATCATGACGGGGGCGACGGGAAGCGGCACCATCGCGACGATCGATCGGCGTGGCATCGAACCGCCGCCGGCGAACAATCAGGTTTACAACAACAGCGGCTACAGCGGAAACGACCAGTCGTTCACTTTGGTGAGCGTGGTGGCGAGCGCGACGAATACGGTGGTGCGCAACAACCTCGGTCGGTCGCTGGGCGCCAGTAAGACCTTAGTCAACGGCGGCGGCACCAATCTGGTGGCGTCGAACAACGTGATCACCGACACGCCCGGCTGGGTGGTCGCAGATCCCACGGCGGCGCATCATTTCGATCTGGTGAGCGGCAGCCCGGCGATCGGGGCCGGCTATCCCGTGCCGTTGTTGGCCGATTTTGAAGGCGAGCCACGTCAACCGAGCGCGGGAATTTCCCTGGGCGCATTCGAGTCGCCTCCGAACACGGCGGATGTCGCTCCGGCGATCGCAACGACCACACTCAGGAACGGCGCCTACGGCGAACCGTATTGGGTGGTGCTCGAAGGCGAGGGAGGCAACGGCCGCCTCCATTGGACAATCGTTTCCGGCGATCTGCCGGAGGGTTTGGAGCTCCGCGCCAACGGTCAGATTATCGGCAAACCAACGACGAGCGGTTCGTTTACCTTCACGGTGCGGGTCGAGGACTCGGATGGCGTCATCGGCGGCAGTGACGCTGCGGAGAAGACGTTCGCGCTGGAGGTGGAAGCCGAGCCGAACTCGGTGCCGCGGATCACGTCGACGGATGTCCCGGCGGCGGTGGTTGGCACGAGTTATACTCGCACGCTGACGGCGATCGACGGCAACGGTGCTCTGACGTGGACGCTGGCCTCGGGCGCACTACCCCCGGGCTTTGACCTGTCTCCGGAAGGTGTCATTTCCGGCACGGCGACCGACGCGGGAGAATACGAATTTACGGTGAGCGTGGCCGATAGCGACGACGTGGTCGGCGCGGCGGACGAAGACACGGCCACATATACGTTGGTGGTCAATCCGGCCGGCTCAGTGACCGGCTATCAAGGGTCGACCTTCTACAATCAAAGTTTCGCCGCGCAGACGGGGCAGTTTGAGGCGACGTTCGACGTGTATGTCCCGACGAAGCCGATCAACGCTCCGATCGGTCTGTCGTTTGGTCCGGCGACTTCCTACGCGCAGATGGCGGCGATCATCGGCTTCTCCGCGGAGGGCTATCTCAATGCCCGCGACGGCGGAGCTTACACCTACACGGCGCCCGCGATTGATTACGAAGCGGGCATGACGCTCGGGTATCGTTTGGTGGTGGATATTCCGGCCAAGAAATACTCGGTCTATGTCTCCGTGGATGGAGGCGAGGAGCAACTGCTCGCGGATAATTTCGATTTCCGCACCGAGCAGGCTTCGGTCGCGGCGCTCGACAACCTTTCGGTGAAGGTCGATGCGCCGGTCGGCGGTTGGATTTCGGTGACGAATTTTGCGGTGACGCCGATTGGCGGGCCCGGCGTGCCGGTGACCGGCGTCTCGCTGACCCCGGCGAGTGTGGGGTTGGAGATCGGTGAAACCGCGATGTTGACCGCGACGGTTGCTCCGGCGAATGCCAGCAACCCGGTCGTCTCCTGGTCGAGCAGCGCCCCGACGGTGGCGTCGGTGGATCAAAATGGTGTCGTGACCGCGATCGGTGCGGGCTCCGCGACAATCACCGCGACGACGGAGGACGGTGGTTTCACCGCCAGCAGCGCGGTCACCGTGACCGCGGCCGGGCAGCAAGGCCTGGAAGTGTCGATTTATTCGGACACGGCCACGGCCGACCTCGGTGTGCCCTCGGTCGGCGCCTCCGACACGACGATCTTCCGTTCGGGCACGGCCAGTTGGCGCATCACATATGCGGACGAGTGGAGCGTCTCGATTTTCCACCCGCAAGGAGCGGAATCGACGATGGCCGACCTCACCCCGTATGCGAACAACGGATACTTCGAGCTGTGGTATCGATCGAGCCAGGCGGGCTCCGTGCAACTGCGGGTGTTGGACGCTGGAGCGGGCAATGCCAACCTCTTCCAAGCCGACATACCGCTGGTGGCGACGGAAGTTTGGACGCGGGTCCAAATTCCATTCACCGGTTGGACTCAGGCACCTTCGAGCTCGGCGAGCTGGCGGCTGATGCTGCGTGGTTGGGGCGGCATCGGCGGCGGCACGGTGCACTACGATGACATCAAATTTATCGGCGAGGAGCCCGTGACCGCGCCGGTGACGGGAGTGAGCGTCGCCCCGACCTCACTCGCGCTGGAGGTCGGCCAGTCGTCGACTTTGACGGCGACCGTGACGCCGGCGAATGCGAATCCCGCGGTAAGTTGGTCGACCGACAACGCGGGGGTCGCGACGGTCAGCAGTTCCGGAGTCGTGACGGCGGTGGGCCTGGGCTCCGCGACGATCACCGCGACCACGGAGGACGGCGGCTTCACGGCGACGAGCGCCGTCACCGTGGCTCCGGCTCAGACGAATGAGCTCGAACTTGCGATCTTCTCGGATGCGGCCACGCACGCGTATGGTGGCGTCACAGGCGTGCTGGATACGGAAATCCGCCGTTCAGGCACCGCGAGTTGGCGCATCACCTATGCGGATGATTGGTCGACCTCGGCCTTCAACCCGCTCGGCGCGACCATGGGGCCGGCCGCCATCACGCCGTATGCGAACAGTGGATACTTCGAGTTCTGGTATCGGTCGAGCAAGGCCGGGACGATCCGCTTCCAAGTGCTGGATGTCGGAAACGTCAACGCCGCGCTCCTGACCATCGATCGGGCGGTGGCCGCCACGACGGAGTGGACGCGGATCGAAATTCCGTTCACGGGCTGGGACCTGGCGCCATCAAGCAATACCAACTGGCGTTTGATGCTGCGCGGCTACGGCGCGATGACCGGTGCAACGGTGCACTACGACGACATTCGCTTCGTCGTTCCAAGCGCCGCCGGCGAAGTGCCGGCTCTCGGAGTGAGCGTGTCTCCGGCCGCCACTTCCTTGGAAGTGGGGCAGACCCAGCAACTCACGGCGACCGTGGCTCCGCCCAACGCGACCAACCAGGATGTCACGTGGACGTCGAGCGATCCGTCGGTCGCGTCGGTCGGCGAATCCGGGTTGGTGACGGCGATTGCCGTTGGCACCACGACCATCACGGTGACGACGGACGACGGCGGCCACACCGCGGAGTCGACGATCACGGTCGTCGAAGCTCAACCGGGACGGCATCCGTTCCTTTTCTTCTCCGCGAAGGACATTCCGACGATTCGAGCCCGCATGGATGCGCCGGAAGTCGCGGATCGTCGCACGCGTTTGATCAACCGGGCCAACGCGCTCCTGAGTCAGGCGCCCAACACCGATTCGCGTTGGATGCAGGGCAACAGCGGCATCCTGGCGTTCGCTTACATCGCGACGGGCAACGAAGCCTACGCGCAGCGCGCGATCCAGGAAGCGCTCGCCACGGCCGCTCTGCCGGTGTGGATCAATGGCGACGATTTCAATCGCGGCGCGGATCTCGTATCTTCGGAGCGCTCGCTTGGCACGGCGCTGGTTTATGACTGGTGTTACGACGTGATGACGCCGGAGCAGCGGACGACGCTGCGCAACGCGCTTCTTGAAAAAGGCATCGCCCAATACCTGGCGACGGTCGATCCCTCGCTCCCACCGAATTGGTATACCTTTGAACCGGTGAACAACTGGCGCGGCGTTTGCCACGGCGGCAACGCCGTGGCGGCCTTGGTGCTCTATCACGAATCCGAGGATGCGCGGCGCGCGGCCGAGTTGGCCAATCAACACCTGCCGCCGACCATTCGTTCGCTTGTGCTCGAAGACAGCGGCGGTCACGAAGGCGTCACGTATAACAACTACGGCGTCGATTATGCCCTGAAGGGGGCGCTGGCGATGCAGCGTTTCTACGGCGGCTATGAAGCGGTGCTCGAGGAGATGGCGGTGGAAAAGCTAGGGAGCTACTGGTCGGTCTACATGTTCGGCCCGGACCATCACTTCGCCAACATCAGCCGTCACAACTACGACTGGGCGGCCGGATACTATCCGGACGGCGATGTCGAAGGCGGGCCGATGAGCCAGCGAGCCACGTTGGTGGACTCGCTCGTGCCCGGAGGCGATCAGTTGATGCGGTGGGCGGCCGACAACGGCAGCCAGCGCTTCTACTGGAGCGCGGCGAGTCCGTTCTACTTCCTCTGGCGCCGGATCGGCGCGCCGACGACCTTCCAGCAACCGATGCCGGAACTCCAGGATGCCGTGCTCTTCCGCGGGGCGGGACACGGTATCTTCCAATCGGATACGCTCTGGATGGCCTATAGCGGCGGCGCGACGCACAACCGCGGGGATGGTGGAGCCTTCGTGCTCGTCGCGAAGGACGGCGAGAACTGGGAGCGGCTCATTCATCTCGAGCCGAGCCTCAACCACTTCGAAAGTGAAAACCAATCCACGTATCTGATCAACGGCGTCGGTCAGCGCAGAGGTTTGGATACACTCATCAATCGGGCGCAATATGAACGCTTCGGTTCAGGCGCGGGCTTCCATTATGCGGCCTCCAACATCAAACCGCTCTACGCCAACCCGGCGCTCACCAAGCTCACCCGCCACGTCGTGATGGTGCGCGGCAAATACGTGGTGATGCTCGACGATCTCGCAGGCTCGGAGTCGCTGAACTTCGAGGCGCGCTTCCAGACGACCCAGGCGAACACGATCACGGTCAGCGCCGATGGCGGAAAAGTCGGCGGACAGAACCTCGACCTGCACATCGTTTCGAGTGGATTCGATCCGTTCACCACGGGGCAAGGGCAAGGTTCCAGCACCGCGGTGCGGCACCTCCGTTTCTCGCGCCAGGCGGAAGAGGCGGCGTTGTTGACGGTGCTGTATCCCACGGCCAAAGGCGGCGCCGCTCCGACGGTGCAGGTGAACAATGGTGTGGTGACGATCACCCACGGCGATGAAACCGACGAAGTGGCATTCATCCGCGAGGGCCAAGACTGGCGCCTGAGCGCGGTCAATGGCGCGACGGCCGACAACATTCCGACCGGGGCGGAGCGCAACATCGTGCCTTATCGTGAAGGCCGCGACGACGCGGAAGTGCCCGTCTGGATGGTGGAGGTGGTCGGCGATCCGGTCATCGTTCCGGATACGGGGGTGACCGTGAGCCACCCGCAAGTTTCGCTGAACGTCGGTCAGACGCAGGCGATCACGGCGACCGTCACCCCGGCCAATGCCACCAACGGCAGCGTCGTGTGGACGACGAGCAATCCGGCGATCGTGAGCGTGACCCAGACTTCGCTCTCGGCTGCGACCGTTCGCGCGGTGGGCCCGGGCAGCGCGACGATCACCGCCACGAGCAGCGGCGGATTTACCGCGCAGACGATCGTCAACGTGACTTCGAACGCGGAGTTGGTTGTGCCCTATGCGAGCACGGCGCCGGCGCTGGATGGCGTCATCGATTCCAGTTACAGCGGGGTGCTGGGTGTGATCGCGAAGCCGGCTCCGGATGCGCCGGTGCCGCCGCCGGCCAATATCTCGGCTTCGTGGCGCGCGGCGTTTACCCAGACGGATCTACACATCGTGGTCGACGTGACCGATGACGTGTGGGGTGTGGGGGCGGTTGACGTCTGGCACAATGACAGCGTCGAGCTCTTCCTCGATGGCAACAACAGCAAGACCGCCGGCTCGGACAATATCGACGACGTGAAGTTTACCTTCATGCCGCAGACGGACGGCACGGTGTTCCTGTTGCTGAACGGATATCCGCCGAATCCCCCGGGCAAAGACTACTCCGGCGTCCAGGCGGCGATGACCGTGAAGTCGGATGGCGCGTCCGATTATCTCGGATACGTCTTGGAGATCAAAGTGCCGTTGGCGGTGCTGAACATCACCCCCCAGGAAGGTTGGAAGCTCGGCGTCGACTTCCAGATCAACGACAGCGACACGCCCGGAACGCGGGATCAGTATGTCACGTGGTTCGGCAGCAATCTGAACAACAATCCGGTCTCCTACGGCACCGTCAGCCTCGGTCAAATGAGCGGCGGTGGAACCGGCGGTCCGGTGACCGGGGTTTCGGTGAGCCCCGATACCGTGGAACTCGCAGTGGGCGAGACTGCCGCGCTGACGGCCGTGATCACTCCGAGCGATGCCGACGATACGAGCGTCACCTGGAGCTCCGACACGACATCGGTCGCGACCGTGGATGCAACCGGGGTGGTGACAGCGGTCGCGCCGGGCACGGCTACCATCACGGTGACCACGACCGACGGCGGCTTCACGGCCAGCTCGACCATCACGGTGGTTGCCGCGGGCAATTCGGTGCCGACGATCACGACAGTCGCCCTGCCGGCAGGCACGGTGGGCGCGGCTTACTCACAAACGTTGGTAGCCACGGGGGGCGACGGCGCGCTGGTGTGGAGTCTCGCCAGCGGCACTCTGCCGGCCGGACTCGATCTGTCTGCGGACGGTGCGATCTCCGGCGCTCCGAGCGCGGTGGGCACGAGCTCGTTCACCGTGCGCGTGGCCGACAGCGACGATGTCACCGGCGCGTCCGACGAAGACACGCAAGAACTGAGTATCACGATCCACGCCGAATCGGGTTCCGAGGACTTCGCGATCACCGAGCAGCCGAAAACCACGACGGTGGTGGTGGGCAGCCCGATCACGTTTAGTGTCACGGCGCCGGGCGCGACCACGTATCAGTGGAGAAAGAACAATGTGAACATCGACGGCGCGAACAGCGACACCTTCTCGATCGCCAGCGCGACGTTCGACGACACCGCCACCTATGATGTGGTCGTGAGCGATGGCAGCGAGAGCCTGACTTCCGTGGCGGTCACGGCGGTCGTGCGCGCGTTGCCGTTCGACGCGCAAGGTTGGACGATTTTGACGCCGAGCGCCGACTCGCTGGTGGTCTATGTCAGCAGTTCGGAAGGTAACGACAGCAACGACGGTCTCACTCCGGCGACGCCCAAGGCGACGATCACCGCCGGCAATGCGCTGCTTCGCGACGGGTATCCCGACCATCTGTTGCTCAAGCGTGGCGACACGTTTGTATCCAATACCGCTTCCACGCTCGGAGCTTGGAAGAGCGGCCGGAGTGCCACCGAGCCGATCGTGATCTCCTACTACGGAGATTCGGGTGCTCGTCCGATTATCAAGATCGCGAACAAATTCATCGATCACGATGGCGCGGTTCGAAACTATCAGGCATTCATCGGGATCGATATCTACAAGTCGAACAGCGATCCCGCGTCACCCGACTTCGCGAACGTGGGCTCGCAAGATGCCATGCGTTTCGTCGGTGGCGGCGCGAATATCCTGGTCGAGGATTGCCGCCTGCGGTTTGCGGGCATCGTGGTGCAGACGTTGGGAGGCACGCCTTACACGAACTTCCGCATCGCTCGCACGATCATCACCGACACGTGGGTGCACAATTCCTACACGCAAGGAGACGCCGCACGCGTTTCCGGTCTCTTTATCTCGGGGACCTTCGGTTATGTGCTCGAAGAAAACGTCTTCGATCACAACGGCTGGAACGAGGTGGTGCCCAATGCGGGAGCGAACCAGTTCAACCACAACGTCTATATCCAATACAGCAACGGCGCCGGTGCGGTGATCCGTGGTAACATCTCCACGCGTGCTTCCGCGCACGGCATGCAGGTGCGCTCCGGCGGCGTGGTGGAGGGCAATCTGTTCTCGCACAATGCGATTGGATTTAACTTCGGCGGCGTGCAGACGCCCACCGAACCGGCGGTGCAAACCTATCCCAATCGCGGCCTGTATAATGTCGTGTTGAACGGCCGGCTCATGGACACGGTCGATAACAGCCAACCGAATCGCACGCAGGCGGTTTACGGCATCACGGCGGATTACATGCCGGACATCCTGATTCAGGAGAACATCATCGCCAACCGCATCGCCAGCGGGTCCAACGCCGCGTTCATCGGCACCGATAAGATGGTTCGCGTGGACAACATCGTTCGGCAGTGGGATCCGACCTACGATTCATCCGATCCCACGTGGCCGCATCCGGACGCCGATATCGGCGATTACTTCAGCACGCTCGGAGGCACCGATTCGGTGACGGATTATATCCACTGGTTGCGCGAGCGCCCCTTGCGGCAGTTGCGCTGGGATCAGACGGCGTATGCGGCGATCAACTACATCCGCGAGGGATTCAACCGCGGTCCGATCGACGGCTACTACGACTACGATGGTTTGAGCACGGAGGATGTCGCCCCGGTCATCGTCACGGAGACGATCTCCGGCGGCGTTCCCGACGTGCCGTATGAGTTCGCGTTCCAGGCGATCGGTGGAAACGGCTCGCTCGTGTGGACGCAGGTGGCCGGTGCGCTGCCGCCGGGCTTGAGCCTGAGCCCGGTGGGCCTGATCACGGGAACGCCGACGGCGGAAGGTTCGTATTCCTTGACTGTCGAGGTGCGGGATACCGACGCCAACACCAGCCCGGGTGATGCGGATGTCGCGGAGTTCATCCTCGAGATCGCGTATCCGCCGAACTCGGTGCCGGAGATCACCTCCACGTGGGTGCGATCGAGTCTGGTGAACCAAGCTTACACCCACACGCTGCAGGCGACCGGCGGGGAAGGTGATCTGGTGTGGACGCTGATTGGCGGCGCGTTGCCGCCGGGCATCGATCTGTCGCCCGCGGGCGTGTTGTCGGGAACTGCGACCACGGTGGGCAGCTACACGTTTACGGTGCGTGTGGCCGACAGCGACGACGTCACCGGTCCCGAGGACGAAGCCGAGCAGGTGCTGGTGTTCAATGTGTATCCTTCGGAAGCGATCATCGCTCCCGCGACGGGCGCATTCATTCACCGGCCGTTTGCCGAACAAACGGGGGTGTTCACGGCGACGTTCGACGTGAAGCCCTCGAGCGCTCCGAGCAGTGGCAACATCGCGTTGTCGAGCGGCACACCCACGGCGTTCTCCGGAATGGCGGTCATCATCGGATTCGATTCGGCCGGCCACTTCGTGGTGCGCAACGGCGGTGCCTACACTTACAGCACGCTGATTCTGTATCAGGCCGGGGTGACCTATCACTTCCGCTTTGAAGTGAATATTCCCGATCATCGGTATTCGGTCTACGTGACGCCGGAGGGCGGCACCGAACAGACCTTGGCGCTCGATTACGCCTTCCGCACGGAGCAGAATGCGGTGACCGAGTTGAACACGCTGACCGCGACGGCGGCCTCGCCGGCCGGAAGCTGGTTTGAACTGACCAACTTCATGATTGGCGTTCCCGGCACGGCTCCGGAGATCACGACGACTTCGCTGCCCGAAGGCACGGTGGGAGTGCCTTATTCGCAGACCCTGACCGCCACCGGCGGCGATGGCGAACTGGTCTGGTCGATCGCGTCGGGCAGCCTGCCGACGGGACTCGATCTCTCTGGCGACGGAGTGATCTCCGGGACGCCTCTGGCGGCCGGCTCGGGCACTGTCGTCGTGCGCGTGGCCGACAGTGACGCACACGTCGGCGAAGACGACGAGGATACCCAAGCCCTTGATTGGACGATCGCGCCGGCCGCGCCGGTCGGTGTGACGATCACGCTGAGCAACTTGAAGCAGCGCTACGATGGTTTGCCGAAGCCGGTCACCGTGACGACCGATCCCGGCAATGTTGCGGTGACGGTCACTTACAACGGCAGCGAAGAGCCGCCGGTGTATCCGGGAACCTATGACGTCGTTGCGACGGTGACGGCGCCCGGATACACGGGGAGCGCGACCGCGGAGTTGGAGATCGGCATCACGGCGCTCGTGCGGCACGGCGTGACGATGTCGGGCGAGGTCGACGGATCGCTGCAGGTGCTGTTGCCGGAGTCGACGACGTTGAATGGTGGCGCTTGGATCTCGGGTGACCTGCTTGTGTCGGGTCGGCCGGGCGTGACCGTGAACGGCAACGCGGCGTATGTCGCGGTGATCGACGCGGACGGCAGTGCGACGCCGACCCAGCATCGGGTGACGCTCAACAGCAACACGGTGGTGCGCTACGTCGTGCGCCAAGTGGACGCCATCGAGTTGCCCACCGTGGCGGCCCCGCCGGCGCCGAGCGGCATGCGGAATGTGGCGATCAACCAAGCCGGGCAGAGTATCGGCGATCCGGCGACGCTGCGCAATCTCACGATCAACAGCAAAGGCGGCGAAGTCGCCGTGCCTCCGGGCACGTATGGCGAGTTTGTCGCGAACGGTCAGACCGCGTTCGTGCTGGGCGTCGCGGGCTCCGAGACACCGTCGGTCTACAACCTGCAAAAGCTGACGCTGAACTCGAATTCGCAGATCAAGATTGTCGGACCGGTGGTGTTGAACGTTCGCGAAACCGTGATGTTCAACAGCGCCGATGCGGCGACGCACAATCCGGCCTGGCTCACGGTGCAAATTCACACCGGCGGACTGACCTTGAACGGCAACTCGAACCTGAATGGCGAGGTCGTGACACCGACGGGGACGGTGACGCTGAACGGATCCAGCGTGATTCAGGGCAGCGTGACCGCGGATAAGCTGATCATCAATAAGCAGGCTGCGCTGCGTGAGCCGGAGCTTTGAGTAGCGTGGGTTGAACGGTTCGCCCGCGATCGAGAGGTCGGTCGCGGGCGAATTTTTTGGACATTCATTTTACGGGACGAGCCCCTAGAGAGGATCGCCGAAACGAATGCGCTTTTTGGGACGCTTCTTGCGGGCGTTGGGGACAATGCCGAGGCGCGGATCGCGCGAGCGGGCGAGTTGGATGAGTCGGCGGGCGTCGCGTTCGAAGGTCGTGACGGCCTCGGAGAGATAGAGCCATTTCCCGAGGACGGGGTGTTGCACGAGAGAGGGAAACTCAGCGAGGAGCGAGGCGTGATGTTCGTGGGTGGTGCAAACGAGGACACCCTGCCAGGGCTCGTCCTGCGTGGTGAGGACGAGGCGATGCTTGCCGTCGAGCGTGACCGTGCGACCGCCGAACCAGGCTTTAAACTCAAACGTGGGATCGTTGAGGAGGGGCTCGACCAGCCAGGCGAGAGGATGTTCGGCGCGCGCGGCGCGGGTCTGGAAGGCGTTCGCGAGGCGGGTGGTTTTCATGACGGAATCCCGGGACGAAGGGATGGCCGCAAAAAGGCGCAGGCGGCGCAAGAGCGGGGTGGAACGCGAGAAAGGTGAGGGAGCCGACTTTTGGCGCGAGTTGATGTCCGAGGTGGCATGCGCATCGAAGTGGGGTGCTCGGGATGGTTCTATTCGCACTGGCGAGGCGTTTTTTATCCGCGGCAGGAAGTCACGACGAAGAACTGGTTCGGGTATTACGCGAACGTGTTTCACACGGTCGAATTGAACGCGCCGTTTTATCGCTGGCCCAAACCGGCGACGGTGCGGCGGTGGAAACGAGAGGCGCCGCCGGGATTTGTTTACACGGTGAAGGTCAATCAGCTCATCACGCACGAGCGGCGGATGGTGCGAGCGAAGAAGCTGGTGCAGTCGTTTTATGAAATCGCGCCGGTGCTCGCGGAGAAGATGGGGTGTTTTCTTTTCCAGTTTCCGCCGAGCTATCGTTTCACGGCGGCGCGGTTGAAGAGCATCGTGGCGCAACTCGATCCAGCATATCGGAACGTCGTCGAGTTCCGGCACAAAAGCTGGTGGCGCCAGGCGGTGTATCGCGTGTTGCGGGAGCGCGGGATCGCGTTTTGCGCGGTGAGCGCGCCGCGATTGCCGGAGGTGGTGCCGCCGGGGCAGCGATTATTGTATGTGCGATTCAGCGGGCGCGAACGGTGGTATCGCCACAACTACTCGCGTGAGGAATTATCTGTGTGGGTTAAACGGATACAGGCGTCCGGCGCGGAGGAGGCGTGGGTGTATTTCAACAACGACCGCAACGGCCATGCGGTGGCGAATGCGCTGGCGATGAGGCGGATGCTGCGGACGCCGGCTGCTCAGGACCTGGCGGCGGAGGCCGCAAAATCGGGGTTGGACGGTTTGCGCCGGTGAATGACCAGCCAGTTTCCGTCAGGATCGGCGACAACAGCCATGTGGCAGATAGGCGATTCCTGCGGCTCCCAAATGAACTTCACCTTGTGCTCGCGGAGTTTGGCGACGTAGGCGTCGAAATCGTCCACTTCGAAGGCGGCGGCGGTTCCGGCCGGATGCGGCGGCCATTCATCGGGCGCGCTGCTGATGAGCGCGAGGCAATGCGGACCGATATCGTATTCGACCCAACTTTCCCTGCCGTCTTTTTCGGCGAAACCGCGAGATTTGGTGAGACCGAGAATGCCTTCGTAGAAGGCCTGGGCGCGTTTCATGTCGGTGACGGCGTAGCCGGTGAAAGCGATTTCGGTGATCTTCATGGGAGACGAGGTGCACGATGAGACCGGAGCGACGAGAGAACGTTTCCTAAAGTTGCTTGGCGATGTGGCGCGGTCGCGGTGAAATGCGGAATAGTCGGAGTCGAGCTGGTGAGTCCATGACACGAACCACGAATGGACACGAAGAACGTTTGGGTGGGGTCGGGTGGGTTTGTGGTTATCGTGGAGGGCCCACTCGCTCACGCTGGTAGCTACGTTGGCGTCAAGGGTGATCAGCGCCGCGGGTGGGGCGGGTCTGACGGCGAGCGGCGGCCATGTTGTCGACCAAGTTGGGGTAGCGGCGGCCGGCTTTCTTGGCGCGCGCTTTGGCCCAAGCGAGATTGGCGGCGCTGAGCTTGATGTGGGATTTGGTGGCGGGCTTCTTGTTCTTCCACGGAGCGGTGCGGGTGGTTGCCATGCGCACACGAGACGACGAAGCGGCGGGAAGGCAAAGGGAGGAAGATCGGGAAGTTCACGCGGAACGACCGGCGTGCAGCGAAGCTCTATCTTGGAGACGGTCGTCTCCATGAAACGTCGAACGTGGCTGCCCATCCCCCTCATCGCCGCGGCGTTGTTTGCGGCTTTTCAGTATTTCAGCGCGGAGAAGGTGACGAATCCGGAGACGGGGCGATCGGCGCGGGTGGCATTGTCGAGCGAGCAGGAGCAAGCGCTGGGTTTGCAGAGCTATCGGGAAGTGCTCGCACAGAGTGACGTGGTGGAAAGCGGGTCGGAGCGGGAGATGGTGGCGCGGGTGGCGAGCCGACTGGCGTCGGCAGTGGGGGACGATGCGCGGGATTTCGACTGGCAGGTGAGCCTCGTGCGAAGCGAGCAGGCCAATGCGTTTTGTCTGCCCGGAGGGAAGATCGTGGTGTTTACGGGGATCCTCGAGCACACGAAGAACGAAGCGGCGCTGGCGGCGGTGATGGGGCACGAAATGGCGCATGCGATCGCGCGGCACGGTTCGCAACGGATGCTGCGGACGAGTCTCGCCCGGACGGTGATGGTGGGAGCGCAGTTTTCGTTTTCGGATATGGACTATCAGCAGAGGCAGATGGTGATGGCCGCGCTGGGGGCGGGGGCGCAGTTCGGGTTCATCCTGCCCTTCAGTCGTGAGCATGAGAACGAGGCCGATGCGATGGGACTCATGTATATGGCGAGGGCGGGTTACGATCCGCGCGAGGCGATCGGATTTTGGGAGAGGATGGAACGTGCGGGCGGCGAGCAGCCGCCGGAGTTCATGTCGACGCATCCGTCGCACGCGACACGAGTGCAACGGCTGCAGGAAATGATGCCGCGGGCGCTGGCGGCCTATGAGCGGGGAACAGGAGCGAACGTGGCGGAGTGAGGTGACGAAGTGAAAAACCGACGTGCAGGAGGGAAAGAGAGGGGAGAGGTTGCGCGGGCGGCAGGCGTGACGAGGTTGGGCGATGCCACAGCGGGAAAATAAAACGCGTCGCGACGTCGACCCGACACATCGAAGCGGAGAGACGAAACACAACGCGCTGCTCGGAAAGCTTCGGCAGCGGACGGTGTATCGCGCCGGGCACGACACGAGGATCAATGCGTTCGTGACGTCGCTTGGCCGCCGAAACCAGGCGAAGCGGGACGCACGCTGAACGGACAAGGGAGCGATTTTAGCTGATAAGGAGGAGACGGGGTTCGCCGGGAATCGTGGCGGGAGCGCGATGAACACAGGGCGGAACGGGAGAGCCGGGATGATCGACGGCGATGCGCCACAGATTGAAGAGGCCGAAGGAATACGGGCGGGCGTCGGGCGTCGGAGCGTAATGGAGGTCGTAGCAGTGCTCGTGGAGGAAGTCGCGAAAACCATCGTCGTTGGCACCGCCATACTCCGCGAGCAGCGCGGCGCGTGTCTCGGGAATATCAATACGGCGGCGCGCGTGCTCGTTGGCGAGACCCTCGCTGGGGGCGCCGTGGTAGGTGCAGAGCCAGGTGTCGGCAGGGACGGTCGCGCTGTCGGCGTGAAAGGAGAAAACGTCGGTGGACAGGGGGCCGGGATTCTCGTCGCGCGGATAGCCATGGATGCAGTTGAGCACCGGATCGAGATCGCGATCGCGCAGCCGGGCGAGGTCGGCGAGCATGGCGTCGACGGCGATGCGTCCGGCGGGCGAAAGCGGGAGCGCGAGCAGGCGCGCTTCGTCGAGGGTTAGTATGCCCTCGGTTTCGCCGGCGGGGAGACGAGAAACGACTTCGCCGAAATCGCCGGGCAGCGTGCGAGACCAGCAAAGGGCGTTGACGCCGTCGGCGAAGGGCGTGGTGGCGAGGTCGGTGAAGCTCGAGACGAGGCGAACGCGTGGCGAAGGCGAGGAGGAGTGAACCACGAACACACAGAGACACGGAGGGAAAGAGGCTCCAAGCTTCAAGATCCGGGGGGGATCCGATGAGGAATCGAGATGCGGAAAGTGGCGAGGGGGGCGGACTTCAACGGGATTAAACGATCGGTTTTTGACCGGACGGTCGAGCGGCCGGAGTATTCAAACCGCCGATACTCCAGCGTCCGGCGTTCCCCGCTTTCCTTGCGGAAAGCTCTCATCCACCCCCGAACCCTGAACCATGGATATCCCCACCTCGGATCGTTTTGTGGCGCGCGAGCGGTCTCGCAGCCGTCATCTTTCGGCACTTCGCGTGCCTTTGGCATTGGCTGTTTCGTTGAGCTGGCTCGTGCAGCCATCGGCGCAAACTTCCATTCCGCGACTTACGCCGGTCGTGGACGACTCCGGACGCGAGCAGCGCATCGATGGATTCGGCACCTGCACGTATACGGGAGGCTCCGCCGAGCAGCCGTGGTTTCACGAGCTGTATTACGATGAACTCGGGGCCTCGATCGTGCGGGCGGACCTGACGCCGCGGTTGAAGCCGCCGTATTCGGACTTCACCTACAACAGTCCCTGGTTTCACAACAACCCGCCGCTGCCCGGGCCGGAGAACAACAACGTGCGGACCTACACCGGGCCGAACGACTACTCGCGCGAGTTCGCCGGCAAGAGCGCGCCGATCGCGATCATGGGGCCGGACATCGAGCAGAACATCGCGGTGTTCGACTACGAGAACACGCTGCCGAAAGGCTCGGGCATTCTGGCGCAGGTCGGGACGCGGCGGGCGGAGGAGCTGGGCGGGTTCAAGCTGCTCGGTTGTTTCTGGTCGCCGGTGCCGTGGGTGAAAATCGCCACGGGCAACGTGTCGCCGAACTACGGCGGGATTTTGCCGGTCCAAGGGACGCCGTGGCCGTATATCTGGTTCGACAACTTCGCGGGCGGAAAACTGGACGTGTCGCACACGCCGCTCGAGGTGTTCAATGACGGCACGGGGCCGACGAGTGCGTTGACGCAATACGCGCGGAGCTGCGCGGCGTATATTCTCGGCTACCAGCGGCACTTCGGGGTGAGGTTTTACGCGGTCAGCATCCAGAACGAGCCGGGCTTCGAGCAGTATTACAACAGCGCGAAGTATGCGCTCTCGAGCGAGTATATCGCGGCGCTGAAGGCGTTGCGGACGGAGTTCGACCGGCATCCGGAGCTGAAGCATATCATTCTCTCCGGGACGGACGATCTGCTCGGGAACGATGCGTATGGATTATGGCAATTCGGCGGTGGCGCGACGACGCAGCACAAGAATCTGCAATACGTGGCGAACATCGAAGCCGATCCGATCGCGCGCGAGGCGTTGCAGATTTATTCGATCCACGGCTATGCGGCGAACGGCGTGAACGCGGCGGAGGCGGACCCGCTGCAGTGGCGGTGGTGGGCGGAGGGTTGGACGGAGAGTCCGGCACCGGGGATTCCGGCGCCGGTGAGCGGATTCGTGGCGACGGGAAAACGCTCGTGGATGACGGAGACGTCCGGCGAAAATACCCGCTGGATCTGGCCGCAGAGCGGTTTTCCGGGCGGCGGCGCGTGGAGCGTGGCGCTGCGGATTCATCAGGCACTGACGGCGGGACGGCAGAACGCGTGGCTCTATTGGCAGATGGCGGATGGCGGGGAGACGTCGTCCGGGGAGACGCTGACCGGATCGATCGAACTCGAGACGGCGCCGAAGTTCAACGCGGCCCGGCATTTCTTCCGTTACATCCGGCCGGGGGCGCAGCGCGTGGACGTGCAGGTCGAGTCACCGACGATCGACGCGAGCGCGTATGTGCACGACGACGACCAGACGATCACGTATGTGTTGCTGAACACGACGGCGACGGCGGTGACGATCGAGGTTGATGCGCCGAGCTTGCCGAGCGGCGTGGAAAGTTTCGACGTGTTTACCTCGAGCGAGCAGAGCTATTGGATTCCGTCGACGGCGGCGGTCAACGACGGACGGGCGTCGGTGACGGTGCCGGGTTACGGAGTCGTGACGCTCGTCGGCGAGGGGGCTTCGCAGAGTGTTTTCGCGGATCGCGCAGGCGAGGGTTGGACGCAGGTGCAGGGAAGCACGACCGGGGAGCACACGCACTGGAGCAGCGAGCGGGCGTTAAGCTTCGAGACGAGCCACCAACATCGGACGCTGGAGCTGACGCATGCCGGCGGGGTGAGCGTGGCGCAGAACAATGTGCTGGAGTTCCACCTTCGCGCGACGACGAGCGGTGCGACGTTGAAGCGGGTGGATCTGCAGTTTGCGGACCGCAAGCAGCCGGTGACGGCGAAGCACAATTCGATCTGGATCGATGGGGAGTCGATCCACGGAAAGAAGATCGACGTGCCTAACGACGGGGCGTGGCATCACGTAAGGGTGGAGCTCGACGAAGTCGCGCCGACGACGGGCGCGGCGCTCGTGGGCATCACGCTCGAAGCGGACAATCGACGCAGCTTGGTGGTCGACGATATTGTGTTGCGGTCGTTGTAGCCTATCGGGATGCGGGAGAGGCTTTAGCGAGTGAAACGGCTTCGTCGCGGGGCGACGGAGCCGTTTTCGCGTGAGGGAGGGACGGCCTTTCGCCAAGGCGTTATGCGGCGACGCGGGAGTGACGGGCGGCGATGTAGCGATCGATTTCGTGTTCGGCGGCGGCGATGGAGCGCTCGTGGGATTCGCCGGGTTTTTCTTCGTCGCCGACGCGGATGAAGGTGAGGTCGGCGAGGCCGTTGAAGGTGAGCACGGTGGTGAGGTGGGGCTCGAGGGTGGCGAGCGGGAAGGCGGAACCGCCGGGAAGCATCGCGGCGTCGCCGGCGGAAACGAGGACGACGACGGGCTTGGGCGGAAGGAGAGGGCGGTAAGGATCGGCGGGGTCGCCGGTCATGTCGAACGTGCGACCGACGCGGATGATTTGGTCGAACCAAGCTTTGAGCTGGGCGGGCATGCCGAAGTTGTAGAGGGGCGCGCCGATGACGATGGCGTCGGCGCGATCGATTTCGTCGAGCAGCGCGTCGCTTTCTCGCAGGGCTTCGCGCATGGCGGGCGTGCGGCGGTCGGGGGGCGTGAACGCGGCGGTGATCCAGGCTTCGTTGACGGTGGGGGGCGGGTGGAGACCGACGTCGCGTTCGAGGACGGCGCCGTCAGGATTCGCGGCCGACCAAGCGCGAATGAAGCGATGCGCGAGGCGGCGGGTGATCGAGCGCGTGACGCGCCCGCTGGAGTGAACGACGAGGAGCGTTTTCATCGTCGCCAGCATAGCGCAACGGCGGCGGGTTTGCTTCGTCGCAAGTTTGGGAGTGACTCACAGGAATGTGAGTGTGGTCAGGCGGCGCGAGGTTTCCGGCGGGGCCGGCGGGCGAGATAGGCGGCGCCCCATTGCTCGAGTTGATCCATCACGCCGGAGAGCGCCTGGCCGTCTTGGGTAAGTGAATACACGACGCGCACCGGAGCCTCTTCGGCGAAGACGGCGCGGGCGACGACGCCGTCGGCCTCGAGTTGGCGCAATTGGAGGGAAAGGGCCTGGGGCGTGATGCCGGGCAAGGCGGATTGAAGATCGGAAAAACGCTTCGGCCCCGAGTGGATCTCGAAGAGGATGGACGGTTTCCAGCGTCCGCGAATGACATCGAGTGCGGCGCGGACGGGGCAGCGCTCCTGCAAGGCGTCGATTTTCTGCCGATACGGCTCGAGCGATCGCATGACGGGGACGATGGCGAAAGGCGGGCGCGGAGCAACTGTGAGGGTTGAGGAGCGACGAAGATTTTTGGGGGGAGTGCGGGCTGAAGCACCGCACTCCCTGAATCTGGTCAGCCGCGCCGGGCGGCTTCGATTTTTGCGATGTCGATTTTGCGCATCTGCATCATGGCTTCGAAGGCGCGCTTCGCTTCGGCGCCGCCGGCGTTGAAGGCCTCCATGAGAACGCGTGGCGTGATTTGCCAGGAGAGACCCCAGCGGTCCTTGCACCAGCCGCATTCGCTTTCCTGGCCGCCGTTGGAGACGATGGCGTTCCAGTAACGGTCGGTTTCCTCCTGGGTTTCGGTGGAGATCTGGAAGGAGAAGGCTTCGCTGTGGGTGAAGGCGGGACCGCCGTTGAGGCCGATGCAGGGGATGCCGCACACGGTGAATTCCACGGTGAGGACATCGCCCTGCTGGCCCGAGGGGTAATCGCCCGGGGCATGGTGGATGGCGGTGACTTTGCTGTCGGGGAAGGTCGCGGCGTAGAAGCGGGCGGCGTCTTCGGCGTCTTTGTTGAACCAGAGGCAGATAGTGTTTTTCGGAATAGTGCTCATGGGGGAGGATGGGATCGTGGTGTTTGAGGCGTGATGCCGTTAGACGACGAACGTGGAGCGAGCGGACGGACAACGAGGAAAGCGGATAAGCCACGGAGACACGACGGCACGGAGGAGTTCCGTGGTGGAATCACCTGCAAGCGGGCTCCTGTGATGTCCGTGAACAACCGGTGGGCGCGCGAGGTGCTCCGGCGACTATTTGATCCACGTGTAGAGAAAGTCGGGCAGCTTGCCGTCGTCATACTTGTCGACGAGGGCGAGGGCTTCGCGGAGGAGCGTGCGGCCGGCGGTCTTCGCTTCGCGCCGCCGCGTGGGTGTTCCGCGTTGATGGCGGCCCATCCGTCGGTGCCGTCGGCCCAGGCTTTTTCGAGGTCGAGCACGGGGATGGCGGCGGCGAGCCGCTGGCGGGTCAGACCTCCGACGCTGGTGAGACTCACGGACTGGGGAGCCGCGTCTGAATCGGCGGCGCAGGTGATCGTGATGACGCGCGTGCGGCTGTTGCAGAGTTCGTCGAGCAAATCCCATTCTGCGTCGTCCACCTCACCATCGACGCGGATGGCCTGGATCAACAGGTCGGCGGCTTCCTCGTTCGTGGCGACGCCCTGCGCGGCGTGAATCGCGCGCACGCGTTCGAAGACCGGGACGTTCAGACCTTGGACCTTGCCGTCGAGCGGGGTTCGGGGCGTGGGCGGGCCCATGGTCAGTTCCGGAGGGCGGCGGGTGCAAGTTGGGCAGGAGGAGGATGGAGAGCCGTGGAGACGCAGAAGAGGTATCAGCCGGCGCGCGTTGATGCGGAGGAGCGGCCGGGAGCCGGTTCAGATATCGCGGCGATTCGACGGACGGCGAGGTCGATTTCGCGAAGACCCACGTTGAACCGCGCGTAGATTGGGAGTCGATCGAGGGTCTGAGTGCGTTCGCGGTAGCAGGAGAAGCCGAATCGGCGGAGCATGTTTTCGCCTTCGGACGTGTAGGCGAGGGCCGCGAGGTTTACGCAGGGAGTGGGGCCGAGTTGAGCGATCCAGTTGCTCAGGCTGGTTTCGAGAAGGGTGGCGACCGCCTGGCTCCGGCGCAGGCGTTTCGTTAGAACGATGCCCGAAAAATACCAGCGATCCTTAACGGCGTGGCTGATGACGCGGCAAATGCCCCGGTCGGTGATTTCGGATTCTTTGCGACGGCCTTCGACGAACTCGTCGAAGGTCTTTTTTTTCAGCGGCCAAAGCCCGAGGCCGCCTACGATCTTTTGGGAGTCAAAGATTGCGTAGAGCCCGCACGGGTAGGCTCGCCACCAGCTTCGGAACAGTTCGAAGCTGATCGAGCTTTCGCCGTAGTTTTCATCGTCGATTTTCCAGAGCTCGCGGAGCTCCTCGACGGAGTTGAGGTTGCGGACTTCAAATCCGGGGCCGTTGGAGGGAGGTAGTGCGAGGGCGCTCAGAGCTTCAACCGCGGTGCGATGGGCGCGAGCTCGGCGATACGAGCGCATGAAGAATAGCACGCACAGGAGTGTCCCCACCAAGGTGATGCCGGAGGCGGTCCACCCCATCCATGCGACCTGGACCAAGGTGCTGATTGCGCCAAAGGCCGCTGCGGCGAAGGAAAGCGCTTTAGCGGTTCTTTCGTTCACGCGCAAAGTTTCCGGTGCAGGATGACGTCGGTGTCATCATACAAGCGATAGTGTCGCGGCCATTCGCTGCGCGGAAGCAGGCGAAAACCATTTCGCATATAGAACTGTTGAGCTCCGGTGGAGTGGAGCGCGACACAAATAAGGAAATCGGAAGCCCCGAGTTCGAGCGCTCGCTGGACGGTCAACGCGAGAAGCGTCGAGCCGTGGCGGCGTCGGCGCGCGCGGCGCAGGACGCCAAACCAGCCGAGCCAGGCTTCGGTCAGGGGAGCGTCGGGCAGCCGGTAAAGTCCGGTGATTCCAATGGTCTGAGATTCGGCGATGGCGAGGTAGATTTCCCAATGCGCGAGCGGGCGATGTCGAGGAAGCAGCAAGCACCAGCGTTCGATCGCTTCGCCAAACTCCGGGCCGAGCTCCGGACCGAGCTCGGCGACGAGCTCCGCATAGTCTGCTGGATTGCGGGAGGTGTGGAGTTCCATCGTGTGGCGAAGGTGCCTTATATCACGCTCAGCGGTTAACTGATACTTTGGAAACGCCGCGTGGTAAAATCACCGCCGGGCGGCGACGACGGTGGGGTCGTGGGAGAAGTCGGTGCAGTAGACCTCGTGGGATTCGGTTTCGTCGTCGTATTCGAATTGGTAGGTGCCGCCGGCGGGGCAGTTCGGCAGGGCGCCGAGGAACTTGCCTTCGCCGATGATGGCGTCCCAAGAGTCGGCGGGGGAGCCGGTTTCGAGCTGGTATTGTTGCAAGGCGGCGAAGAGCTGACGCTGGTTGTTGACACAGGCCGCGGCCATGGAGGTGGTGCGGACTTTTTCGAAAGCGGGAATCGCCATGGCGACGAGCAGCCCCATGATCACGATGACGAACAACAATCCGGTGAGCGGGCTGCCGGTGGCGCTGCCGCCGGGCATGAAGAGAGCGAAAAAATAGGCGAGGGGATTGCGCGGAGCACCTGGGACGGGACGGCCGTCGCGAAGCGCCATGAGGTCGGTGACGCGGCGCGAAAGCGTGGGGTAGGTCGAGGTGAGCTCGTGGAGGGAAACGAAGAAACCGCGTTCGGTGATGTGCTGGTTGGAGAAGGCGGCGGGATTGAGGGTCGGGCCGTGTTGGCGTCCGCCGCCGATAACGAGCATGGCGCGGACGGAGGCGTCGACGTCCTGCGCGGCGAAGGCGCCGTAGCGGTCGCAGGAGGTTTCCCAAGCACGGCGGTAGGCGGGGCCGGCGAGCGGGAAGAAGAGGCCGGGAGCGAGGAAGATTTGTTTGAGGATGTGGCGGCTTTTGATGTGGCCGATCTCGTGTCCTAGAACGAAGCGCATCTCGGGCGAGGATGGGCCGAGGGCCTCGAGGAAGTCGGAGTAAACGACGACGAAATCGCGGCCGGAGAAGCGGGTGGCGAAGGCGTTGAGGAGGCCGCCCGACTGGAGGACGTAGAGAGCGGGAACGTGGGAAAGGTTGAGGCGGGCGCAGACCTCTTTGAACGTGGCGTCGAGTTCGGGGAGTTGGTCGGGGCCGACGCGCACGGCTTCGGCGCGGAGGTAGGCGGTGAGCAGGCCGTTGCCGAGCCAGAGGAAGAAGCCGAAGAGTGCGGCGTAGAAGAGTCCGACAATCGACAAGGCAAGAGCGCCCCAAACGAGGATCGAGAGGATGAGGACAAAGACGAAGTAGGTTTCTTCCTTCGGGGCGTTGAGGCGAGGCGGGGCGAGGTTGGCGGGTGGGACCGGGGCGAGGCTGGGAGGGTGCATGGGAATAGAGAGGGCAGCCCAGAGCCGAGAGCCTCGAGCCCAGAGCGAATGAAGGATGGGGGAGAGTTGAGCGTGGGGACGGGGTGGGGTGGGGTATCTGAGGTTGCCCCGGTTTGACGGACACAAGTTGGGCTCAAGAAAGAGAGTTATCAATGAGCCAGACCAGTTCAGACGGCGCAACGCGCCGGCGTAAGTTC
>Ga0207868_1000132_pt1 | contig 102134 bp, 107 predicted proteins | sample Passage237B_FD_187370 | JGI IMG/M metagenome (GOLD analysis project Ga0207868, IMG submission 187370) | Cellulose adapted compost microbial communities from Newby Island Compost Facility, Milpitas, CA, USA - Passage2 37B (SPAdes) (version 3) ...
TTCCTGACGTTCGGCGGAGAAGCGGCGCTTCTCCGGCATAAGTGTGGCTACAAGCTCGTCATCCTTGCGGACACGGACGAGGCCCACCATCGCATCAAAGTTCGGGCCATCGCGCAGCCCCACACCATCAAGCGTCAGTCTGTAGCCTGCAATATCCGCGCTCTCGCCTGCTGCAAGCGTGGTGATGAGTTCTTCGCTCCAAGCCGTCACGCCGATAATGCCCGCAACCACAATGCCGAGGCCGCCATGCGCAAGCGCCGTGCCCCAGACCGCGCGGGGCTGGCGGCGGGCGCGCGCCCAGCTTTCGGAAAGCGGCGTCGAGAAGAGTTTCACGCGCCATGCAATTTCGGACAGCGCGCCCGCGACAAGCCAGACGGCAAGCGCCATGCCGAAGGGCGCAAGCCACGGCCCCTCATAAAACAGGGCAACAGAGGCAAGCAGCGCGATGAAGGCAAGCCCCGCCGCGACCAGCAATCTTTCCGCGGCTGCTTTCACATCCGCGCGCTTCCAGCCGAGCAGCGGCCCAAGCGGCACGAGGCAGAGCAGCGGCACGAAGATCGGCACGAATGTGTAGTTGAAGAAGGGCGGCCCCACCGTGATCTTCATGTCGGCCAGCGCATCAAGCAGTAGCGGATAGAGCGTGCCGATAAAGACGGATGCCGTTGCCGCGGAAAGCAGCATGTTGTTCACGAGCAGCGCGCCCTCGCGGCTGATCGGCGCGAAGATGCCTTCGGTCTTGAGCGTCGGTGCGCGCCACGCATAAAGCGAGAGCGAGCCGCCGACAAAGAAGATCAGAATGCCGAGAATGACACTGCCCCGCGCCGGATCCACCGCAAAGGCGTGAACCGAGGTCAGCACGCCCGAGCGCACAAGGAAGGTGCCGAGCAGCGAGAGCGAGAAGGCGAGGATTGCAAGCAGGATGGTCCAGCTTTTCAGCGCGCCGCGTTTTTCCGCGACAATGGCCGAGTGCAAAAGCGCGGTGCCCGCAATCCACGGCATCAGCGAGGCGTTTTCCACCGGGTCCCAGAACCAGAAGCCGCCCCAGCCAAGCGTGTAATAGGCCCACCAGGAGCCCATGGCGATGCCGATGGTGAGCGAGAGCCACGCAGCGAGCGTCCAGGGCCGCACCCAGCGCGCCCAGCTTGCATCGACACGGCCCTCCATCAGCGCGGCAACCGCGAAGGAGAAGGTCATGGAGAAGCCGACATAACCCGCATAGAGCCAGGGCGGGTGAAAGGCGAGTGCGCGGTCCTGCAGGATCGGATTCAGCCCCCTGCCCTCGAAGGGTGCGGGATCAAGCCGCTCGAACGGATTCGAGGTGAATACTATGAAGAGCAGGAAGGCAACGGCGATAGAGGCCTGCACGGCCAGCACGCGGGCGCGCAGCGTGTCAGGCAGGTTCTTGCCGAAAAAGGAAACCATGGCGCCGAACAGCGCAAGGATCAGCACCCAGAGCAGCATCGACCCTTCATGGTTGCCCCAGACGCCGCTCACCTTGAAGATCATCGGCTTCATGGAATGCGAATTGTCATAGACGAGCTTCACCGAGAAGTCGGATACGACAAAGGCATAGGTGAGCGCACCAAATGCGAAGGCGATCAGCGCGAATTGCAGCAGCGCCGCAGGCTCGCCCACCCGCATCAACCTGATATCCCGTCGATGTGCACCAAGGGCAGGCACGGCCATTTGCGCAACGGAAACGGCAAGCGCCAGCACCAGCGCGAAATGACCGAGTTCAACGATCATGGATAGGAGCCTTGCCCATAGGTTTCGGCATGGGAGGCGGCTGCGCCCTCGCCCTGCCAGTCGCCGGTGCGCTTCAGCGCGTCGGCCACTTCGGGCGGCATGTAGTTTTCATCATGCTTCGCCAGCACCTTGTCGGCGGTGAAGCTGCCATCCTCATTCAGCGCGCCTTCCGTGATGACGCCCTGCCCCTCGCGAAACAGGTCAGGCAGCACACCGCGATAGGTGACGGGCACCGTCTCCACGAAATCGGTGATGTTGAAGCTGACCCGCGCATCGCCCAGATCTTTCACCGAGCCTTCTTCCACAAGCCCGCCCAGCCGGATGCGCTGTCCCGGCCCCACGCCGCGCTCCTTCACATCGCTGGGGCTGTGGAAATAGACAATGCTGTCGCTCATCGCATAGAGCACGAGGCCCACGGCAAGACCGAGTATGCCGAGGCTGACGGCGATGAAACTGGCGCGTCTTTGCTTGCGCGTCATGTCGGTTCCGCTCCCTTGTTTGCCGGGACGGGCCGGCGCGCCAGATATAGCCCGCCTGCAAGGCCCGCCAAACCGCTAAATCGTCGCGGGCAGGGAAAACCCGGCCTTTTCCTCAGCTTCGCGCGCCACTCCAGGTCATAATATCCCGAGCATCAGCCGTGTGGCCGGTCCCGCAATGCCGTCCGCCACCAGCCCATAATCGCGCTGGAAGGATTTGAGGGCTGCTTCCAGCCCCTCATCAAAGACACCATCAATATTGATGGCATAGCCCTCTTTCGCGAGCGCCGTTTCCAGCGCGCGGACATCATTGCCCGTCATTTTCGGCTCGGTCAGGCGGAGGTTTCGGGTTGCAACATCAATCGCAGATGCCGTGACGGGCGGGCGGACACCGAGCAATTCGGCGTCGATCCGCACCCCGCGCACCGTCAAGGGCAGGTCGAGCCGCCAATGACCGCCCGCAACCAGCGCCTTGAAGCTGTCCATCCGGTAAACCGTCTTACGCAGAAGAGCGTTTGAGTGATTGGCGAGCCAGTTGCGGCGCGTGTCGAGATAGGCGGCGGCCCATTTCCGCTCACCGATGCGCGATGCGGTGCCTGCCCGATTGTTGGTGAGGTCGCGCATTGCGATCCATGAGCCATGCACCACGCTGTCATAGACGATGGCGACGGAAAGAGGCTCCATGAGGCCTTCACGCGCTGCCGTGGCGGCGGCAGGCGTCCAGAAGACACGGTCGAAAAAAGCATCCTGCGTCTCGCGCATCACCGGGTCGCCACCTGCCTCTTTCAGCAGGTTTCGAAAGGTCCAGTCCGTATCCAGTCGCAGATCAATATCGGCAAGGCGCGGCAGATAGGGGCGGAGCGCGCGGGCATAGGCTGCGCCGGGCGCATCACAATAGGCCTTGATGAGAAGATGGAGATTGCCGCTGCCCAGCGTTGTCTGCGCCCGGCCATAGGTGAGGTGGCCGCTATCGCCCGTCAGCAGCGTCACGCGCGCATAATCGCCACGCGCCGAGCCGGTTTCGAAAATATTGACGATGGCTTTCGCCGTTTCCTTCTGAAGATCGCTCAGCATGATGCCCCTGCCCTGTCTTGCGAGTCGGGCGACATCCTAGCGCGGCAGAGAGAAAGCGGGGATTACTTGTCGAGCGCCGCCTCGGCCTCATCGAGCCGGGCGAGTGCATCCGCATCCTGCCCGAAAGTCGCCCGCGCCGTGGCGAGGGCGTTCCGTGCCTGCTCATCCTCGGCCAGTACCTTGTAGGCATGGATCAGGCGGAGCCAGCCTTCAAGGTCGTTCGGTTCATCCTCAAGCCGTGCCGCAAGTCCTTCCATCATGCCGCGGATCAGCGGCTCGTCTTCCGGCGCAATTTCGATGCGACCCTCGGCAGCGGCGATCCGCGCACGGATGGCCGGCACCCATTGCGCGTCTTCGGGCGCGCCTGCGACAAGCGCCTTCCACCGCGCGAGAGCTGCCTCGCGGTCGCCAGCCTCAAGCTCCGCCATGCCGAGCAAGAATTGCGCGCGCGGCTCGCCTGCATCAAGCGCGACCGCCTTTTCGAGATCATCTCTCGCGCCTGCGCTCACCGTGCCGTTATTGGCAAGCACCCGCGCCTCGGCCCGCGCGGCAAGCCGCGCTGCGGTTACGCCATCGACAAGCATGGCCCGCGTCCAGGCGCGTGCGGCATCGTCATAGCGGCCAAGCATCAGATAGGCGGGTGCAATGCTCTCCCAGCCTTCAATATCCTGCGGGTTTTCTTTCAGTCGCCGCTCGACACGTGCAATCAGCCCTTCAACGGGCAGTTCCTCTGCAGGCACATTGAGTCGCGCGGCGATGGGCTGCCCCGGCAGGCCGGGTGACCCCGCCATAAGATAAAGCGCAATGGCGCAAAGGGGCACGAAGAGGACGAGCGAGATGGCGGCCACCTTCCGCCAGCGCGGATCATCCACGCCCTTGCTGCGTTCTGCGGCGATGCGCGCTTCGTCGGCGGCAATCAGCCTGCGGGATACTTCAATCCGGGCGGCCTGTGCTTCCTTCTCACCGATGACACCGCGCTCCAGATCACGCGCGACTTCATCAAGCTGGTCGCGGTAAAGCGCGATTTCGCTCTCGCCTTCCGCACGCTCCGGTAGAGCCATAGCGCCGCGCAGGGGCCGCAGGATCATCCACAGCGAAAGCGCGGTGAGGGCCGCAAAGCCCAGAAAGAGCAGAATGTCATTCGCCGATAGCAGCAAGAGATCCGCCTTTTCGCGAAGGGGCACCAGTGAGAAAGCCAGACCTGTATAGAGGTTTCGGCATGGGGCGGAAAGCGGCGGAGGGACGCAGGCGCCGCCCCCACCGCCCATACCCATGCTGTTTGACGCGTGGCCAAGTCCCGCTACTCTCGCCTCATCAAACATGAGGGGACGGATATGCGCGTTCTGAAAACGGGACTTCTGGGGCTTTTCGCGCTCTTTTTCGTGGTGCTTGCCGTCATTCTCATACGCGGCGCGCTGGAAACTCCCGCCGCTGCCGATCCAGCCCCCTTCATTGAGCGGGCCGAGGCATTCAATGCGCTGATCGAACGGGATGAATGGGGCGTTCCCCACGTAACGGGCGAGCGCAATGTCGATGTCGCCTTCGGCATCGGCTATGCCCATTCGGAAGATGATTTCGCGACCATTCAGGAAGTCGTTATCGCCACGCGCGGCAAGCTCGCCGCCGTGAAGGGCGAAGAGGCTGCCATTACCGACTATCTCGTCAATCTGATGGGCATATGGGAGACGATTGAAGCGCGGTATGAAACCGACCTCTCCCCCGAAGTGCGCGCGGTGATCGAAGCCTATGCCGATGGCGTGAACTATTATGCCGCGCTCCATCCTTCCGCCGTGATCGACGGCACATTGCCCGTCACCGGAAAGGATGTCGCTGCCGGCTTCATGTTCAAGGCGCCCTTCTTCTACGGGCTCGACAAGGTTCTGATTGCCGTTTTCGAAGGACGCATCGGCAAGAGCGAAGGTCTTTCCAAAGAAGGCGTTGATGCCTTTCTGCCTGCGAAAGACAAGGCGCCCATCGGCTCGAATGGCGTTGCCGTCGGCCCTGCCCGCTCCGCCGATGGCGCGACGCGGCTTCTCGTCAATTCGCATCAACCTTTCACCGGCCCTGTGGCCTGGTATGAGGCGGTGCTTGAAAGCGGTGAAGGCTGGCATGTGGCGGGCGGCTTCTTTCCCGGCTCGCCCTTCATGCTGCATGGGCATAATGCCAATCTTGGCTGGGCGAACACGGTGAACGAGCCGGACCTTGTGGACATCTACCGGCTGGAACTCCACCCCGACAATCCAGACCAGTATCTGCTTGATGGAGAGTGGCGCGATTTCGAGAAGAGCACCGCGACCATTCGGGTCGATCTCTGGGGTCCGTTCTGGTGGACGGTGGAGCGCGAAGTATTGCGCTCGGCCCACGGCCCCGTGCTTCGCACGGAGAACGGCGCCTTTGCGGTCCGTTATGCGGGGCTCGGCGAGATCAGGCAGGTCGAACAATATTTCGCGCTCGACAAGGCGAGAAACCTTGGCGATTGGATCGAGGCGATGAAGCTGCAGGCGCTCCCCAGCATCAACTACATCTATGCCGATCGTCAGGGGAACATTGCCTATGTCTATAATGCGCAGTTCCCCGACCGGAAGGAGGGACCGGACTGGGCAGACGTTCTGCCGGGCGATGATTCATCGCTCATCTGGCAGGGCTATCTGCCTTTCGAGGCGACCCCCATGCTCGTCAATCCGAATGGCGGCTATGTCTATAATGCGAACAACACGCCCTTCCGCGCCGCTGCTGCCAATGACAATCTGAAGCCCGAAAGTTTCCCCACGCGCATGGGCATCCAGAGTGACATGACGAACCGCGCGCTGCGCATCGAAGAAACATGGGGTGCGGACAGTTCCATCACGCGGGAAGAGTTTCACGACTACAAATATGACCTCACCTATAGCGAGGCATCGGAAGTCGTCGCACTCATCAATGACATTATCGCCATTGATGCCGGCGATGATGCAGCGCTTCGCGCAGCGCAGGCCGTGTTGCAGGACTGGGACAGGCGGACCGACAGCGAAAACCGTGGCGCCGCACTTGCCATTCTCACTGCAGAGCCGATCATCAGTGCGCGCTTTCGCGGCGAGACGCCGCCTGATCTCATGGAGACGCTTCGCAAGGCAATGACCCGCCTCGAAACGCATTTCGGGCGGCTTGATCCCCAATGGGGCGAGGTCAATCGTTTCCGGCGCGGCACGGTTGATCTTCCCGTTGATGGCGGGCCGGATATTGTTCGCGCGATCTATGGCTCGCGAGAGGAAGATGGCACGCTCACCGCACGGGCGGGCGATACGCTCATCATGTTTGTCGAATGGGACCGCGCCGGAAAGCTCCGTTCCGAGAGCATCCATCCCTTTGGCTCGGCCACGATAGACGCCACATCGCCCCATTATCAGGATCAGGCACCGCTCTTTGTGGCGATGGAAACGAAGCCCGTGCGTTTCACCCGCGCGGAACGCGAAGGCCATATGAAGGAGAGCTATCGCCCCGGCGCAAGGAAGACAGCACGCTAGAACGCTGCCTTTGCCTTCCCAACATCATGGCTGACAACACGGTCGAGCGGCAGATCCACATGGACTACCGTTCCCTTGCCCACGACGCTTTCAATGGTGAGCTTGCCGCCATGCAGTTCCGTCAGATGCTTCGCAAGCGGCAGGCCGAGGCCGGTGCCTTCATGCGCGCGCGAGAGTGAGCCATCAAGCTGGGTGAAGGGCGTGAGCGCGCGGGGAATATCTTCCGCCGCGATACCTGCCCCCTGATCCGAAACGGAAATGCGCAATGTATCCGGCCCAAGATGGGTATTCACCCGCACAAGAGATCCGTCGGGGCTGAACTTCACCGCATTCGATACGAGGTTGATCAGCACCTGTTTCAGCGCCCGCTCATCCGCCACCAGTGTCACGGGCGGTTCAGGCAGCGTGACTTCCAGCGCGATATTCGCCTGCGCGGCCCGGTGCCTCACAATGCGGGTTGCCGTCTCGATGATCCGGTCAAGCTCGGCCTCATCTTCATGCAGCTTGAAATGTCCTGCCTCGATCTTCGAGAGATCGAGAATATCATTGATAAGACTGAGCAGATGGACGCCGCTGTCACGAATATCCTCGGCATATTCGCGGTAACGCGGGCTGCCAATGGGTCCGAACAATTCGCGCTCCAGCGCTTCTGAAAAGCCGATGATCGCATTGAGTGGCGTGCGAAGCTCATGGCTCATATTGGCAAGGAACTCGGATTTCGAGCGGCTTGCCGCTGTCGCCTGGTCGCGGGCCTCGCGCAAGGCTTCCGCCTCGCGGCGCTTTTCCGTGATGTCCTGAATACCGATCAGCAGCACACGCTGCCCCTGGAAGCGCCCTGTCGCTGCGGTGACAAGCGCGTCGATGCGTTTTCCATCGCGCCGCTTCATGCGGAACTCGATGGGCATGCCTCTCCGGCTGCTCGCAAGCAGCGTGTCGATCCGCTTCAGCAGATCGCCCTCGTCAAAGAGATCGCGCGTGTCGGTGCGCGCGGCTTCCTCTTCGGTCAGGCCGAAGAGATTGAGCGCGGCCACATTCGCTTGAATGACAACGAATTTCGACGGATCAATCAGCGCAATCGGCAGCGGAGCGGCATAGAAGATGCTCTGAAAGCTCTCCTCCGTCTCACGCATATTGGCTTCCGCCTCGCGGCGGCTTTCCGCTTCCGCTCTCCACTGCTCGTAAAGTTCGTTCTGCCGGATAAGCGTCATGAAGCCATCGCGGCGCAGGCGGTTTGCCGCGCGGACCATTTCAACGCCAATGGCATTGACCACCGCAAACAGCGCACAAATCTGCAGGAGCGTGTAGCCGTCCACCACTGCAAGCGTCGGCGTCACAAGCACGAAGCCCGCACAAAGCGCCAGCGACAGGGCGAGATTGATGCTGAGTCTCACCGGCACGCCCACATAGAAAGCGAAGAGAATGACGATGATGCTGAGAAGCGCGGCGGCAAAGTTCACCTCGCCCAGCATCAGCGATGTCGGCGCTATGATGCAGACAAGAAGCTGGGTGAAGGCGGCACAGGCGAGGAAACTGCGCTTGTCATCCGGTGAGTTGAACACCTTGAGCGCGAGAAGGGTCGCACCGAGCGCAGCCAAACGACCTGCTGTCAGCGCGACGAAAGTCCAACCCCAGCCCAGAGCGATCAGGTCGAAGATCGCCCAGCTCACAAACACATAAACGCCGAAAAGCACGGAATTGAAACGGGAGCTGAGTTCCGGCCAGCTTGCGCGCAGATAGGCGTCCTCCAGTCGGGAATCGGCGAATTCGCCGGTCCAACGATAGGAATGTGTTTCTTCCGGCATTGGCGCCTCTTTCAGTTCCAATGCCTCGCCTGTCGTCTGCAAACCGTTCACCACTCCTCCGAACCGCGCATTGGCGCTTCCTCTTCCCCCAAGAGTGCGCACAGCCTAGGGTTCAAGCCTAAATAAAATGCAAAGTTTGGCCGGGTGGGCTTTTTCAAAATGCCCGCACCGCCTATCGTCCCGCAGCATGGCGTTTGTGCCATAAAGGGACGGGGCGCAACCGCCAGAGAAAAGAGTGTGAGGGGCGTGATGAAGGCTGTTCTGAACGGGGTAAGGGTTCTTGATTTCGGGCGCTACATTGCAGGGCCCTATTGCGCGGCCCTCCTCGGCGATATGGGTGCAGAAGTGATCCGCATCGAGCGGCGCGAGGGAAGTGAAGATCGCTTCGTGCAGCCCATCGTGCCGGATGCTGGCGCGGGTGAAGGCGGAGAAGGGGCGATGTTCCTTCAGATGAACCGCAACAAGAAAGGCCTCACCCTTGACCCGATGACCGAAACGGGCCGCGGCATCGTTCGCCGTCTTGTCGCAACGGCTGATGTGGTGGTGGCGAACCTGCCGCCCGCAACGCTGAAGGCGATGGGCCTTGATTATGAAAGCCTGACCGCCTCGAAGCCCGACATCATCCTCACCACTGTTTCGGCCTTCGGACATGGCGGGCCTTATAGCGAGCGCACGGGCTTTGATGGTGTGGCGCAATCCATGGTGGGAGCGGCCTATCTCACCGGGCACCCTGACGAGCCGGTGAAGAGCTATGCACCCTGGGTTGATTTCGGCACTGCCTCTCTCTCCGCCTTCGGCACGCTCGCCGCGCTGATGGAGCGCGCGCAGTCCGGCAAGGGGCAGGTGGTGGAAGGCTCGCTCCTTTCGACCGCCCTTGCCTATTTCAATTTCCATCTGATCGAGCAGCAGCTTCGCCAGACGAACCGCGTCGCCATCGGCAACCGTTCTCCCTATGCGGGGCCCGCTGACATCGTGCAGACGAAAGACGGCTGGATTCTCGTTCAGGTCATCGGCATGCCTCTTTTCAGGCGCTGGGCGAAGCTCATGGGCGAAGATCACTGGCTCACCGATCCCCGCTTCAAGGATGATCTCGCTCGCGGCGACAATGGCAAGATCCTGTCGGAACGCACGGCGCGCTGGGCGGCGGAGCGCACAACTGAAGAGGCGCTTGCTGAACTCGAAAAGGCGCGCATCCCTGCCGGTCCCGTCTATTCGCCACAACAGGCGTTGGACGATCCGCATATCCAGGCGATGAACTATCTGAAACCGATCAAGTTTCCGGGACTCCCCGGCGCCGCGCCCATCATGGAAACGCCGCTCCGTCTTTCGCGGACGCCCGGCTCGATCCGCGAGCGCGCGCCGCTTCTCGGCGAGCATACGGATGCGATCCTCACCGAGCTTGGCTATACGGCGGAGGAAATTTCTTCCTTCCGCGCTGAAGGGGTGATCTGACGACCATGATCTCGCCGCTTGACCGTTTTGCCCGTTTTCCGCTCGCTCATCTGCCAACGCCTCTGACCGAGATGCACCGGCTACGAGAGGCGCTGTCGCGCGAAACATCCCGCAAGCTCCCGCGCCTCTTCATCAAGCGGGATGACTGCACGGGGCTTGCGGGCGGCGGCAACAAGACACGCAAGCTTGAATATCTGATCGGCGAGGCACTTGCCGCCGGTGCGGACACGGTCGTGACAACGGGTGCCGCGCAATCGAACCATGCACGGCAAACCGCTGCCGCTGCCGCCGCTGCGGGTCTTCGCTGCGTGCTCGTTCTTTTCGATACCGTGCCCTATCAGGGTCATGCCTATCGCTGCTCCGGCAATCTGCTGCTCGACCGCGTGCTGGGTGCAGAAGTGCGCATTGTGCCGGGCGACACCGATGCCGTTGCAATTTTCGGCGAGGTGATGGGGGAGATCGAAGCAAAGGGCGGCAAACCCTTCTTTGTACCGGTGGGCGGATCAAGTGCCGTCGGCGCACTCGGCTATGCCAATGCCTATCTGGAGCTTGCCGCACAGCTTGATGAAACGGGTCTTCTAAACACCGCTCTCATTCACGCCTCATCGAGCGGCGGCACGCAGGCGGGCCTTATTGCCGGTGCTGCCTTGCGCGGGCGCGGACCCTCCGTACACGGCATCAATGTCTATCGCGCAGACAATGAGGCAATGGCGGAAGGTATTCACGCGCTTGCCTGCAAGACGACCGCCCTGCTCGATACGACTGCCCCATCGCCCGATGCCGTCTCTCTTGATGGCACGGCGCTCGGCGAAGGCTATGGGCTGCCGACAGATGCCATGCGGAAGGCGGTGGAGCTTGTCGCGCACAGTGAAGGTGTGTTGCTTGATCCGGTCTATACGGGCAAGGGCATGGCAGGTTTCATCGCGCAGCTTCTCGAAGGGCGATATGCCGATCACGATGCTGCAATCTTCCTTCACACAGGCGGCATGCCGGGGCTATTTGCCTATGAGGAAGAGTTTGCCGCGCGCTGATCTTCAGTTACCCATCGCCACGCGGCCACGGCGGCGAAGCACTTCGGCCTGACCGCTCTCGCCGAGCGCTTCATAGAAGCCTGCGACGGTTTCAAGGAAGTCCTGCGCATTGACGCGGGCCGCGCCCTGCGCCACGCGCAACTCCTCAAGCAGCTTGTCTTCATAGGTGCCGATATGCGCCTCGATTTGCTGACGCACGCTTCGGCAATGGCTTTGCGCCCCAAGGGACTCGCAGATCGGCGTCATGCCACTCACGAAGCGCAGACATGCGCGCATCCTCTCTTCGCGTGCCCGGTCCGGCCCCTTGGCAAGGTCAGGCTTCATCGGCCCGCCCCTTCCATACTGACCGATCTGGTGGAAAGGCAGCGCACGGATCAGTTCGGTTTCGAAGCGGGACATTTCCTGCGCCACGGCGGCGGAAACGCGAGCACGCCCCGCAAGAACACGCTGGCCCCATTCGCTGTTGCGATGAAGATCAATCTCGGAGGCAAAGCCGCGGGAGAGCTGCGCAAAGCGGCGCACATCTTCCAGCATCGGCTCAAGGTCCGCCTGCCCTGCCCGTCGCGCATGAAGCCGGCGCGCAATTTCATCCATTTCGGCGAGAAGCGTTTCACCGAAGATCGCAAGTTCTGACCGGCTGATCACCACATCATTGCGCTGATGGGCAACCTTGCGCACGAAACGCAGGATTTGCGACGGCTCTTCCAGCCGGTTCATCACCATGAAGGGCAGATAGAGCGCTTCATTAGGAAATGTTTCGCTTGTCTCGATATAGGCATCGCGCAGCGCGGTCACCATGTCATCGGTGAAGTTGTCGATGCGCTTCGGCAGCTCTGCCTGCAGCGCAAGCATCGGCGCGGCAATCGAGAGAACGGCACCGATTTCGCGGGCATCGTCCATGCCCGCCTCGCCGCCAAGCCTCTGTTCAAGCTGCTTGCGGCGCTCGGCATTGCTGCGCGCCGCATCCGTTGCCGTCAGAATAGCCTGTGCGGCAGAGGCATGAAGAACGGAAACCGCTGCTTCGAGCGCCACGCTGTCACCCTTCAGCGTGTGATCGATGATCCGCCTTGTCAGGTCCGGCAGCGCATCGGGAAGCAATTCTTCCTCGAGCCAAGCCCAGACACGCATCACCGTGCCGCGCGCAATGCTGCCCTGACGGCGCCCATCATCATCACCATCAATCAGCAAATCCTCGAAGGGGCGGCAGAACTGGCGCAGCGGATCAGGCTTTCCCGGCCGCGCACCGCGCAGGCTTGCAAGCAGCGGGCGCAAGCCCGAAAGGATCATTTCATAGGGTAGCCCCGTGGTGCCACGCAGCTTTTCCCGCTCAAGCCCCGAGGCGAGCTTCAGCACGGCAGGCGGCGGCAACTGCGCCAGATAAGTGGCGAGTTTCTGTCGGATTGACTGCGTTTCGGTGCTCATCATGTCTCCGCCAGGCCCTGTTCAGGCGCGGTCTTCATCCCCTCGCGAGACTAGCCAGCCATGCTTAAGAATTGGTCAACCCACACGAAAACCACAGCATTCGCCTGTAAACATCATGTGAAACCAAGTAAGCCGTTACGATTTTCGTTATGCCGATCGAAAATTCGGTGATAGCGTTTTCAGCTGGGTATCGCGTTGAGGGTGGTATCTGATCTTTATCTCTATACGAGGCATTCAAGGCACTATGGCTAGCGGAGTCGTGAAGTGGTTCAACGCCACTAAGGGTTACGGGTTCATTGCACCAGCGGATGGTGGGAAGGACGTTTTCGTTCATATCTCGGCCGTCGAGCGGGCAGGCCAGAAATCCCTGCAGGAAGGCCAGCAGATCCAGTACGAACTGGTTGAGGGGCGCAATGGCCGTTCCTCCGCCGAAAATCTGGTTCTCGGCTAAAAGGCAGCACCAAGCGGATCGGGCGCATCCCCGCATTCGTCAAGACCAAGGCCCCTCATCTCCGGGTGGGGGGCCTATCCATTTCTGAACCTCTTTCAAGCGCCGGTGCGGCAGGCGGGCCTACTGGTCGAAAACCGCACCGCCCGCTAGCATGAACGCCATGTTCGGATCAGCCTCTCTTCTGGATCGCGCCCATTCCCTCATCTGGGAACCCGTGCTGGACGATCTGCCCTTTTGGCAACGGGCGCTCTATATCGCCGCGCGGATCGGCTGGGCTGTCATTCGCGATCTTCTAAGCGGCGCGCTCAGCCTGCGCGCCATGAGCCTCGTTTATACGACGCTGCTTTCCATCGTTCCGGCACTTGCCATCGGCTTTGCGGTTTTCCGCGCCTTCGGCTTCGACTCCTATCTCCAGACCATGCTCAGTGATTTTCTGGCGCCGCTTGGCGATCAGGGTACGGAGATCACACGGCAGATGATGGAGTTCGTGCAGCGTGTGAACGTCAATGTTCTCGGCACGATCGGCTTTGCCTTCCTGCTCTATACGGTCATCTCGCTCATCAACAAGGTGGAAGCCTCTTTCAACGCGATCTGGCGTGTGGAATCGAACCGCTCCTTCGCGCGGCAATTCACCGAGATCGTCAGCATGAGCGTGCTCGGACCGCTCCTCGTTCTCACTGTTTTCGGCTTCATGGCAGGCGCCATATCGAACTCTTTTGTCGGGAGCCTCGCCGAGTTTGAGGTTGTAAAATATCTGCTCGCACAGACGAGCAAGTTGCTGCCCTATTTCATCCTGATTGCGGTCTTCACCTTCGTCTATGTGATGGTTCCCAATACGCGGGTGATGCTTCTCTCCGCCTTTGTGGGCGCGACGGTTGCGGGCATCGCCTGGGGTGCGGCTGGCTGGACCTTTGCCACCTTCGTGGTGAAGTCCGCGCAATATGTGGCGATCTATTCGGCCTTTGCGACGCTCGCCTTTTTCATGATCTGGCTTTATGCCGCCTGGCTCATTCTTCTCGGCGGCTGCTCGATTGCCTTCTATTTCCAGAATCGCGCCTATCTCTCGCCCCATGCGGGGGTAAGCCTGCTCACTCTGCGCCAGCTCGATCGCATGTCGGTGCAGGCGCTTCTCCTCATCCATGAAGCCTTCGAGCGCGGGCAGACGCCCTGGACGCCGGACACTTTGGCAAAGCGGCTTCATGTGCCGATGGAGGCGATGGGCGAAATCTCTGCCGCGCTTCGAAAGGCGGGCCTTGTCACCTTCACCACCGGCACGCCGAGCCGTTTTGTGCCGGGCCGCCCCGCCGCAAAGACCACCATTGCCGATGTCTTCGCCGCCATCCGGCACCACTGCTATAGCCGCGCCGTAACAGACACGTCGCTCGCGCATGATCCGCGCGTTGAGGCCTTTTTCGAAAAGCTCGCCCGGCAGGAAGCCGAGCTTGCAAACCCGGCCACCATCGCCTCGCTGATGGCGGAAGAAGAAGCAGCGCAGGAAGAAAACGCGGCCAATCCGGCTTGATTCGTCTCGTTTACCCCCTGCCCTCAGGCGCGGGCCGATAATCGGCGCCCGCCTTTCGCCTCGGCTGGCGGACTGACCCCGTGCGAAAACCACGCATTCATGCCGCTCACAGCCTACCGGATGCTGTGGACGCAAGCGTGTCACACACATTCCCTTGACGCGGCCGCCCAAGGGATTCAGGCTGATGGTCCCTGGTTCAACATTTGAAAGGAGGTGATCCGATGTCTAACGGTTTGCTGACACCGTTTGCCGTCGCCAATGTTTCGATCTCGATAGAGGGTCGTATGGCGAGGCGGGTAAGGACGGACACTTCCGGAGACCTTTCCGCCTGAGCCTATCCTTGATCGCCGCACCGCTTTCGGGCGGCGACTCTGCGAGTGAAGCGTTTGGGCGTAAACGGGGCGATCCCGCAGAAAATACAAGGTGATCGCGTCACTACCGTTCGAACTGGCCGCCGCCTTCTCGTGGGAAAGCGGCGGCCTTTTCACATCTCACTCACATCGAAAAAGTGGCCTCACCCAGGCGCTGGTCGGGGGACGGATTCACCAGGGGTGAGGCCGAACAGCCTTTTGGGCCGTTCATCTCGTTATCGCGGGCGCTCAGCCCACGATCTGCCAGCTTCCATCAGGCTGGCGGCAGGCCGTGCCATAGGCACTCTGCGGCTGGCCGCCGATATAGACGGTCTGGGAATATTCCCGACAGTAACCGGAAGAGCTCTGGTACGAGCGGCCCGGCTCGACATAGCCGTAATTGCCGCTTTGCGGGTTGTGCCAGCGCTGGGTCTGGCCGGTCTGGAACGCGCCGTAAGAGGCGTTGGTCAGATAGGCCTGGTCGGCGCGGTCGAGGCTGCGGCCGATATTGTTGCCCACCATGGCGCCGAGCAGCACGCCCGCACCCGTGGCCCAGAGACGGCCGGAGCCGCCCCCGATCTGCGATCCGGCGAGACCACCCGCCACAGCGCCGGCCAGCGTGCCAATGCCCTGCTTGGGGCCGGTGCCGCCATAGCCGCCGCCATATCCATAGGGGCTACCGGTCTGGCAGCCCGCCAGCGCAAGGGCAAGAGCGCCAACAAGAAGCGTTGATTTGATCTTCATGACACGTACCCCGATTGATTGGGTTGATCCGATAGTCACGAAGATAAGCGTGCGCCCTTGAGCGAGGGCTGAATGTACCGTTCATCTGGCGTTCAGCTTTTTGGAGAAAAACCGCAGAAATCCGCGAGTTTCAGGCTGCCGTGGTCGAGGCCGGCAAATAAAGTTCAGCGCGAAGCCCGCCTTTTTTTGCCGCTTCGAGCTTCAGCTCCCCGCCATAAAGCTCCGCAATTTCTGTCACGATGGAAAGGCCAAGGCCGGAGCCGGGCTTTGTCTCGTCAAGCCGCGCGCCGCGCTTCAGCGCGGTCTTGCGGGCATCTTCCGGCAGCCCCGGCCCGTCATCCTCCACCACGATCTGAATAAAGGGGCGGTTGCGCCGTTCGATCCCCCGCGCGTGCACGGAGATGGTTACCTCCTCCTCCGCCCATTTGCAGGCATTGTCGAGGAGATTGCCGGCAACTTCTTCAAGGTCCTGCGCCTCACCGCGAAAGCCGGTTTCATCGTCGCAGATGATCTCGATGGCGATGCCACGCTCGGCATGAATGCGCTCCAGCGCATTGGCAAGCCCCATGAGAACAGGCTTCACCGGCGTATTCGCGCCCAGCACATTGGCAGATGCCGCCATGCGGGCGCGCGTCAGATGCCGGTCGATCTGTTCGCGCATCTGCGTCACCATGCGCCGTACCGTCTCGCCGAAGGGACCGTCATGCGTGCGTGCCTCATTGGTCAGCACACTGAGCGGTGTTTTCAGCGCGTGGGCAAGATTTCCGACATGGGTGCGGGCACGCTCCAGCACCTCACGGTTGTTTTCGAGAAGGCTGTTCAGTTCTTCGGCCAGAGGTTCAATCTCGGAGGGAAACTCGCCTTCAAGCCGCGTCGCCCGCCCGCTTCTGATCTGCGCAAGCGAGGCGCGCACATTTTCAAGCGGGCGGAGGCCGTAGCGCACCTGAATGAGCAGCGCCACAAGCAGCCCCGCGCCCAGCGCCACCATGGAGACGATGAGCCAGGTGTTGAAGCTCTGTATCTCCATATTCATTTCCGAGCGTTCCCCCGCCACCGCGAAGGACACCGGCACGTCATAACCCGGCAACATCACCCGCCGCTCGACCACGCGCAGCGGCTGGTTTTCCGGCCCCACCGTGTCGAAAACCTTGAGGCCGATGGCATTGCGCTCCACCGCCTCGGCAGCAGAAAGATCAAGCGACTGGTCGAAAAGCGAACGGGAGCGGAGAGCCGGGCGCGGCGCCACAGGCCATATCTGCCAGTACCAGCCCGAATAAGCGAGATCGAAGCGCGTTTCGGAAAGGCCGCGCTGGCGCACGATTTCGCCCTGCGCATTCACTTCCGTCGTTGCGATCAGGCTGTGAAGCAGCACGTTGAGGCGGCTGTCGAAACTGTTTTCAACCGAATTCCGGAAGATCGTGGAAAGGACGAGGCCGCCTGCCACAAGCGCGATCACGCTCCAGAGAGCAGCCCCTGCAATCAGCCGGAATGCGAGACTGTCACGCCGCATCTTCCGCCGCCGCCAGCCGGTAGCCGAGGCCGCGCACGGTCTCGATTACATCTTTTCCGAGCTTGCGGCGCAGACGCCCCACGAAAACCTCGATCGTGTTGGAATCCCGGTCGAAATCCTGATCGTAAAGATGTTCGACCAGTTCGGTGCGCGAAATCACGCGGCCCTGATGATGCATCATATAGGCGAGCAGGCGATATTCGAGCGAGGTGAGCTTCACCGCGCGGCCATTCACCGTCACGCGGGAGCTTCGCGTATCAACGCGGACGGAGCCATATTCAAGCTCGCTTGTCGCATGGCCCGTGGAGCGGCGCAGGAGCGCGCGCAGACGCGCCAGCACTTCCTCCATGAAAAAGGGCTTGGCGACATAATCATCCGCACCTGCATCAAAGCCCGCCACCTTGTCGCTCCAGCGGTCGCGCGCGGTGAGGATCAGCACAGGCATGGTGCGGCCATCGCGGCGCCATTTCTCTAGCACCGTCACGCCGTCCATTTCCGGTAGGCCGAGATCGAGAATCACTGCGTCATAGGGTTCGGTGTCGCCCAGAAAATGGCCTTCCTCGCCATCCGTGGCGCTGTCCACCACATAGCCCGCCTCTTCCAGAGCCGTAACAAGCTGACGATTGAGATCCTGGTCATCCTCGACAACAAGCAGCCGCATTCTTCTTCTCCCACCTTCCGGCCTAACGCGCGCCGAGCACGCGGCCCGAAGCCGCATCCACCGTCACAACGATAACCCTGTTCTGGGCCGTCATGATCTTCACGTTATAGGCATTGCCGCCAAAGCTCATATCGAGAAAACGCCCCGGATAGGCAGCAAGCGCCGCCTGCTTCGCCTGGCCCGGGGATATGGCCTCACCCGAACGCACTGCGTCGCGCGTCCGGTCCTGTTCGGACTGGTAGCCGCCCCACTGGGCAGGTACGAGAAGCGTTTCATCCGCCCGTGCAGGGCCAAGCCCCAGCGAGAGGAAGAAGGTGATCGTCAGGGCGATCCATATGGCTTTCGGCGTCATCATGCCCCTTTCATAGGCCATCGACGCTGAACCCCGGATGAACAGGATTTGCCCCCTGCCCGCCCGCTCCGGCTCAGAACCCGCTCAGAGTAGCAAATTCCTCAAGCGGCGCACGGTCTGTCCGCAAACGGTTAATGGGGGCGCTTTCATCCATATAGCCAAGCCCCATGCCGCAGAAAAGCATCAGCTCTTCCGGCATGGAGAGAAACTCGCCGATGGTCTTGTACCAGATCGCCCAGGCTTCCTGCGGCGCGGTGTGGAGGCCGTGTTCGCGCGCAACCAGCATGACCGACTGCATGAAAAGGCCGAGATCGACCCACTGGCCAAAGCCCATCTGGCGGTCAATGGCGAAGAAAATCGCAACCGGCGCATCGAAGAAGCGGAAGTTCTTTGCAAATTGCACGAGCCGTCCCGCCTTGTCCTCGCGCGACACGCCGATGGTCGCATACATATCTTCACCGCATTTGAAGCGGCGCGACTTGTAAGGCTCGGTCAGGCCCTTCGGATAGATGTCATATTCCGTGCCCTCACCGAAAGGATTGTCCTTCTGCTTGGCCTCGATGATCGAGAGAAACTCTTTCAGCTTCTCGCCCGTCAGCACATAGACATGCCAGGGCTGGAGATTGCCGCCGGAAGGCGCGTATTTCGCCTGCTCCAGTATCTCGCGCACCGTTGTTTCCGGCACCGGCTTGTCGAGAAAGGCGCGGCAGGTGATGCGGGTCTTGAGGGCTTCGGAAACTTTCATCGGACTGTCCTCTTGCAAATCAAATTCTAGCGGGCCGTCACGTGCGGCCAGAGCGCGTCTGCACCTGCGGCAATGGTTTCGCGGCCAAGCTGTTTCGCCCATTCGCTGCCAGCACCAAATTCCGCCCGCCACGCCCAGAGGCGGCGCGTTGCGAAGTGGAGCGAATGTTCATAGGTGAAGCCGATCGCACCATGCACCTGGTGCGCAATGGATGTGGCGATACCGGAGGCATCATCCACGCGGATTTTTGCAGCGGCGATTTCAAAGGCCGCATCCGCGCCGCGCTTTTCCACCTGCGCACAGGCATAGTCGGTGATGACGCCGCAAGCTGCCGCCTGTGTTGAAAGCACGGCAAGCTGCTGCTGGATCGCCTGAAACTTGCCGATGGGTTTGCCGAACTGCGTGCGCTCATTCGCATAGGCAACCGATTGCGACGAGAGATAGCCCAGCGCGCCCGCCATCTGGCAAGAGCGGACCAACGCGCCGAAAAGCCGTATCGCATTTTCCGGCAGCGAGATCGGGGCGGCACTTCCCGCCACGCCCGAAAGCGTTACGCTGTCGCGCGGCTCGCGGGCGACATTCACACCGGGTTCGATCTTCGCGCCCGCAAGCGGCACCAGCACGGCCTTGCCCTTCACCAGCGCCACGCCATGCGCCGCGTCGCGGCCCCAGGGCACGCGCCTTGCGGTGCCGGAAAGCCTGTCGTCTTCAAGCGTGAACTCGCCTTCGAGAAGCGTCGTCACGCCTTCCGGGATATCGAGACCGGCCTCCGCGAGAAGCCAGTTTGCCAGAAGCCCTTCCGCCAGCGGAAGCGGCGCCACATGCTCGCCCGCCGCCTTCAGCACAATAGCGGCATCGGCCCATCCGGCGCCCGCTCCCCCCTGTGCTTCCGGCACGATGACGCGGGTGAGGCCGTTTGCCTCTACCTCGTCCCAAAGTTCCTTCGGGAAAGTGCCTTCCTCTGCCCTGCGGATCAGCTCGCTTGTCACGCGCTCCGAGAGGAGACCGTTCACGCTGTCGGAAAGGATTGTTTTCAGTTCGTCCATTTCTTCCTCCCTCAGCGCAGGCCAAGACCGCGGGCGATGATGCCGCGCAGGATTTCGCGTGTACCGCCGCGCAGCGAGAAGGACGGTACGGTCTGTGTCAGATAGCCAAGCACCTGCTCATAATCACTGCCTTCGCCGATCATGGGTTCAAGTCCCAGCAGATCATGCGCGCGTACCGGCATGTCCTGTTCGAAGATCGCGCCGAGATCCTTCACGACCGATGCTTCGAGCGCCGGGTTCTCGCCCTTTTCGAGCATCCCTGCCACGGAGAGCGACATCTGGCGAAGCGTGACGAGATGCGCCACAAGGCGGCCGATTACTTCCGCACCCTCCGAGCCGCCACGCTTTTCAAGCTCGCGGATCATCTCGACCATCAACAGGAAGCTTGAGAGATAGCGTTCCGGTCCGGAGCGTTCGAAGGCGAGTTCCGCTGTCACCTGCGCCCAGCCGCTGCCCGGCGAGCCGACCAGCATATTGTCCGGCACGAAGGCATTTTCAAAGATGACTTCGTTGAAATGCGCATTGCCCGCCAGATCCCTGATCGGGCGGATGGTGATGCCGTCTGTATTCTTGAGATCAACAAGGAACTGCGTAAGGCCGGAGTGCTTTGCTTCCGGCGCAAAATCGGTTCGGAAAAGTCCGATCATGTAATGCGCCATATGCGCGCCGGAGGTCCAGAGCTTCGTGCCGTTGACGACATAACCGCCATCCACCTTGTCGGCGCGGGTGCGTGTGGCGGCGAGATCCGAGCCTGAATCCGGTTCCGACATGCCGATGCAGAAATAGCACTCGCCCTTTGCCACGCGGGGCAGGATCATCTGGCGCTGTTCTTCCGTGCCGAAGCGCAGAAGCAGCGGGCCGGACTGGCGGTCGCCGATCCAATGCGCGCCCACAGGCGCACCGGCGGCGAGCATTTCTTCCAGCATCACATAACGATCGAAGAAGCTGCGCTCATGGCCGCCATATTTCTTCGGCCATGTCATGCCGATCCAGCCCTTCGCGCCCATCTTGCGGCTGAAGGCCTCGTCCGAGCCTGACCATGTCTGCGCGCGCGTCACTTTCGGTATGGAGGGCAGTTCCTCGGCGAGGAAGGCGCGTATCTCCTGCCGGAGACCTTCCGTCTCGCCTGGCAGTTCGCAGAGATCGAACCTGAAGGGCTGCATCTTTTTTCTCCCGGGTCTTCTGGATCAGGTGACGAGCGCGGTGGTGCCGCCGTCAATGCGGATATTGAGGGCGTTGATCGCGCCGGAACGCGGGCTTGCGATGAACGCCACCAGATCAGCAATCTCTTCAGGCAGCGGAACATGGCCGGTGAGATTGCCCATGAAATTTTTCAGCACATGCGGCTCGACTTCTTCCCATGTCGTGCCCCAGCCGCGCTCACGCCCCTGCGCGATGAAGCGCTCTTCCACTTCCTTTGTGCGGATGAGGCCCGGCGAGACGAGATTGACGGTGATGCCGGTGCCCGCAAGCTCCTTGGCGAGCGAGATTGTCATGGTCGCCAGCGCGCCTTTCGACGCGTAGTAATGCGGCATCCGCGCGGCAGGCTCCGTCGAGCCGATGGTGCCGAGCATAATGATGCGGCCCCAGCCCTTCTTTTTCATCTGCCCTATCAGCCCGCGCGTGAGGCGCACGGCAGAGAGCACGTTCTTCTCATAGGCTTCGATCCAGCCGTCCGTTTCGGTGCGGGTCCATGTGCCCGCATCGGCCGTGCCGTAATTGTTGATGAGAATATCAACCTCGCCGGAAGCGGCGACGACTTCCGCCGCGCCTTCATCGGTGAGGATGTCGCCTGTCACCGCTTCCGCGCTGAAGCCCGCCGCGCGGATCGCTGCGGCGGCCTCTTCCGTCACCCCCGCCTCGAAGCCATGCACAAGCACATGCGCGCCCTCCCGCGCAAGCGCATGCGCGATGGCGTGCCCCGTACCGCGATAGGCACCGGAGACAAGGACCCGTTTCCCGTTCAGTTCCAGATTCATGGCTAGCCACTATCCGTTTCAGTCGGAGGTCTTTCTAGCAGCAAAGAAGGCCTCTGTCCGCGCCCGGAAAAGAGGCCGGGAGAGACACAGATTGACCTTGCGGAAAGGGCGCATTTCAAACGGCAAAAAGGCCGAATCCCGCCGCCGCAGGAAAGCGGCAAGCGGGATTCGGCCTTGAGCAGTTCTTGAAAGGGCGCGCGCTACTTGCGGCGGGCATAGCCGATATTGAGGGCGATCACATCCACCACCCGGGCGATGCGGCTCACAATATCGTCGTCCTTGCGCGTGGGCGTGATGGCCGCGACGGCGGAGGCCGCGCCGACAACGGCAAGCACGGCTTCGATCCACTGGGCGAAGGCACCGCCGATAAGGCCGTTCAGAAGATAGTCCATGTCTTTTCCTTTCTGGTGTGACAGTTGGTTGTTCCCCGCCATTCAGGCGGCGGGGCCGGCAAGTTCCAGACAGTGAATGGCGAGCCGCACCTTGCCGCCCGTGAAGTCTCCACCCTCTGCTGTGAGACGGAGAGGCGTTGCGCCGTAATAGGCGCAAGGCGTGCCGCTGACGCCGATCACCGTGGCGTCCACCATGGCACCGATGCCATTGCCATAGCGCGCGGGATCATCGGCAACGCCGAGCTTCCACGTCGTCGCGCCGGTGATCGCCTCGGTGACGATGCCCGTCACACCAAGCACGATCGCGCGGTCGGGGATGAGAAAGCTTGTATCTGATGTACTTCCCGCGTTCAGCTCATGCTCGCCCTCGATCAGCGTCAGTGCGGTAGCGGCACCCGTTGGCGAAGAAATGGCGCTGCCTGCGCCCGAAATCGGGGACCAGTTCGCTCCGTCATGCAGAAGCAGCACGCCTGCCTCTTCATCGAAAGCGCGCCAGCCCGCGCGGGGCGTGAAGAAAGTCCATGCCCCATCAATAAGAGCGGCAACTTCGCCTTCATGGCCGCTCCACGCATCACCCGCTTCCGCACCGACGATGTAGCGCGCCCCCTCCCCCGGTTCTTCCGGCGGGCTCGAAAGAGTGCGTGTCAGGACAGAGAGATGCAGCAGTGCATCGAGCTTCCGGATCGCTTCATTCACCGTGACATGCTTCTGCGCCTGTGCTGCCTCCACGAAAGGCAGAGCGAGATGAAAACTATTCGACATGAAGGCGCGCCCTCCTTGCTGCGCCGCGACCGAAGCTGCGGCTCATCTGATAAATCCTGACATCGAGGAAAGCGGGTTCCGAATGACCGAAATCAGCTTCCTGATCGGCGGTTGAGTAGAAAACTTCCGCTGTTGCGGAAACCAGCACACGCTTCACCCGATCGCCGTCGCAAATTTCCACCTCATAGGCTTCCATTTCCTCACCAAGCGGCACATCAAGCCCCATCCAGCTATCACCGCCAACCCGTGTGCGCCTTATCCAGCCGATGCGGATGGCACTATCCGGCATCCTTTTCGCGCGCGGATGGACAGGCGAGAGCGGCCGGAGCCCGATGCCCGCAAAGCTTCGGCTCACGCTTTCATAGGTTGGATCGTCAAAGGGGAGCGGTACCGGGCCATAGACCCATTGCCGCTCAAGCCCGCGTTCTGCCTCGGCCAGTCCGAGTTCCTCCACCGCTTCATCTAGCAGCACAAAGCGCGCGCCTGCCTCCAGCGGTTCCCGCATGGCAGATTCCGTGCCCGCCTGCCCGCGCAGCAGACCGCTCAGCCGGAAACTGTCCGGCGCGATGAGTTCGGCGGTGCGGAACTGGATCACCTCCCACTCACCTTCAGGCGTTTCCAGCGCGGCGCGGTTTGCGCCACCGAGAACCGCAAGCGCATCGGCACTCGACAGCACGCCGCTTGAGAGAACGACGACCAGCTCATTCGCTTCATCCCAGCGTGACACGGGACCCGGCATCAGCGCCGATGCTGTGCGCCCCAGCGTCGCGGAAGCGCGCAACACACGGTCAAGCGCAAGACCGGCACTCCCCTGCCGGTAAACTGCAACACCGCCCGGCCATGGCTCCGCCGCGACAGCGATGCGCGGTGCATGGGGTGTTTCATCGCCGCTCAGCAGCGGCAGGTCCATGAAAACCGCAAGCGGCCTTCCCCAGTCCGGCGGCAGGTCCGGCGTGGAAGACCGCGATGGCGCTTCCATTGCCGCAAAGAGGCCCGGTGCGCTTGCAACCGCAGAGACTTCGCGCGCGCCTGCATCCACAATGCCTGTCAGCCGGTAACGCGCAACGCGATGCCCGAGATCAAGCTTCACATGATCACCCGGCTCCAGAGCCACAAGGCTCGGCGGCAGAGCAAGTTCCGCGCGCTCGCGCTCCTCCCAGCTTTTCTGCAGCCAGAGATCGGCAATGCGCTGCGCTTCAGGCTGTGTCAGCACCATGGGTAGAGAAGCGGTGGCGACGCGCTGGCTATCGCCACTGAGCTTTCGCGCTTCGACCGCTGCCTGACGATAATCGGCACTGCCATCGATATAGGTGAGCTTCACCGCGCCGGGGAGTTCCGTTTCCTGCCCGCGCACGAGTTTCCATCCCGGCGTGGCGGCATCATCCGCCACGGCGAGCATTGGCGGTGTCAACCATGTTTCGGCGGCATCGCCGAAATGGCGAAAGCGGATGCCGCCTTCGGTTTCCACCGCGTCGAAGAAACCCGCCAGCATGAGCGGTTCGATGGCCGCGCGCGGCGACATGATGCGGTCGATCACGAAACCTTCGACGACGCCGTGAAGCGTGGCGGCATCGGCATCCGCGAAACCCGCATCATTCAGGATCGCGCTCACCAATGCAGGCAGGGAAGCTGCGCCCATGCGCCCGTTCAGCCAGTGGCCAAGCCGCCAGTTCGCACCGTCCGACCAGATGTCCTGTCGCTCGGGGAAGATCGGGAAGGGCCGCGCATCCCATGTCCAGAAGAAGATGCGGGACGGCTCCACCATCCGCCCGCCATAAATTGGCGAAACGGGATTGCTGCCTGCGACATGCTCCGGGTGAGAGGGGTCCCACCATGACATTTCGGCCTCGATGAAACGGCGCTGGATGAAATCATCCCGCGTACCGCGCGAGAAATGCGGCAAGCTGCTCTCTGATGATTTCGGATCGACAAAGACATTGGGCTGGTTCGTTCCCTTGTCCACCGCCGGGCAACCGAGTTCCGTGAACCAGACAGGCTTTGACTTCGGCACCCAAGCTGTCGGTTCAGATGCTTCAACCCCGCCCGGACGGTCATAATGAAGATTGGACCACCAGTTCTTAAGGTCTTTCGCGCGCCACACCCAGGGCTTGCCATGAGCACCATCCGTAATGGGCGTTCGGATTTGTGCGGCGCGGTCTTCATCGCTTGCGTAATACCAGTCATAGCCTTCGCCACCCGCGATGCGGGAACGAAGATAGGCCGTGTCATAGATCGACGGCCATTCCTGCGCGTCGAGATGCGTGTCGCCGTCACGCCAATCCGTCAGCGGCGCATACATATCAATGCCGATGAAATCGATATTCTCGTCCGCCCAGAGCGGATCGAGATGAAAGCGGAAATCACCCTCGCCGAGATCGTGGCCGCGATATTCGCTCCAGTCTGCGGCGTAGGAAATCTTTACATCCGGCCCGAGAATAGCACGCACATCCGCCGCGAGCGTACGCAGCGCAGCGACTGCAGGATAATTGCCTTCGCTGTCGCGTGCCTGTGTCAGCCCGCGCAGTTCCGATCCGATGATGAAGGCATCGATACCGCCGACAGATGCACAAATCTCCGCGTAATGCAGCACCATGCGGCGGTAGGACCATTCATTTTCCTCAAAGAAGGCAGCGATACTCGCCGCGACATCGCCTGTCGGCGCGATGCGCCCGCGCCACGGATAAGGCGGTTGCGTGCCTGCGCCAGACGGGTCAGGCAAGGTGCTGTCTGCCGGAATATCCATCATCACGAAGGGGTAGAAGGTGACGGCCAGTCCCCGCGCCTTCAGTTCCGACAGCGCATGACGAACACTTGCGTCAGAGGGTGTGCCGCCATAGGCGGGTTTGCCGTCGATGCGGCTTACTTCCGCTGCCGCGAAACGCGAGACACCGGCGACGCTCCACATTTCCGGCCAGGTGATCTTGTTGCGCGTTTCGACCTTTGGCCGGATGGAACAGGAGCCGCAGCGCAGATCATCTCCAAACCACGAAACGACGAGCGAGACAGCACGCGCTTCTGGTAGTGCGGCTTCAAGCTCATCTATAGCGGTGACGAAATCCGTTTCACCGCTCGCCATATGCGTATTAAGTGTGCGACTAGATGCTTCGGTGAGGATTTCGCGCCGAGGCTCCGTGTCATAGATATATTCGCCCGTGCCGGGAATGATGGTGACAGCGCGCACGAGGCTTTCCACATCATCAAGCGTGCGAAATACTTCAAAGCTCAGTTGCGGAATACGATTGCCGAAGGGCGTCACCTTCATATTTTCAAACACGATATAGGCAAGCCCGCGATAGGCGGGTGCCACGCCTTCAACCGTTTCGATCAGCGGGTCCGGCATCTGTGTTTCGCTTCCGCGATGGAGACGCCATGAAAGGCCAGCGAGCGAGAGCGGTTTTCCATCTGCCCAGACACGTCCGATGCGCGTGATCTCGCCCTCGCAGAGCGCGACGGCAAAGGAGACGGAGTAGCTATATTCCGTGACGGAAGCAGACGAGCCGCTGCCCTTGCCGCCGCCGCTCCTGCGCGTGTGGCGATGCTCGACATAATCCGTCGCCCAGATCACCTGCCCGCCGATGCGCGCGCGGCCATAGACCTTCGGTATCGGCGCGCCTTCGCTCGACGCCATGACATGAAGATCGCCAAGGCGCGGGCCCTCCACATGTGCGTTCATGCCGAAGAGGCGCGCATCGACAAGCGACCCGGCAATGCTGCCCAGCGCGCTGCCGAGTGCTGCGCCCGAAACCGACAAGCCGAGAAAGCTGAGGCCGGAAGGCAGCAGGGCGCTGCCGATGGCAGAGCCAGCGCCCGAAAGAATGAGAGTTGCCAAGGATCAATCCTCGAACCTGAATGAGCGATCTTCCGCTTCGACGCCGGGGAAGCGGAAAGCGGATGCCGCGCGCGACCACCACCAGCGGCCAATATGTGTTTCCGTCACCGCATGGCCGGACCAGGCATGGATCATCCGGTCCGGCCCGCTCAGAATAGCAATGTGTTTTGCGGGGCCGTGCCGTCTCATGCGGAAGAGAAGCGCATCGCCTGCGCCTGCCGTCTCAATCGGGATTTCCTGAAGGTGACGCCGCGCGGCCTCTGCCATTGTCTCCTTGCAACTGCCCGGCGCTTCGGCCCAGTCTGCCGTATAGGGCGGCGGTGTTTCCGGCTCCGGCCCGATCACCTCGCGCCAGACACCACGAAGAAGGCCGAGACAGTCACAGCCTGCCCCTTTCACGCTTGCCTGATGGCGATAGGGCGTGCCGATCCATGACCGCGCGGCGGTGACGATTTCCATGCGGCGTGTCATGTCAGTTCCCCGCCCGCGCCAGCACGAAATCATTGCCCGGCATATACGGGAAGCCGCGGAAGTTTTTCGCGTTGGCAAACCGGATGTGGCAGGTCGAAAATTGCTTGTCACATCCGGCGAGGATGCTCACCGTATCGCCCGGTGCAACGGGGCGTGCAGGAGCACGCCAGAGTTCCAGCCGCCCGTCCGGCGCGTGTGACTTCACTTCCATCACCGCGCCCTCATTCGCCCCGCTGGCGAAAGTGAGGCGACCGCGCGTGAAGTGACCCGCCGCGAAGTCAGACAGTCCCTCGACAATGAGTGTGGCGCCGCTCGCGCTCATGACGGTTCCGGCAATTGTCCAGTCATCCGTATCAAGGCCGCAGCGTGCATCACCGAAATCGGCATCGCAGCCATATTGATAGAGGCGGCCGGTGGGCTGGTTCAGCCTGTGCGCAAGGCCGCGCAGTTCGGCGGTGAAAGCGGCACCGGAGCGGGCGATTTCTCCAAGATTTCCCTTTCGCATGAGAAGGCGCTCATCGACATTCGTCCAGTTCACGCGCCATATCTCAATGTCGGCATCATCATAAAGGCCCGCTGCGAGGTCCCCTTCATCGAGGCGCAACGAGCTGAATGCGCCTGCGACATCGAGATTGTCCACATTGAGGCCGCTCGATGTCTCAAGGGCGGACGCGGTGAGGCCGCATGCTGCCTCATAGGTCACGCCGTCAAACGTGAGGTTGCAATCATGTTCGGTGAAGCCGAGTGTGACGCCATCGCGGCGCGTGAGCTTCCAGCACCAGGCGAGCGTCGTCGTTCCGCCTGCGAGGTGTGCAGCGAGGCCAGGAGAAATCTGCTTCATCTGTCAGAGCCTGATTTCGATGACGGGAATGTCGGGGATGCTGCCCGCTTCGAAAGCGGCGAGATTGATATCGAGAAAATCCGTATCGAAGCGCACCGGCACATCGAACTCGAATCCGGCTTTCACCACGGCGCCGGTTGCAGGCGGCAGGGAGAAGGTGATGACACCGCTTGTTGCATCAAGGTTGAAATCCTCCCCCTCCTCCATCGGTGCGCCGGAAACTTCGACAATCACCGAGCCTGCAACCGGCTTCACGATCTCCCTTGTGTAGCTTGCCTCGCCCGAGAGATAGGTTTTCAAAAGTTGAAATGTCCGACGTTCACCATCGCCCGTTCCAATCACCTGATCGTTTGCGGCGACGGAGGCCGAGGGCGGGCAGCTTTTCCAGTCCGTCCGGTCGCGCCAGCGAAAGCCGTAAAGCCTGCCATGCCTTGCCTCGAAGAAGGCGATGAGGGCGTGAACATCATCCAGCTTGCGAAGGCCGAGGCCCGCATTGAAACGCCGCCGCGACATGGCCCAGGGCGTGTTGCGTTCCTCACGGCCGGAGCCAAGCGTGATGATCTCTGTGCGCCGCTCCGGCCCGCCGCTCGCGCCAAGGGAGATGTCGAGTGGGAATCGAATTTCATGAAAGCTCATGTCAGAGATTCCTGTTTCCCCGCGCACTGGCGCGGCTGAGCATGGCGGCGATCTGCGATTCCGATCGGCGGAAGCTTGCGGCGTCTGTCGCTGTGACATTGAAGGTGATGTTCACGGGCGCTGATCCCCCCTGCGCGGCAACGCCGAGCCGCCCGTCCGCGCCGCGCTGAAGCGGCAGGATTGCCTCTGCGCCCGCCTCTCCCGCTAGGCCGGCGCCACCGCGCAAGGGAAAGAGCACGGGGCTCGAAACGACGCCGCCTTTCGCAAAGGGCAGCACGCGCCCGTCCGAGATGGCATTGCCATTGGCGCTCGGGATGACACCGCCAAGCAGATGGCCGAGGCCGCCCGAGACGGCACCCGTGATCGTCTTCACCGCGCGGTCAAGCGCCATGCGGGATATATCGAGCGCAAGCTTGCGGAGCGTGTCGGAAAGGGAGCGTCCTTTGAGCGCAATGCCTTCAAAGGCGTTGCCGAGCGCATTGCCGAAATCCCGCCCTTCCCGCGTGGCGCGGCGCAGTTCCGTGCTCACGGATCTGAGCGCGCGCTCACTATCAAGCGCAAAATTGCGCGCGGCGTCGCCCGCCTCCAGCATGGCGCGGGTGATGTGTTCGGGGTCTGTCTGCTCTGTCATCTTTTCAATCCGGATAGGCTTCCATGAGAGCGGCAAGGTCGCTGCGATCGGGTGCTGCGGGAGCGTTCCCGCGCAAGGCGCGCGCAGCGGCAGCAAGTTCAGGCAGTGTCATGCGCCAGAAGGTTTCAGGCGGCAGACGAAGCGTGCCAAGGCCGAGCGTCATCGCTTCCGCCCAGGGAAAGCGCGGGAGGCTCACTGCGTGGCCCCGCCAAAGGTTGCCGAGAGAAGATCGGCGACGATGGCTATGAAGCCTGCTGCACCGCCTTCCGCCGTCATGCGGGCGACATCTTCATCCGTGCAGTCATGCCCCGCACCGCGAAGCCCGGCGCCGATGATCTTCACCGCGTCCATGGCCGCGATGCGCCCCGTTTCGAAGCGGCTTGCGAGAGAGAGCATATCCTCGCCGCCAAAAGCCTGCTCCAGCTCCGCGAGTGCGCCAAGCGTCAGCACCAATGTCTTGCGGGAGCCATCAAGCATGGCATCGATTTCACCGCGATGTCTGTTCGGCATTATTGATCCCTCTTACAAAAGAGTTGCTGACTTCCGTGTTCTGATGATTCTATTCTGACGCTGATGCCGCAGGGGCATGGAAATGGGGCATGGAAATGGAGGGCTTTCCATGAGGCGTCTTCTTTCTCTTTTTTTTGGTACTATTCACCTTGCCGCTTGCCGCATGCGGGCCGCAGCTTGCAACGCTGCCGGTTGCTGACTTCCCACTTTACAAGCCGAATCTCACAGGTGTTGCCGAGCCGGCGACGATCCGCGGAACGCATGAAGAAGCTCAAGGATTATTCGGAACACCCGGTACCAGCGTTGGTGTCTTTGCGATCAATGGTAAGGTTTCGTTTGAAGATGATCTTCTCACCGCGTCTATAGAGCTTGTGCCGGGCAAACAGTCCCTCGCCATTGGCTATACTCATGGCAGATACTACACCACAATTCCGGTCATGCTTGATGCGAAGCCCGGAGGACGATACGTCGTTAAGCGCGACGAAGATGTACATTGGATGGACGGACTCAAATACGACCGCATCCGGAAGTGGCTCTATATCGAGGATGAGATAACAGGCGAAATCGTTGTTCCCAAAACTCCCGACCTCATTCAAACGATAGAACAACGCTATGAACTGCCCACTGGCGCAGATGTTGCGACGATCAGGGGTACAGAAACGGATTCAGCCATCGAAATCACCGCAGCTTTTCCTGTTTCTATCGATGGTCAGATTGTGCCAGAAGGCAGGGAGGCGAATATTCTGTCGCCTGCCAGGTGGGATCCGTCAAAACCGGTGACGCTTGTACCCGGCGTGCGCGCGATAGCAATCTTGATGCGGAGTGGTTCTGGAAATCTGTATTTGCCTGTTCTTCTCGATGTCAAACCTGGCGCTTCCTACATTGCCAGATATGAGCACAGCTTGAAGCAGTTCGATAGCCAACGCTTTTTCATTTACACGGTTTGGGTTGAAGATGTGGTAACAGGCGAGATCGTCGTTCCGAAGACGGATCTGCGTGGCAGGCGCTTATTGACATTGTAGATCAGGCCACCGTGAAGCTGATTTCGCCGGCGCTTTCCAGCGCGAGGTCGAAGGTGACTTCGCCATCATGGTCGCCTGCAAACTCGAGAGCGGTGATCTGGAAAGGACCGCTCACCGTACCGAAAGAGGGGATCACCACCTGCCAGTTTCGGATGGAGCCCGCAAAGAAAATACTTCTGACGCTTTCATCGGATGATGCGTCGCGGAAAATTCCGCGACCCGTGATCGCGGCGGAGCGGATGCCCGCCCCTTCCAGCAGCTCGCGCCAGCGGCCTGCGGATTCCGCATGGGTAACATCCACGGCGCGCGCGTTGAAGGAAATGGCGCGGGAGCGCAGGCCCGCCACCGTGGTGAAGTTCCCTTCGCCCGTGCTGTCGAGCTTCAGGAGCAGATCCTTGCCTTTCTGGGCAGTCATGCGGTTTCTCCTGTTTTTTCGGTGATGGCGCGGAAGCGGATTGTGCCGCGCCATGTTGTTCCATCCGCCTCGCGCCGCGTGGTGCTGTCGAGAAAGCGGAGATTGACGAGGTTGTGACCTTCGAGCGTGAGGGGCTTGTCATCGAGCGCCGCATGAACAGCACCAAGGATGCCCTTTGCCTCCATGCGGCCGCCGCTGCGCGAGAAGCAATGAAGCGCGAGGCGATGTTCCATGCCGCCCGGCCAGTTGCGCGTGTCATTCTCGCCGAGCACAAGGAACGGAAAGACGGCATCTCCGGGTGCATTGTCGTAAATGCGCGCACCGACCAACGCGGCAAGCGACGTATCCACCGCGAGATGTGCGAAGATTGCTTTCTGAAGGGCGAGATCGGCTGTCATACGCGGGCCTCACAATCAAGAACGAGAAAGCGTTTATCACCATCCGCATCGCGCAGCGCACGAATGCCATAGGCTCGCAAGCGCCAGAGAAGACGCATTTCCGTGGTCACATCCTTGCGGTAACGAATGGTGACGCGAAGGCGCGCGTGCGCGGCAAGCCGATCAGCGCTTACACTTTCATCTCCTCCCAGCTGCTCGACCTTTGCCCAGACAGAGAGGTCCTCGCCCCAGCTAATATTGGCACCCCCTGCTCCGTCTGCCGTGCGAAGGGGCGATTGCAGCGTCACACGCTCTCGCAATTCACCGATCACAGATGGAGCCTCCGGTAAGGCGCGATGAGCGCTGCGACCATTGCGGGAAGCTCTGCTTTCGCGCCGAGCGGAACAGGCTCGCGATTTTCAAACCAGTGCGCTGCAAGGAGCAGGATCGCCTGTTTCAGCGGCGCGGGCACTTCTGCCGCTGCCGCATGGCCCGCCGTAAAATCAATTGCGATACCTGCAAGCCGCGTTGCCGGCATGGGCCAGGCCTGACCGCGCCTTGCGGCGAGCCGAGGCGGTGTGCCGGTCGTATCCACCTCGTAGAACGCCGGATCGATCGTCAGCATCGAGCCGCCGATGGTGGCCACCCTGACCGCATCAAGGGTGAGAACCGGCGCAAGGGGGATCTCCACCGGCTGTGTCGGCCAGTCATCAAGCGTCAGCCGCCAGGACTGGGGCAGAAGCGCATAGCGGGCCGCTGCTTCGACGGCCATGCGCGCGGCGGTGAGGAGCGAGCCGAGAAGCGCGTCTTCCTCAGTTGCATCCAGCCGGAGATGAGCGCGCGCGTCAGCAAGCGCCACCGGCTCCGCTGCCGGAGGTGTCAGGAGTGTGAGAGCCATCATATGTTCCGGGATGAAGGGGGACTGTCATGGCCGGGTGGTTCCGGCCATGACGATGTTTGCGTCAGGCGACGGGCTTCAGATGCGCGAAGCCGAGAAGAGCGATAGCCGAAACGGGCGTTCCCTCTTCATGCGTACCGGTCAGCTCGACCGAGACACGCGTGTAGCGCGCCGGACCGACATAGCCGATGCGGCAGATGCAGAGATCGTCCTTGGCGCTTTCTATACGCGCGAAGATACCGCCTTCATCCGGCGCCGCGCCGAGCACTTCATGCGCCTCTTCCACCGGCAGCCAGGAGCTGCCGTCATCCGAGGCTTCGAGCACACAGGCGATGGAGAGTTCTTCCGAAAGCTCCTCCGCCGTTGCGCCGATCTCGATGATATGCTCGACCGCCTCGAAGCCCTTGCCATCAACGGGGGCGCCGTGGCGCGTTTCCGTTGTGAGCTTCGGGTCGAGCGTCTGGATGACCCTCAGGCCATTGTGAATGTCGCGCATGACGACCTCACGCCGAGAACTGGAGGAACTTGATCGCCTCGAAGTTCTGCACACCGCCGCCCACACGCTTTGTCGTGTAAAAAAGCACATAGGGCTTGGCGCTGTAGGGGTCGCGCAGCACGCGGATGCCGAGGCGATCCACGATGAGATAGCCGCGACGGAAATCACCGAACGCAATGGCCGGCGCGTCGGAAGCGATGGAAGGCATGTCCTCCACTTCCGTGACCGGATAGTTCAGAAGCGTTGGCGGCTGACCGGCGGTGAGGCCCGGCTGCCAGAGATAATTGCCATCCACATCCTTGAACTTGCGGATCGCCGCCTGCGTCGCCCGGTTCATGACAAAGCGGCTATTCGCGCGGTAGCCCGACTTCACCGAATAGATGAGGTCGATCAGCTTGTCGCCCGGATTTGATGTCGGAAAGGCGCCATCATTGCCGGTGGCGATGAAGCCGAGCTTGCCCCATTCCCAACTGCTGTCGGCGATGCGGGTATAGTCAAGGAAGCCGCGCGGCTTCTTCACCCCATCACCCGTCACGAAGGCTTCACCTTCCTGCTCTGCAAAAGCGGTCTGCACTTCTTCCGCAAGCCACTGATCGATGCTGACGGCGGAATCTTCGAGAAGCGTCGGCGTTGCCGCCGGCATGGCGTAAAGCTCCATCGCCGGGAACTCGATCTCGGCAAGGTTTGGCGCCGTGGTCTGGGGCCGCGCCTCTGTTTCGCCAACCCAGCCCGTCTGTAACCCGCCCCGCGAGAAGGGCTTCTTGTAGCTCGATGCGCCGATCTGGCGGATGCCTGCAATGGCGCGGATGGGCGAGACTTCCGCGACGATGCGGTCGATCATGCTTTCCGTTTCCGCCGGAACCAGATAACCCCCATCGGGGTCGGATTGGGCGGAGAGCGCCTTTGCCTCCAGCCCGCGCAGGTCCGGCGCCTCGCCCTTGCGGACATAGCGCTCAAACGCCCGCTTATGCTCACGGCCCGCGATGCTGCCATCCAGAGCGCCGCCGATCTCCGGCCGTCTTGCGGCGAGCGTCAGATCATCGAGCTTCTTCTTCTGCTGGTCGAGCGCGCGATTGATGCGTTCAACCTTTTCTTCCGAGAGTATGTCTGCGGAGAGTTTGCGTTCAAGTTCGCCAAGGCGTTCGTCATTGGCCGATTTGAACTCCTCGAAGGCGGAAAGAAACTCGTCCATCGCCTCGCGCACTTCGAAGATGCTCGCGCTTTTCGTTTCCGGCGCGCGCGCCTCTTCCTTCAGCGACGCACCGATGCGCGGTACGCCATCTGTCCAGTTCGACATTGTCGTCTCCATTTTCCTGTTGTGGTCGGGTCAGCTCGTGAAGAGCCGCTTGCCCAGGCGAAAAGCGCGGGCAAGCGCCTGGTCGCTGGCGGCTGCATCCCGCGATGCCTCCAGCGCCTTGAAGCCACGGTGCACGATTGTCCGGGCTTCCATCCGGCTGAACCCCGCATCCCGCGTGAGCCAGCGTTCGAATTCGCGTGTGGTAGGCCGTCCCTGCCGCTTCACCGCGCTCACCCGCGCAGCGGGGAGCATCGGGAAGGTGACGACCGAGATTTCCCAGAGATCAACTTCAATGAGGCGGCGCGTGCGGCTGGCGCGATCTGTCTCGGCTTTTACAACGTGATAGCCGATGGAAAGACCATCCACCGCGCCTGCCCGCATCAACGCCAGCACCTCGCGCGCGCGACCGATATCGGAGAGCAACTGGCCGCGCACGAAAAGGCCGCGCTCATCCTCCCTGATCTCTTCCCATGTGCCGATGACTTCATTGGGGTCGTGCTGATAGAGCAGCTTCACGCCACGGGCACCACGCTTGGCAAGCGATTTGCGGAAGGCACCGGGCATCACCACATCGCGGCCCAGATCCTCTGCACCGAAAAGAGACGCATAGCCTTCGAAACTGCCGTCAGACTTGACGGCCTTTGCCTCGAAACGCGCAGCCTTTGTCTCGCCCGCCCCGATATTCATGGCTTCGTTCACCTTGTTCCTCCGTATGGGGATGTTTCCGGCAACAAAAAAGGCGCCCCCGGGGGCGCCTCTGTTTATTTCTCTTTTCTGTCATGCCCGGCTTGACCCGGGCATCCAGGAACCGCGCGCTCCGCACCCGTTGCTACCTTCCCAGCCGCGCCTCGATCCGCGCGAGCGAGGCGTTGGCGGATTTGGTCTGTTCTTCCAGCCGCGCGGTGCGCTCCACCAGTTCGCCGATGCGCTCGGTGCGGGCCTCAAGGGCGGTGAGGCGCTCGCCCGCTGCACCCGCCCAGAGAAGGGCGGCGGCGGTCTGCATGGCGATGGTGAGGATCACGGCCAGCGGCACCCGGCGATCAAGCGACCATGCGGGCTCTTTTTTCGTGTATGCTTCCTTTTCCACTCCGCCCACCTCCATAGAAGGCCCGACATGACTTCCGACGAATGGCTGATCGTTCTCATGGGCGCGGCGCTGGCCTGCGGGCCGCTCCTCCTCGTCTGGACCGAGGAAAGGACGCGCAACAAGGGCATAGCCGTGCCCACCCTCTTCACGATCAAGGGCTATCAATTCTCGCCGCATAGCGTGTTCAGCCTCGTGATCGGGGGCATGCTGGTGCTGCTCTCCTGGCAGATGCGCGGGACGAGCCTGGGCTTCCTGTTCGTCGTGTTCGGCTTTGTTGGTCTTGCGGCTGCGGCGGGGAATATCATCCGTTCGAAGAAGCGCGGTGCCTGACGCCATAACCCACAGCCTCACGCTTCTCGGCTTCTGTGAGGAAGTCTGCGCGGGAGATGCGCGCCCATAGCGCGTCACGGTCTGCGGAAAGCGCGTCCACCTGATCGGCGTCGAACCAGAGGCGGAGATTGCCGCCATAGCGCGGGGCGAGCCAATGGGTCAGCGCGCGGGCGGTGCGGCCTGCGAGCGGCAGGATGGTGCCGCGCCAGAAGGCACGGTTCGCCTCGCGCAGATTTGCATATGTATTGTCGCCCGGGATGCCGAGCAGCATGGGCGGCACGCCGAAGGCAAGCGCGATGTCGCGCGCGGCGGCCTCCTTCGCACCGATGAAATCCATCTCCTTTGGCGAGAGCCCCATGCTCTTCCAGTCGAGGCCACCTTCAAGAAGCAGCGGGCGGCCCGCGTTGGCGGAACCCTGATAGTTCTCCGCAAGCTCGCGCTTCAGCCGCTCGAACTGATCTTCGGAGAGGTTCGCGCCTGCCTCCCCGCCCTTGTAAACCAGCGCGCCGGAAGGGCGGGCCGCATTGTCGAGCAGGGATTTGTTCCAGCTACCCGCCGCATTGTGAATGTCGATGGCGCAGGCGGCGGCTTCGAGGGGGCTCATGCCGTAATAATCATCCACCGGATTGAAAAGGCGCAGATGGAGAACGGCCCCGCGTTCCCCTGCCGGAATGGTCGTTACCCGTCCGTTGACGGAATATTCATAGGCCTCCGGCCAACCGGCGCGGCCCGGCACCGCCTTCATGCGGTCCGGGCGGAGCACATGGAGTTCGCGCGGCGTGCCATCAACTTCCACCAGCTCCAGATAGGCATTCCCCGCGACCTGCAGGAAGCTGTACCAGCTTTCAAAGAGATCATTGCCTGCCTGAACGCCATTCGGATGATCGAGCAATTCAAGAAGCGGGTGCTCTGAAAGCTCATTCGTCCCTTCATAAAGCAGCCAGGGAAGGCTTGCCGTTGCCTCCGCGATCATGCGGACGCAGCGATAGGCAATGGCGTTGCGGCGATAGCCTTCCTCTGCCAGCGCCGCATAATCGCGCGGTGTCCAGACGGCGCGGCCCTGCATGTGAAGCGCGATCATGGACGCAACGCGACTTGCCTTTGCTTCAGGCGCACGGGGGCGCAACGCGCGGGCGAGCGCGGCGAAAGGGTTTGGCATAGAGGTGATTCCTGCTTCTGGTCGTGTCAGGTGGGTCCGGGCTTTCGCCGGGATGACATTTGAAGTTGAGGGAAAGCCTTTACAGCCCCCTTACCTTTGGCTCGCCTGCCTCGCCGGTGAGCATGAGATCGGTCAGGGCCCAGACGAGCGCGTCGAGGCGGTCCGGGCTTCTGGCGCCGGGCACCCAGTCGCACATCTGGTCTTCAAGTTTCGCAAAGGCACCGACATGGTGCACAAGGCCGCGCTCATAAAGCGCTGCAATCGGCTCGGCGCGGATGCGTTTTCCGCGCGTTGCTCGCACAAGGCGGATGGCGGCATTCGGCATTTCCTGCCGCATGACACTTTCAACCATTTCGCCGCCCTGATTGGCTTCTGCGACGATGCGATCTGCACCGTTTGCGCGAACGCAGCCTGCCACACGCTTTGCCCAGGCAAGCGGCGAGAGGCGGCCCATGGAGCGGTCATCCAGCACATAGGCATGCCCGTTTGCGCCAAGGCCAACACAGACAATGCCGCATTCATCTGCCTTCGCACTACCCGATGCGGGCGGATCGACACCGACCACGATGCGCGTGAAATCGCCCGGCGCGCGGGTGAGGCGGGCGCGCTCGACCGTTTCGCGACTCCACAGTGCATCGGGGTTGTCCTCGATCAGTTCCGCCTCAAGCTCCTGCCGCCCGAGCCGCGTTCCCTCATAGCGCGAGATGATCGCCCTGAAAAAACCGTCTGCAAGGTTTGCGCGGTTCGCATGAGTGGAAGCCCGCGTCACCACCGTCTGCTCATCGCCAAGAAGCCGCTTCAGCAGCGGCATCGGGCGCGGCGTTGTCGTCATCACCTGTCGCGGGCGCGCGCCAAGGCGGAGGCCGAATTGCAGCATGTCCCATGCAGCTTCCGCATAGCGCCACTTGGCAAGCTCGTCTCCCCAGGCTGCATCAAATTGCGGGCCGCGCAGACTGTCCGGCTCGCCCGCCGAAAAGACATAGGCGACCGCCCCGTTCGGCCAGAGAAGACGTTTGCGCGTGATCTCATATTTCGGTGCGGCATCCGCCGGTGCAATGGCGCGCAAGCCCGAGGGACCGTCAATCATCACCTCGCGCGCATCAGCGAATGTCTCGCCGATCAGCGCGATGCGGCCCGCGCGGCCTGACGTGACTTCGCCTTGCACCCATTCAGCGCCTGCGCGCGTCTTGCCTGCGCCGCGCCCGCCAAGCACCAGCCATGTTGTCCAGTCGCCTTCGGGGGCAAGCTGATCATCGCGCGCCCAGAAGTGCCAGTCATTGCTGAGAAGCCTCACTTCCTGCGGTGTCAGGGAGTGCAGGAACGCGCGCCTCATCCACAGCGGCAAGGAGGCGAGCGAGGCGGCTCTCAAGAGAGATGCGGAGGGCTGCTTCTTCGGCTCGTCGCTTTTCATTGTCGGCAGAGGGGTCATCCTTCTTTGCGCGCCTCGCTGCCTGTTCTATTTCGTTGAGTTTGTCGATGGAGCGAACCAACGTGGCGATGCGCCGTGCCTGCCGCTCGCCTTCTGCTTCATCGCGCGAGACGGCGCGCTGCCGCTCCAGATCCGCAATTTCGCGGGCGATGAGCCTTGTCAGCCTTGCAGCCAGTTTCTCGGCATCTTCATCCATACCGGGCACAGCGGAGGGCGCCGCCGGTTTCTGTTCCGTCGCCATGTTGATCCATACAATTCTGGAGATGGTCAGAAGGTAGGAAGGGAGCGTGACGCTGACAAGCGGGGATATCTTTTGGCATGTCGATTTTCGCCTATGCCATACTTGCCTTACCCCTGCCAAATGAGGAAGCTCACGCGGCACCCAACAGGATGAGGCAACGAAACGGCATGAGCAGGCCGAAATATTACTGGGAAGATTTCCGCGTCGGCGAGACGGTTGAGTTCGGTAATAAGCACGTGACGAAGGAAGAGATCATCGAATTCGCAAGCGAGTTCGACCCTCAGCCCTTTCATCTCGATGAGGAAGCCGGGCGGCAATCCATTCTCGGCGGGCTTTGCGCGAGCGGGTGGCATTCCTGCGCGATGATGATGCGCATGATGTGTGACGGCTATATTCTTGAAAGTGCCTCGATGGGTGCGCCGGGCGTGGATGAAGTGCGCTGGCGCAAGCCCGTCTATGTGGGTGATACGCTGCGCATTCGCCGCACCTGCACGGAGCGCCGCCCCTCGAAAAGCCGCCCGGAAATGGGGCTCACCAAGTTTCACATTGAAATGCTGAACCAGAACGACGAGGTGGTCGTCACTTCTGATGGCTGGGCGATGTATGGCAGGCGCTATCCCGGCGCGCCTGTAGAGGAGTGAGGCTATGCCCTGGTTTGAAGATGTGAAGATCGGCACGCGGATGGAGCTGGGCAGCCACACATTCACGGAAGACGAGATCATCGCCTTTGCCAAGAAATATGATCCGCAATATTTCCACATCGATCCCGAAGCCGCGAAAAACGGCCCCTTCGGCACACTGACGGCGAGTGGCTGGCACACATCGGCCACATGGATGAAGCTGATGATCGCGGCACGGCGGGCAAATGCAGAGCCGCCGGATGCCGATGGCCGGCAGCCGCCCGCAGGTGGGCCCTCGCCCGGCTTTCTTGACATGAAATGGCCGGTGCCTGTGCGCGTCGGCGATACGATCAGCTATTCAACCGAGGTGATCGAAAAAATCGACATGCGCTCGCGGCCCGGATGGGGCATCGTGAGAAGCCGCAATGTTGGCGTAAACCAGAACGGCGAAGTGGTGATGAGCTTCATCGGCCAGGGGCTTGTTCAGCGCAGAGAGCCACGCAAGGACTGAAACAGGGAGGAACGGAAATGGCACGCAAGGGAACGGAGATCACGCTGACAAGCGGTGATGGCGCGGAAATCCTCTGCTACCACGCAAAGGCAGAAGGTACGCGCAAGGGCGGGCTTGTGCTCATCATGGAAATCTTCGGCGTGACAGCGCATATCAAGGATCTTTGCGACGACTATGCGGCGCGCGGTTATGACGTTCTCTCGCCGCAGCTTTATGACCGGCAGGTGAAGGATTTTCAGGCGACCTATTCGCAGGAAGACATCCAGACATCGCTCAAGCTGCGGGCAGAGAACAGCTATGAGAATACGGTTCTCGATGTGCAAATGTGTATCGACAAGCTGCGGGCCGATGGCTGCGAGAAAGTGTTCATCACCGGCTATTGCTATGGCGGTACTGTGAGCTGGGTGGCCGCCTGCCGCGCGAAGGGGCTTGATGCGGCATCCTGCTATTATGGCGGTGCGATCATCCAGTTCATCGATGAAAGCCCGATCTGCCCGACCATCTGCCATTTCGGCGAGAAGGATCACGGCATTCCGATGGAAGATGTGCGCAAGATCGAAAAGGCGCACCCGGAAGTGAAGGTCTATGTCTATGACGCAGACCATGGCTTCAACTCCGACCGCCGCAACAATTATGACAAGGCGGCAGCGGAGCTTGCGCTGGAGCGGACGCTGGCTCTGTTTGACGGGTCGTGACCTCTTATCAAGGCAAACAATTTCATTGCGTCATCGGGAATTGCGCCCATATGGTTTGGGGCCGTTTCAGGAAATGACAGATGACCGCACCGGAAAACCCGCTTCTTCTCGATAATCAGCTCTGCTTTGCGCTCTATTCCGCATCGCTGCTGATGACGAAGCTCTACAAGCCGCTGCTGGACGAGATAGGGCTTACCTATCCGCAATATCTGGCGATGCTGGCGCTTTGGGAAGAAGACGGGGTGACGGTGAGTGCGCTTGGCGCTCGGCTCCATCTCGACTCAGGCACGCTGACGCCGCTTCTCAAAAGGCTGGAAAAGGCGGGGCTTCTCACACGGGAGCGGAATGAGGAGGATGAGCGGCAAGTGCTTGTCCGCCTGACACAGGAAGGCCGGGCGCTGAAAAAGCGCGCGGCCGACATCCCCCGGAAGATTGTCGCGGCGACCGGCGCCAATCTGCCAGAGATCATCAACCTGCGGAAAAGACTGAAGAAATTGAGGGCCAACCTGGCCAAATGACCGCCCCGCCGGAGCGGGCGGGAAAATTCGGCAAAATATATTGTACACAATATAATTGCTTACTATATGATATGCGTAAGAGACCCCATCCGAGAAGGAGACATGAAAATGAGCATCCTCTACACGGCACATGCGACCTCATCCGGCGGCCGGACGGGTCAGGCGAAATCCGATGACGGGCGTCTTTCGGTGACGCTTGATACGGCAAAGGAACTGGGCGGCACGGGCGGACCGGGCACCAACCCGGAGCAGCTTTTCGCGGCGGGTTATTCGGCCTGCTTCCACTCCGCGCTGAAGTTCGTCGCGGGGCAGAAGAAGGTGAAGGTGCCCGCCGATTCATCGGTGACGGCCCATGTAGGCATCGGTCCCAATGAGAAGGGCCAGGGCTTCGCGCTTGATGTGGCTCTGGAGGTTTCATTGCCGGGCATAGACCGGGCGGAAGCCGAAGCGCTGGTTGCGGCGGCGCATAACGTCTGCCCCTACTCCAACGCAACGCGCGGCAATATTGATGTGCGCCTCAGCGTGGTCTGAGCGTTACGATACCCGACAACGAAAATGGCAGGAGCACGCCCGATGAGCGGCACGCAAGGCAAGAGCGGCAAGAAAACGACCGCCTATGATTTCACCTTCACGACACTCTCGGGCAAGCCCCTGCCCCTTTCGGATTTTGCCGGGCGCCCCCTTCTCATCGTCAACACGGCGTCGAAATGCGGTTTCACCCCGCAATACAAGGAGCTTGAGGCGATCTGGCGTGAACATGCTGATGACGGGCTTGTCGTGCTGGGCGTGCCGTCCAACGACTTCGCCAATCAGGAGCCGGGCAATGCGGACGAGATTGCCAGTTTCTGCGAGATCAATTTCGGCGTCGATTTTCCCCTCACCAGCAAGGAGCATGTGAAGGGGCCGGACGCCCATCCGCTGTTCAAATGGCTGAGCGCCGAGGGCGGCTTTCTCGCGCGGCCGCGCTGGAACTTCTACAAATATGTGATCGGGCGGGACGGCAAGCTGGTGGACTGGTTTGCGAGCACGACAAAGCCCGATGCGCCGAAGGTGAAGAAGGCGCTGGAGAAGGCGTTGGGGAAATAAGCACACGGGCGTCGCTTGCCGATAGAAGATGCCCCTTCCGCAAAACCGCTGCAGCGGTTTGCCCCTCCCACGAGGGGACGGTGGATCAACGGCGCTCTGGATAGAGGGACAACAGCCCTTCGCGACTGGCGGGGCAGACGCCGCGCTCCGTGATGAGGGCAGTGACGAGGTTTGCGGGTGTTACGTCGAAGCCGTAATTCACCGCCGCGCTGCCGGGGGCGGAGATTTCCACGGTGACGATCTCGCCTGCCTCTGTGCGGCCCGTCATATGCGTGACTTCGCGGGGGCTACGCTCCTCGATCTCGATTTCGCGCACGCCATCGCTCAGTGACCAGTCGATTGTTGTGTGGGGCAACGCGACATAGAAGGGCACATTGTTTGCGGCAGCAGCGAGTGCCTTCAGATAGGTGCCGATCTTGTTTGCCACATCACCGGTTGCGGTGGTGCGGTCGGTGCCGACGATGCACATATCGACGCGGCCATGCTGCATGAGGTGCCCGCCTGCATTGTCCGGCACGATGGTATGCGGAACGCCGTGGCGACCAAGCTCGAAGGCGGTGAGCGATGCGCCCTGATTGCGGGGCCGTGTCTCATCCACCCAGACGTGAACGGGGATGCCTTCATCATGCGCCATATAGATGGGCGCGAGCGCCGTTCCCCAATCCACGCAGGCGAGCCATCCCGCATTGCAATGGGTGAGGATGTTGACCGTCTCGCCGGGCTTTTCTGCGGCGCGCTTGCGGATGAGGCCGAGACCGTTTTCACCGATGCGGCGGCAGATTTCGACATCCTCATCGCAAAGACGCGCTGCCTCTGCATAGGCGGCGGCCACGCGCTCACCCGCCCCCACCTTGCCGATCGCTTCGCGCATTGCATCAAGCGACCATTTGAGATTGACCGCTGTGGGCCGCGTGGCGAGCAGCATGTCATATGCGCGGGCAAGCGCCTCATCGGACCCGTTTTCTCGCAGGGCGAGGCAAAGCCCGTAAGCTGCGGTTGCACCGATCAATGGTGCGCCGCGCACCCACATTTCGCTGATGGCGCGGGCGGCATCTTCCGCCGTCGCAAGGCGCACAAGCCGGAACTCATGGGGCAAGCGTGTCTGATCAATGATCTCGACGGACCAGCCATCCTCTGCAACGCGGATGGTCCGGTAGTGAATGCCGTCAATTTTCATCTGGACCTCCGGTTATGGCCGGGCAGTCACCCGGCTTCGGCCGGTGCATCTGCAATTTCCACGCTTGTGATGCGGCGGCCTTCCATGCCCGTGACGGTGAAGATGAGGCCATCATGCTCCACACTGTCACCCAGTTCCGGCACACGGCCGAGATACCACATGACATAGCCCGCGATGGTGGAGAAGTCATCGCCGCTCATTTCCAGCGGGCGGCCGATCTCGAATGAAAGACGCCGGACATCGGCCCAGCCTTCCACGCGCCAGCGGCCATCTTCCAGCTTCTCCAGCCATGGCTGACTGTCTTCCGCGTCCTCGGGGAACTCGCCCGCTATTGCTTCCAGTATGTCGGCAGGCGTTATCAGCCCTTCGATGCTGCCATATTCATCGGTCACGAAAGCGATGGGTGCATGAGAGGTGCGGAACATCTCCATAAGCTTCAGCACGCCCAGCCCTTCATGCACGACAAGCGGGCTCTGGATGCTGCGCTCCTCGTTGATGCGGCCTTCGCTCAGAAGGTCTTCCATCAGATCTTTCGCGCGCGCATAGCCGACGAGATCATCCGTCGTATCGCGGCAGACGGGATAAAGGCTGTGCGACGAGCGGCGAAGAATATCGAGGGTCTTTTCCGGTTCGGCGGAAAGCGAAATCCAGATGATCTCCGGGCGCGGCGTCATGATGGAACTCGCCTGCCGCTCGCCAAGGGTGAGCACGCCGCTCACCATGATGCGCTCTTCCGCACCGAAGACATGTTCTTCGGCAACAGGCGCAGAGCCGCCATTCGTGGCGAGCGCCTCTTCATCTATCCGGCCACCAAGCAGGCGAAACACGGCTTCCGCCGTGCGCTGGCGCAGCGGCACGTTTTCAAGCCGGCGCTTGCTGTTGCGCTGCATGACCTGATTAAAGAACTCGATCAGGATGGAGAAGCCGATGGCGGCGTAGAGATAGCCCTTGGGAATGTGGAAGCCGAGACCTTCCGCAACGAGGCTGAAGCCGATCATCATCAGGAAGCCGAGGCAGAGCACCACGACAGTCGGATGCGCGCTGACAAAGGTCATCAGCGGCTTTGAGGCGAGCATCATCACAAGGATGGCAATGACGACGGCGGCCATCATGACCGGCAGGCTGTCTACCATGCCGACAGCGGTGATGACTGAGTCGAGCGAGAAAACCGCATCGAGAATGATGATCTGCGCGACCACCATCCAGAAACCCGCGTGAACTTTCGGGCCGGAGGTGGATTCATGCGGCGGCTCAAGCCGCTCATGCAGTTCCATCACGGCTTTTGTGAGCAGGAATAACCCGCCCACAAGCATGATGAGATCACGCCCCGAAAACGGCCAGCCGAACACGCTGAAGAGTGGCGTTGTCAGCGTGACGAGCCACGAAATACTCGCGAGAAGCAGCAGGCGCATGATGAGCGCCAGCGAAAGCCCCAGGAGGCGCGCTTTGTCACGCTGATGGGGCGGGAGTTTATCTGCCAGAATGGCGATAAAGACGAGGTTGTCGATACCGAGCACGACCTCCAGCACAATCAGCGTGGTGAGGCCTACCCATATCGTCGGATCAGCGATCCATTCCATCAGCGTGCTTAATGTCCCTCAAAAGAACACAGTGACAGCACTTCAATATTCAGCTCTTCGAGCCGCTGCCGCCCGCCCAATGCAGGCAATTCAATAACAAAACTGGCCGCCGCAACATTGCCGCCTGCGCGCGTAATGAGTTTGACCGCAGCTTCGGCGGTGCCACCTGTCGCGATCAGATCGTCAATCAACAGAACACGCGCCCCTGGCTGCAGCGCATCTTCATGGATCTCGACCGTGTCGGTTCCGTATTCAAGATCATATTCCTGTGCAAGCGTCTTCCAGGGAAGTTTACCTTTTTTTCGGACCGGGACGAAACCAAGACTTAGCCGGTGCGCCACCGCGCCGCCCAGAATGAAGCCGCGCGCCTCGATGCCGGCGACCACATCAAACTTCGCCCCTTCATGGAGGGCAACCAGCCCGTCCACCGCATTGGCAAAGCCTGCCGGGTCGGAAAGAAGCGTGGTGATGTCGCGGAACTGGATACCGGGGGAGGGGTAATCCGGAATGGTGCGAATGAAATGCTTGATGGTCATCTGGTCCACGTTTTCCGAGCGTCAGGTGCCGAGAACCCGGCCTGCAACGGCATCGAGCTTCGCCACAAGGGCGGGATCGCGCTTCGAAGGAGCGGTGATAAGGGCGGTGTCGAGCACGCGGTCAAAGCCCTGCGGCGAGGGGGTGCGCTTCGGCCCGAAGCTTTCAGCAACCGAGCGGATGAGCGCGCGCGCATTGCCCGCATTCTCTTCCAGCACGCGCACGACATCCGCCACTTCTACATGGGCGTGATGCGGGTGCCAGCAATCATAATCCGTCACCATGGCGACGGTTGCGTAGCAAATCTCCGCCTCGCGGGCGAGCTTTGCTTCAGGCATGTTGGTCATGCCGATCACGGAGCAGCCCCACGAACGATAGAGATTGCTTTCCGCGAGCGTGGAGAATTGCGGGCCTTCCATGACGAGATAGGTACCGCCTCTCGCATGAGGAATATTGTTTGCCTTGCACGCGGCCTCGATGTGGTCGCCAAGGCGCGCACAGACAGGTTCTGCCATGGAGACATGGGCAACGAAGCCCTCACCGAAAAAGCTCTTCTCGCGGGCGAAGGTGCGGTCGATGAACTGATCGACAATGACGAAGGTGCCGGGCGGCAGTTCTTCCTTGAGCGAGCCGACAGCGGAGACGGAGAGAATATCCGTCACGCCGACACGCTTCATGGCATCGATATTGGCGCGATAGTTGATGCTCGAGGGGGAATGCGGATGGCCGCGACCATGGCGCGGCAGAAAGACCATCTCCACCGTCCGCCCGCCGCTGATCGGCAGTTCGCCGAAATGCAGCTCGTCGGATGGCTCGCCCCAAGGGGTCGAGACGCGCTGCCAGCGTTCGTTTTTCAGACCCGGAAACTCATAGACGCCGCTGCCGCCGATTACGCCGAGGACTGTCTTCGCCAATGACCTATCTCTCCCGAACTGAGCCTGCCGTCCCCCGAGAAACGGGGAAAGCAGAAACGAAGTCGGACCCGATATATCAGACCGGTGCGCCGATACCATAGAAAAAGGGGCCCCGAAGGACCCCTTTCCCTTCAATCAGAAGGCATGTGCCTTAGTGAGCGTCGGCCCAGACCTTGCGCATTGCGAAATAGAGGATGCCGGTCAGCGCGATCAGATAGATCAGCACCTGAAAGCCGAGCTTGTGGCGCTGCTCAAGCTTCGGTTCGGCCGTCCACATCATGAAGTGGGTCACGTCCTTCGCCATCTGCTCGACGGTGTTGGGCGTACCATCCTCATATTCCACCTGGCCGTCCGAGAGCGGCTTCGGCATGGCGATCATGTGGCCGGGGAAGTATTTGTTGTAGGAGCCCGCGGTCACTTCGAAGCCTTCCGGCGCGTCCTCATAGCCTACCAGCACCGAATAGACATAGTCGGCACCGCCCGCCCGCGCCTTGGTGAGGAGCGAGAGATCGGGAGCGGCTGCACCGAGAGCAGCGGCGGCGGCTTCAGCATTCGGATAGGGCGAAGGGAAACGGTCCTTCGGCTCACCCGGACGCTCATACATTTCGCCGTCAGAGTTCGGGCCATCCACGACGGTGATCTCGGCAGCGAGAGTCTTGACCTGGCCTTCCGTGAACTCCGGGCCACCCGGCTGAGCCAGGTTGCGGAAGCTCACATATTCCATCGAATGACAGACGGAGCAGACTTCCTTGTACACCTTGTAACCACGGCGCAGAGCATCGCGGTCATATGTACCGAACACGCCCTCGAAGGACCACTTGACGTCGATCGGTGCGACCCCGTCGTCGGCTGCGCTGGCGGGCGTACCCGCCAGAAGCACGGCACCGAGCGCCGCAACAGCGGCAAGCGAGAAGGCGCGGGAGATGGTTTTCATTGTCGTTTTCACTTTCACCTCTCCCCTCAGCTTCCAGATTCGTCCTGAGCCTTCGCGGGCAGCACCGACGCGGCAATGCTTTCCGGCAGAGGCTTCGGCTTTTCCACCAGCCCGAGAACGGGCAGCACGATGAGGAAGTGCGCGAAGTAGTAGATGGTCAGGATACGCGACAGGTCGGTAACGTCGAAGCCGCCATCGCCCACAGCGATCAGGATCTTGTCCGGGGACTGGCCGCCGCAATAGCCGAGGCCAAGGCAGGTCACGAGGAAGATCCAGAAGAACTGCTTGAAGAGCGGACGGAACCGTGCGGAGCGCACTTTCGACGTGTCGAGCCAGGGCAGCACGAAGAGAATGGCAATCGCACCGAACATCAGGATGACGCCGCCGAGCTTGTCCGGCACCGCACGCAGGATCGCGTAGAAGGGCAGCAGATACCATTCAGGCACGATATGCGCAGGCGTGGAAAGCGGGTTCGCCTCAATATAGTTATCCGGCTCGCCCAGCCCGTTCGGGTTGAAGAAGACGAAATAGGCGAAAAGGATCATGAAGAGGACGAGGCCAAACGCGTCCTTGATGGTCGCATAGGGCGTGAAGGGAACGGTGTCCTTCTTCGGGTCCTTGACTTCGATACCCGCCGGGTTGCCCTGCCCCGCTACATGCAGCGCCCAGACGTGGAGAATGACCACACCGGCGATGAGGAACGGGAAGAGATAGTGCAGCGAGAAGAAGCGGTTGAGCGTCGGATCGCCGACCGCGAAACCACCCCAGAGCCAGGTCCGCAGGCTTTCGCCGACGAGCGGAATGGCGCCGAAGAGGTTGGTGATCACGGTTGCGCCCCAGAAGCTCATCTGACCCCAGGGAAGGACGTAGCCGAAGAAGGCCGTCGCCATCATCAGGAGGTAGATCAGGACGCCAAGAATCCACAGCACTTCGCGCGGCGCCTTGTAGGAGCCGTAGTAGAGGCCGCGGAACATATGGATATAGACGGCGATGAAGAACATTGATGCGCCGTTTGCGTGGACGTAACGGATGAGCCATCCGTAGTTCACGTCGCGCATGATCTTCTCGACGCTCGCAAAGGCAAGCTCGGTCGTCGGCACATAGTGCATGGCAAGCACGATGCCGGTGACGATCTGGACCGCAAGGCAGAAGCTCAGAATGCCGCCAAAGGTCCACCAGTAGTTGAGGTTCTTCGGCGTCGGGTAATCGACAAAGCTGTCATTGACCAGACGCAGGACCGGCAGGCGCGAGTCCAGCCAGCGTGTAAATCCGTTGCCGGGAGTATAGGTGCTTTCACCGCTCATCTGTCAGCCCCCTCAGCCGATCTTGATTCTTGTGTCGGAAAGGAACTCGTAAGGCGGCACGTCGAGATTGGTCGGCGCCGGGCCCTTACGAATACGGCCTGACGTGTCGTAGACCGAACCATGGCAGGGGCAGAAATAGCCGTCATACTCGCCGCGATAGGAGAGCGGCACGCAGCCCAGATGGGTACAGATGCCGATGACCACGAGCCACTGCCTTTCCAGCTCGCCACCCGGACCGGTGCGCACGCGCTCATCATCGGATTCGGGGTGGGGAAGCGATGCCACATCAACAGCATCGGCGGCTGCAATTTCCTCTTCCGTCCGGTGACGGATAAAGATGGGCTTGCCGCGCCACTTCACCGTGATTTCCTGCCCAACGGGAATGCCGCTGAGGTCAAATTCGGCGGAGGCAAGAGCCAGCACCGACGCATCAGGATTCATCTGGTCGATCAACGGCCAGACCGCTGCAGCCGCACCGACCGCAGCGAACGCCCCTGTCGCCACATAAAGGAAATCGCGCCGTGTCGGCTCGTCCGCGTGGATTTCTGCCACGGTTCAGGTCTCCTCGTTGAATTGATCGAGTGCCGTAATCACCGCCCGGCCATCAGTTTGAAACGATGCCCCGAGACAAGGAAGCACCTTTCGACAGGCAGGACACGGCACCTTAAAAACCGCTGCATGGCACGAAAGACCGACGAATCCCCTGTTTTCGCCCCATACGTTGCGTGGTTTTGTGGCATCCAATCGGCATGTTGTCCAGCCCCGCCGCCCCTGTGGCAGGATGACGCATCGCCGCACCTCGTTTCATTTGAAGAAGCTCATGCGATTAGCCCTTTATGAACCGGACATTCCACCCAATCTGGGCACGCTTATCCGGCTCGGCGCCTGCCTCGGCGTGCCTCTCGATGTGATCGAACCTTGCGGATTTCCCTGGGGCGACCGGGACCTGAAACGGGCGGCGATGGATTATGGTGCGTTGGGTGAGGTGATCCGGCATGAAAGCTGGGAATCATTCTCAACAAACCGGCCCGCACATGCGCGAATCGTGCTGCTCACCACGAAAGCCTCCCTCCCCTTCACAGCGTTCAGCTTCAGCCCCTCGGACATATTGCTGGTGGGGCGAGAAAGTGCGGGCGTACCCGACGCCATCCACCAGGCGGCGGATGCGCGGGTGACGATCCCGATGAAGCCCCCTGCCCGCTCGCTCAACATGGCGGTGGCCGCCGCGATGGTTCTCACGGAAGCGCTTCGGCAGACAAACGGCTTTCCGGGGGCTAAGTAAGGGCGTGGTGAAATCCAGCAAGAAGAAATGACCATGACCGACGACAAGACGATCGCTGAGCGAAAGGCCCGGGCCGAGGCCTGGTTCCGCGAATTGCGTGACCTGATCTGCGCCGAATTCGAGAAGCTGGAAGATGAGCTGACCGGCCACTTCGCGGACAGGCCCGCCGGGCGCTTCGTCCGCACGCCGTGGAAGCGGGGCGACGGCACGAAGGAGGAAGGCGGCGGCGAAATGTCGATCATGCATGGCCGTGTCTTCGAAAAGGTTGGTGTGCATATCTCGACGGTCTATGGCGAGTTCTCGGAGGATTTCCGCAAGCAGATGCAGGGCGCGGAAGAAGACCCGCGCTTCTGGGCGAGCGGCATTTCCCTTATTGCCCATATGCAGAATCCGCGCGTGCCGGCCGTGCATATGAATACGCGGCATGTCTATACGACGAAGAGCTGGTTTGGCGGCGGCGGCGATCTCACGCCCGTGCTTGATGTGCAGCGGCGCGCCGATCATCCCGATACGGTGGATTTTCACGCCGCCTACAAGCGCGCCTGCGACAAGCATGATGCGGACTATTATCCGCGCTTCAAGAAATGGTGCGATGAATATTTCTTCCTGCCCCACCGCAATGAACCGCGCGGCACGGGCGGGATTTTTTATGACCATCTGAACAGCGGCGACTGGGACTCCGATTTCGCCTTCACGCAGGATGTGGGCCGCGCTTTTCTTGAAATCTACCCGGAACTCGTGCGCCGCCACATGAATGAACCGTGGACGGAAGAAGAGCGCGAAGAACAGCTCATCCGCCGTGGCCGCTATGTGGAGTTCAACCTGCTCTATGATCGCGGCACGGTGTTCGGCCTGAAAACGGGCGGGAATGTGAACTCGATCCTGTCGTCCATGCCACCGACGGTGAAGTGGCCGTGAGGGATCGAGATGTTTGTCTGACATCCACCCTCCCTTTGCGGGAGGATGGTTCTGACATTCAGACCGCCACCGAATGCCGCGCCGTGCCTCTGGCGAGGTAGATGTCGAATACCGCGCAGACGGCGCGGACGAGGGGGCGGCCTTCTTCTGTCATCTGGAGGCGGTGGCCTTCGCGTTTCACGATGCCGTCTGCTTCCAGCGGGGCGAGGGCTTCGAGTTCTTCGGTGAAGGCTCCGGTATCCGTTTCATAGAGCCGCGCGATATCGTCGAGATCGACGCTCATGTCGCACATCAGCCGCTCGATGATGGCGCGGCGCAGACGATCTTCGTCGCAGAGGGCGATGCCGCGCGTGATTGACAGGCGACCTTCGCGCACAGTGGCCTTGTAACGATCAATCGCGAGTTCATTTGCGACATAGCCTTGCGGCAGGGCGCCGATGGCAGACGCGCCAAGGCCGATCAGAACGGGGGCCTTGTCGGTCGTGTAACCCTGAAAATTGCGATGGAGCTTCCCCGCTGCCTGCGCCTTTGCCATGGCATCATCCGGCAGCGCGAAATGGTCGAGGCCGACCGGGACATAGCCATGCTCGACAAGCCGCGCGGCCGCAGCCTCACATTGCGCCCAGCGTTCGGAAAGGCCGGGGAGAGACTCTTCCGGGATGAGCTTCTGATGCGGCTTCATCCAGGGCACATGCGCATAACCGAAAAGCGCGATGCGAGCGGGAGCAAGCTCGGCTGCCTTGTCCACGGTCGCAAGAAGCGTATCGACCGTCTGATATGGCAGGCCGTAGCAGAGATCCATATTGATGGCGGTGATGCCATGTGCGCGCAGCCAGTGGATCACGCGCGCCGTGACATCATAGGGCTGAATGCGGTTGATCGCGTGCTGCACACGCGGCTCGAAATCCTGCACGCCGATGGAAGCGCGCGTCACCCCCGCTTCCGCCATGGCGGCGACATAGGCTTCATCCGCCGTGCGCGGATCAAGCTCGACAGCGATTTCTGCGCCTGGCAGCAAATCAAAATGGCGCCGCAGCGTCGCCAGCGTACGGGCGAAATCATCCGGCGTCAGCAGGGTCGGGCTGCCGCCACCGAGATGGATATGCTCGACACCCATGCGCGCGGGCAGATGCCTCGCTACAAGGTCCGCCTCGGCAAGCAGCGCGTCGAGATAGTCGGCCACCGGCGCGTATTTCCGCGTTGCCTTTGTGTGGCAGCCGCAGAACCAGCACATCTCGGCGCAATAGGCGATGTGGAGATAGAGCGAGAGGGGTGCAGCAGGATCAAGCGCGCCGAGCCAGCTTGCATAAGTCTCGCCACTCACCGCAGGGGAGAAATGCGGTGCTGTCGGATAGGACGTGTAACGCGGCACGGCAACCCCGTACCGCTTGATAAGTGTGTCGCGCATGGCAAGACGCTAGGCTGCGGGACGCGCGTGGAACATGCCCACAAATGTCGCAGGGGAATTATGTCGCAGCCCGTGGCAGCTATTCCTCTTGCGCGATGACCGCGCGCAGCGAGGCTTTCAGCGTGCCGCGAGAGGCAAAGTCCCAGTCCCCGCCATAGGCAATGTCATCAACGAGAAAGGTGCCCGCATCATTGGCGGAAAGTGTGAGCAGAACACGATCCTCCCACTCAAACACCTCACCTTCGCTTTCATGGGAAAGCAACACGGTGCAGGCGAGTGTCTCGTCGCTTTCGGTTGTGCAGGCACCGGGCTTATAGGCGGTTGCCCCTTCGAAGAGCGAGGAGAAGATATCGCCCTGCAGGTAGGGCGGCTCCGAATTATTCGTGCGTATGGTGTGGCGACGTTCGGCTTCTGCGGCCTGCCCAAGCAGCCTGTCGAGTTCCGGCGATATGACGGGACGCAGACGGGTGCGCATTTCCATGTCTGGTACACCGCCCTGCCGCTCGCTCAGCACGATGTCGTAAAAAGCGGAGATGGCGGACGCCGTATCTCCGCCCGCCTCTTCATTCCCGCAGGACGCAAGAGGAAGCGCGACAAGAGCCGCCAAAAGAGCCTTGCGGATCATGCCCCCTCCTCGCGCCTAGTAGATGGTTGCCTGCACAATCGCCTTCAGGCGCTCGATGATCGAGAATTCGTCATCGATGAAATCGCTGTCGATCCACCATTCCTCGACTTCCCTCCGCACACGGCCGATTTCCGGGCCTTCGGGAACACCGGCAGCCTTTATCATCTCGCCGGTGAGCATCAGTTCCGGCTTTTGCCAGCTATCAGCCAGTGCAAGCAGCGCGCGCCACTGGAAGGCATTGCGCCCAGGGCGTTCGTCTGCCCAGCCGAGCGTCACACGGTCGCGGAAAAGCTGGCGGCCCATCAGATAGAGCGCGCGGCGCACTTCGCGCATGGAGAGGTAGCAGACGATCTTCGTCTTGTCGGTGAAAATGCCGGTCAGCCGCTCCTTGTCCTTGTTGGAGAGCTTCAGGCGCTCCGCAAGCGAGACGACACCCGCTGCATCGAGATCAACCATGGCCGCAAGACGCAGAAGCGGATCAGGCTCCATCAGGAAGAGCTGCTGCGTTTCGATTTCAACGAGGCGTTCAAGGCGGTCGAGGCGGCTTGCTTCCGGCAGAACGATGGCGAGGATGCCCGCCGCTGCCATCTGGCGGAAGGCAGCGCCTGCGGCATCCGCCGTTGCGATTTTCAGAAGCTCGTCCCGCACGCGCTCACCCGAAAGCTGGCGCAACCCCTCGCGCTTTTCCGCGCAGGCGCGAAGACCGGCACTGTCCGGCTCTCCCTTGCCGTAATAGGCATGAAAGCGGAAGAAACGCAGGATACGGAGATAATCTTCCTCAATGCGCTGATGCGCATCGCCAATAAAGCGAACGCGACGCGCCTCGACATCCTCGCGCCCGCCCAGCGGGTCATGAACGGTGCCATCCGCATCGCAGTAAAGCGCGTTCATGGTGAAGTCGCGCCGCGCGGCATCGGCTTCCCAGTCCTGCGTGAAGGCAACATCAGCACGGCGGCCATCTGTCGCCACATCGACGCGCAGCGTGGTGATTTCAAAATGACGCGTCGCGGTGACGGCAGTGATGGTGCCATGCTTTAGCCCGGTCGGCACGACCTTGATTCCCTTCGCCTCCAGCAGCGCCTGAGCCTTTTCAGGCGTATGAGTCGTGGCGATGTCCACATCCGTGACAGGAACGCGCATCAGGGCATTGCGCACACAGCCGCCGACGAAACGCGCAGCGCCGCCATCTGCGAGAAGCGCTTCCATCACGGCTTTTGTGCCGGGTTCGTTGAGCCATGCGGCGCTGGCCAGTTCTTTTTCGGCGCTCATTGATGAACGTTCCTCACTACTCTCGACACCAGGGGCACTATTATTACGGCGTGTCTCATGGCGCACCCATGAGGCATTCAGTCGCCATAAAGCCGATCATACATGTTTTTCAGCATGCCTGCCGTCGCGCCCCATATGTAATGGCCGTTATAGGGCATGGCGTAATATTCCCGCCGTTTTCCCCGCCACATGACGTTGTGGCGCTCGTGATTCTTCGGGTCCATAAGGAAGGCAAGCGGGACTTCGAAAGCATCCGCCACTTCATCAGGTGAAATGGCGAGGGTGAAGCCCGGCCGGACAAACGCAACCACCGGAAGAATGCGAAAGCCGGTTCCCGTCTCGTAGGGGTCAAGATAGCCGACCACTTCCACATGGGCGGGGTCCAGCCCCACCTCCTCCTCCGCCTCGCGTATGGCGGCCTCGGCAGGCGTTTCGCCCGGATCGATCTTGCCGCCCGGAAAGGCGACCTGGCCCGAATGTGTTCCCAGATGATCGGCCCGCCGCGTCAGCAGCACATGCGGCCCATGATGATGCTCGACCACGCCGACCAGCACGGCAGCCGCGCGCAGCGACACACGATCCTCCGGCTCCACCCAGACATTCGTTTCCGATGTTTCTCTTGCGGGCGGATTGAGGTCATGGTCCCCGCGCAGGCCCGGCAGCCCGTTTGCGGCGAGAAGTGCCGCAAGCGGCGGCGGCTCCCGGTCTGTGCGGGACAGAATGAGATCGCGATAGTTTTTCATAGTGACCGGTCAGCTCCCCGCGCGTGGCGCTCCATCAAAACGCCACTTCATCGGCAGGCTGGAAAGGGAAAAATACACCGCCGGACCAGACACCGAACCATTTACGGCCCTCATGCTCTTCCTCGGTGCCAAGCTCCACGAGGTCATAGAAGGTCGCGCGGTTGATGAGAGCATCAAGCCTTGCGCGGACATGAACGTAAGGGGCGGGCTCGCCCGTCTCCCTGTCGAATTCGAAGCGCAGCGGATGGTCGGGGCCTGCTACCGTTTCGTCTCCGACATTGGTGGTGAAGGTCAGCACCTGATCGCGCCCCTCGCCTTCCACCTTCATGGCGACGGCCACGAAAGGCGCATCATCCACCTTGATGCCAACCTTCTCGACCGGCGTGACGAGATAATATTTCCCGTCCTCATCATGGCGGAGGATGGTCGAAAACAGCCGCACCAGCCGCTCGCGGCCGATGGGGGTGCCCATATAGAACCAGGTGCCATCCCGGGCGATGCGCATATCGAGATCGCCACAAAACTCCGGATTCCAGAGATGGACCGGGGGAAGCCCGCGTGCCTTCTTGCCCGCCTCCTCGGCGGCAGCAAGGCCTTTCAGTCCGCCCGGCGCATCGCCCGCGCCGGTCTTTTCCGCTTTTGCGGCTGTCTTTCCGGTCACGGCGGCCATAATTCATCTCCTCTTGCAAAGCAGAACAGCGATTTCGTGGCCCAGACCCCTGAATCCGGCCATATTATCGTCACTAAGGCCCGCGCCAATGGCGGCGCGACACGAAACAGGGATGTGGCACGGCGGCGGAGCCGAACTCCGCCCCTCCCCAATATGTAGGTCAATGCAGACAGTCAGTGAAGCCGACGGCGCTGCCGTCCGGGAAATCGAGGAAACGGGCGCCAAGATTGCCAATGCGCGCGAAGCGCTTGGTGAGGTGATTTTCGGGCAGGAATCCGTCATCGATCAGACGCTGGTAACGGTGCTGGCAGGCGGCCATGCGCTTCTTGTGGGCGTGCCGGGTCTGGCGAAAACGCTGCTCGTCCACACGATGGGGCAAGTGCTGGGGCTGGATGACAAGCGCGTCCAGTTCACGCCGGACCTGATGCCGGCCGATATTCTGGGCTCCGAAGTGCTGGAAGAATCAGATCAGGGCCATCGCAGCTTCCGCTTCATCAAGGGTCCGGTTTTCTGCCAGTTGCTGATGGCGGACGAAATCAACCGCGCAAGCCCGCGCACGCAGTCCGCGCTCCTGCAGGCCATGCAGGAGAAGCAGGTGACGGTGGCTGGCGTGCGCTATGAGCTGCCGAGCCCCTTCCATGTGCTCGCAACCCAGAACCCGCTGGAACAGGAAGGCACCTACCCCTTGCCTGAAGCGCAGCTTGACCGCTTCCTCATGCAGATCGATGTGAACTATCCCGACCTTGAGAGCGAGCGACGGATGCTTCTCTCCACCACCGGCGAGACCGTGGCGCAGGCGCGCAACGCCATGTCGGCGGAAGATCTGATGGCGGCGCAGCGCCTTGTACGCCGTGTGCCGGTGGGCGAGAAGGTTGTGAACGCCATTCTTGAGCTTGTCCGCGCGGCGCGGCCCGAAGAAGGCGCTTCAGCGGAAGTCGAGCGCCATGTCGCATGGGGCCCCGGCCCGCGCGCGAGCCAGGCGCTGATGCTTGCCGTGCGCGCCCGCGCGCTGATTGACGGGCGTTTCTCGCCTTCCATCGAAGATGTGACCGCGCTGGCGGCCCCCGTGCTGCGACACCGCATGGCGCTAAACTTTTCCGCGCGGGCGGAAGGGGTGACGGTTGGCGGCGTTATCGACAGGCTCTGCCGCAATATCGGCTGAACGAAAGACAGAAATGAGCCTTCTTCGGCCATATTCCAGTTCTTCCGGTGCTACCCCCCTGCGCGAGCAGGCGGAGGCGCTGTCTGAAGCCATGCCGCCTCTGGTGACAGAAGCGGAATATGTCGCTTCCACCATCGCGCAGGGTGTGCATGGCCGCAGGCGCAGCGGCATGGGCGAAACCTTCTGGCAATATCGCCGCTACCGCGCGGGCGATACGGCTTCCTCCGTTGACTGGCGACATTCGGCGCGGTCGGCGCATCTCTTCGTGCGCGAGACGGAGCGGGAAGCTGCCGAGAGCATATGGATATGGCGCGACGGCTCGGCCTCGATGGACTACGCGTCCGACTTCGCCCCCTGCACCAAGAAAGACCGCGCCACAGTGCTGGCGCTCGCACTCTCCTCGCTTCTGATACAGGGCGGCGAAAATGTTGCGCCGCTTGGTCACGGGTTCGGCGCTGCCATGGGCCGCGCCGCGCTCCGGCGAATGGCCCATGCGCTGCTTGAGGAAGAAGGCAGCGATGACAAACGATCCACGGAGAGCCTGCCACCGCATGCGCATATTCCGCGCTATGCCCAGGTCGTGCTTATCAGCGACTTCCTTTCGCCTGCCGAAGAGATCATCTCACGCATCAAGGAATATGCGGCGGAGGGTGTGCGCGGCCATCTGATACAGGTGCTCGATCCGGCAGAAGAAGACCTTCCCTTTTCCGGCCGCACGGAGTTCGAAGGCGTTGAGGAAGAGATGCGGCTGATGGTGGGCCGCGCGCAAAATCTGCGCGGTGCCTATCGCCAGCGGCTCGAAATCCATCGCAACCGCATTATCGAAACGGCGCAGCGTGTGGACTTCACCTTTCTGACGCATCGCACGGATCGCAGCCCGCAAACGGCCCTGCTCGCGCTTTACGGCACACTCTCCGGCGCCATTGCGGCGCGCCGTGCTTCGAGAGCAGGTGTCTGATCGATGCTTGCGCTCGGGCCTATCGCCTTTGCAACTCCCTGGATGCTGGCAGCCCTTGCGGTTCTGCCCGCTATCTGGTGGCTGCTGCGCGTCAGGCCGCCGCTACCGAAGCGGGTGCGGTTTCCGGCGATCCGGCTTCTCGTCGGCCTTGTGCGCGAAGAAGAAACGCCTGCCCATACGCCGCTCTGGCTTCTGCTTCTGCGCATGGCGATTGCGGCGCTCGTCATTCTTACCCTTGCCGACCCGATCTGGAATCCGGCACAGCGCGTTCAGGGAAGCGGGCCGCTTTTCATCATCACTGATAATGGTTGGGCAAGCGCCGCACGCTGGAATGAGAGGCGCAATGCGATGGACAGTCTCATTGCAGATGCACGCCGCGCCAATCGCCCGGTTCTCGTGACCGGCACGGCGCCGCAACTCAATCCGCAGGAACCGAATTTCGAAGCGGCGGAAGATGCAGCCGCACGCGCAAGGGCGATGGAGCCGCAGCCGATCGAGCCGGACCGCATCGGCCTGCTTGAACGCATTGAAGGAGCGGCGACACTTTCCGGCGATGTGCAGATCGTCTGGATCAGCGACGGGCTTGATTATGGCGCCGCCGCGCAATTTTCCGAGCGGCTCTCGCGTCTTGCGCGGGGCGGCAAGCTGATCCTCGTGGAGCCGGGTGCCGCAAGCCATGCCCTGGCGCTTCTGCCGCCTGAGCGCGAGGGCGGCACGGCCATACCCCGCGTGATCCGTGCGGTGCCGGGTGTCGCAAGGCAGGGAAGCGTCCGCGCACTCGACAGCGAAGGCGGCATACTCGCCGACGCGCCTTTCACCCTGTCGGCTGGAGAAACAAGCGCGCTGCCCGAACTCGACCTGCCGCTTGAACTGCGCAACCGTATCGCGCGGCTCGAGATTGCAGGCGAGGCGTCTGCCGGTGCGGTGGTGCTGGCGGATGATCGCTGGCGCCGCCGCAATGTGGGCATTGTTTCGGGCCGCTCAAGCGAGGTCGCGCAGCCGCTTCTTTCCGATGTTCATTACCTTCGCCGCGCGCTCGCACCCTATGTCGAACTGCGCGAAGCAGAAAGTGCAGGCACACCGGGAGAAGCGATTGACAACCTTCTTGCCGAGCCGCTTTCCGTTCTCGTGCTTTCAGACATTGGCAACCTCTCGGGCAGCGCGCATCAGCGTGTGGCCGAGTGGGTGGAGCGTGGGGGAATGCTCATCCGCTTTGCGGGCCCGGGCATGGCAGAGCGGAGCGATGATCTCATTCCCGTGCCGCTTCGCACAGGCGGGCGGGCACTTGGCGGGACGCTTTCATGGAGCACGCCGCAGAGCCTCGCACCGTTTGAAGAGACAAGCCCCTTCTTCGGCATTGAGGTGCCCGAAGATGTGAGTGTGTCGCGTCAGGTGCTGGCGGAACCAACACCTGATCTTTCGAGCCGCACCTGGGCGCGCCTTACGGATGGTACGCCGCTTGTCACCGCCGCGCGGCGCGGTGAAGGCATGATCGTGCTCTTTCATGTGACGGCAAGCCGCGACTGGTCGAACCTGCCGATCTCGGGCCTCTTTGTGGAGATGCTTCGGCGGAGCGTTGAACTCTCCCAGGGTACCGCTTCGGCAATGAGCGACGTGCCGCGCGAGCGCGAGCTGCTTTCTCCCGTTGCAACGCTTGACGGCTTTGGCCGCCTCGGCACTCCGCCCGCAACTGCAACGCCGATCACGCTGGAGAAGTTTGAAAGCGCGGAACGGAGCCTCCGCCATCCCCCCGGCCTTTATGGAACGGCGCTCTCGCCGCGCGCGCTCAACCTTGCAACACCGTCGCTGGAACTGACGCCGATTTCCGATGTGCCGGGCGTTTCCGAAAGGCGCGTTCTGGAAGGCGCGCCGGAGCTTCGCCTCTCCTCGCTCTTTCTCGTGATTGCGCTTTTTCTCGTCATTCTCGACACGCTGGCTGCGCTCTGGGTGACCGGACTTTTCGAAACGGAGAAGATCCGCCGTGTACGCTTCTCGCGCACGCTGCCGCTGCTTCTCGCGGCGCTGCTTCTTTTGCCCGCGCCGGATGCTCAGGCGCAGCAGCAGGATGACCGTTTCGCGCTTGCCGCTACGCTTGAGACACGGCTTGCCTGGATCATCACAGGCGATGCGGAAATTGATGCCACAAGCGAGGCGGGGCTTCTCGGCCTCAGCCAGACCCTCCGTGCCCGCACCGCCTTCGAGCCCGGCGCGCCGATGGGTGTGGATTTAGAACGCGACGAGCTTGCCTTTTTCCCCCTTCTCTATTGGCCAATGTCGCCGACGCAGGAAGCGCTTTCGCCGGAAGCACTGAGCAAGATCAACGCCTATATGAAGAATGGCGGCACGATCCTTTTCGACACGCGCGATCAGGACCGCGCGGTCGGTGGTGCTGTCACGCCCGGCACGGCGACGCTGCGGCGTCTCATCGGCCAGCTCGACCTGCCGCCGCTGGAGCCCGTTCCTTCGGATCATGTGCTCGGCAAATCTTTCTACCTGCTGCACGAGTTTCCCGGCCGCTATCGCGGCGGACAGGTCTGGGTGGAAGCGACTTCCGCTGCGGGCGGCGAGATGATGAATGATGGTGTGACACCGATTGTCGTCGGCGCGAATGATTACGCGGCTGCATGGGCGCGCGACAAGAATGGCCGTCCGCTCTATCCGGCGACGCCGGGGGGCGAGCGCCAGCGCGAGATGGCGGATCGTTTCGGCGTCAATCTTGTGATCTATGCGCTGACCGGAAACTACAAGGCCGATCAGGTTCACGTTCCCGCTCTTCTTGAGCGCCTTGGACAATAGGCGACAGCATGGCGTGGAACATTGTTTTTGAACCTCTCTTTCCTCTCTTGCTGATCCTCGCGCTTGCGCTGGCGGCGGCGGGACTTCTCACCTATTCCGCATTTCGCCGCGCGCGCGGCACGCCGTGGCGTGTGGCTGCGGCAGCCTTTCTGACGCTCATGCTGCTCAATCCGACCATCCGCAATGAAGAACGCGAGATGGTGCCGGATATAGCTGCCATCGTGGTGGACCAGAGCCAGAGTCAGGAAATCGGTTCACGCCCCGATGAGACCAGTGCTGCGCTTGAGCGCATCAATGAACGGCTGGCACGCGAGGAAGGGATCGAGCTTCGCGTCGTCACCGCGCGCAACAACCCGCAGGATGAAACAGGCACCGCGCTTTTTGCGGCACTTGAAGAAGCCTTTGCCGATGTACCGCGCGAGCGCATTGCGGGTGCCATCTTCATCACTGACGGGCAGGCGCATGACGTACCGCGCAATGCGGGCGAACTTGGCTTCGAGGCGCCGGTTCACGCGCTGATTGTCGGGCGAAAGGGTGAGAAGGATCGACGGCTTCGTGTGATTGAAGCGCCGCGCTTCGGCATTGTCGGCGAGCCTGTCGAACTCACCTTCCGCGTGGATGAAACATCTGCAGGCGATGCGCCGACGGGAGAGCGGGCACGCGTGACCATCTCTGTTGATGGCGAAAAAGTTGCGGAGACGGATGCACCTGTCGGTGAGAATGCAAAGATTACGCTCTCGCTCCAGCATGGCGGCGCGAATGTCATCGAGATTAATGTCGAGGAAGGGCCGGACGAGCTGACCATGCTCAACAACCGCGCCGTTGTGGTGGCGAATGGCGTGCGCGACCGGCTGCGTGTGCTGCTTGTTTCGGGCGAGCCACATCCGGGCGAGCGGACATGGCGCAATCTGCTGAAATCCGATCCCTCGGTCGATCTCGTTCACTTCACCATTCTGCGCCCGCCCGAGAAGCAGGATGGTACGCCCATCGACGAATTGTCGCTGATCGCCTTTCCGACACGCGAACTCTTCGACGAAAAGCTCGACCAGTTCGATCTCATCATCTTCGACCGCTACAGGCGGCGGGGTGTGCTACCGCTCGCCTATTTTCTGAACATTGTCGATTACGTTGAAGGGGGCGGTGCTTTCCTCGCCTCGACAGGCCCGGCCTTTGCCTCGCCCTTCTCCATCTATCGCACGCCGCTCGCCGCCATCCTGCCTGCGCGACCGACAGGCAGCATAAGCGAAGGCGGCTACAAGCCCGGCGTTACGCCCACAGGCGAGCGCCATCCCGTCACCGCCGATCTGCCGGGAAGCGGCGGCCCCGACGAGACGCCTCATTGGGGACGCTGGTTCCGCTCCATCGATGCCGTCGCTGACAAGGGCGAAGTGGTGATGGAAACACCGGACGGAAAGCCGCTCATGGTGCTGGGGCGCGCGGGCGAAGGCCGTGTGGCGCAGATCATGTCCGACCATATCTGGCTCTGGTCGCGCGGCTTTGAAGGCGGCGGGCCGCAGGCGGAGGTTCTTCGCCGCCTCGCCCACTGGCTGATGAAGGAGCCGGACCTCGAAGAAGAAAATCTCTCCGCCTCTGTGCAGGGCGGCCTTCTCACCATTCGCCGCCGCACGATGGACGATGCGACACCACCCGCCATCGCCACCCTGCCCTCGGGCGAGGAGCAGGAGATCGTGCTGGAGGAAACGGCACCTGGCCGCTTTGAAGGAAGTATCGAAGCAACCGAACTCGGCCTTTACCGCATCCGGCAGGGCGAGCTTTCCGCTGTTGCCGCGTCCGGCCCGCTCAACCCGCGCGAGTTTGCCGATGTGCGCGCAACAGAGAGTGTGCTTCAGCCCCTCATCCGGCAAACGGGTGGCGGCGTCTGGTGGGTCGGGGAAGGCGCGGCGGAAACACCGGGCATTCGCTCCGTTCGCGCGGGGCAGGATGCGGCGGGCGAGACGTGGATGGGGCTTCGGCGGAACGAGCAGTATCTCGTCCATGCGGTGCATCAGGTGCCGCTGATCGCAGGGCCGCTTGCGCTCGTTCTGGTGCTTGGCTCGCTCATGCTCGCCTGGTGGCGCGAGGGGCGCTAGGGCCCGAGAGCAGGCTTGCCATCCGACAAAAAGCCGCCTAGCTTCGCGATGTTATAATATTACAAACCAACTTCCGGAGCGGACTTTCGTGACGCATCGCGATACCGAGCATGGCCCCGCGCCGCATCGCGCCTTTGGGGGTGCCTTCGCTTCCGGCATTGGCACCCGGCTTGCCGTTGCAGCGGGTGCGGGCGCGGTTCTCTGGCTCTGCGTTTTCTGGGCGCTTGCGCGATGAATGCTCTGCCCGGTCCTGTTCCCGCCCTGTCGATCAGCGATCTCACTGTCGCTTATGATCGTGTGCCTGCCGTCCACCACCTCACCGGGCGCTTCGAGCCGGGGAGCCTCACCGCCATTGTGGGGCCGAATGGCGCCGGCAAGAGCACGCTTCTGAAATCCATCGCGGGGCTTGTGCCGCCGAGTGAGGGTCGCATCACGCTTGAAGGCGGCGGGCGGGATCGCATCGCCTATCTGCCGCAGCTTGCCGAGATTGATCGCAGCTTCCCGATCAGCGTGTTCGATGTCGTGTCGCTCGGTCTCTGGCGCGAGGCGGGGCTTTTCCACGCCCTCACCCGCGAGAATGAACGCCGCGCCCGCGCCGCCATTGCGGCGGTCGGCCTGGACGGCTTCGAGCGCAAACAGGTCGGTACGCTCTCGGCGGGGCAGTTGCAGCGCGCGCTTTTTGCGCGGCTCATGCTGCAAGATGCGGGGCTGGTGCTGCTTGACGAGCCTTTCGCCGCTGTTGATGAGCGCACGGCTGGCGATCTTCTCAGCCTTGTTGCCGAATGGCACCGCGAGGGCCGCACGATCATTGCCGTGCTGCATGACATCGAGCGCGTGCGCGAGGCATTCCCCGACACGCTCCTCATTGCTCGCGAACCGGTTGCGTGGGGGCCGACGCAGGAAGTGCTGACGCCCGACAATCTGCGCCGCGCGCGCTATATCTCCGATAGCTGGACGAGCGCCGCATGATCTATGACGCGCTGATCGCACCCTTTGTCGAATATGGTTTCATGCGCCGCGCGCTTGTCGCCTGCCTCGCGCTGGCGCTGGGGGGTGGGCCTGTCGGCACGTTTCTCGTTCTGCGCCGCATGAGCCTGATGGGCGATGCGATGAGCCATGCGATCCTGCCCGGTGCAGCGATTGGCTTTCTCATCGCGGGGCTTTCGATCTGGTGGATGAGTGCGGGCGGGCTGGTTGCCGGACTTTCCATCGTTCTGCTCGCCGCTATTGTGAGCCGTACCACGGCGCTCAAGGAAGATGCGAGCCTTGCGGGCTTTTATCTCATCAGCCTTGCCGCCGGCGTGCTGATCATTTCGCTCCGGGGGTCGAGCGTTGACCTGCTGCATGTGCTTTTTGGCACCATTCTTTCGGTAACGGATGACGCACTGCTGCTGATTGCGAGTATTGCGACCCTTACGCTTGTGACGCTTGCCGTGATCTACCGCCCTCTCGTCATCGAATGTTTCGACCCGGCCTTTCTGCGCGCGACCACCGGCGGCGGCACGCTCTGGCATTTCATCTTTCTCGCGCTGGTGGTGGTGAACCTTGTGGCGGGGTTTCAGGCGCTCGGCACGCTGATGGCGCTTGGCCTGATGATGCTGCCCGCAGCGGCGGCACGCTTCTGGGCGGGGGAAGTCTGGTCGCTTGCCGCCCTTTCCACGCTGCTTGCCTTTCTTTCCGGGCTTGTCGGGCTACTTCTCTCCTATAATTTCAACCTGCCCTCCGGCCCTTCCATCGTGCTGACCGCGGGGGTCATTTATGTCGGGTCGATTGCCCTCGGCACACGCGACAGCCTGCGCACACGCTATTTTCCGCGTGCGCATTTCCACGATTGAGGAGAGTGGCGATGAGGAAGCTGATTGCCCTGTGCCTGTCGCTGACGCTGGCGGCTTTTGCAGCGCCTGCACAGGCAGATGAGGCACCGCTCAAGGTGGTGGCGAGCTTCAGCATTCTCGGCGACATGGTGAAGAATGTCGCGGGCGCGCGGGCGGATGTGACCGTCATTGTGGGGCCGGACAGCGATGCCCATTCCTTCGAGCCCGGCCCCGGCCATGCAAGTGCGCTGGCAGAGGCTGATCTTCTGGTCATCAACGGACTTGGCTTCGAACCCTGGCTGGTGCGGCTCGCCTCTGCCGCGCGGAGCAAGGCGACCTATGTTGTCGCAAGCTATGGCGTGTCCGCGCGGCTGCGCGCGGCGGATACGCATGACCATGCGCATGAGGAAAATCACGCACCAACGTCGGATGGCGATTTTGATCCTCATGCGTGGCAAAGTCTTCGCAACGGCATCATCTATGTGCGCAACATTGCAGAGGCGCTCGCCAAGAAAGACCCGGCCCATGCGACGCTTTATGAGGCGAATGCGGAAAGCTATATCGCGGAGCTAAGCAGGCTTGATGAATGGGTACGCGCGGAGATCGGTCGGCTGCCGCCGCAGAAGCGCAAGGTCATCACCACGCATGATGCTTTCGGCTATTTTGGTGCGGCCTATGGCGTGAGTTTCATTGCACCTGTCGGCCTTTCCAGCAATGCCGAACCGAGCGCGCAGGCGCTTGCCGGACTTGTGGATCAGATCCGCCGTGAACAGATCCGCGCGCTTTTCATGGAAAACATGACAAGCCCGCGCATGATGGAAGTGATTTCGCGGGAAACCGGCGCGGAGGAAGGCGGGACGCTTTATTCCGACGCCCTTTCCGCTCCCGGCGGCCCCGCCCCGACCTATACGGCGATGTTCCGGCATAACGTGCCTGCCCTCATCGCAGCCATGCAGAAGAATTGAAGCAATCGGGAAGCGACCCGTGCCGGGTGTGCGGCTCTGGATTGCTTCGCTTTGCTCGCAATGACGAATGGTCAGGAAGCCTTTGCTGCCCCGTTCTGAGGTTTGGTAATCGGCCCTTTCGCATGGGCAAAGGAGCCGAGATCAAGCTCGCGGAAGAGGAGGCGTGACGGGTCAACGGGACCTGGCATGGTGAGCCGTCCGGGCGGCACGGGGCCGAAGCCGACCTTCGCATAGTAGGGCGCATCTCCCACGAGGATCACCAGCCTGTAGCCGAGCTTCTTTGCGTCGGCGAGACCCCTCTCCATCAGCTTGATGCCGCAGCCCTTGCCCTGCAGCGCCGGGTCCACGGCAAGCGGTCCGAGCATCAGGCCGGGCACGCCGCCAATATTGACAGGCCAGAAGGTGAGACTTCCCACCATGCGCCGCTCTGCCCCCTCGCCCGCAAAGGCGACATAGCAAAGTTCCGGCACGGGCTGATTGCCCTCACGCAGGCGCTGGGCCGTCTTGGCGTAGCGGCCCGGGCCGAAAGACAGGTCAAGCAGGGCATCAATGGCGGCCCGGTGCTCCGGCCGCTCGGCTTCGATCTCGAACATAGGACTGTAATCTCTCAGATCAGCGAAGGGTTTCGAGGGCAAGGCGCTTACCCCTCGCTGCCGCTTCCGCTCAGGCGGAAGGGGGAACGGTGCAGGCGAGCGCGGACAAGAGGCGGCAAAACGCCCCTTCCATCATTCGTCGTCGCTGCTGTGCCAGGCTGTAACCCATGCGCCGTTCCTCGAGCCGAAGCCCCTGCTCCGGACGAAGACGCGGATAGCATGGGAACAGGCGGTCGTAAAGCGGCATCAGAAAGCCCCTTCCAGCACCCTGCCCGGTTAAAAGGGCTGGAACCGGCGGCGGTCCATCGGCTAGCTTGCCCGCCAACAAGATCACGCACCGAGAGGAAGCATCATGGGAATTCTTGAAGGTAAGGTTGTTCTCGTCACAGGCGCTGCCGGTGGCATTGGCAAGGAATGTGCGCTTATCGCCGCGCGGGAGGGTGCCAAGGTTGTGGTGAACGACCTCGGCGGCAGCGTGAAGGGCGGCGACGCGGGCGATGCCAGCGCCGCGCAGCAGACCGTCAACGAGATCAAGGCAGCCGGTGGCGAAGCCGTTGCCAACTCCGACAGCGTGGCGCTCAAGTCGGGCGCGGAGAACATGATCGCGCAGGCGCTCGACACGTTCGGCGCGCTTCATTCGATCATCAGCCCGGCGGGCATTCTGCGCGACGGCATGTTCCACAAGATGCCGGATGAGGACTGGGATGCCGTTCTCGAAGTGCATCTGAAAGGCAGCTACAACATCACACGCGCGGCGATCAATCATTTCCGCGAGCAGGAAGAAGGCAACTTCGTTCTCTTCACCTCGACTTCCGGCCTTATCGGCAATATCGGTCAGGCGAATTATGCGGCGGCGAAGATGGGCATTGCCGGTCTGTCGCGCATTATCGCCATGGAAGGCGCAGCCAAGAATGTGCGCTCCAACATCATCGCTCCTTTCGCCTGGACGCGCATGATCGCGACCATTCCGGTGAAGGACGAAGAGTCGGCCAAGCGTGTGGAACGCATGAAGAATGCGATGCGCGCCGAGCAGGTCGGTAACTTCGCTGTTGCCCTTGCCTCTCCTGCCTGCAAGGCAAGCGGCCAGATCTTCGCCGTGCGCGGCAATGAACTCGTGCTGTTCTCGCAGCCCCGCCCCGTCAAGAGCGTGGCACGGATTGATGGCTGGACGCCGGAAACCATTCTCTCCCATGCCTTCCCCGCCATGGAAGGCGGCTATACCGATCTCGGCAATACGGGTTCGGTGTTCACCTGGGAGCCGGTGTAAGCGCCGCTTGCGAGCCACAAACGGAAAAGGCGGGCCATGTGCCCGCCTTTTTTATTCTTCCTCCGCGAGCAGCCACGGCGCTTTCCCCGGCCCGAACTTTTCCACCATGAAATCCACAAAGGCGCGGACCTTGGCGGTGACGTGCCGCGAATGGGGATAGATGGCGTGGAGCGTCAAAGGGGCCACTTTCCAATCCGGCAGCACACGGACGAGTCTTCCGCTTTTGAGATGGGTGCTGCAGATGAAATCCGGCACCAGAGCAAGGCCCAAGCCTGCGGCAAGCGTTTCCAGCATCGCATCTGCATTGTTGCAATAGAGGCGTGCCTGCAGGTCCACTTCTTCACGCTCGCCTTTTGCGTTTTCCATTTCGAGATGGTTTGAACGCGCAAGCAGCGTGTAGAGCAGGAAAGGGTGGCGGGTGAGATCGGCCGGACGGCGCGGCACCCCCTGTTTTTCAAAATAGGATGGCGCACCAACGACATATCGCTGCACAGGCGCAAGCTGGCGCGCGATCAGGCTTGAATCCGTGAGCGCCGAGATGCGCACGGACACATCAAACCCTTCCTCGATGAGATCAATGCGGCGGTCATTGAGATCGAGCGCCACGGTAAGCTCCGGGTAGCGCGCCAGAAACTCCGGCAGCACCGGCCCGAGCTGGCGGATGCCGAAAGTCATGGGCGCGTTGATGCGCAGCGTTCCGCGCACCGCTCCCTCGATGCAGTTTGCATCTTCTGCGGCCTCTTCCGCTTCCGCGACGATGCGTTGCGCGCGCTCCAACACTACGGCACCTGCCTCGGTGAGGCTGATCCGCCGCGTGGTGCGGTTCAGAAGACGGACACCCAGTTCATCCTCAAGCTGGGACACCTGCCGGCTCACCATGGATTTCGAGAGGCCGAGCGCATCCGCCGCCGCAGTGAAGCTGCCAAGCTCCGCCACGCGGGCAAAAATCACGAAGCCATTGAGATCGACCGCCATCGCCCTATCTCATTGTCAACTGTGTAGAAACAATCTGTTTCAAAATCGAGAGATTATCTCTCCAGTGAAACTGATTAGATATCCGCTATCGAATTGAAGCAATGCCTTTCGACCTCAAAACCTCGCAGGGCATCCCGGATGACGGAGGGAAGACATGAGCAGCAAGACGAAAATCCTGGTCCTTTATCACAGCTCCTATGGCCATATCGAAACGCTGGCCAGGGCCGTGGCGGAAGGCGCGGCAACCGCCCCCAATGTGGAAGTGACTGTGAAGCGCGTGCCGGAAACCATGCCGGTGGACGCCATGAAGAATGCGGGCATGAAGGTCGAGCAGGATGCGCCGGTGGCTAGCCCCCAGGAACTGGGCGAGTACGACGCCGTGATCTTCGGTACCCCCACCCGCTTTGGCAATATGTCCGGGCAGATGAGGAGCTTCCTCGATCAGACCGGCGGGCTGTGGGCGAAGGGCGCGCTCGTCGGCAAGGTGGGCAGCGTCTTCACCTCCACCGGCACGGGTGGCGGCAACGAGACGACCATCACCTCGTTTCACACCACGCTTCTCCATCACGGCATGGTGATTGTGGGACTGCCCTATTCCGTCGGCACCGAGCTGTTCGACATTTCGGAAGTGCGCGGCGGTTCGCCCTATGGCGCAAGCACGCTGGCCGGGGGCGATGGCAGCCGCCAGCCGAGCGAGAAGGAACTGAGCCTTGCCCGCAAGCAGGGCGCCCATGTCGCCGCGATAGCCGCAAAGCTCTCGGCGTAATCATTCAGACGGAGAAGCTTCGAGTGGACCTGTAGCCGCGTATCGAAGCTTCGGACCCGGCCGGCCGCTTTCCCCTCCCTCCCCCGGGGGCTGGCCGGGTTCCCCTCTTTCGGGAAAGCGCAGGAACAACGACCATGATCGAGATTCGCGATTTCAACAGCCTTGGCGGCGCTGACCATGGATGGCTCGTTGCCAGGCATCATTTCTCCTTTGCGGGCTATTACGACCCGGCGCGTATGGGCTGGGGTGCGCTGCGCGTGTGGAACGACGATCTCATCCGCGCGAAGACGGGCTTTCCGCCCCACCCGCATCGCGACATGGAAATCATCACCTATGTGCGCGAAGGCGCGATCACGCACCGCGATCATCTGAACAATGAAGGCCGCACTGTTGCGGGCGATATTCAGGTGATGTCGGCAGGGCGCGGCATCCAGCATGAGGAATGGAACCTCGAAGATGAGGATACCCGCCTCTTCCAGATCTGGATCGAGCCGAACCAGCAAGGCATTCGCCCGCGCTGGGAGACGGCGACCTTCCCGAAGGACGCACGCAAGGGCAGGCTCGTTCCACTCGCAAGCGGCAAGCCGGATGCACCGGCTGAAGCGCTCTGGATTGCGCAGGATGCCGAAGTTCTTGGCGCAACGCTGGATGCAGGCACGGAAGTGACACATCTTCTTGGCAGGGAGCGTCTTGCCTATCTCGTGCCTGCAAAAGGACGGATCAAGGTGAACGGCGTTGAAGTGTCCGAACGCTCCGGCGCTGCGATCCGTGATGTTGAAACGCTCACGATCCGCGCGATTGATGATGCCGAGATCGTGCTTGTGGACCTGCCGCCTGAAGACTAGGCGGCAGCCGCAAGAGACAGCATCCATAGTGAAGGGATAAAGAATGGGACTTCTGATCGACGGGAAATGGACCGACCAGTGGTACGACACCAAATCCACGGGCGGCGCCTTCAAGCGGCAGAAGTCTTCTTTTCGCAACTGGGTAACCAAGGATGGTGAGAGCGGCTTTCCGGCAGAGGCAGGCCGCTACCACCTCTACGTGTCGCTTGCCTGTCCCTGGGCGCATCGCACGCTCATCTTCCGCAAGCTGAAGGGGCTGGAAGACAAGATCAGCGTGTCCGTGGTTGATCCGCTGATGCTGGAAGAAGGCTGGACGCTCCGCGGCGCTGAACCCGTGCAAGGTATGGGCGGCGCCGAAGCTGGCGACAGCGTGAACCGCAAGGAGCGGCTTTATGAAATCTATCTGCTTGCCGACCCCGCCTATACGGGCCGAGTGACCGTGCCCGTTCTCTGGGACAAGAAGCAGAAAACCATCGTTACCAATGAATCGTCCGAAATCATCCGCATGTTCAATTCCGCTTTTGACGGGCTTGATGGTGTGAACAATGAGATTGATTTCTACCCGGAAGACCTTGTCAGCGAGATCGATGCGATCAACGAAGCCGTCTATGCGAATGTAAATAACGGCGTGTACAAGGCGGGTTTTGCCACGGCCCAATCGGTTTATGAGAAGGAAGTTGCCGCGCTATTCGATGAGCTGGACCGGCTCGAAGAATTGCTCGGTCGTCATCGCTATCTTGTCGGCAAGCGACTGACCGAAGCCGACTGGCGGCTCTTCACAACGCTTGTGCGCTTTGATGCAGTCTATCACGGGCATTTCAAATGCAATCTGCGGCGCATTGCTGATTACCCGAACATCTCAAACTATCTGCGCGATCTTTATCAAGTGCCGGGCATAGCGGAGACCGTGGATTTCACCCATATCAAGAAGCACTATTACGGTAGCCACAAAACGATAAACCCCACCGGCATTGTGCCGGCGGGGCCAGTTCTCGATCTCGATGCGCCGCATGACCGGGCGCGCTTCGGCTAGTCAGTCGTCCTTCTCGACAGAAACGATGCCGTAGCTGATAGCATGCAGCTTGATGTCATATTTCGTGCCATCAACGGTTTCTGCGTCTTCGACTTCCCAGCGGTCGTCATCCTTGTCGAACTCGATTTTCTCCCAATTCACATAGCCCGCATCGCGCAATGTCTGCTCGATCCGGGTGCGCTCCTCCGGCGTCGGCTTGCGATCATCAGCAAGGGCTGCGCCCGTGAAGGTCGGAAGCGCGAGAGCAAGGGAAAGGGCTAAGGGAACCAGTTTCAAGAGAGCCTCCATTTTTTCATGGGCGTCGGGTTCGGAGAAACGGGGGATCGAAAGTTCATCAGGGCAGTGCCCCGTCGCGTGATTTCAGCACGCGTTCCATAGCGACATCGGGATTGCGCGCATCATTGCAGGGACGGGCGGACCGACAACGGCAACTTCATCCCGTTCTCCGTTTCACGAAGAGAGATAGACCGCAAATGTGGCAGAAAAAGAGGTGGCCGCTTCTAACCCCTCGCCCTTAAACTCGTGCGCGAAGAAACACAAAAAAAGGGGGCAGTGCGGTGAGCGGCTTTTCTGATTACGGCAAATATGACGGTCTCGGGCTTGCGGCTCTGGTCAAGCGCGGAGAGGTGGCGCCTGTGGAGCTTCTTGATGAAGCGATTGCCCGCACGGAAGCGATCAATCCGAAGATCAATGCCGTCATCATGAAGCACTATGATGAAGCGCGCGCGCAGATCGCCCGTGGCCTGCCGGATGGTCCTTTCAAGGGGGTGCCCTTTCTGCTGAAGGATCTCCATCTCCTTCTCGAAGGCACGATAACGACATATGGCTCTGCGCTTTATCAGGGCTATCGCGCCGGACACAACTCAACGCTCACGCAACGCTATCTTGATGCGGGCCTCGTCATATTCGGCAAGACGAACTCGCCGGAGTTCGGTCTTGCAGGCACGACGGAACCAAGGCTCTACGGACCGACGCGCAACCCCTGGAACCTTGCCCATTCAGCAGGCGGGTCATCGGGCGGCGCGGCGGCGGCTGTGGCTGCGGGCATTCTTCCTGTCGCCAATGCGAGCGATGGCGGCGGCTCCATCCGCATTCCCGCCTCTGCCTGCGGATTGTTCGGCATGAAGCCCACACGCGGGCGCACGCCCATGGGGCCGGATCGCGGCGAAGGCTGGGGCGGCATGTCGATTGCGCATGTCGTGTCGCGCAGCGTGCGAGACAGCGCCGCCATGCTGGACGCAACGGCGGGCGATGCACCGGGCGACCCCTATGCAGCTCCCGCAAGGGCCCGCCCCTTCCTTGATGAAGTGGGCGCGCCCACAGGCAAGCTCCGCATTGCCTTCTCGACGCGCAGACCCAATGGCACCGAAAGCCACCCCGATGTGGTGACGGCGGTGGAAGAAGCCGCAAGGCTCTGCGAGTCCCTCGGCCATATTGTCGAGGAAGCGGCCCCCGAGTTTGATCCCGAGAGCATGTCGAAGCATCAGGCGACGATTGTGGGGGCGAATGTCGCGCTCACGCTTCGCCAGCGTGCCGCGCAGCTTGGCCGCGAGATCGCCGCGGACGATGTCGAACACATCACATGGCTGATCGCGCAGGCAGCGGGCCTGCGCAACAGCGTGGACTATGCGGAGGGGACGCTCTTCATGCATCGCCTCGGCCGTCAGATGGCTGTGTTCCATGAGACTTACGATGTCTATCTGAGCCCCACGCTCCACCTGCCGCCGGTTGAACTCGGCAAGCTCGACATGATGGGCAAGGATATCGCCGCCTATCTGCGTCTCAGCAGCGACTACATGCCGGGGACCGCGCCTTTCAACATGACGGGTCAGCCTTCCATGTCGGTGCCGCTGCACTGGAATGCGGCGGGCCTGCCCGTCGGCACCATGTTCACGGGACGCTTCGGTGATGAGGCGACGCTTTTCCGCCTCGCAGCGCAGCTTGAGGAAGCAAAGCCTTGGGCAGACAGGCGGCCTGCACTCTGATCTACCAGAACTCGGCCGGCGCAAGCTCGCCTGTCGCTTCGGCAATGCGACGGCGGGTGGAAGGCGTTACATCCTCCGGCAATGCCGAGAGCGGAAAGAAACCGCTTTCGGCAATTTCCGGCGAGCGGCTCGGCGCACGGTCATAGGCACCATGCGCCACTGCATAAAGCGCGACATGGTCTGATTTGAACTCGCGGAAATTTGCGTAAAGGCCAACGAGGCGCGCCTCGCCGGTCAGCGTCACCCCGACTTCTTCCTCCAGCTCACGGCGAAGTGCGGTGAGCATGGTCTCGCCCCGCTCGACACCGCCGCCCGGCAGATACCAGCCCGGCACATAAGTATGCCGGATGAGAAGCACCCTCCCCTCCGCATCAAAGACGACGCCGCGCACACCCGCCGTGAGCGGGCGCCGGATGCGCCAGTAGAGGCGGAGAACGGGCCGGGCAATTTTCCAGAGAAGCGCGCGATGATGAAGCATGGCGGGAGACTAGCATGGGCGCAGGCGGCCTGCGCGCCCCTCCTCTTTAGATGTCGTCAACTATCGCGGCCCTAATCTTGACCCGTCCGCCTCTTGCGGGCGTTGTGCGGGGGACAAATGGGCATTCTCTCCCTTTTCAGTCGGAGAAAATCACTGGAGCCGCCAAGCGCGGAGCCGGCTCCCTCCTTCACGCCCGCTGCCATGGATCGCGCCTTGCGCGCTGCGACGGCCGCGCAGGGGTTATATAGCGCCGCAGAACTCGGGCGCGGGATCGCGACTGCACTTTCAACAATCGAAACATCCGTTCTCGCCATTGACGAGATTTCGGGGAAGCTCCGCGAAGCCGCAGAACTCGTCGCGGATGCTGCTACCAGCGCGGATGACGGCCGACGTGCGCTCCTCGCCGGCCATTATGACGAGCTGCGCGAAGAGATCGACGCCATTGCCGGTTCGGCGACGCATAACCGCATCAACCTCATTGCGGGGCGGCGCATCAGTGGCCAGCACATGACTTTCGACATTGCCTTTGATGAAGACGGGCGCTCCGGTATCGCTATACAGGTGGCGAACCTCACAACTGCGATGGACGGCCTCGCCCTCTCGCCGCCCCGCGACGCCTTTGCGAGTGACGAAGAGATTGCCCGTATTGCAAGCGAGATTGAAGCGGCCCGCCTCACCACCGCCAAAGTGAGCGAGCGCTTTGCCGATCACGCGGCGCTTATTTCAGAGCGGCTTGCCCGCCTGATCGAAATGGCGGGTGCCCATCGGATCGGCACATGGCTCCCGACAGGGGCGGATGCGGCGGAGGAAACCGTGCTCGCGCTCGATCCCGCTATGGCGGAAGTCGAAGGCAAGCTGCGCGACCTCGCCGAACGTCTTCAGGCCAATAAAGAAGACTGACCGCATACTCCTGCTTTAACGATCTCTCAACTCCTCCGCCTGCGGAGGAGAGCTTGTTTCCCCGCCATGGTTTCCCTTTTTTAAGACCTCGCCATTAAGGTTGATACACGCGAAAGGGGGCGCGGCGGAAAACCGCCCGTGCTTCGCGAGGTGGGGGTTCGGGGCATGGCCCAATCAGTATTCGACAAGATCAGCGTTCTTGTGGTGGATGACAGCGCCTATATGCGCCATCTCCTGCATACGCTTCTGCAAGCACTCAATGTTTCCGAGATTCATCTTGCCATCAATGGCGAGGAAGCCTGGGAGCTTCTCAACAGACATGAGCCGGACATCGTGATCACCGATGCGGCGATGGTTCCCGGTGACGGCTTCATGTTTGCAAAGCGCCTGCGCAGCCTTCGCGGGCGCGCGCTCGGCATGATCCCGATCATCATGGTTTCGGGTCATACCGACATCGCCTCTGTTGAGCGGGCGCGCGATATTGGCGTAACCGAATTTATTTCCAAGCCTATCTCACCGCGCGGCCTTTATGAGCGGTTGTTGCAGGTGATTGATCGCCCTCGCCCCTTCGTGGAAACGCCAACCTATTGCGGACCGGACCGGCGACGGCGCAACGCGCCCTATGCCGGTGAGGATCGCCGTGGCGCCGTGGCGCTGGTCTGAGGGGAAAAGGCAATGAAACACAGCAAGATCGCTTCCCGGCTGGCGAGCCACGAAACAGACGGCGGTGAAACTCCGCCCGAAGTGCGTTTCGTGCGCGTGCCGTCGATCGCCGAACGCAAGCTTGGCAGCGAATATGTCGCGCCGATGCGTCTTGATCCGCGCATTCTGGATCAGATGCAGGCAACGATCCGTTCGCTGGAATCAAAATATGTGGAAACGCTTTCCGCGCAGGTCTCCATGCTTCAGGTTCTGGCAGAACCAGCCTGCAAGGGCGACAGGGAAGCCCATGATCGCCTCTATGCAATTGCCCATGATGTGCGCGGTCTTGCAGGCACATTCGGATTTGCAATGACGGGCCGCTTTGCGGACTCGCTCTGCCGTTATCTCGAACAAGGTGGCCACGGCAAACATGACAGCACGGTGATCCGTTTCCATGTCGATGCTATACGCGACACGCTGGAAAGCCCCGGCACGGACGTCACGATCTCCACCGAGACGCTCGATGCGCTCGAGAAGCTGATCGCAGCGAACCGCGAGAGCATGAGAGCGGCGGGATGACAGAGGAACCGACAAAGGCGGCACCGGAGTTTTTTCACCGCCTGAAGGTTCTCGTCGTCGAGGACAGCGCCGAAATGCGGCGGCTGCTTGAAGCTCTTCTTCATTCCATGGGGATCGAACAGGTCGTCCTCGCGCAGGATGGCGCACGAGGTCTTGCCGCTTTCGCGACGGAACGACCGGACATCATCATTACCGATGGCGCCATGAAGCCGATGGATGGCTATGAGATGACACGGCGTATCCGCGCGAGTGATCGCGGTGCGCAAGCTAATCCCGATGTGCCGATCCTGATGATCTCCGGCCATGTGGATCGCGTCTTTGTGACCCATGCGCGCGACCAGGGCGTGACCGATTATCTCGTCAAGCCGCTCCTTGCCGATGTGCTTTACAAGGCTATCCTTGCCGCTACATCCACACCCATCCATTTTGTGGAAAAGCCGGGTTATCGCGGTCCTTCCCCGCGGCGTTCGCTTGATGCGCGCCTGCCGGAACCGCCCTTTCGCTGACCGCTCCGTCACCCGACTCCCATTTCCCTCCCAATCGCGGCACACTGCGGCAAGTCTTGTTCAGAGGGAATCATGTTTCAGCGCCTTGTGACTTCACTTCGTTTCCGCCTTGTGGCCCGCCAGTCCAAGATCGAGCGGCAGGCAGGCGCGATCCCTTATGCGATAGTGGACGGGCAGATTGCCGTGCTTCTCATCACGTCGCGTTCCGGCCGCTGGATATTCCCGAAGGGCCGGTTGATCGATGGCTTGCAACCGCATGAGACAGCGGCGCACGAGGCGCGCGAGGAAGCGGGCGTTGAAGGTGTCATCAGTGACAGGCCGCTCGGGTGCTGGCGTACGCTCAAGCGGCGCGGTGTGCGGCTCTTGCCGCTGGAGGTTGATCTCTATCCGCTGCGCGTGACGAAGCAACTGGACGCATGGAAAGAGCAAAGCGAGCGCAAGCGGCACTGGGCGAGCCTGCGCGAGGCGCAGCGTGTGCTGACCGACTCCCGACTTGCCGACATAGCGATGAAGCTGAAGGAACTTGGCTGAGTGCTGATCAGAAGCTGATCAGCGTCACCATCAGCAGGTAGAGCCCCGCACCGATACCGCCTGCAGCGGGCACGGTGACAACCCATGCCGTTGCAATGCCAACCACGTGACGGCGGCGCACGAGGCGGCGCTTCTCCCGGCTTGCCTGCTTTCTGATCGCCTCTTCCGGGGTGCTGGAGAGCGATTCCGGCTGCGAGGCCTTCGGCTTGGGCGTGCTCGCCTTGTTGGCCCCGATGCGGAGATTGACCAGTTGTTCCCGCAGGAAGCCGACACCGAAAATCCCGCCGATGGCAACATGGGTGGACGAGACAGGAAGCCCGAGGGCCGAGGCGACGAGCACGGTGATGGCGGCAGACAGCGCAACGCAATAGGCGCGCGGGGCGTCCATCTTGGTGATCTTCTCGCCCACAGTGCGGATGAGGCGCGGTCCGAAAAGGGCAAGACCCAGCGAAATACCGATAGCGCCGATCAGCAGCACCCAGAGCGGCAGCGCGACGTTACCCGAAACGGCATCTCCCGTTTCAGCGGCGACTGCGATAGCGGCAAGCGGGCCGACGGCGTTCGCCACATCATTTGCCCCATGCGCGAAGGAAAGCAGCGCAGCAGCAAAGATAAGCGGCAGAGTGAAGAGGCCCCCGACCTGCTTGCGCTTGTTCTCGATCTTTGCGGCGCGGCGGGCCACCCAGGGCCGCGTGGCAAATGTGCCGATCACGACGCCCGCAAGACCGATGGACCAGACAACACTTATGGGCGGCTGCCAGACATTCGACAGCCCCTTGAGCACGAGATACATGCCGAAAACGCCGACCATGAGGCCGATCATCACCGGCACCCATTGTCGCGCGGCGCCGATCCGGTCCTCGCGGAAGAGAACGCGCCACTTCACAAAGGCGAGAAGCGCCGCCGCGATCACACCGCCCATCAGCGGCGAGACGACCCAGCTTGCTGCAATGGCGCCAATCATCGGCCAGTTGACGGCAGCTACACCGGCAGCCGCAATGCCCGCGCCGACGACGGCACCGACAATGGCGTGTGTGGTGGAAACGGGTGCGTTCAGGAAGGTGGCAAGATGCGTCCAGACAGCAGCCGCCAGAAGCGCCGACATCATCAGCATGACGAAGTTGCGGACTTCCATCGTTGCCGGTGGCTCGATGATACCCTTGGAGATGGTGTCCACCACATCACCGCCCGCGAGAATGGCGCCTGCTCCCTCGCAGATCGCGGCAATGAGAAGCGCTGCCCCGAGCGGCAGCGCCCTGCTGCCCACGGCGGGGCCCATATTATTGGCAACATCATTCGCGCCGATATTGAGCGCCATATAGCCGGCGATCACACCGCCAGCGATGACGAAGACGCTGAGCGGGCCAACAGGCGCAAGGCCGCTCATGAAGAGGAAAACGGCTACCAAAAAAAGGAGAGCAAGGCCCGGTGCGGCAATAGACCGTGCAAGGGCATACGTCGCTTCTTCCAACCGGCCGACCTTTTTCAGGTCTTTATCAAGCGCGCTTTTGGGCACGTATCCCCCAACAGAGCCATTTTCCAGTCAGGCGTTCACTTCGGGGAGTGCTTATCATCCCCCGGCGCGCGCGCCTAGTGTTTATGATGTTTTTCCGGGTTCTGTGTGAAGGAAATCATTCGGGTGGCAGAAGGGGCCAATCCACGATCCGGCCCTCCAGATCTTCCATATCCGCGTCATCCTCATGAAGGAACCGTCCGTAGACGGACATGCCTGCCAGCCGCACGGCCTCATACTCGCCCGAAACAAGCGGATGCCACCAGGGCAGGTCCTTCCCGTCCCGCACCAGCCGATAGGCGCAGGAAGGGGGCATCCATTCTATATCTTCGAGATTTTGGGGCGTCAGCGTCACGCAGTCGGGCACCCGCACCGAGCGATTCGCGTAGTCGGTGCAACGGCAGGTTTCCGCGTCCAGCAGGCGGCAGGCGATGTCGGTATATTCGATCTCGCCCGTATCCTCATCCTCAAGCTTGATGAGGCAGCACTTCGCGCAGCCGTCGCAAAGGCTTTCCCACTCCTCGCGGGTCATCTCGTCGAGGCGCTTCACGCGCCAGAAAGGTTCCGTCGTGCCGGTCATTCCGGGACAGAACCCCGCCGCGCCCGTTTTGTCAAAGGGGGACAATGACGCGCCCCTGCTTTGCCCCGATCCCGCCCTATTCACTGCACAAAGCTCTGACAGTCTCATTTTGGTCCGAAGGAAGCTGGCACGCCACTCGCATGAAACAGCTTAACGATGGACGCCCCTGATGGGTCTTGCGAGGCATTTACCTTGTCCGACGATGATGACATCGATCCGCACTACCCGATGCGCGCGCAACTGCGCCGCGCACAGGAAGCGCGTGATGCATCGACGGATCCGGGACAGGAGGACGAGCCGGACCTGAAGGGGCCGAAGCGGCCGCGCAGCCGCCTCGGGCGATGGGCAGGGATTCTGTCCTTTTCCCTCACCGTTTTTGCGGCGGGTTTTGCGGCCCTCGCCTTTCTCACCCTTCCCGATCTTCACCGTACACTTGAGCGTGGACAGGTTGAAACGCTCTCGATTCGCGTTCTGAATGCGAGCGGCGAAGAAATCGGCCAGCGAGGGCGTCGCACGGCGCCGACTGTGCCGCTTGGCGAAATGCCGCCCTATCTCATCAAGGCTGTTCTCGCCACCGAAGATCGGCGCTTTTACGAACACAAAGGCTTTGACGCACGCGGCATCACGCGGGCCATGTGGAGCAATCTCAAGGCCCTTTCCTTTGTTGAAGGCGGCTCCACCATCACGCAGCAGGTGGCGAAGAACCTCTATCTCGATAATCGCCGGACCCTGTGGCGCAAGGTGCAGGAAGCGCTGATTACCGTGTGGCTCGAAAACAATCTGAGCAAGGAGGAGATCCTCACCCTCTACCTGAACCGCATCTATATGGGTGCGGGCAGCTACGGTATGGATGCCGCGTCCCATTATTATTTCGGCAAGTCGGTGCGGGATGTATCGCTTGCAGAAGCTGCCATTCTCGCTGGCCTGCCGAAAGCGCCGAGCCGCTTTGCGCCGACAAATGATCTCGACCGCGCCCGGGCGCGCGCCAATCAGGTTCTCGACCGCCTCGTTGCATCTGGCAATCTGACCGAGAAGGAAGTCGCAGGCGCGCGCGAACATCCGGCGGAAGTGCTGCCGCGCACGCAGGAAGCGGGCCGCGAATATTTCGTGGACTGGGTGAGCGAGCGCGTGCGCGAACTTCTGCCCGACACAACGGGACGGATCACCGTTCACACCACACTTGATTCCAAAAGGCAGCAAGCGGCGGAAGAAGCCGTACGCAAGGCCGTGGCCGAAACGGGCGGTGATCGCAAGGTCAGTCAGGGATCGCTTGTGGCGCTTGGCCCCGACGGCGCGGTGCTCGCCCTTGTCGGCGGCACGTCCTATGTCGAGAGCCAGTTCAACCGCGCAACACAGGCAAAGCGCCAGCCCGGTTCCGCCTTCAAGCCTGTCATCTATCTCGCGGCGCTGGAAGCAGGCTTCACGCCGGAGACACAGATCGCCGATGAGCCGGTTTCATTCGAGGGCTGGGAGCCGCGCAACGCGACCGAGCGCAACTGGGGCACGGTGACGCTTGCGACGGCGCTTGCCAATTCGATCAACACGATCACCGTGAAACTCGGCGAGCGCGCAGGCATGGACCGCATTCTCGGCGCGGCTGAAAAGCTCGGCATCGAAGGCCCGCTGCCGCGCAACCTCTCCATTGCGCTTGGCAGTGCTGAAGTGTCTCTTCTCGAACTTACTTCCGCCTATTCCGTTTTCGGCAATGATGGCAAGCGCAGCGCGCCCTATGCGATCCGGCGCATCGAAGCGGAAAACGGGGACGTTCTCTATGCCCATGAGAGCGCGCCGGTGCAGGTCATCACCGCAGAGCAGGCGCGCGACATGACCTATATGCTTCATCAGGTCATCGCAGGCGGCACGGGCCGCGCAGCGGCTCCTTCCGGGCGGCTTGCGGCTGGCAAGACGGGCACCAGCCAGGACAATCGCGATGCGTGGTTCGTCGGCTATACCGGCCATCAGACGGTGGGTGTCTGGTTCGGCAATGACGACAACTCCCCGACGCAAGGGGCATCTGGCGGGAACTTCGCAGCCCTCGCCTGGCGAAACTATATAAATGCGTCAGAAGCCGGCCTGCCGCCTGCCCCGCTGCCGGGTGCCGTGCGCTACCGGGATGCGCCCATTGTGGCGGCGACAACGCCCCGAAGCGGCTTTTTTGCCGAACTCGCCAATCTTTTCGGCGCGGCCCCGAAGCTCGAGCGGAAGAAGCAGGAAAGCTCGGTGCCGAATTTCCGCGTTGGCGGGCGCTGACCCACTGAGGGATTTGCACCTCGCGCGCTGATGGGCCATACAGACGGCCAGAAGCAACGGGTTATTCGGAAATTGGCCGCTCCTCTCCTCGCTCTTCGCGACATCCGCACCGTATTCGCCGATCAGGTTCTGATTGGCGGGGCGAGCTTTGCGCTTGCGCCGGGCGACAGGCTTTGCCTTGTCGGGCGGAATGGCAGCGGCAAGTCCACCCTGCTCCGCATTGCGGCGGGGCTTGTCGATCCTGATGGCGGCGAGATTTTCCGCCAGCCCGGCACCCGCATCGCCTATCTCGAACAGGTGCCCGACTTTGGCGGCGCAAAGACCGTCATTGATTATGCGACCTCCGGCGGCGCGGAAGCCTACAAGGCTGCGGCGGCGCTCGACGAGCTGAAGCTTTCGCCCACCGCCGATCCGTCGAAACTCTCCGGTGGCGAGGGCCGCAAGGCGGCGCTGGCGCGGGTGCTCGCGGAAGAGCCTGATATTCTTCTTCTCGATGAGCCGACCAACCATCTCGATCTTCCTTCCATCGAATGGCTGGAAGACCGGCTCTCGCAATTCCGTGGTGCCTTCATTCTCATCAGCCATGACCGCGCCTTCCTGCGGCGTCTTGCGGCGGGCTGTCTCTGGCTCGACCGGGGTGTCATCCGCCGTCTCGACAAGGGCTTCGGCGCCTTTGAGGAATGGTCGGAACAAATTCTCGCCGAGGAAGAAGTTACGCAGCGCAAGCTCGACAAGCTGATCGAGCAGGAGACGCAATGGTCGCGCGAGGGGATTTCCGCGCGGCGCACCCGCAATCAGGGCCGCCTGCGCCGCCTTCATGCGCTGCGGGCAGAGCGCGCAAGCCATGTCCAGCAGACAGGCCGGGTGGAGCTTGCCGCTGAAAGCGGGTCGTCCTCCGGCTCACTCGTCATCGAGGCAAAAAACATTACCAAGGTCTGGCCGCAGCCTGATGGCAGCGAGCGCGTGGCGGTGCGTGATTTTTCGACCCGTATCATGCGCGGCGACAAAATCGGCCTGATCGGTCCAAACGGGGCGGGCAAGACAACGCTTCTGAAAATCCTCACCGGCGCGCTTGAGCCGGACAGCGGCACGGTGCGGCTCGGCACCAATCTCACTACCGTCTATATCGACCAGTCGCGCGGCTCGCTGAACCCGGAAGCGACCCTTTGGGATACGCTTTGCGAGGGAGGCGGCGATCAGGTGATGGTGCGGGGGAAGCCGCGCCATGTCGTCTCCTATCTGCGCGACTTTCTGTTCCGTGAGTCACAGGCGCGCCAGCCCGTGAAGGCCTTGTCGGGCGGAGAACAATGCCGCCTGCTTCTTGCCCGCGCGCTGGCGAAACCTTCGAACCTTCTCATCCTCGACGAGCCGACCAACGATCTCGATATGGAGACGCTCGACCTGTTGCAGGAAATGCTCTGCGACTATGAGGGCACGGTGCTTCTGGTGAGCCATGACCGTGACTTCCTCGACCGGGTTGTCACTTCCGTCATCGCGCTCGATGGCGAGGGGCGCGCGGAGGAATATCCGGGCGGCTATTCGGATTATCTGCGCCAGAGAAAGGAACGCACCGCCCCCGCCCGACAGGTGCAGCAGGCTCCCGCTCCCAAAGCCGAGCGGCCAAAGACACAGGCAAAGCTCAGCTACAAGGATGCCCGTGCGCTGGAAGAATTGCAGGCGCGGATGCCGAAGCTCGAAAGCGAAATCGCGGCTGCAGAGGAGCGGCTTGCCGATCCCGACTTCTATACGAATGACCCGGACGGGTTCCACAAGACGAGCGAAAAGCTCGAACGGCTCAGAGCCGAACTTTCCGAAGCAGAAGAACGCTGGCTTGAGCTTGAGATGAAGCGCGAGGAACTGGCGGGCGGATAGGCCTCTCCCCTCTCCCGATTAACCAAGCGGCGAATATCCCTTTGACCTTTTCGCGATGGCGGGATTGGATGAGCTTCCTGCTGATTCACGCGCGGGGGCGCTGCGTAATCGGTATGGTTTGAGAAGCCTGGCTCCAGAAGGGAGCCGCCGGGGGGACAATTCGTGAAGCTGGCCCTGAAGCTTGTTGCGGCATTTGTCGTGGCGCTCATCCTTGGAGCGGGTTCGGCCATCCTGCTCATTCGCAGCGGCGGTCTTGGCGGCGATGTTGCCGTTGGCCCCTGGGAAACAGACCTCACCATTGGCAGCACACAGGCCGACCCCTATACGCGCGCGCGTGTCGCCGTTGCGGGGCTTCTCGCGCTCAATCGCAACGAGACGATCTATTTCACCGCTCACCGCGATGATGCGGGCGACAAGCTGCGCATTTCTTGCAGCTATAAGATCACCGGCTTCGATCCGCCTGCACGCTGGTGGAGCATCACGCTTTATGGCGAAGACCACTATCTCATACCCAATCCGCAGAACCGGTATTCGGTAGGCGGTGAAACCGTGCAGCGGAACGAGGATGGCAGTTTCGTCATCCATGTTGGCCCTGAGGAAAGGGACACGAACTGGATTCCCACGGGTGATGGTCAAAATGGGGACACATTCACCCTCACACTCCGGCTCTACAATCCTGACGACAAGGCAGCGCGTGATCCTGCCGGGATCAGCTTGCCGCAAATTGCCAAGGAGGCATGTGCGTCATGAAAACCTGGCCTTTGTGGATTGCGGGTGTAGCCGCCCTTGCTGCGGTGTTTCACATCCTGACCGTGTTCGTCTTTCCCTACGGCGTGATGAACCGCGCGATTGCCGGGATCGCCGCAGAGGCCGGAGGCGTCAACAAGGCGATCTATCCCGACCGCCCCACCGCCGAGGCGCGGGGCATTGTGCGCCCGAGCCCGGACCTTCTTTATGCCGCTTGCGTCTATGATGTTTCGGACCGGCCGGTGAAGCTCTCATCCCCCGTGCCGGAGACCTATTGGTCGCTTTCCACCTTTGCCGCCAATACAGATAATTTCTTTGTGGTGAATGACCGGGAAGTCCGGGGCAAGCGCATCGAGATCATTCTTGCCGCGAATGAAGATACCGTGCCGGAGCCGGGCGTACCGTTGATCGTTGCGCCGAGCGAAAAGGGCATTGTCCTCTTCCGCTCTCTCGTTCCTTCGGACGAAGCCGTGGCCGAGATCGACACGCTCCGCAGACAGGCAAAGTGCGAACCGCTTTGAGACGCGGAAAGCTGCAACGCGTAGTAGCCCTCCCCTTCCGGCGCTGATACGATTTCGCCGCCTGAAAGAGACCGCGACCTGCCCGGGAGAAAATCCATGAATCGTACTTTCATTCTCGGCTGCATCGCCGCTGCCGTGGCTGTCGCCGTGGCGATTGTTCTGGTGCTGCAACCGGGTGGCAGTACGTCTGGCAATCTGCGCAGCGTGACTTTTGCGACAGACTGGAAGGCGCAAGCCGAACATGGCGGCTTCTATCAGGCGCTAGCCAATGGCTATTATGAGGAAGCGGGCCTTGATGTGAAAATCCTGCAAGGCGGCCCGGGCGTGAATGTGCCGCAGCTTCTCGCCGCGCATACGGTTGAGTTCGGCCTCGGCTCCAACAATTTCATTCCGCTCAACATCGCCGCTGCAGAAGCAGGCGCGAAGGCCGTGATGGCATCCTTTCAGAAAGACCCGCAGGTCTTCATCACCCATCCGCGTGATGATGTGAAATCCGTGGCCGACATGAAGGGCAAGCCGATCATGGTTGCGGATGCGACGGTGAGTGCCTTCTGGCTCTGGCTCAAGTCGAAATATGGTTTCGATGACAGCCAGATCCGTAAATACACTTTCAACCTCGCGCCCTTCCTCACCGACAAGAACGCCATCCAGCAGGGCTACCTTTCATCCGAGCCCTATATGATCCGCCAGCAGGGCATCGAGCCGCAGGTTTTCCTTCTGTCGGACTATGGCTATCCCGGCTATGCCGCCTTCATTCTCGCAAGTGACCGCCTCATCGCCGAAGACCCGGAAGTGGTGCAGGCCTTTGTCGATGCGAGCATTCGCGGCTGGGTCAGCTATCTCTATGGCGATCCCTCGCCCGCCAATGCGCTCATCAAACGCGACAACCCGGATATGACGGATGACATCATCGCCAATGCGATCCGGCTGATGCGGGAGAACGGCATTGTCGATTCTGGCGAGACGGTCGAACTTGGCGTCGGCGCAATGACGGATGAACGCTGGCTGCGCTTTTATAACGAGATGGTGGAAGCCGGTGCCTATAAGCCGACGCTCGATCTTCACACCGCTTACACGCTTGAATTCGTCAATCGCGGCGTCGGCCTCGACTTGAAGAAGGAACTTACGGGCGAATGAGCGGCAAGCGGCCCGATGCCCCGCCTCTCCTTTCGCTCACGGGTATCGGCAAGACATATGCGAATGGCATTGTCGCGCTATCGGGCATTGATGCGTCGATCCGCGAAGGGGGCTTCGTGTCTCTCGTTGGCCCGTCCGGCTGCGGCAAGAGCACCTTGCTGCGCATCATTGCCGGTTTGATCGAAGCGGATACGGGTACGCTCTCATGGCCTGCCTCCGGCACGCGCCCTGCCGATATCGGTTTCGTCTTTCAGGATGCGACGCTCATGCCCTGGGCGCGGGCGAGCGACAATGTCTATCTGCCGCTGAAACTGAAAGGCATCTCCTGGAAGCAGGCCGAGCCTCGCGTCATGGATGCTCTTCAGCGCGTCGGCCTTGCCGATTTTGCCAATGCCTATCCGCGTGAACTTTCCGGCGGTATGAGGATGCGTGTTTCCATCGCCCGCGCGCTCGTCACCGAGCCGCCGCTGCTGCTGATGGATGAGCCTTTCGCCGCGCTTGATGAATTCACGCGCGGCAAGCTTGACGATGATCTGCTCGCCCTGTGGCAAGCGCAGCGCTTCACGACCGTCTTTGTGACGCACAGCATTTACGAGTCCGTCTATCTCTCAGAACGCGTGCTTGTCATGGGCGCGCGGCCGGGACGCATTCTTGCCGACATCGAGATTTCCGAGCCCTTTCCGCGCGGACATACATTCCGCGAATCCCCACGCTATATCGAAATCTGCGCGCAGGTCAGCGCCGCGCTGCGCGAGGGGGCCGCGATATGAGGCATCACGACACCATGCCCGCGCGGCTTGCCCGCTTTCTCGTGCCGGCAGGCGTCGGCCTGCTTTTTCTTGGCGCCTGGGAATTGCTGGTCGCGACCTATGATATTCCCCGCTTCGTACTACCCGCGCCTTCCGCCATCTGGGAGAGCTTCGTTCAGAATTTCGGGTCGCTGATGACCTCGCTCTGGGTGACGCTGCGCGTGACCATTTCTGCCTTTCTGCTTGCCGTTGTCGGCGGTGTCGGCCTCGCTATCCTCTTCTCGCAGAACCGGCATGTGGAAATGGCACTCTTTCCCTATGCTGTGGTGTTGCAGGTTACGCCGGTCGTCTCCATCGCGCCGCTCATCCTCATCTGGGTCGGCTATGACAATGTGGAGTTTGCGCTGCTGATCCTTGCCTGGATCGTCGCCTTCTTTCCCATCCTGTCGAACACGACGCTGGGCCTGCGCTCAGCCGACCATAATCTGCGCGATCTTTTCCGGCTTTACGGGGCAAGCCGCTGGCAGGTGCTGACCGAACTGCAATTGCCCTCCGCCCTGCCCTATATTCTCGCGGGCATGAAAATCTCGGGCGGCCTTGCGCTGATCGGTGCGGTGGTGGCGGAGTTCGTGGCAGGCTCGGGCTCCGGCAACGGCCTTGCCTGGCGGATCGTGGAAGCAGGGAATCGGCTCGACATCCCGCGCATGTTTGCTGCCCTTTTCCTGCTGTCCGGCCTTGGCATCCTGATTTTCTTCGGGCTGACGCTCATGGAGCAAAGGCTGCTCCGGCGCTGGCATGAAAGCGCCATTCTGCGGGAAAGCTGACGCAACGGCGAAAACCGGCCGGATTCCAGCCAACCCATAAATACTTTTTCTGGCTGTAATACATATATTTCTACACAACTATTGACGATCTTTACCGAAAAACCCATCTTAGCGCCCAATTTGCCGGGCAGAGCGTGCCCGGCATCTACCCCAGTTTGTTCGCAATCGCAGCGAAATGCGGATTGCCGATTTCGAGGATGGTCGAATGGCCCAGCACACGAGAAAGGGCGCGCAGTTCCAGTCCGTGACCGCCAACCGGTTGCAGGACGGCATTGTCGTCTATCTGACGGCGGATGGCCGCTGGTCGGAATCGTTGCAGGACGCAGCGGTCGCCGAAGGCAAGGAAGCGGCAGAAGCGCTGCTCGCGAAGGCAGAGCCTTCCGTTGCAGACAACACCGTGGTTGAACCCTATCTCTTTGAAGTCTCGCCCGAGAATGACCGCCTTTCTGCGGCGAGTGTACGCGAGATCATCCGCCAGGCCGGACCCACCGTCCGGCCCGATCTCGGCAAGCAGGCTGAGCTTGCAGACGCTCAGTGCTGAGCGGCCGCAAACTGCGTGACTGGCGGAAAAAGGTAGAGGCAAGTTTATGTATCGATACGACGAATTCGACCATCAGCTGGTCAATGAGCGCGTGGCGCAGTTCGCCAATCAGGTTGCGCGGCGTCTTTCCGGCGAGTTGACGGAGGACGAGTTCAAGCCGCTGCGCCTGATGAATGGCGTCTATCTGCAGCTTCACGCCTATATGCTGCGCATCGCCATTCCCTATGGCACACTTTCCTCGCGCCAGCTTCGGATGCTTGCCCATATCGGTCGCACCTATGACCGCGGCTATGGCCACTTCACCACGCGCCAGAACCTTCAGTTTAACTGGCCCGCGCTGAAAGATGTGCCGGATATTCTGAAGGATCTCGCTTCCGTCGAAATGCATTGCATCCAGACCTCGGGCAACTGCATCCGCAACGTGACATCCGACCAATATGCTGGCGCGGCAAAGAACGAGATCGAAGATCCCCGCATCATCTCGGAAATCATCCGCCAGTGGTCCACCTTCCACCCGGAATTTTCCTTCCTGCCGCGCAAGTTCAAGATTGCGGTTTCCGGCACGCCGGATGATCGCGCCGCGATCCGCGTGCATGATATCGGCATCCAGATCGTTCAGGATGGCGCGGGTAACATCGGCTATGAAGTCTATGTCGGTGGCGGGCTTGGCCGCACGCCGATGATCGCAAAGAAGATCGCGGATTTCGTGCCGAAGGAAGATTTGCTCGCCTATCTCGAGGCGGTCATGCGCGTTTACAACATGTATGGCCGACGCGACAACATGTACAAGTCGCGCATCAAGATCCTCGTCCATGAGATTGGCGCCGAAGAAATGAAGCGTCAGGTGGATGCCGAGTTTGCGGAAATCCGCAAGGCGGGAACGCTGCATCTGCCGCAGGAAGAAGTGGACCGTATTCAGGCTTATTTCCGCCCGCCTGCCTTCGAAACGCTTCCCGATGAAAGCACCGAGCTGAACAAGGCCGTCCTTGCCGATACGGGTTTTGCGAACTGGGTGAAGTCGAACATCGCCGCGCACAAGATTCCGGGCTATGCGATCGTCAACATCTCGCTGAAGCCCATCGGCGGTACGCCGGGCGACTGCACCTCCGATCAGATGGATGCGGTGGCCGACATTGCGGAGAAGTTCAGCTTCGACGAAGTCCGCGTGACGCATGAGCAGAATCTGACGCTTGCCCATGTGCGCAAGAAGGATCTCTATGCGGTTTACGAAGCGTTGAAGGCGCATGACCTGGCAACGCCCAACATCAACCTCATCACCGATCAGATCGCCTGCCCCGGCCTCGACTATTGCTCGCTTGCCAATGCGCGTTCGATACCGATTGCGCAGCGCATTTCTGAACGCTTTGCGGATATTGCCCGGCAGCATGAAATCGGTGAGCTGAAGATCAACACCTCCGGCTGCATCAATGCCTGCGGCCACCACCATGTCGGCCATATCGGCATTCTCGGCGTGGACAAGAAGGGCGTTGAATATTACCAGGTGACACTTGGTGGCGCGGCGGATGAAAAGACCGCCATTGGCGACATTGTCGGCCCTGCCTTCACCGAAGATGAAATTGTGGACGCGGTCGAGAAGGTCGTGAACATCTATCTCGACAAGCGCGAGGCGGGTGAACGCTTCATCGACACCTATCGCCGCATTGGTCTGGCTCCCTTCAAGGAGAACCTCTATGCAACTCATTAAGAATGGCGAGTTCATCGAGGACAGCTTCGTTGCGGTCGGCGATGAAGACGCGCTGCCGGATGGCCCGGTCATCGTGTCACTTGAACGCTGGCAGGCGGAACGCGAGACGCTGAGCGCGCGCAACACACCGCTTGGTGTGCGTCTGAAGAGCGGTCAGGAGCCGAGCGTCATCGCTGATGATCTCGACAAGCTCTCCGTGGTCGCGCTTGAGTTTCCGGCGTATCGCAATGGCCGCGCCTATTCCTATGCGCGACTTCTGCGGGAACGCTATGGCTACAAGGGCGAGGTGCGGGCAGTCGGCAATGTGCTGCGCGACCAGTTCCAGTTCATGATCCGCTGCGGCTTTGATGCGCTGGAAGTGTCTGACAATATCACGCCGGAAATCTGGGCTGAGTGTTCAAACTTCTTCAGCCTTTTCTATCAGCCTGCCGCCGACGGCAAGCCGACCGTTCTTTCGCTGCGCCAGCGTCTTGCGGCGCGCGCGCAGTCAAGCGACACGGCCTGATCGGCCTCCCTTCGGAAGCAAAGCAAAAGCCCGGCACCTCTTTCGAGGGCCGGGCTTTTTTTTACGCAACTGATACGCAACAGAAACCTTGAATGGGCAGAGCTTCCCTGCCCCGGTGCCAATCAGGCAGCGCGGAACTTCTCGAAGGTCTCGGTGAATTTCGTCGCGTAGGGAGCAACGGTTTCACGCACCGTCGAGACAGTCAGTTCGTTCAGCTCGCGCACAGCATCGATATTCCGCTTCAGCGCGGCACGTACGTAGTCATTCTGGAGTTCGACTGCCGACTTGAGGCTGCCGGAAGTGAGCACGGCGCGGGCCGTCTGCACACCTTCTTCGAAATTGGTGCGGGTCAGCGTAACGATGATGCCGGAAGCAGTTTCGAACGGATTCTTCTGCTCGACCTTCGGAGCCGCCTTGGCGGTCGTGGTCTTTGCCGAGGCCTTGCTGGCGCGCGGCTTCCGGGTCGCCTTCTTCGTGGCTTTCGCCTTGGGGGTTGCTTCGGTCATGGTTTCTCTCCTGTGTCGCGTGGCTCGCCGGGTAGCGAGGGGGGCCCGGCTCATGCCGGCGCGCCGTATTGTGCGCTGCACAATGAGATAGTTAGCAACCGCCGCAAGGTCAAGTGGTTTTTGTGCGATGCACAATAGGCCGGGGCGCTTTGAGGCAGGAAACCTAAAATCTGCTTATGGAGAAAGGAGTTAGGTCCATCTGCGGCGCGCTGTCGCAGATCAGGGAGGCAAGCGCTGCCCCGCTCCCCGCCCCCAGCGTCCAGCCCAGCGTGCCATGCCCGCTATTCACATAGACATTGCTCGTACCGGGCACCGCGCCGATCACCGGGCTGCCATCCGGCGTCATGGGGCGCAGTCCGCACCAGAACTCCGCCTGGTCCCGCAGCGGCGTCATCTGGGGATAGACCCCTTCCATCGCCGTCAGAACCGAGCGGGCGCGCGCAGGCTCCATCGTCAGATCATAACCGCCCACTTCCACCTGCCCGGCAGAGCGGATGCGATTGCCAAGCCGGCTGACAACCACTTTCCGCATTTCATCGGTGACGCTTACTTCCGGTGCATTCCCCTCAGGCGCGGGGATCGTCACCGAATAGCCTTTCAGCGGATAGACATAGGTCCGCACACCGAAGGGCGCGAGGAGCCTGCGCGTTTCGACACCGGCGGCGACAACCACCGCATCCGCCTCGATGATGCCTGCATCCGTCTCCACACCGCGCGCGTGCCCCCGTTCCGCAATGATCCGGCGCACACGCGTGTTGCGCATATAGGTCACGCCGAGCCGCTCCGCCCCTTCCGCGATCCCGCGCGAGAAGAGATAGGCATCACCCGTGCTATCAGATGCGGCATAGAGACCGCCGACGAAATCGCCGCTTTGCATGGCAGCGCCGAGTGCCGGCTCGATCTCTGTGCATTCTGCGGGCGTCAAAACCCGCTGCTCAAGCCCGTGGCGGGCGAAAAGTTCGCTCTCCTTCACCGCCGAATTGAGCGCATCCCTTTCGTGATAGATGCGCAGAATACCCCGGTTCAGGCGCTCATAATCGAGCGTCTTTCCAGCGCGTTCAAACTCTTCCTCATAAGCGGCAAGCCGCGCACGCGTGAGCAAGGCAAGTTCAAGATTGGGGGGAATACGTTCCGCCCGCGCAGAGGCACGGCAGCGCAAGAGGAAGCGGAAGAGCCAGAGCCATTGCTCCGGGTCAAGTTTCGGCTTCATGCGGAAAGGTGCATCCGTCCGTCCAAGCCAGCGCAGCACCATCAGGGGCGTTTCCGGCCCCGGCCAGGGCGCAACCTCACAGGCCGAAAGCTGCGCACCATTCGCATAGCTGGTGCCAAGCCCTGCTCCTTCGCGCTCTTCCAGAAGGGTGACACGCACGCCGCGAAGCGCAAGCTCATAGGCTGTAGAGACGCCTACAATACCGGCGCCGATGACAATCACGGTTTCAGGTACTTTCACGAGCGCATCCTTGTCGTCCGGGCGCCGGTGCGGCCCCCATTTCTTACGCCTATCAAAGCACTGCTCTTTTGGCGATGCCAAAGAAAAGCTATGCGAGCCATTGGCATTGATGTCGCAGCTCGCCTAACCTCACGAAAAATACCAGACTGGGGAGCATCGACCATGAATACGCAAGCGCCCGCAACCACTTCCGTCGCCTGGCCCTTCGTGCCATCGCCGCGCGTGGTGGACGTCACCCATGCCAAAGGCTGCACGCTCTATACGCGGGGCGGCGGCGAAATCCTTGATGCGGCGGGCGGGGCGATCGTTTCCAATATCGGGCATGGACGTGCGGAGGTCGGCGAGGCCATGGCCGCCGCCATGACTTCCATGTCCTATGCGGTGCCGCCTTTTCTCACACCGGAGCGCTCGCGCCTGATGGAGCGGCTGCGTCGCTACTGGCTGCCGGAAAAACTCACCCGCACCTATCTCGCAAGCGGCGGTTCGGAAGCGGTGGATGCGGCCTGCCGCCTTGCCATCCAGCATTTCCGCGCGAAGGGAAACGAGACGCGCTGGAAGATCATCAGCCGCGATATTTCCTATCATGGCACGACCTTTTTCACGCTCGGCGTGGCTGGTCATGTCGCGCGCAAGAAGGGCTTCGAGAAACTCATCCCCCATATGCCGCAAGTGCCGACACCTTACGCGCTCCGCGCACCGGGCGGGCGGCATGATCCCGATTACGACATTGCGGCGGCGCAAGCCCTTGAAGACACGATCCTGCGCGAAGGACCGGAGACGGTTGCAGCCTTTCTTGCCGAGCCGATAACAGGCTCTTCGGGCGGTGCGCTGATGCCGGGCGCGCGCTACTGGCCGAAAGTGCGCGAGATTTGCGACCGCTATGGCGTGCTGCTGATCTCTGATGAAGTGATGGTCGGCTTTGGCCGCACGGGCAAACGCTTCGCCTGCGAACATTTCGGCTTCACACCGGACATCATGATATCCGGCAAGGGTTTTGCGGGTGGCTATGCGCCAATTGTCGGCGTGTTCGCGACGGATGAGGTGGTTGCACCGCTGGCCGATACCGGGCAGTCGCTCATGTTCTATACCTATGGCGCGCATCCGGGAGCTTGCGCGGCAGCAGACAAGGTACTGCAAATCCTTGAAGATGAAGGGCTTGTCGCCCGCGCGGCTGCGCAGGGTGCTGCTCTGATGGAGCGGCTCGAAGCCCTGCTCGGACAACATCCCAATGTCGCGGAAATTCGCGGCGAAGGTCTATTCCGCGGCCTCGAAATCGTGAAGGACCGCGAGACGCTGGAGCCCTTCCCCGAAAGCGCAGGCATTGCAAACCGCATTGTGGGTGCGGGGCTCAAGCGCGGCGTGTTTTTCTATGGCGGCGGCACCGGCGCGGTGCGCGACATTGTCTGCCTCGGTCCCGCCTTCATCGTGTCAGACTCTGAACTCGATCGCATGGCTGAAACGCTGAAAGCCGCGATTGATGATGCGGTAGGCAGCGCAAAATAACGGTACAGCCGAAAGGAACAGTCCCATGCGTTGGCGGGGCGGAAAAAGATACGGAAATATCGAGGACCGCCGTGGTGTGAGTGCCGGCCGGGCGGGTGGCGGCATCAGCATTGGCGCCATTGCCATCGTGCTGATCGGTTATTTCGTATTCGGTGTCGATCCCGCCACGCTGATCGGCGTGGTGCAGCAGGGACAGGGCGGCTACAGCACGCAGCAGGCAGGCCAGCACGGCACGCCCGATGATGAGCGCGGGCAGTTTGTCGATACGATCCTTTCCTCCACTACGGATGTCTGGTCAGCGCTCTTTGCGGCGGAAGGGAAAACCTATCGCCAGTCCGGGCCTCTCGTTCTCTATACGCAGGCAACCGGCACGCGCTGCGGCATGGGGCAATCCGCCATGGGTCCGTTCTACTGCCCGGCGGATGAGCGCATCTATATCGACCTCGTTTTCTTCGACGAACTGGCAACGCGCTATGGCGCGCCGGGCGAATTTGCACAGGCCTATGTGATCGCGCATGAGGTTGGCCATCATGTGCAGACCGTGCTCGGCATATCGCGCCAGGTGCTCGCCGCGCGGCAGAATGCCCGCAGCGAGGCGGAAGCAAACCGCTATTCCGTGATGCAGGAATTGCAGGCCGATTGCTACGCCGGTGTCTGGGCGGCGAATGCGGAAGCCGCCTCCAATGGCGGCATCGTCATCGAGCGTGGCGACCTTGAAGACGGATTGCAGGCAGCCCACGCGATTGGCGATGACACGCTGCAAAAGCGCGGCCGTGGCCATGTGGTGCCGGACAGTTTCACACATGGCACCAGCGCCCAGCGCATGGAATGGCTCCGCCGCGGCTATGACACGGGCGACCCTGCCGCCTGCGACACATTCAGCGACGCCTCGCTCCGCTAGCGACCACTCACCGTCCTTTTTCTCGTCCCTTCTTGACTCCGGTTCATTGCAGGCCTATTTGTCACCGCATGGTGACAAAAAACAAGAGACAACCCAAGACCCGCCTCCGCGATCGTGCGCAGACCGAGAAGGATATTCTGGATGCGGTCAGTCGCCTCATTCAGCGCGACGGGCTTTCCGGTGTCGGCATCAATGCCCTTGCCCGCGAAGCGGGGGCGGACAAGGTGCTGATCTATCGCTATTTCGGCGACCTTGACGGGCTCTATCGCGCCTATGCGGAGCAGAGTGATTTCTGGTGGACGGTTGATGACATGCGAGCGGGGATGGAAGGCGCCATGAGCCTTGCCGATGCATTGAAAGCTGGTCTTCGCTGTCACGCTGCTGAAATGCGCAGGCGGCCTGTAACACTTGCCGTCATTGCCGCAGAACCTGCAAGCCGCACGGCGCTCACCATTGCGCTTGAAGAAGTGCGCGAGCGCCGAACGCTCGCGCTGATGGAGCAACTTGCCACGCGCTACGAGATACAAGAGAGCACGGATATTTTTGCTCTCGCTGCCCTCCTCGGCGCGGGGATCGATTATCTCCTCGCCCGTGCACGGACGATCCGCGTCTTTGGCGGTGTGAGTATCAAGACAGAAAAAGACTGGGAGCGGATTTTCACCGTCATGGACGCGATGATTGATGGCGCTTTCGCCGCTTCGCGCCCCAAAGGGAGGAAGAAATCATGACTGCGTCCCTCACCCGCCGCCGCCTGCTTCAAGGCGCCGGCGCGCTTACCCTTGTCGCTGTCGGTGGTGCGCTCTGGCGCGCACATGATCGCGATGTTTTCGTCGAGCCTTCAGGTGCGCCTTACGACCCATGGAAGATGTGGAATGCGCCCGAATATGCGCACAAGCCGCTCGCCCTTGTCGCTGCGGGTATTCTCGCCTCCAACCCGCACAACACGCAGCCCTGGATTTTCCGGGTGAGTGACACGCGCATCGACATTCTCGCTGATACGAGCCGCCATCTCGGTACATTCGATCCATTCCTGCGGGAAATGCATATCGGGCTTGGTTGCGCCATCGAGAACATTGTCCTCGCCGCGCCAGCGAATGGGTATGCGGTTGAGGTTGAACAGGTTGCGGGCTCCCTTGTCGATATTGCGCGCGAAAGCGTAGTGCGGGCGGCGACCGTCCACCTTACGCGCGCGGAAACCTCCACCCATCCGCTTTATGACGCCATACCGCACCGCCATACCAATCGCGCACCTTATGACCGCACGCGCGGCTTTCCGGCAGATGTGCTGCGGCAACTCACGGCCCTGCCCGATGACGAGAGCGTTGCACTTTCACTTTTCACCGAAGGCGATGGATTTGAAGCGTTGGGCCGCGCCATCATCAACGCAACGGACGAAATCGTGGCCGATCACAAGATGATCGAAGACAGCCATCGCTGGTTCCGCGACGGACCGCAGGAAATGGAGCGCGACAGAAGTGGCCTTGAGCTCGATGCGGCGGGTCTTTCGCCTGCCCTTCTTGCCGCCGCAAAGTTCCTGCCCGCTCTTCCCGCCGAGCAAAGCCACGGCACATGGGCCACACAGACACGCGACACGCATGTTCCGACGGCTGCGCTTCTTGGCATGATCTCTGTCCGTGACCGCTATGATCGGCCGCAGGCCCTTGCGGCGGGACGACTCTGGCAGCGCATTCATCTCGCGGCAAGCGCGGCGGGGCTTGCCATGCACCCGCTCAACCAGCCGGTGGAGATGGTGGATCGCGAAAAGCAACTCGGAAAGGATGCACATGCCGAAAGGCGGCTTGCCGCGATTGTCGGAAACGCATCATGGCAACCGACATTCGCCTTTCGCGGTGGCTATGCGACACGCCCTGCCATCGCGAGCGCGCGGCGAGGTGTGGAGATGGTGAGCGAACGTGTCTGAACGGCGCCCCTACTTCTTCGCCATTGCCGCAACTTCTTCCGGCAAGGGTGGCAAGGCTTCGACATAAACGGCGCTGCCCGGCAGGGCGAATTTCGCGCCTGCGCTTTCCACCGCCTGCTTCACGCGGAAGGCGAGTGCTTCCTTCAGCGCCAGCCATTCGCCCCAGACAATCGTGTTGGTGAAGCAGTAGATCATAATGTCGATGGATGACGGACCAAAGCTGTCGATCCGCACAAAAAGATGCGCTGCAGGCGGCTGTGCAAAGCCTTCCGTCGAACGGAGGTAGGATTCAATATCATCCAGAATGCGCCGCAACTGCTCATGCGTGGTGCGGTATTCAAGACCGATCTTCCACGAAATACGCCGATGCGTCATGGCGCTGAAATTCGTTACCGCATTGTCGGAGAGATGCTGGTTCGGCACATAGACGGGCGCACGATCAAAGCGGCGCACCAGCGTAGAGCGGAAGCCGATCTTCTCCACCGTGCCTTCGACAATACCGTCCACGAGAATCCAGTCGCCATAGCCGAAACGCTTTTCGACAAGAATCGAGATGCCACCGATGAGATTCTTGAAGAGATCCTGCGCGCCGAGTGCCACGGCAACGCCGAAAAGACCAAGCCCCGCGATGATCGGACCGATCTGCAATCCCCATATCTGGAGAACCGCTGCCGCACCGAGAATGACCACGCCCACCTTTGCACTGCCGACAAGCCAGCTCAAAATCTCCGGTGTCAGCACCGCGCCGAACTGACTCAGAAGATCACGAAGGGGCGCCACCGCATTGTAGAACACCCAGAAGATCGCAATGGCGATGAGCGAGCGGTTGACGTTGTTCGAAAACTCCGCGAGGTCGCCTTCAAAATCGAGATAGCGAACGGCAAAGAAAAGTCCGAGCGCGATGAAGAGGAACCTCAGTGGCGCGCGGATGGACGCGCGGAAATGCTTGCCAAAGACATTGCCTGACTGTTCCACCCATTTGTCGAGCCATTTCAGCACGAGGCGGGTGAAGATGTCGCGCAGCACATAGAAGAAGCCGAATATGGCGAAGGCGACGATGATGTCGCCGATATTCATGCCGAAGACACCGGTAGTCCACACCTCGACCACGAGTGACCAGTAGTCACGAAAGCTGTCGCTCAGATCCTGCATCTATCTCCGTCTGCCCTGTCCTGAAAATCTATAGACGCCTCACGACGTTGCGGGCGCACGTTCGCGCGTTGCCGAGAAGCGGATGTTCGGCCATTTCTCCAGCGTGTAGTTGAGTTCCCACATGCTCTTGCCCATGAAGACAGGCGCGCCATCGCGATCCGTCGCCATGTTGCCGCGATGCGCTTCCATGAAGCGCTTCAGTTCTGCCGTATCATCCGCGAGCACCCAGCGCGCCGTTTCGTAAGGTGCGGGTTCGAAATGCACATTGATGCCGTATTCCGCCGCGATGCGAGAGGCAAGCACCTCAAGTTGAAGCTGCCCGACGACACCGACAATCCAGTTCGCACCGATCTCCGGCTTGAAGACTTGCGTGACACCTTCTTCGGCAAGGCTTTCCAGCGCGCGGCGCATATGCTTCGCCTTCATCGGATCATCGAGCCGCACGCGGCGCAAAATTTCCGGGGCAAAGTTCGGGATACCGGTAAAGAGGAGGTCTTCCGTCTCGCTCAACGTGTCGCCGACGCGAATGGTGCCGTGGTTCGGGATGCCGATAATATCACCCGCATAGGCATCATCCACCAGCTCACGGTCCTGCGCGAAGAAGAGGATCGGGTTGTGGACGCCGATTGTCTTCCCGCTGCCTGACAGTTTCAGCCGCATGCCGCGTTTGAACCTGCCCGAGCAGATGCGCATGAAGGCGATACGGTCGCGGTGGTTCGCATCCATATTTGCCTGCACCTTGAAGACGAAGCCGGAAACCTTCGGCTCCGTCGGCTGGACGAGCCGCGTCGCTGCAGGCTGGGGGCGCGGCGAGGGCGCGAAGCGCACCACCGCCTCAAGCAGCTCGCGCACGCCAAGCTTGCGCAGCGCGCTGCCGAAATAAACCGGCGTCATATGCCCGGCGAGATATTGCGCCACATCAAATTCGGGGCTGCCGCCGCGCGCGAGTTCCCATTCATCGCGGAAGGTTGCGAGTTCATCCGCATTCATAAACTCGCTCATGCGGGCACTGTCGATGCTTTCCGGCTCTTCGATGCCCCTGACGCCCGGCTTTGAATAGGGAACGAAGCGATCATTCTCCGGATCGAAAATGCCGCGCAGCAGCCCGCCCATGCCTGCGGGCCAGCCCATCGGCACCGTGTCGAGAGCGAGCTTGGAGGCGATCTCGTCCATCAGTTCGAACGGATCCTGGCCTTCGCGGTCGATCTTGTTGATGAAGGTGATAATCGGCACATCGCGCAAGCGGCAGACTTCAAAAAGCTTCAGCGTCTGCGATTCAATGCCCTTCGCGGCGTCGATCACCATGATGGCGCTGTCGGCGGCGGTCAGCGTGCGGTAGGTGTCCTCACTGAAATCTTCGTGGCCCGGCGTATCCAGCAGGTTGCAGGTGATGCCCTTATATTCAAACGTCATTACGGCGGAGGAGACGGAGATGCCGCGATCCTGCTCGATCTTCATGAAGTCGGACCGCGCCCGCCGGCTATCGCCGCGCGCCTTCACCTGACCGGCAAGATGAATCGCCCCGCCCTTCAAGAGCAGGTTTTCGGTCAGCGTGGTCTTGCCCGCGTCAGGATGGGCGATGATGGCAAAGGTTCGGCGGTTGCGAACCTGCGTTTCCACATCGCCAGATTGTCGGGCGGCGGTTTCGGTCGTGCTCACGTCTCGATCTCCGGAATATTTGCGGCGGACCCTAAACGAAAGTGCCCGGAACCGCCACCCGTGAGCGCGACGCTGGGCTGACATGCCCTTATAGTCGCCTCACCCGCATATCCTTGAGGTTTTCATGCCCGCCATCGCCAGCACCTATCTGATCTATCTTGCGGCCGCGCTTGCCGAAATCGGCGGCTGCTTCGCCTTCTGGGCTTGGCTGAGAAACGGCCATTCCATCTGGTGGCTGGTGCCCGGGCTTGCCGCGCTCGCCACCTTTGCCTGGCTTCTCAGCTTCGCACCAAGCGATCATGCGGGGCGTGCATTTGCGGCCTATGGCGGTGTTTACATTGCCGCCTCCCTTTTCTGGCTCTGGATTGCGGAGGGGCAGAGACCCGATCTGTGGGATCTTGGCGGCGGCGCGCTCGCGCTTCTGGCGGCTGGCATCATCCTTTTTGCGCCGCGCAGCGCCTGAAAAGCGCCGCCGCGACAAACTGGCAGATGCGCGGGGATACACGCGTTATGCAAAAATGAGCGCATTGGCATTCAGAAAACGGAAAACAGTAATGACGACAGCCAGAGACATTCTCACGCCTCATCTTGAAGCGGCGCTCGCGGAAGCAAATGAGAAGAAGATGTCGAGCGACGCCGTTGCCCGCATTCTCTTCGAACAGGCTCTGCGCATCTGGAAGGAAAGCCGGTCGCCGGAAGATATTCGCGCGGAGCTTCTGGAAGCAGCCGACCATCTCGACCCGGATGAAGACTTCACCTTCATGCGGCCCTGACAGAGAAAAGGGTCGTCAGCCGAGCTTTTCCAGCAGGAAGTGGCGGCCCTCCCGGTCTTCAATCTCGACCACCCAGATATCGGGATCGAAGGCACGCTGCTTTTCGATATAAGCGTCTGCCTCTGCCTCGGCCTGCCGCCCTTTCGCGAGCCAGATCAGCTCGCCCTCCCCATCCCGCGCGGGGCTGTAAATCTCCGCTTCGCCGTCCAGCGTGTTTACCTTGAGAAGCACGGTGCCCGAGCCTGTATCGCCCCTGCGGACCACAAAGGCGGACACGCCAGCCACCTCGCAGCGGCGTATCAGTGCCTTGACCCAGATTTCCGCCTTCAGCCTTGGGGCCCGTTCCATCACCTGTGATCCTCAAAACCTGCGGATTTCGCCGTAACCCCGCCATTCATCAGCTTTTCCGTCCGGCGGGCGACTATGTCATTCATCCTTAACGCGTTTCCTGTTTGCGGCACCGCGCGCGGCGCATTAGACTCGCTAATAACTCATTAAGACAAGCGGGTGGGGACAGTTGTGACGAGGGGTATCGGCGTGGAACAGACTGGCAAGGCTCGCGCGCATTCTTTTGCAGCACCGCTGAAGCTTTCCCTGAAACTTCTTTCGGGACTTTCGCTTGCCGCACTCATCACCGGTTGTACGGTTATTGAAGGCGGCAAAGCCTCCAAGGAAGAGCCGAAGCCTCAATTGACAGCGGAAGCCCCTGCCGAGGCACCCCCTGCTCCGGCAGTACCGCCCGCAGCGGGCGGCGTCGGTAATGTCGCTTCTGCCAATATTCCGATCCCGCTTCCCGCGCCGCGCCCTCAGGCGGCCGTGCAGGTTGCCTCGGTTGATCCTTCTGCCGGTATTTCGGCCCTGTCCGCCAAGCCGCAGGTTCAGCAGCTTGCAGGCGTTTATGCTGATTACGGATCGGCCCTTGCCGCTGTCAGCGAAAGCCGCCTCAACACGCCGAGCGATGTACGCCGGGCGATTGCGACGCTGCGCTTCTCGCGGGCGGATGATCTGGCGGAAGGCTGGTTCGTTGCACATGCCATGGTTGCCTCGCAGGCGCCCGCTTTCGCGCAGGGTGTCCGCGATGAAGTCCGCTCGCGCGGAAAGGCTGCCGTGCTTGAAGCGCTGCGCAGCGATGACAATTACATCCTGCAAATTCGCGGTGCCCGCGATGCGACGGAAGCCGTGACGGTGGAGCTTCGCAATCAGAATACCCGCATGGCGGCGCTGTCTGCCCGTTTCCTTGAAACGGCCTATGCCTTCCAGAAGCAGAAATGGGGCATGAGCACGCCGCTGCCGGGTGCCCTGCCGGAGAGCAAGACCGCCGATGCGAGCGAGAGCCTGATGGAACGTGCAGGCGCCCTTCTCGCCAACCTGTCTCCCATCAGCCCTGCCCATGCCTATCGGCCGAGCGTGATGAACCGCATTCTCACCCTTGCCGCCTATCAGGTGATGGACGGTTCGATGGAGGCGGGCCTTGTCTCGACCCGCAATCCCACGGGGCGCTGCCTCAACTGGGCGCGGCTCAATCTCGACCAGTGCCTTGCTGCTGCCCGCTTCCCCTCGGAAGAAGCCTATTGCACGGGCAAGCATGCGGTGGAGGAAGTGCGGACTTGCTTTGCGGATGCCGTGCCCTCTTCGGCACTCAACGCGCACTGACAGAGCTTGAAAGGCCGCCGGGCAACGGCATGATCGCGCGCCTGCCGATCTGCGCAATTTGAATTGAATCCGTCTCAGATTTTAACTGAATACGCCTCAAATTTGAGGCGTATTTTTATTTTATTTTACAATAATTATATTATAATTACTTGGTCTGTAGAGAGTTGAAATCAACCAACACTCAATTTTCGAAGTATAAAACCCAAACTCCTTTTCAATTTTACTTATCGAATTAACAGGCCAGCAGGTCTCTACCCCACAGGATCGCCTCAGGTTCAGACGCGAAATCTTTGGGAAGGGATCGTCGCATGTCTTTTGTTCTGAGAGCCGCCTTCTGGCTCACCGTTCTCGCCTTTCTTCTGCCCGGTGCAGAAGATGAGGGCACATCGCAAACCGCTGCCCTTACGGGCGACATTTACCGGGCTGCCTATCACGAAGAGGCACCCCCACCTGATCACGCCGATATTGGCGCGGGCGAGGCACTTGCCCTTGCCGCGCGCTCCGCACAGGACGTAATGGGCTTCTGCGGGCGAAACCCGGAAGTCTGCGAGAAGAGCCATGTCCTCGCAGGTCATATCGTCCGGCAGACCACCTATTACGGAAGCATGGCTGTTGTCTGGATCACCGAGAAAGCCAGGGAGCGGCAGCAGAACAGCACCACTACTCCGTCCGCGGGTTCGCATATAGCGCAACCCCGTGCCGCTTCCGGCCTTACGGCTGGCGCCTGAAGTCACCCATCAGGTTTGCCCGTCGGCTTCCCGGCGCCTCGCATGAGGCGTCCCGGCGGCCAACAACGCCCCGCCATCCCGCAAGGATGTGCGGGGCGCTTGTTCTTTGGAGTTCATGTCGCTATGTCCTCTTCATGCCCTCCGACACCCCGCAGGCCGATATGAGCATTCAGGATCTCATCGACGATTTCGCCTTCCTTGACGAATGGGAGGAGCGGTATCGCTATGTGATCGAGCTTGGCAAGAGCCTTGAACCCCTGAGCGAGGAAGAACATTCCCCGGCCAACAAGGTGGAAGGCTGCGTCAGTCAGGTTTGGCTGGTGAATGAGGTGCGCTGCGATGATGAAGGGCAGCCCGTTCTTCATTTCAGGGGCGATAGCGATGCGCATATCGTGCGCGGCCTGATCGCCATTCTGATGCGCCTCTATTCCGACAAGCGGCCAGCTGACATTCTCAAAATTGATGCGCGCAGCATCCTCGCACAGCTCGGCCTTGATGCGCATCTCACGCCGCAGCGTTCCAACGGGCTTTATTCGATGGTCGAGCGCATTCAGGCAGATGCGAAGGCAGCCCTCGGCGCCA
>Ga0207868_1000134_pt1 | contig 101715 bp, 95 predicted proteins | sample Passage237B_FD_187370 | JGI IMG/M metagenome (GOLD analysis project Ga0207868, IMG submission 187370) | Cellulose adapted compost microbial communities from Newby Island Compost Facility, Milpitas, CA, USA - Passage2 37B (SPAdes) (version 3) ...
GGGCGCGCTGCTGTGCAGGCGCGCCGCGGAGCAGGCCCCGCGCCCGAGGTCGCTCCCTGAGCGATGCGCGGGCGCACCACGCGGCCGGTGGCCGCGCCCGCCCGCTACCTGACATCATCGACGTGGCGCCCGACGCGCCGGAGAGGACATCGTGACCGCGCTCATCATCGGCCTGGGAAACCCAGGCGACGAGTACGCGACGACGCGCCACAACGCGGGCTTCATGGTCGCCGACGAGCTGGCGACGCGCGCGGGCGCGAAGTTCGGCGTCGACAAGCGATCGCGCGCGCTCACGGCGTCGATGCGCCTGGGCGGGCCGGGCGCGGACGGCATCCCCATCGTCGTGGGCAAGCCGATGTCGTACATGAACCGCTCGGGCGGCCCCACGTCGACCCTCGCCAAGTACTACGGGGTCGCTCCCACGGACATCGTCGTCATCCACGACGATCTCGACCTGCCGTTCGGCACCATCCGCCTCAAGCGCGGCGGCGGCTCCGGCGGGCACAACGGCCTCAAGGACCTCGCCAAGGCGCTCGGCGGACCCGACTTCATCCGGGTGAGGGTCGGCATCGGGCGTCCGCCCGACCGCCAGGACCCGGCCGACTTCGTCCTCAGGCCCTTCTCCGCCGCGGAGCGCAAGGAGCTCGACCTCATCGTCTCCGAGGCGGCCGATGCCGTCCTGGACGTCCTCGCCGTGGGTCTGGAGGCGGCGCAGCAGAAGTGGCATTCGCCCTCCTAGGAGCGCCAGCAGTGGACAGGCGCGCGGGGGCCATGCTTACGATCGGCCCAGCGCACCGATGCGCGTCCGCAGGCGGACGCCGGCGGAAGCGCAGGCAGCCACACGCGAGGAGGTGCACATTGGTCGAGCCGTCCGGAGCATGGCGAATCCCCGGTGTGGAGCGCGGCTTCTCCGCCGCCCTCTTCGACCTTGACGGCGTACTCACGCCCACGGCCGCTCTCCACCAGGAGGCGTGGCGGCTGCTCTTCCAGCGCTGGTTTGAGAGCCACGGCATCGTCCCGCCGTACACCGACGACGACTACTTCGAGCATGTGGACGGCAGGCCGCGCTACGACGCGGTGAGGACGGTGCTCGCGTCGCGCGGGGTCGAGATACCGGAAGGCAGCCCCGACGACGAGCCCGGCGCGCAGACCGTGTGCGGCCTGGGCAACCTCAAGGACGCCGACTTCATGGAGGCGCTGCGCACGCGCGGCATCGAGGCGTACGCGGGCTCCGTGGCGCTCCTGGACGTGCTCGCCGCCCTCGACGTGGGCAGCGCCGTCGTGTCGAGCTCGCGCAACGCGATCCCCGTCCTCGAGGCGGCCGGGCTGGGAGGGCGGTTCGGCGCGATCGTGGACGGCATCGTCGCGGAGGACGAGGGCCTGCCGGGCAAGCCTGCGCCGGACACCTTCCTGCATGCCGCCGACCTGTTGCACGTCCCCGCGGCCGATGCCGTGGTCGTCGAGGACGCCCTCTCGGGCGTCGCGGCCGGTCGGGCCGGCGGCTTCGGGCTCGTCGTGGGCGTGGACCGCGGCGCCGGCGCCCGAGACCTCCTCGACGCCGGCGCGGACCTCGTCGTCGACGACCTGGCCCTGCTGGTGGCGCCATGAGGGCGTTCCAGCGCACCGCGGGCGACACCTCGACGCCCGACTACATCGACCGGCTTCGCTTCCCCGCGCACCCGTGGCGCATCATCGAGACCCGCTTCGACATGACCGACCTGGGCACCACGGAGTCTCTGTTCGCGGTGGGCAACGGCTACCTCGGCCTGCGCGGCAACGTCTCCGAGGGCCACGACGCGTACGCCCACGGCACCTTCATCAACGGCTTCCACGAGACCTGGCCCATCCGTCACGCGGAGGAGGCCTACGGCTTCGCGCGCACCGGCCAGACCATGGCGAACGTCCCCGACCCCAAGACGATGCGCCTGTACGTCGACGACGAGCCGCTGCGGCTGTCCACGGCGGACCTCGAGCGCTACGAGCGCGTGCTCGACATGGAGGCCGGCGTCCTCACGCGCGACCTCATCTGGCGCACGCCCGCGGGCAACCGCGTCAAGGTGTCGACCAAGCGGCTCGTGTCCTTCACCCATCGGCACGTGGCGCTGCTGACATACGAGGTGACGCTGCTGGACGGCGCCGCCCCCGTCGCGATCTCCTCGCACCTGATCAACCGCGCCGGCGGGATCGACGAGTACCGCGCGAACCCCACGCCTCACAAGGCCTTCGACCCCCGCCGGGCGGAGCAGCGCGACGAGCGCGTGCTCATCCCGCGCATGCGCGACGGCGACAGCCGGCGTGCGGTGCTGGGCTACGAGTGCGCGAACTCGGGGATGACGATCGCCGTCGCGACCGAGCACGCCTTCGCCTGCGACGCGGAGGTGATCGAGACGGTCGAGGTGCGCGACGACTATGCCAAGCACACCTTCGAGACGAACCTCCTGCCGGGCCAGACCCTCAGCGTGTCCAAGGTGGTGGCGTACCACACCTCGCACTCGGTCCCCCCGCGCGAGCTCGCGGACCGCTGCCATCGCACCCTCAACCGCGTCATCAACGAGGGCGTCGACCGGCTCTTCGACGATCAGCGGACGTGGCTCGCCGACTTCTGGGCCAAGTCGGACGTCGAGGTCGCCTCGGGCGACGAGGGGCTCCAGCAGGCGATCCGCTTCAACCTGTTCCAGCTCGCGCAGGCGGGCGCGCGCGCCGACGGCATGGGCATCCCTGCCAAGGGCGTCACCGGCTCGGGATACGGCGGCCACTACTTCTGGGACACCGAGATCTACGTGGTGCCGTTCTTCGTCTACACGAATCCCGAGGCGGCCCGGAACGCCCTGCGCTTCCGCTACCGCATGCTCCCCTTGGCGCGCCAGCGCGCCGCGGAGCTCGCCCAGCACGGCGCGCTCTACCCGTGGCGCACCATCAACGGCGAGGAGGCATCGGCGTACTACGCGGCAGGCACCGCCCAGTACCACATCGACGCGGACATCGCCTATGCCATCGACAAGTACGTGCGCGCCACCGGCGATGACGACTTCATGGCCCGCGAGGGGGTGGACATCCTCGTGGAGACCGCGCGCATGTGGGCGGACCTGGGCTTCTGGCGCACGGCCAAGGGGGAGAAGCCGTCGTTCCGCATCCACGGCGTGACCGGGCCCGACGAGTACACGACGGTGGTCAACGAGAACCTCTACACGAACGTCATGGCCCGCTTCAACCTGCGCGCGGCGGTCAGGGCGGTGCGGCACCTCGAGGAGCTGTGGCCCGACGAGCACGAGCGGATGGTGGCACGGCTCGGCCTGCAGCCCGAGGAGCTCGTCGAATGGGAGCGGGCGGCCGACGGCATGGCGATCCTGTGGGACGACGCGCTGGGCATCCACCCGCAGGACGCCCTGTTCAACCAGCGCGAGGTGTGGGATCTGGCGAACACGCCCTCGGACAAGCGCCCGCTGCTGCTGCACTTCCACCCGCTCGTCATCTATCGCTTCCAGGTCCTCAAGCAGGCCGATGTGGTCCTCGCCCTGTTCCTCCAGGGCGACGAGTTCACGCCCGAGGAGAAGAAGGCCGACTTCGACTACTACGACCCGATCACCACCGGCGACTCGACGCTCTCGGGCGCCGTGCAGGCGATCATCGCAGCGGAGGTCGGCTACCACGAGCTGGCCCTGCGCTACTTCTGGGACAGCGTCTTCATGGACCTGGGCGACCTGCACGGCAACACGTCGGAGGGCATCCACGTGGCATGCGCGGGAGGAGTGTGGGCCGCGCTCGTGCACGGCTTCGGCGGCCTGCGTGATCACGGCGAGGTGCTGCGATTCGACCCGCGCCTGCCCGAGAGATGGGAGTCGCTGACGTACCGCATCACCCACCGCGGCACGCGGGTGCGCGTCACCGTCACCCAGGAGGCGGTCTCCTTCGCCGTCGAGGCGGGGGCCGGCATGACCCTCGACGTCCGCGGCAAGCGCGTCTCCGTGACGCATGCCCAGGAGGTCGTCATGCCGCTGGCGCACCAGGGCCCGCGCATCCCCGGCGGCCCCACGGTCGACGACATCCACGGCTCGCTGCGCGAGGACGGCTCGGTCATCACGGCCTCCCTGCCCGCCAACGTCGCCGGCTCCGAGCCCGGCGTCGCCGCGGTGACGACCGAGCCGAGCGCCTGACGCCGCGGGGCGCGGCCGGCTGGCGATCAGGAGGGCCTGCGCGGCCAGGTGCCGTCCGGCAGGCCTCAGCCCTCGGGTCCGGGGCTGATCGTGTGCGCGCTCTCATGGCGGGATCCCCTGCACGCAGGCGCGGTCTTGTGCTTTCGCATGTTAGCGGTAACATTTCGCGTGGGGCCGAGCCGCCGCTGACGGCGTCGGCCGCTGGGTTTCGAGTGTCCGATCTCAAGGGGGAGATCACATGAAGCGTTGGAAGAGCATGGTGCGCCTCGGCGCCGCCGCGATCATCACGGCTCTGGGCCTGGCGGCCTGCTCCGCGCCGGAGCCCGTGCTGACCGCGCCCACCACGCAGGCGCAGCGCGACCCCGGCGACCTCATCCGCGTGGGCTTCGTGGCCGTCGGCCCGGAGGGCGGCTGGCGCGAGGCCAACGAGCAGGACATCATCCGCACCTTCTCTGAGGAGAACGGCTTCAACCTCACCTACGCGCCCGCGACCAACCTGTCGCACAACTCGCAGGTCGACGCGTTCCACATCTTCCTCGACGACGAGGACATCGACGTCATCCTGCTGTCGCCCGTCCAGAGCGAGGCGTGGGACCAGCCGCTCGTGCGCGCCCAGATCGCGGGGGTGCCCGTGATCCTGCTGGACCGTGGTATCGACACCGCGGCGGAGAACCTCTACGTCACCCGCATCGCCCCCGACAACGTCGCCGTCGCCTCCGCCGCGGCCCAATGGGCGGCCCAGGAGTTCCCCAACGGAGCGGTCTACCTCACGCTCGAGGGACCGGCCGGAGCGTCCGTGGTGGCAGAGCGCAACCTCGGCTGGGACGCGGTCATCTCGCAGCGCCCGGGCTTCGTGGAGTACGCCGCGCGCTCGGCCAACTGGTCTGCTGAGCAGGCGACCGCGATCGTCGCCGAGACTCTGGCGGAGAGCGACAACGGAATCCAGCTGATCTTCGCGCACAATGACGAGATGGGACTCGGCGCGGCGGACGCTGTCGAGGCGGCCGGCCTGGTCCCAGGAAAGGACATCAAGATCATCACGATCGACGGCACCTTCATCGCGCTCGAGGCGCTCTCGCGCGGTCGGCTGAACTTCGTCGCGGAGTACAACCCGCTGTTCGGCAAGACCGCGCTCGAGGTCGTGCGGAAGGTCCTCGCGGGACAGCCCGTCGAGCGTGAGATCGTGGTGCCCTCGGCAACGTTCGGCTCCCCTGAAGAGGCGTACGACGCGCTGCCGTCGCGGCTGTACTGATCACCCCAGAAAGGAACCTGAGTGACTGACAAGCAGGGCGAAGAGGCCTACGTCATCGGCGTGGACTTCGGCACGCTGTCCGGGCGCGCGGTCGTGGTCCGTGTCTCCGATGGCGCGGAGCTCGGCACCGCCGTCCACGAGTACCCCCACGCGGTCATGGACACGACGCTCGCGGCGAGCGGCGCGGCCCTGCCCCCCGAGTGGGCCCTGCAGGATCCGGAGGACTATCGCGAGGTCCTGCGCACGGCCGTCCCGGGCGCCATCGCCGATGCCGGCATCGACCCCGCCAAGGTCATCGGCATCGCGACCGACTTCACCGCCTCGACGCCCCTGCCCGTCCTCGCCGACGGCACCCCGCTGTGCGAGATCGAGGAGTTCCGCGAGCGCCCTCACGCCTACGTCAAGCTGTGGAAGCACCACGCCGGCCAGGGCCAGGCTGACCGCATCAACGCCCTCGCACACGAGCGCGGCGAGCCGTGGATCAAGCGCTACGGCGGCTTCATCTCCTCCGAGTGGGAGTACGCCAAGGCCCTCCAGCTCCTCGAGGAGGACCCGGAGATCTACGAACGCATGGACCACTGGGTCGAGGCGGCGGACTGGATCGTGTGGCAGCTGTGCGGCGAGTACGTCCGCAACGCCTGCACGGCCGGCTACAAGGGCATCTACCAGGACGGTCAGTACCCTAGCGAGGACTTCGAGGCGGCGCTGAACCCGGCGTTCCGCGGCTTCGCCCAGACCAAGCTGGCCCACCGCATCGGCCAGCTGGGAGAGCGCGCGGGCGGGCTGACCGCCCAGGCGGCGGAGTGGACCGGGCTGCCGGAGGGGATCGCCGTCGCCGTCGGCAATGTCGACGCGCACGTCGCCCTGCCGGCCGCGAAGGCCGTCAAGCCCGGCCAGCTCACGGCGATCATGGGCACCTCGACGTGCCACATCATGAACTCCGACATCCTGGCCGAGGTGCCGGGCATGTGCGGCGTCGTCGACGGCGGCGTCATCGCCGGGCTGTACGGCTACGAGGCCGGCCAGTCCGGCGTGGGCGACATCTTCGCCTGGTACGTCAAGAACCAGGTGCCGGCACGCTACTACGAGGAGGCGCAGGCAGCAGGGCTCTCGATCCACCAGCACCTGACGAACCTCGCGTTCCAGGAGCCCGTGGGCGCCCACGGCCTGGTGGCGCTCGACTGGCACAACGGCAACCGCTCCGTGCTCGTCGACACCGCCCTGTCGGGCCTCATCGTGGGCCAGACCCTCGCGACCCGCGCCGAGCAGGGCTACCGCGCGCTGCTCGAGTCGACGGCGTTCGGCACCCGCGTCATCGTCGAGGCCTTCCGCAGCTCGGGCGTGCCGGTGACGGAGTTCATCGCCACGGGCGGCCTCATCAAGAACCCGCAGCTCATGCAGATGTACGCCGACGTGCTGCGCCTGCCCATCTCCGTGAGCGGCTCCGCCCAGGGCCCTGCGCTCGGCTCCGCGATCCACGCGGCCGTCGCCGCGGGCGCGTACTCCTCGGTCGTGGAGGCGGCTGAGGTCATGGGTCGCGTCGAGCGCGACGTGTACCAGCCCATCGAGGCCAACGCCGATGCGTACGACCGGCTCTTCGCGGAGTACGTCGAGCTCCACGACTACTTCGGCCGCGGCGCCAACGACGTCATGAAGCGCCTCAAGGCGCTGCGCAAGGAGGTCCTCTCGTGAGCGGCTTCAGCGCCGAGGTCCAGGCCGCGATCGACGCGGTCCGCGAGGACATCGCGAAGCTCCACGCCGAGCTTGTGCGCTACGAGCTCGTCGTGTGGACGGGCGGCAACGTCTCGGGCCGCGTCCCCGGTGCGGACCTCTTCGTCATCAAGCCCTCTGGCGTGAGCTACGACGAGCTCGCTCCCGACAACATGATCCTGTGCGACCTCGACGGCAACGTCATCCCGGGCACCCCGGGAAGCGAGCGCAACCCGTCGTCGGACACGGCGGCCCACGCCTACGTGTACCGGCACATGCCCCACGTCGGCGGCGTGGTGCACACCCACTCCACGTACGCGACGGCGTGGGCCGCGCGCGGCGAGGAGATCCCGTGCGTGCTCACCGCCATGGCCGATGAGTTCGGCGGCCCGATCCCCGTGGGGCCGTTCGCGATCATCGGCGACGACTCCATCGGGCGCGGCATCGTCGCGACCCTCACGGGGCACCGCTCGCGCGCGGTGCTCATGCAGAACCACGGCGTCTTCACCATCGGCAAGGACGCGAAGGACGCCGTGAAGGCCGCCGTGATGTGCGAGGACGTCGCGCGCACGGTCCACATCGCCCGGCAGGCGGGCGACCTCATCCCTATTCCGCAGGATGCGATCGACGCGCTGTTCGACCGCTACCAGAACGTCTACGGACAGTCCACCAAGGAGCAGTGACCACATGACCAGCCGCAACGTGGTGCCGGACCTCGGCGCCTTCGAGATCTGGTTCGCCACCGGCAGCCAGCACCTGTACGGCCCCGAGACTCTCGCGCAGGTCGCCGAGCAGTCCCAGCAGGTGGTCGCGCTTCTCAACGGCTCGGACGAGGTGCCCGTGACCATCGTCTGGAAGCCCGTCCTCACCGACTCCGACGCCATCCGTCGCCTCATGCTCGAGGTCAACGCTCACGACAACGTGCTGGGCGTCATCACCTGGGCGCACACGTTCAGCCCCTCCAAGATGTGGATCAAGGGCCTCGACGTGCTGCGCAAGCCGCTGCTGCACCTGCACACGCAGGCGAACGTCGCGCTCCCGTGGGGAGAGATCGACTTCGACTTCATGAACCTCAACCAGGCCGCCCACGGCGACCGCGAGCACGCCTACATCCAGACCCGCATGGGCGTCCCGCGCTCGACCGTCGTGGGCCACGCCTCTGACCCGGCCGTCGCCAAGGGCGTCGGCACGTGGGCACGCGCCGCGGCAGGCGTGTGGGCCACGCGCAACCTCAAGCTCGCCCGCTTCGGCGACAACATGCGCTACGTCGCTGTCACCGAGGGCGACAAGACCGAGGCGGAGATCCGCCTGGGCGTCGAGGTCAACACGTGGGGCGTCAACGAGCTCGCCGACGCGGTCCACGCCGCCTCGGACGCCGAGGTCGCCGAGCTGGTCCAGGAGTATCTCGACCTGTACGACGTCGACGAAGATCTGCGTCCGGGAGGCGCGCGCGCCGAGTCGCTCGAGTACGGTGCCCGCATCGAGCTGGGCCTGCGCTCGTTCCTCGAGGCCGGCGGCTTCACCGCCTTCACCACGTCCTTCGAGGACCTGGGCGCGCTGCGTCAGCTGCCCGGCCTCGCGGTCCAGCGCCTCATGGCCGACGGCTACGGCTTCGGCGCCGAGGGCGACTGGAAGACGGCCGTCCTGGTGCGCGCTGCCGCCGTCATGGGCGCAGGGCTTCCCGGCGGCGCCTCGCTCATGGAGGACTACACGTACCACCTGGAGCCGGGCAAGGAGCTCATCCTCGGCGCCCACATGCTTGAGGTGAACCCAGCCCTGTCCAGCGCCAAGGCGAGGCTCACGATCGCCCCGCTCGGCATCGGCGGCAAGGAGGACCCGGTGCGCCTGGTCTTCACGGCCGACGCCGGTCCCGCCGTCGTGGTCGCGATGTCCGACATGCGCGAGCGCTTCCGCCTCGTGGCGAACGTCGTCGACAACGTGCCGCTGCCCGAGCCGATGCCGAACCTGCCCGTGGGCCACGCCGTGTGGAGCCCGCGTCCGGACTTCCGCACGTCGGCCCACGCGTGGCTGCTGGCGGGCGCCGCGCACCACACGGTCATGACCAACCAGATCGGCATCGAGGTGTTCCGCGAGTTCGCCCGCCTCGCCCAGATCGAGCTGCTGGTCATCGACGAGGACACCACGGTGCCTGCGTTCGAGAAGGAGCTGCGCGCCAACGCCGCGTACTACCGTCTGGCTCAGACGCTCTAGTCGCCGCAGGCGCTTCTCAGATTCCGGTAGGGGAACCGGTAGGGGGACGGGCCGTCGGGGACGATCGCAAGGTCGGCCCCGGCGGCCCGTGCTTTCGTGCGCCCCGTGCGGCGCTCAGCGGTGCAGGATGCGTGCGAGGAACTCGCGCGTCTCTGGCAGCTGCGGGCTGTCGAAGATCTGCTCGGGCGTGCCCTGCTCATGGATGCGGCCGTTGTGCATGAAGACGACGCGGTCCGCCACGGAGCGCGCGAAGGCCATCTCGTGGGTCGCCATGAGGATGGTGGCGCCGGCGGCCTTGAGATCGCGCACCATGTCGAGCACCTCGCCCACGAGCTGCGGGTCGAGCGCGCTCGTGATCTCGTCGAGCAGGAGCAGCTCGGGGTCGGTGAGGATGGCGCGGACGATCGCGACCCGCTGCTGCTGGCCGCCGGAGAGTCGGTCCGGGTAGGCGTCCAGCTTGTCGCCCAGGCCGATCTTCCCCAGGAGCTCCTTGGCCTTGGCATCGGCGTCCGCCGCGTCCCAGCCGTGGACCTTGCGCGCCGCGAGCGTGACGTTGCCCAGGACGGTCAGGTGCGGGAAGAGGTTGAACTGCTGGAACACGACGCCGATGCGGGCGCGCACGGCGTCCGGCTTCACCCGGGGGTCGGTGATGTCGTCCCCGCGCAGCAGCACCTGGCCGTCGTCCACGCGCTCGATGAGGTTGATGACGCGCAGCAGGGTGGACTTGCCGGAGCCGGAGGCGCCGATGAGGGCGACCACCTCGTGCTCGCGGATCTCGAGGTCGACGAGCTTGAGGACGTCGTGCTTGTCGAAGCGCTTGCGGACGCCGCGCAGCTCCAGGACCGTCTCGCTCACACCGTCCCCGCATTCTGCTCGCGACGGGTCATGCGAGCGGTCACGTGATCGGTCAGCCGGATCATCGGGAAGCTGATCGCGATGAACAGCAGGGCCGCGACGACGTACGGCGTGAAGTTGTAGGTGTGCGCCACCTCGATCTGAGCGGCGCGGACGGCGTCGACGGCGCCCAGGACGGAGATGAGGCCCACGTCCTTCTGCATCGACACGAAGTCGTTCATGAGGGCGGGCACGACCTTGCGCACGCCCTGCGGGATGACCACCAGGCGCAGCGTCTGCCCGTGGCTGAGGCCCAGCGAGCGGGCCGCGATGCGCTGGGAGGGGTGCACCGAGTCGAGGCCCGCGCGCAGCACCTCGGCGACGTAGGCCGAGTACGTGATGATGATCGCGAGCGTGCCCCAGAAGACGGCGGGCATGCGCGGCACGATCTGCAGCGCCGGGATGCCGAAGCCCACGAGGTACAGGACGATCAGCAGCGGCGCGCCGCGCACCAGGTCGGTGTAGGTCGCGGCCAGGAAGCGGATGGGGAAGAACACCGGCCCGCGCAGCGAGCGCAGCACGGCGATGAGCGTGCCGAAGATCGCGACGCCAAGGGTCGCGAAGAACAGCGCGCGGATGTTGAGCCACAGTCCCTCGAGGACCGCGGGGAACGCCTCGATCGCGACGGGGACGTTGAAGAAGGTGTGCTTGACGGCGTCCCAGCCAGGGCTGTTGGACAGGCCGACCGCGACGAGCGCCGCGAAGACGGCGGTGGAGAGGAAGGCGACAGCAGCCGAGCGGAGGGACGCCGCACGGCGGTACTCACGTCGCTCGAGCTCGAGCGCGCTGGGCTCCCATGCGGCGTCCTGCGCCGCCCGGCTGCTGTCTGTCATGGTCTTACTTCAGCACAGGGACGGACACGGCCTCGCTCAGCCACGTGGCCTCGAGCTCGGCAAGCGTGCCCTTCTCGCGCAGACGGTCCACGGCCGCGGTGACCGCAGCGGTCAGCGGCGAGCCCTTGGGCAGGACCAGGCCGAACTCGTCGCCGCCGTCGGTGCCCTCGAACTGGCCCAGGACGATGCCGCCGTCGAGGACGGCTGCCGCGAGGTAGAACGCCGTCGGCAGGTCCACCACGAGCGCGTCGATCTGTCCCGACTGCAGGGCGAGCACCACGTCGTCGTTGTTGTTGAACACGGACAGCGCGTCCTCACCGAGCTTCTCGGCCGCGAGCGTGTAGCTCGTGGTGCCGGAGGCGACGCCCACGTTGACGCCCTTGAGGTCGGAGATGGACGTGGCCTCGGCGGCGGGGGAGCCCTCGACGGTCACGACCGCCTGGGTGGTGACGTAGTACGCGGACGAGAAGTCGACAGCCTGCTTGCGCTCCTCCGTGATGGAGAACTGCTGCAGGTTGAAGTCCCAGTCCTTGGGTCCGGGGGCGATGGCCGAGTCGAAGGTCGTGCGCACCCACACGACGTCCTCGGGGTCGAAGCCGAGCTCCTTGGCCACGGCGTAGGCCACGGCGGCCTCGAAGCCCTCGCCCGATGCCGGGTCGTCGTTCACGACCCACGGCTCGTAGGCCGGCTCGCCGGTCGCGATCGTCAGCTTGCCCTCGGTCACGGTCTGCAGCTCGCCGGAAGCGCCGCCGGTCGAGCCGGACTCCGCCGAGCAGCCGCTCAGCGCGAGCGCGCCGACGGCGGCGAGCGCCGCGAGCCCGCGGAATGCCTTCTTCATGTTGGGAACTCCTATCGGATGAGTATGAATTGGGGTCACATCATGCTACGGCACGCTAAAGCGCACGCCAGTCGGCGAAGTCGAAGCCCGGGGAGACCACGCACGTGACGAGCACCTCGTCCGTCCCTATAAGTCTCGCAGACTGCCAGACCCCCGCGCGCACGAGGCACTGCGCGACGTCCCCCGCCGCCGCGTCGGGTCCCAGGCGCACCTCTGTGGCGTGGTCCTCGTCGGGCGTCTCGCCGCTGCCTCCGAGGCTCACGACGAGCGTGCCCGGGCCGTGCCACAGCCACAGCTCGTCGCTCGCGACCACGTGCCAGCGGCTCGACTGTCCCTCGACGAGCAGGTAGTGGATCGCGGTGGCGGTGGGGCGCGTGCCGCGCGGCGTCTCGACGGTGACCTCGGAAGTCCACGTGCGGCGATACCAGCCGCCTTCGGGGTGCGGCTCGAGGCCCAGGGCGGCGGCGGTCGCCGGAACGTCAGTCGTCATGGCTCGGCTCCTGATGTGCGAGGCGGTCCTCGGCGTAGGCGAAGCGGCCGCCGAGGACGGTCCCGGCGGCGCGGCCCGCGCCGTGCTCGACGAGCTCGTCGGCCGCGTGCTCCGGACCGCTCGGCTCGAGGTCGAAGAACGCCAGGTCCGCCCGCGCGCCCACGGACAGCTGGCCGATGCGCTCGGTGCCCGAGTCGAGGCCTACGGCACGGGCGCCTCCCAGGGTCGCGGCCGTCAGCAGGCGCGACGCGAGGTCGGCGTCGGCGTAGCCCTGGGCGCGGGCGAGGCGGGCGAGCTCGGCGACGTCGGCCATGACGTCGAGCGACGGCGACGAGGCGAGCGAGTCCGTGCCCACGGCGATCGGGCTGCCTTCCCGGAGGTAGGCCGCCACCGGCGGCTCGTCGAGGCCGAGCACGGCGTTGGAGCGCGGGCACAGCGCGACGGTCGTGTGGCGCTGGCGCAGCAGCGCGCGGTCCTGGGCGGTCATGTAGACGCCGTGGGCGATGTGGCAGTCGGGGCCCAGGACGCCCAGATGGTCGACGTAGTCCGTCGCGGAGATGCCCAGCCCTGCCGTGCGGATCTCCTTCAGGCTCGCGGGACGGCGGGCGTGCCACGGCTCGCCCGCGTCGTGCTCGAAGGCCCGCTCGAGCTCGATCTCGCCCAGGTGGATGTGCAGCCGCGCTCCGCGCTCGCGGGCGATGTCGGGCGTCTCCATGAGCGCGACCGTCTCGAGGGAGTAGGGCGCGTGAGGCGCGAGGCCTCGCCCGGGCGTTGCCGGCAGGGCCTCGAGCTCCGCCTCGACGCGACGGCGCCCCTCGCGCACCCAGCGCTCGTTGCTCCAGTCCATGACCTCCCAGTACGCGATGCCGCGCAGTCCGGCGTCGTGCAGCGCCGATGCCGCGGCCGCGTCGGTGACGACGTCGGCGGCGGCGGTCGTGCCGGAGCGGATCGCGAGCCGTGCGCCGTCGGCGGCGGAGGCGCGCCAGTCGTGGGAGGCCGCGTATTCGCGATTGAAGGCCTCGACCCAGGCGCCGAAGCTCGGGTAGGTCACCGCTCCCAGGCTCGCCATCGCCGTGTACTGGAGATGGGTGTGCGCGTTGACGAGGCCGGGCGTCAGGATGCCGTGCCAGAACACCTCGCGCACACGGGCGCCGCGCTCGGCGAGCTGCTCCTGCACCCAGCGACGCTCGCCCACGTGGACGATGCGTCCGTCGCGCACGGCGACGGAGCCCTGGGCGATGGGCGGCGCGGTGACCGGCAGCACGACCGCGGCGGTGTAGACGGTGAAGTCGAGGCTCATGCGGTGACTCCGAAGCGGCCAGGGCGAGGCTCGTCCTCGTGGCGTCCGTCAGCGGGATCGAGCAGCACGCCGTGTGCGGCCGCGGCCGACGCCGCCACCCGAGCCACGGCATCGTCCGGGAGGGAGTGCAGACCGGGGGCGAGACGCGCGGTGACGAGATGCTCGAGCGCGGCCAGCTGGGTCGCGAAGGACAGGTCCATGATCTCGATGGGGTTGCCCTCACCCGCGACGAGGTTCGCGGCGCCGACGTGGGCGAGCAGGAACGTGCCGTGCGGGCGGGCGCGGACGATGTGGGGCTCGCCGTCGACCGGCTCGAGGGTCACGTCCTCGCCGAGCTCGACCTCGCCAGGCGTGCCTCCCGCGACCGCGACGGCGCGCGCGGCGGCCGCGGCATCGGCCGTGACGGTTCGGGGCGCTCCCGTGGCGCTGATGACGAGCGCCTCGGGAGCCAGCTCGGCGAGCGTGCCCGTCTCGAAGCCGTCGTGCCGTGCGAGCAGGGCGCGCAAGGGGTCGGTCTCGACCACGGCGACGTCCGCGTCGAGCGCGCGCAGCATCGCGGCGACGCCCTGGCCCACGGGCCCGTACCCCACCACGACGGCGCGCTGGCTGCGGAGCGTGAGGCCGACGCGCTCGAGCAGGTCGGCGACGGCGAAGACGCACGACTGGGCCGTGCCGTAGCGATTGTCGAAGGCGGTCTTGGTCGCGGCGTCGTTCGTCGCGATGACCGGCGTGAGGAGCGCGCCTCGCTCGGCGAGCGGGCGCAGCGCTCGCACGCCCGACGTCGTCTCCTCGCTCGCGCCGACCCAGCGGGCTACCGGGTCCGGCGCCTCCGCGTGGGCGAGGCGGATGAGGTGAGCGCCGTCGTCGATGAGCAGGTCCAGGCCCGAGCGGACGAAGTCGAGCGCGGCGGAGCGCTCGGCGGCGCCCGTGCGCGCGGGGTCGGCGCTGACCTCGAAAGCCCGGCTGCGCAGGGCCTCGGCGACCTCGACGTCCGTCTCGTCCGGGTGCGCGTAGACGGTCACCGCCGCTCCGGCCTCGCGCAGCAGGAGCGCGAGCACCGCCGTCTTGGGCTCGAGCGGCAGGCACACGCCCACGGTGCGGCCGACGAGCACGCCCGTCGCCGTGATCTCGCGGGCGAGGGCGGTCGAGACCGGCATGTGGTCGCGCGCGAACGTGATCCGCGTGTCGGCGTCGGGGCGCTCGGGGAGCTCCGTGCCGCCCAGCAGCACGCGCGGCTCGTCCGTCAGGTCCACGGTCAGCGGGGCGAGGCTCTCGCTCGCGCCGTCTGTGACGGGGCGCATGCCCAGCCCTCCGGCGATCCGCGTCAGCGCTTGCGCGAGCGCGGGGTCGTGCTGGTCGCCCCGCAGCGCGAAGCCCCGGCCGGGAAGGGTGAGGTTGGTGCGCCGCGCGAACGTGCGCAGGAGCCGCTCCGCTGAGGTGAGGGAGTCGGCCATGCCTCAAGTCTAGGAGCGGCGGGCGATGCGCCTGGGGCCCTTCCCGCGCACCGACGTCCGGCGACGTGTCTACGATGGCTGGGCCGGAAAATCCGGTTCTTCGGCATGCCTGGAGGTCGTGTGAACGCCGTGGACAGCCCCGCGCTGAGCCCGCTGCTCGACGCCCTGCGCGCGCTCGAGGGCGCCGCCGCTCCCGGCGCCGGGCACATGCGCGCTCCCAGCTCGGCCGCTCCGCTGCTCATCGCGCGCGCCGTGGCCGACGAGCCCGGACTCGTGCTCGCGCTCACCGCCACGGGCAACGACGCCGAGGTCCTCGCATCGGCGCTGGGCGCATACCTCGACCCCGCGAGCGTCGCCGTCTTCCCCAGCTGGGAGACCCTCCCGCATGAGCGTCTCAGCCCGCGCTCCGACACCATCGCCCGGCGACTGGCGAGCCTGCGCCGGGTGGTCCATCCGCAGGAGGCGGCCGCGGAGACGGGTCTGCCCGCGCCGCGCGTCCTCGTCGCCCCGCTGCGTGCCGCCCTCCAGCCGATGCCTCCCGGCCTCGCCGATCTCGAGCCCGTGCGCGTCGTGCCCGGCCAGGTCATGGACCTCACCGAGCTCGCCGAGCGCCTCGCCGCCGCCGCCTACACGCGCGTGGACATGGTCGAGCGGCGCGGCGAGTTCGCGGTGCGCGGCGGCATCGTCGACGTGTTCTCTCCCGTGGACCCGCACCCCATCCGCATCGAGTTCTGGGGCGACGAGGTCGAGTCGATGCGCTCCTTCTCCGTCGCGGACCAGCGCTCGCTCGAGCCGGTGGAGCGCCTGTGGGCGCCGCCGTGCCGCGAGCTGCTCCTGACCGACGAGGTGCGCCAGCGCGCCTCCGCGCTGCAGGGCGCGCTCCCCGCCGCCGCCGACATCCTGGGCCGCATCGCCGAGGGCGTCGCCACCGAGGGCATGGAGTCGCTCCTGCCGATCCTCGTCGACACGCTCGTCCCGCTGCCCGCCGTGCTGCCGCGCGGCACGCGCGTCATCGCGCTCGAGCCCGAGCGGCTCCAGCGCCGCGCCGAGGACCTGCACCGCACGGCCAAGGAGTTCCTCCAGGCAGCCTGGGCCAACGCGAGCGCCGGCAACGTCACGCCCGTCACGCTCGAGCCCGTCGCGGACGGCTCGGGCGAGTCCGACGTCCCGGTCGAGCTCGCGAGCGACGGCTTCCTCACCCTGGAGGAGCTCGAGGAGGCCGCGGCCGCCGCCGGCATCTCGTGGGGCACCATCGGCCCGTTCTCGGGGCACGAGGCGCGCGACGCGGGCATCGAGGCGATCGAGGACATGCGCGGGCGCTCCGCCGCAGCGGTCGAGCTGCTGCGCTCGCGCGTGCACGACGGCTGGCGTGTGCTCGTCACCGCGGCCGGCGCGGGATCCGCCCAGCGCATCGCCGAGCGGCTGGGGGAGGAGGAGATCCCCGCGCGCGTCGTCGCATCGGCCGCCGATGCCGCCCCCGGCGCCGTCGCGATCGTCTCCGGCATCACGGGCCAGGGCTTCTCCGTCCCCGAGGCGCGGATTCTCGTCCTGTCCGAGCTCGAGCTCACGGGCCGCGCGGGATCGGCGGCCGGACCCAAGGTCAAGACGCCCAGCCGCCGTCGCGGCATCGTCGACCCCCTGCAGCTGCGCGCGGGAGACTACGTGGTCCACGCGAGCCACGGCATCGGCCGCTTCGTCGAGCTCGTCAAGCGCACCGTGCGCGGGGTCGAGCGCGAGTACCTCGTCATCGAGTACGCGCCCTCGCGCCGCGGCGGCCCGCCCGACCGGCTGTCCGTGCCGACCGACCAGCTCGACCTCGTCACCAAGTACGTGGGCGGAGAGACGCCCGCCGTCAACAAGATGGGCGGCGCCGACTGGGCGGCCACCAAGGGCCGGGCGCGCAAGGCGGTCAAGGAGATCGCGGCGGAGCTCATCCGCCTGTACAGCGCGCGCATGGCGAGCAAGGGACGCGAGTTCCCGCCGGACACGCCCTGGCAGCGCGAGCTCGAGGAGGCCTTCCCCTACGTCGAGACGCCCGACCAGCTCGTGACGATCGACGAGGTCAAGGCGGACATGGAGAAGCCGGTCCCCATGGACCGCCTCATCTGCGGCGACGTGGGCTTCGGCAAGACCGAGATCGCGGTGCGCGCCGCGTTCAAGGCCGTCCAGGCGGGCGCGCAGGTCGCGGTGCTGTGCCCCACGACGCTGCTCGTCAAGCAGCACGTCGAGACGTTCTCCGACCGCTTCGCCCAGTTCCCCGTCAAGGTCGCAGCCCTGTCGCGCTTCCAGACGGACAAGGAGGCGCGCGAGGTCATCCAGGGCCTGGCGGACGGAAGCATCGACGTCGTGATCGGCACCCACCGCCTGCTCACCGGCCAGGTGCGCTTCAAGGACCTGGGGCTGGTCATCATCGACGAGGAGCAGCGCTTCGGCGTGGAGCACAAGGAGACGCTCAAGGCGCTGCGCACCTCCGTGGACGTGCTCGCGATGTCCGCCACTCCCATCCCGCGCACGCTCGAGATGGCCGTCACCGGCATCCGCGAGATGTCGACGCTGTCCACCCCGCCGGAGGAGCGCCACCCGATCCTCACCTACGTGGGTCCGCAGGAGGACGCCCAGGTCATCGCCGCGATCCGCCGCGAGCTGCTGCGCGAGGGCCAGGTGTTCTACATCCACAACTCGGTCAAGACCATCAATCGCGCGGCCATGAAGATCGCGGAGCTCGTGCCCGAGGCTCGCGTCGCCGTCGCCCACGGCCAGATGAGCGAGAAGGAGCTCGAGCAGGTCATCGTCGACTACTACGACCGCCAGTACGACGTCCTCGTGTGCACCACGATCGTGGAGACCGGCCTGGACATCACCAACGCCAACACCCTCATCGTCGAGCGCGCGGACCAGTTCGGCCTCAGCCAGCTCCACCAGCTGCGCGGCCGCGTGGGACGCGGCAGGGAGCGCGCCTACGCGTACTTCCTGTACCCGCCGGACCGCGCGCTCACCGAGACCGCGCACGACCGCCTGCAGACCATCGCGGCAAACACCGACCTGGGAGCGGGCATGGCCGTCGCCATGAAGGACCTCGAGATCCGCGGCGCGGGCAACCTGCTGGGAGGGGAGCAGTCCGGGCACATCGAGGGAGTGGGCTTCGACCTGTACATCCGCATGGTGGGCGAGGCGGTCGCCGGCTTCCGCGGCGAGCCTCAGGAGCGCCCCGTCATCACGATCGACCTGCCCATCGACGCCCACATCCCGGCCGAGTACATCGAGACCGAGCGCCTGCGCCTCGAGGCGTACCGCAAGATCGCCGACGCCGACGACGAGGCCGCGCTGGCGGCGCTCGAGGACGAGCTGACCGACCGCTACGGCGCCATGCCGGAGCCCGTCTCCCACCTCTTCGCCGTCGCGCGGCTGCGGCTCGTGGTGCGCGAAGCCGGCCTCACGGACATCGTGGCGCAGGGCAAGCATGTGCGCTTCTCGCCGGTCGAGCTGCCGGACTCCGCGGCCCTGCGCATCGGGCGGCTGTACCCGGGCTCGATCGTCAAGCCGGCCACGCGTCAGGTGCTCGTGCCCGCCCCGACCACCGCCCGCATCGGCGGCGAGCCCGTCGAGGGCCTGCCGGTCCTGGACTGGGTGAGGGAGGTCATCACGGCCATGCAGCTCACACCAGTAGGATGAGGCCCATGAAGCGCGTCGCCGTGGTGGCCCTGCTCGCGCTGGCACTTGCGGGGTGCGCGGTCCCCGGCCAGTCGCTGAACCCCGGAACCGCCTACGCCTTCAACGGGGCGGAGGTCACGAACTCCGAGGTCGACGCCGTATACCGGGCCTGGCTCAACGACACCCAGGGCGCGGTCCTGCCCAATCGCCTCCAGGTGATGACGCTCGACGCGGTGCGCGAGCCCGCGAAGAAGATCGCGCTCGAGATGACGCCCGATGCCGCCCAGCTGTTCACCGCAGAGAACGCCCGGTTCTTCGCGGAGCAGATGTTCAACGTCAAGCAGGTCGACGGAGAGCCCAGCCCCGAGGTGATCCAGTCCCTTCAGGGGGCCGTGGCCGTGGCCTTCATCGCCTACTCCGACGCCGACGGCTCCCAGATCGAGCGCCTCGCGGACGAGCTCGAGGCGTCGATCGAGGGCAGCCCGCGCGCCGGAGACTTCGATCGCGACACCTTCGTCCAGTCGATCGTCTCTGCGCTCGAGTCGGCCAGCAACCAGGGCTACCCGACGGCCCTGGGCTACATCGAGTTCTATCGCCTGAACGGCTTCACCGCCCCTGACGGCGGCGTCCGGGTGGTCGCGCCCTAACTCGGCCGGCACCCCTCTCACTCACGCATCGGCATCGTCGCCAGCGCTGGGCTGGGCCTTGAGGCCCGTTCGCCTGGCGCCCCCCCTGGATAGACTCACAGCAGGATCCTCAAGAAATGCCGCATGCGCGGCGAGAAGGAGAGACATGGCCAGCATCGAGGCCGTTGGAGCGCGCGAGATCCTCGACTCGCGCGGCAACCCGACCGTTGAGGTCGAGATCGCGCTGGAGGACGGCACGTTCGCCCGCGCCGCGGTGCCCTCGGGCGCCTCGACGGGCGCCTTCGAGGCCGTCGAGCGTCGCGACGGCGACACGAAGCGCTACCTGGGCAAGGGCGTCGAGAAGGCCGTGGATGCGGTCATCGACGAGATCGCTCCCGCCGTCGTCGGCCTCGACGCGACCGAGCAGCGCATCATCGACCAGATCATGATCGACCTGGACGGCACCGACAACAAGGGCAAGCTCGGCGCCAACGCCATCCTCGGCGTCTCGCTCGCGGTCGCCAAGGCCGCGGCCGACTCGGCCGACCTGGCCCTGTTCCGCTACGTGGGCGGCCCGAACGCGCACCTGCTGCCGGTCCCGATGATGAACATCCTCAACGGCGGCTCGCACGCCGACTCCAACGTGGACATCCAGGAGTTCATGATCGCCCCCGTGGGCGCCGCCTCGTTCCGTGAGGCCCTGCGCACCGGCGCGGAGGTCTACCACGCGCTCAAGGCCGTGCTCAAGGAGCGCGGCCTGGCCACCGGCCTGGGCGACGAGGGCGGCTTCGCGCCCAACCTCGAGTCCAACCGCGAGGCGCTCGACCTGATCCTCGTCGCGATCGAGAAGGCCGGCTACAAGCCGGGCGACGACGTCGCGCTCGCGCTGGACGTCGCGTCCACCGAGTTCTTCAAGGACGGCAAGTACCAGTTCGAGGGCAAGGCCACCAAGCCCGCCGACCTCATCGCGTACTACGAGAAGCTCGTCGCGGACTACCCGCTCGTGTCCATCGAGGACCCGCTGTCCGAGGACGAGTGGGACTCGTGGGCCGAGCTCGTGAGCGCCGTGGGCGACAAGGTCCAGATCGTGGGCGACGACCTCTTCGTCACCAACCCCACCCGCCTCAAGAAGGGCATCGAGACCGGCGCCGCCAACGCGCTGCTCGTGAAGCTCAACCAGATCGGCACGCTGTCCGAGACCTCGGACGCCGTGCAGATGGCCCAGCGCGCCGGCTTCGCGGCGATGGTGTCCCACCGCTCCGGCGAGACCGAGGACACGACCATCGCGGACCTGTCCGTGGCCTACAACGCCGGCCAGATCAAGACCGGCGCCCCGGCCCGCGGCGAGCGCATCAACAAGTACAACCAGCTCCTGCGCATCGAGGAGGAGCTGGACGACGCGGCCCGCTACGCCGGCAAGGCGGCGTTCCCGCGCACGTACGCGTAAGCGCACCTCAGCATCCGATGGGCGTCCCCGCACGGGGGCGCCCATCGTGCTTTCCGGGCCGATGCGGATCGGCGCGTGCGGGTCGCCGCAGCGCGGCGTCCTCGCCGTGCTTTCCGCGCCGAACCGGGCGCGGCACCCCCGCTCGCGCCGCCCCCGCCGTGACAATGAAGGCGTGTCCTCCCCGAGCCGTCCCGCAGGCGTTCGCAGCGGTGCACCGCGCACCGGCGCGACTGAGCGCCCGCCCGCCGGCCCGGGCCTGAGGGCATCGGCCGCGCGGCCGTCGGGCGCCGCGTCGTCGTCAGCGCGGTCGAGCACCGCGAGCGACGCCCCGCGCATCGAGGCGGCGCCGCCGCGCGGCTCCTGGACCGCGGCCATGTCGGCGAAGGCGATCGTCCTGGCGTGCATCCTGGCGCTCGCGGCCGCCCTGGTCGTGCCGTCGCTGCGCGTGTACCTCGACCAGCAGCGCGAGCTCGCGCAGCTGCGCGCCGAGCGCGACGCCGCGCGCGAAGAGGTCGAGGACCTCACCGCGGAGCTCGCCCGCTGGGACGACCCGGCGTTCGTCGTCGCCCAGGCGCGCGAGCGCCTCGCCTACGTCTTCCCCGGCGAGACGCCCTACCGCGTCATCGACCCGGAGTTCGTCACGGCGTCGGCGCCGGACTCCGCGGCGGGCATGGCGGAGACCGATCCCAACGCCGGCGCTCCCTGGTACGACAGCCTGTGGGGCTCGGTCGTGACGGTGGGCGAGGGGCCCGACGTGGACGTGAGGCCGTCCGTGCCGGCGCCTTCCGACGAGGAAGTGCGGCAGCTGACCACCGTAGACTTCGGCGGGTGAACGCGAGCGTCTCCGCGGCAGACCTGGCCGCCCTCGAGTCCCAGCTGGGGCGCCCCGCGCGGGGCGTGCTGGCGGTCGCGGCCCGATGCGTGTGCGGCAATCCCACGGTGGTGCGCACGGCTCCGCGCCTGCCCGACGGAACGCCCTTCCCGACCCTCTACTACCTCACGCACCCCGGCGCCGTCGCGGCCGTCTCCACCCTCGAGGCGACGGGGACCATGAAGGCGATGCAGGAGCGTCTGGGCACCGATCCGGAGCTCGCCGCCGCCTACCGCGCCGCCCACGAGTCCTATCTCGCCGAGCGCTGCGCCATCGACGACGTGCCGGAGATCCACGGCATCTCGGCCGGCGGCATGCCCGACCGCGTCAAGTGCCTCCACGTCCTCGCGGGCCACGCGCTCGCTGTCGGTCCGGGGGTCAACCCGCTCGGCGACGAGACCCTCGAGCTCATCCGGGACCGCTGGCGGCCCGACCGCTGCACGTGCCCGGAGCCCGGCATCGGCGGGTGGGACGGCGCGGATAGTGTGGACGCATGACACGCGTCGCGGCCTTCGACTGCGGCACCAACTCGCTGCGCCTCCTCATCGCCGACGTCTCCGCCGAGGGGACGCTGACGGACGTCGAGCGCGAGATGACCGTGGTGCGCCTGGGCCAGGGAGTGGACAGGACCGGCGAGTTCGCCGCCGAGGCGCTGGAGCGCACCCTCGCCACCACCGCCGACTACGCGGCCCGATGCCGTGCGGCCGGAGTGGAGCGCATGCGCTTCGTCGCGACGTCGGCGACGCGGGACGCGCGCAACCGCGACGCCTTCATCGAGGGCGTGCGTGACCTGCTGGGCATCTCGCCCGAGGTGATCTCCGGCGAGGAGGAGGCTCGCCTGAGCTTTCGCGGCGCCCTGTCCGTGCTCGATGCGAGCCATCCCGGGCCGTGCCTCGTCGTTGACCTGGGCGGCGGCTCGACCGAGCTCGTGCTCGGACAGGACGCGCCTCGGGCCGCGCACTCCATGGATGTGGGCTGCGTGCGCATGACCGAGCGCCACCTGCGCGAGGACCCGCCCGCCCAGGAGTCGGTCGACGCCGCGATCGCGGACATCCGCACGGCGCTCGACGCCGCCGCACGCGACGTGCCGCTGGGCGAGGCGCGCACCGTCGTGGGACTGGCCGGCTCCATCACCACGGTCACCGCGAACGCGCTGGGCCTGGACCGCTACGACCCGGCCGCGATCAACGGCGCCGTGCTGGGCATCGACGCCGCGATCGACTCGTGCACTGCCCTGCTCACGGCGACTCGAGCCGAGCGCGCCGCGCTGCCGTTCATGCATCCGGGCCGCGTCGACGTCATCGGAGCCGGCGCGCTCGTGTGGCGCACGGTGCTCGAGCGCGTGCGCGACGAGGTGCGCGCCGCCGGCGGCGCGCTCGAGACGGTCGTGACGAGCGAGCACGACATCCTCGACGGCATCGCCCTGTCGCTCGCGTAGTCCCGCGCCCGCGGGTTGGCTCGTTCGGGCGCCTGCCCGCGTCGGTCCGCCTGACGCCGCGGTGTCGCCTTCGGCCCTCGCGCGTCGCCCCACCCGACGCCGCCCGGGCCCGGCTCATGGGACCATGGATCGCCCCCGTAGCCCAATCGGCAGAGGCAGCCGACTTAAAATCGGCCCAGTGCGGGTTCGAGCCCCGCCGGGGGCACGCCTGCGCCCCGTCCCGCGCCCTCCCCGTTGCGCGCGCCATCCTCGTCCCCGCGCCCTCCCCGTCCCGTGCGCGGTCCCCGTTCGCGGCTGGCGCAACGACGGCTTTCAGTGCCCCCAGACGCGCGAACTAGACTTGCGGCCAGCGAAGAGTTCGCGATCCACCGAGGAGGCACCGTGGCCAACCCCGTGTTCACCAACACCAAGGAGTTCCAGCCGAGCGCTCAGGCTCCCCAGCCCGTCGGCTTCGACGTGCCCGCCGCGCCGGGCGTCGACGCCTCGGGGGTGATGACCTACGACGGCGCCATCGTCAAGGCCGCCACGTATTTCCTGCTCGCCGTCGCCGCAGCGGTCGTGACCGGCATGTTCCTGCCTCCCGCGGCGGTGTTCCCGATCGCGATCGTCGCGTTCGTCCTCAGCCTCGTCACGATCTTCGCCGCCCGCAAGGAGCCCAAGCCCGGCCTCTACGCGGTCACGATCGCCTTCTACGGAGCCGCGGCCGGCGGACTGTCCGCGATCCTCGAGTCCGCGTGGTCGGGCATCATCCTGCAGGCGCTCATCGCCACCGCCGTCGTGTTCGCGGTGTCGCTCGCGGTCTACAAGTCGGGTCGCGTGCGCAACATCGCCAAGATCAACCGCTTCCTCATGATCGCCGTCCCGTCCTACGTGATCCTGTCGCTCGTCAACGTCGCGATGGTGTGGATGGGTGGTCCGGACATCCGCGAGGCGATGATCCCCGGCACGAACATCCCGCTGGGTCTGATCCTGTCGCTCGTCGCGGTCGTGATGGGCGCGCTCATGCTCATCTCCGACTTCGACTTCGTGGACAACGGCGTGCGCAACGGCCTTCCGGCGAAGTGGGAGTGGGCAGCCGCGTACGGCCTCGTGTTCTCCATCATCTGGATCTACATCGAGATGCTGCGCCTGCTGCAGTACCTCCGCCGCTAGCGATGGCCGCGAAGAAGCAGCCCGGGGGCATGCCGCCCGAGCCGCAGGACGACGCCCCGCTCGACCCCGCGGACGCCTGGGAGGTCTCCGACGACCCTGCGCTGGAGCGCGAGTACCGCGCCCTGCGCAAGAAGACGCCCGAGGAGGTGGCGCTCGAGCGCGAGCTCGAGGGGCTCGTGGCCAAGCCCGGCGACGACCCCTATGAGCTCGACTGGCCCGACGAGGAGGCCGATGCGCGTGCCGCCGCTCGCGCGGAGCGAGAGCGGCAGCGGGAGGCCAACAAGACCCCACGCTGGCTCGCGGCCGCAGCCGCCGGCCTGGGCACCACGGTGCTGTTCCTCGTGCCGGTGGCGCTCGTGGGCGGGGCCCCGGGACTCGTCTTCACGGGGGCGTTCCCCATCGTCGTCGTCGGCCTCGTGCTCGGCCTTCCGATCCTGCTGCTCATCGAGCGCCTCACCCAGAACGTGCCGTCGGGCATCACCGAGGTCGCGCTCCTGCTCGTGGGCGGCGCGACGGGCTACGGCCTCACCTACGTCGTCGCCACGTACCTGTCCGCCGGCGAGGAAGGGCTCGGCACCATCCGCGCCGTCACCTCGCTGTTCATGATGACGGCCAGCGCCACAGGCTTCGTGGTGGCGCACCTGGCGGCAGAGCGCTTCCGCCGCAATCCGCGCGCGGTGTACCTGACGAGCGCCCTTCTCGTCATCGCCGCCGTCATGGGGGGATTCATCGGCTTCTCCAACCCGCTCGCCTGAGGAGGACCACGTGCCCCAGTTCGACCTGCCGCTCGAGGAGCTGCGCGCCTTCAAGCCCGAGGTGCGCGAGCCGGAGGACTTCGACGCCTTCTGGGCGCAGACGCTCGCCGAGTCCCGTGCCGCGGGCGGCGAGGTGGTCGCCGAGCGCATCGACACCCCCTTGCCCAACGTCGACATCTACGACGTCACCTTCCCCGGCTTTCGCGGACAGCCCATCAAAGCCTGGTACTCGCGCCCCGCGGGAGTCGACGATGACCTGCCTGTGGTGGTCCAGTACCAGGGCTACGGCGGCGGCCGCGGCCTGCCGTTCGAGCACACCTTCTGGCCCTCGGCGGGATTCGCCCACCTCATGATGGACACGCGCGGCCAGGGCTCGGTGTGGGGCAACGGCGGCGACACCCCCGACCCCGACGGCGCAGGCCCGTCGCTGCCCGGCTTCATGACGCGCGGCATCGAGAGCCCTGAGACGTACTACTACCGCCGCCTCTTCACCGATGCCGTGCGCGCCGTCGACGCCGCCCGCTCGCTTCCCGGCGTCGACGCCTCCCGCACGGCGGTCATGGGAGGCTCGCAGGGCGGAGGCATGGTCCTCGCGGTCTCCGGCCTGGTGCCCGACCTCGCGGCGGCGATGCCCGACGTCGCCTTCCTGTGCCACTTCGAGCGCGCGGTGCGCATCACCGATGCCGACCCCTACGGCGAGATCCGCCGCTACCTGGCGACGCACCGCGACGTGGAGGATCAGACGTTCCGCACGCTGTCGTACTTCGACTGCGTGAACTTCGCCAAGCGGGCCAACGCGCCGTCCGTGTGGTCGGTGGGCCTGTTCGACGAGATCTGCCCGCCGTCGACCACCTTCGCGGCCTACAACTGGTACGGCGAGCGCGCAGGCAAGGACGTGCGCAAGGACATGACGATCTACCCGTACAACGGCCACGAGGGCGGTCAGGGCCACCAGGCGCGCATCCAGTGGGAGTTCGCGGCGGAGCTGCTTGCATAGCGCGCGCAGCGCCTTACGATGGCCCTCATCTTCAACGCTGAGGAGCCCCATGCGCGACACGTGCATCATCGGCGCGGGACCGGGCGGTCTCGCCGCCGCCCGCGCTCTCAAGGAGCGCGGCCTGCCCTACACCCACATCGAGCGCAACCAGGATGTGGGCGGCCTGTGGGACATCGACGCCCTCGGCTCGCCCATGTACGAGTCGGCTCACTTCATCTCGTCCAAGACGCTCTCCGGCTTCTCGGACTTCCCCATGCCGGACCACTACCCGGACTACCCGAGCCATCGCCAGATCCTCGCCTACATCCGCTCCTTCGCGGACCACTACGGCCTGCGCGACGGCATCGAGCTCGGCACCGAGGTCGAGCGCGTCGAGAAGCTCGAGGACGGCGGCTACCGCGTCACCCGCAAGGGCGGCAAGGCGACCGAGCACGACAACGTCATCGTGGCGTCGGGCGTCCAGTGGATCCCCAACGCGCCCGAGATCCCCGGGTTCACGGGCGAGGTGCGGCACACCGTCACCTATCGCTCTCCCGAGGAGCTCAAGGGCAAGCACGTGCTCATCGTGGGCGCCGGCAACTCCGGCTGCGACATCGCGTGCGACGCCGCCCGCAGCGCGGACGAGGCCTACATCTCCGTGCGCCGCGGCTACTGGTTCATCCCCAAGCACATCTTCGGCATGCCCTCGGACGTCTTCGCGGACAGCGGTCCCACGCTTCCGATGTGGCTCGAGCAGTGGCTGTTCGGCAAGATCCTGCGCATCATCAACGGCGACCTGACGCGCCTGGGCCTGCCCAAGCCGGACCACAAGCTCTTCGAGACGCACCCGACGCTCAACACCCAGCTGCTGCACTACCTCCAGCACGGCGACATCACGGCCAAGCCCGACATCGCCTCCGCCGAGGGCACGACCGTCACGTTCAAGGACGGCTCGAGCGTCGAGGTCGACCTCATCCTGCTCGCCACCGGGTACAAGCACGCGGTGCCCTATGCGCAGGACCTCATGGGCTCGGAGCAGCACCCGGACCACATGTACCTCACGGCGTTCTCGCGACACACGGGGCTGTACGGCATCGGCTTCGTCGAGACGAACGGCGCCGCCTACCTGCTCATGTCGCAGCTGTCCGCGATGGTCGCGCAGCACATCGCGGACCGCACGGAGCGGCCTGCCAAGTGGGAGGAGTTCGAGCGCCTCATCCAGACCGACGAGCCCGACCTGTCCCGCGGCATCAAGTTCGTCGACTCGCCGCGCCACAAGGGCTACGTCGACGGCGTGGCGATCACCAAGTACATCTTCAAGGTGGGCAAGCGCATGGGCTGGACGATTCCCCGGGGGAAGCACTGATGGGCGCGCGGGCCAACGGTCCCATCGACCTCGCGGACAGGCTCGTCGTCGTCACCGGCGGCGGCGGCGGCATCGGCTCCGCCTTCGCAGCCCTGGCAGCCAAGCGTGGCGCGATCCTCGCCCTCGTCGACATCCGCGAGGAGGCCGCCCGGCACGTCGCCGATGCCCTCCCTGGGGGCAGCGAGCGGCACCGGGCCTACGCGGCGGACCTGACGGACCGCTCGCAGGTGGAGCGTCTGCTCGAGACGATCGACGCGGAGTTCGGGCGCATCGACGTGCTCGTCAACAACGTGGGCATGACGAGCGCCGAGCGCTTCGACGAGCGCTCGGTCGAGTCCATCGGGCTCGAGCTCACGGTGAACCTGTACTCGCCGCTCATGCTCACGCGCCTGGCGATCCCGCTCCTGCGCAAGGCACCGGATCCGCGCATCGTGTCCACCGTGTCGCTCGGCGGCATCTTCCCGCTCGGCGAGACGCCCATCTACACGGCGTCCAAGTTCGGACTGCGCGGCGCGATGCTGTCCATCGCGCTCGATCTGCGCGAGAAGGGCATCATCGCCGGCTCGGTGCTGCCGTCCGCGACGGACACGCGCATGCTGCGCCAGGAGGCCCTCGACGGCGGCAACGAGCTGCAGTTCCAGGACCCGCCGCAGACCCCGGAGCACGTCGCACGCGCCATGATGCGCGTGCTCGACAAGCGCAAGATCGAGGTCTACCCCAAGCCGTCGGAGTCGTGGCTCGTCAAGACGGCGATGCTCATGCCCAACGCGCTGCCCAGGCTCATGCCCCTGTTCCGCGGCAAGGGCGAGCGCGGCATGAAGCGCTACCTCGAGGACCTGCGCAGGCGCGGGCTCATCGTCGAGGTGGACGGGGTGGAGCGGCTCGTGGACGAGCCGCCGCGCATCCAGGTCTAGCGCGGCCCGGGCCGGGGCCCGTGCCGCCTCGCGCTCAGGCGTCCGCGTAGCTCACCTGGCAGAAGCCGTGGTTGCAGTAGCCGTTCGGGTTCTTGTGCAGGTAGCCCTGGTGGTAGTCCTCGGCGTAGTAGAAGACGCCGTCCCCGGCATCGGCCGCGAGAGCGATCTGCGTGGTGATCCTCCCGAAGCCGCCAGCGGTCAGGCGCTCCTGGTAGCGATCGGCGCTCGCCTGCGCCGCGGCGAGCTGCGTGGCAGACGTGGCGAAGATCGCGGAGCGGTACTGGGTGCCGATGTCTCCGCCCTGGCGGTTGAGCGTCGTCGGGTCGTGGTTCTCCCAGAACTTCGCGAACAGCTCCTCCAGGCTCACCACGGCCGGGTCGAAGACCACCTGCACGGTCTCCGCGTGCCCCGTGAGGGACGTGCACGTCTCCTCGTAGGTGGGATTGCGCGTCCAGCCGCCCATGTAGCCCACGGCGGTCGAGTGCACGCCCGGGGTCTGCCAGAAGATGCGCTCCGCTCCCCAGAAGCAGCCCATCGCGAAGTAGACGACCTCCATGCCCTCGGGACACGGGCCCGTGAGCGGGGTGCCCAGCACCACGTGAGCGGGTGCGACGGGCATGGGCGTCTCGCGGCCCTTGAGCGCCTTCTCGGGCTCGACCATGACCTGCTTGTCGATGTTGATGCCGAACATCTCGCCTCCCGTCGCGCGGCCTTCGCGCACTCCGACTAACGATGCCGCGTCGGCCGATGTTCCGCACATCCGGCGCTCGTGCTTCCCGCGCCGGGGACGCGAGGGTTACGCTCGGACCATGGTCGGTCGCGGCAAGCACGAGCGAGACAACCCCTCGGTCGACGGCGCCGACGGCGCTCCCGCAGGCTCCGTGCCGTGGCCGCTGGTCATCACGGCGGCGTGGGCGTGGCGTCTCATCGTCATCGGCGTGGTCGTGGCGTTCGCGTTCACGGTCTTCGCCCGCCTGGGCCAGGTGCTCGTGCCGCTCGTCATCGCGGTGCTCATCGCGGCGCCCCTCGAACGGCTCGTCACGCGCATGGCTCGCCATCGCATCCCGCGCTCGCTCGGAGCCCTCATCGTCATCCTCGGCCTCATCGTCGTCGTGGGCGGACTGGCGACGATCGCCGGCACGAGCATCGCCTCGGCCTTCAGCCGTCTGCGCGAGGCCGCTCTCGCGGGCTTCGACACCTTCATCGAGTGGCTCAGCACGGGCCCGCTCAACATCCCCCAGGAGCGCGTGAGCGAGGTCACCGGCGAGATCGAGCACTGGGTGCAGGAGAACTGGCAGGGCGTGGCCAGCGGCGCCCTGAGCTTCACCGGCACCGTCGGCGCGGTGTTCGCGGGGCTCGTCATCGCGCTCATCGGCCTGTTCTTCGTGCTGCGCGACGGACGCGAGATGTGGCTGTGGTTCACGCGCCTGATCGGCGGGCACAACGCGGACCGCATCGACCGCGCTGGACGCAACTCGTGGATCACCTTGCGCCACTACACGCAGACCTCGGCCTTCGTGGCGCTCGTGGACGCGGTGGGCATCGGACTCGCGGCGTGGATCCTGGGCATCCCGCTCGCGCTGCCCATCGCCATCACCGTGTTCCTGTTCTCCTTCATCCCGATGTTCGGAGCGACCATCTCCGGCGCGATCGCCGTGGCGGTCGCGCTCGTGGACGGCGGCTGGGTGAAGGCGCTCGTCATGCTGGGCGCGGTGCTGCTCGTGCAGCAGCTCGAAGGCTCGCTGCTGTACCCGTGGCTGTTCGGCAAGGCCTCGGACATCCATCCGATGGTCATCCTGCTGTCCGTGTCCGCGGGCACCCTGCTCGCAGGGTTCGTGGGCGCCGTGGTGGCCGTGCCGCTCGTGGCCTTCACCATCGCGTTCATCGTGGGCTTGCGCAAGGAGTTCGTGGTCACGGAGCCGCCTCCCATCAGCGCGCAGCTGCCCACCATCACCAAGCGGGCGACGGGGCTGCTGCGCCGGCGGCGGCCCGCTCAGCACGACGACGAGCCGGACCGCCTCGTCGGCGACTGACCGCTCGGCGCGGCCTAGACTCGCGGCGTGGAATGCGCGTACTTCGACGCGGCCGTGTGCCGCTCCTGCGCGCTCATCCCCACCCCGTATGAGCGGCAGCTCGCCGGCAAGGTCGAGCATGCGCGCGCGCTCATCACGGCCGATGCCTGGCTCGAGCCCGTGCGCAGCCGCGAGGCGGGGTTCCGCAACAAGGCGAAGATGGTCGTGGGCGGCCCGGTCGACGCCCCGACGCTCGGCATCCTCGACGGGGCCGGCGCGGGGGTGGACCTGCGGGAGTGCCCGCTGTACCCGCCCGAGATCTCCGCGGTGTTCGCGCCGCTCGCACGCTTCATCACCCGCGCGCGGCTGACGCCGTATGACGTCTCCGCCCGGCGCGGGGAGCTCAAGCTCGTGCTCGTCACCGGCAACGAGCGCGGCGAGCTCATGGTGCGCTTCGTTCTGCGCTCTACCGAGTCGGTGGCGCGCATCGGCAAGCATCTGCCGGCCCTCCGGGCCGAGCTGCCCTCGCTCGTCGTCGCGAGCGTCAACCTGCTGCCCGAGCACCGGGCCGCCACGGAGGGGGAGCAGGAGCTGCCGCTCACCGAGGCGGAGGAACTGCCGATGCCGGTCAACGGCATCCCGCTGACGCTGCGCCCGCAGAGCTTCTTCCAGACCAACACCGAGGTCGCCGCCGCGCTGTACCGCCAGGCGGCCGCGTGGATAGAGCGGGCCGCCCCCGGGAGCGTGTGGGACCTGTACTGCGGCGTGGGAGGCTTCGCGCTGCACGCGCTCGCGGCGGGACGTGACGTCGTGGGCGTCGAGGTCAGCGAGCAGGCGGTGCGCTCCGCCCAGGCGACCGCGGCGCGGCTGGCCGATGCGGGCATTCCGGGTGCGGCCGACGCCCGGTTCATCGCCGCGGACGCGACGACGTGGGCGGCGGCATCGGGCCGCGCGCCGGACCTGGTCATCGTGAACCCTCCTCGGCGCGGCATCGGCGCGGAGCTGGCCGGATGGATCGAGCGCTCGGGGGTGCGCACGGTCGTGTACTCGAGCTGCAACACCGAGTCGCTCGCGCGCGACGTGGCGGCCATGCCGTCGTACCGCGTGGCCGAGGCGCGGGTGCTCGACATGTTCCCCCACACGGCCCACTACGAGCTCGCGGCGCTCCTGACCCGTCAGGGGTGAGGGAGAGCCCCGGCCCGGGCTCGCGCGAGGGCGCAAGCCTCAGGTGGGTCAGCCGGGGGCGCAAGCCTCGGGCGAAGGCTCAGGCGGGGCGTGGGGCTCAGCCTGCGAAGGGCTCGACCGCCTTGATCGTCACCGCGATGGTCGCGCCGTTAGGCGCCGTGTACTCCGTCGAGTCCCCAGCCGCCTTGCCGATGACGGCCGCGCCGAGAGGGGACTGTGCGCTGAAGACGTCCAGGTCGGTGTCGCCCGCGACCTCGCGCGAGCCGACGAGGAAGCGCATCTCGCGTCCGGCGACCTCGGCGGTGACGACGGTGCCCACCTGCACGGTGCCGTCGCTCGCCACGGCCTCGCCCACGATCGCCGTGTCGAGGATCTGGCGCAGCTGCTGGATGCGCGCCTCCATCTTGGCCTGCTCCTCGCGCGCGGCGTGGTAGCCGCCGTTCTCCTTGAGGTCGCCCTCCTGGCGGCGCTCGTCGATCTCCTTGGCGATGGCAGGACGCCCCACGTTCACCAGGTGGTCGTACTCCGCCTGCAGGCGGTCGTAGGCCTCCTGAGTGAGCCAGGTACCAGTCGTCTCAGTCACGAAGAACTCCTTATGCGAGAGAAGTCAGCAAGGATAGCAAGGACCCCGTGCCGCACCTAGGCGGCTCTCGCCGCCTGCGCCGCATCGTTCCAGGTCTAGGGCCTGCTGGCGAGATCGCAGTAGTCGACCGTGACCGCGTTGGCCTTCTCGGTGGTCGTCACGGCGGTGGTGAAGCGCTGGTGCTCGCCGTCCGCAGGGTCCACCTCCTGGGTCGCGACGCCGACGACGGCATAGCGCACGTCGAGAGCTTGGATGCGGCACACGACGGGCTGGTCCGTGTACAGGAAGACGTCGTAGGTGGCCGACGCCTCGAAGGGCGAGTCGGCGCTGAAGCCCACGTCCTGCCAGCGCACCGGCGCCTTGGCCATCGCGATCCCGACGTACGCCGCGGCCGCCACGAGCAGCGCGATCCCGAGCACGACGCCGGCCCAGGCCTTGGCGCTCAGGCGGGGGATCGCGGCCGAGCCGCCGCGCCCGTCGGCGATGCCGTCAGGGTCGTCGGGATCGGGCGTGGAGTCGAAAGGGGTCACAGTGAGGCAGGATAGTCGGGGAGGTGCCGTGAACTCGCAGTACTACGAAATCGGTCCAGGCTTCGGCGCGTTCGTCGTGACGTTCGCGCTGGCGCTGACCATCTGGCTGCTCTACCGCTCGTTCTCCAAGAAGCTGCGCAGGCAGCGGCTGGAGGAGCGGCGCCTCGAGGAACTTGCGGCGCAGCAGGCCGCAGAGCAGAAGAAGGGCGGCAAGGGCTCGAAGGGCGGCAAGCCCTCCGCGTCATGACGCGTTGAAGACCGCGATCGCCGCCGCGATGTAGTGGCACGTGAAGGCGACGATCGTGAGCGCGTGGAACGCCTCGTGGTACCCGAAGTACCGCGCGTTCTTGCCGGGCCACTTGAAGCCGTAGAACACCGCGCCCACGGTGTAGCACACGCCGCCAGCCACGATGAGCCACACCACGGCCGCGCCGCCAGCCTCGTAGAACGGGCGGATGAAGCCGATCGCCACCCAGCCGAGAGCGACATAGAGCGGGACGTACATCCATCGCGGGGCGCCCAGCCACAGGACGCGGAACAGCACGCCCAGGATCGCGCCGCCCCACACGACCGAGAGCACGACGATGCGCGTGGTGCCCTCGAGAAGGATCACCGTGAGGGGCGTGTAGGTGCCCGCGATGATGAGGAAGATGTTGGCGTGGTCGAGGCGGCGCAGGACCGCGAGCGTCTGGGGCGTCCACGTGCCGCGGTGGTACACGGCGGAGGTGCCGAAGAGCATGACGGCGGTCAGCGTGAAGATCGCGGAGGAGACGCGGCCGGCGAGCGTGGGCGCGAAGACCATGAGCACCATGCCCGCGATGAGCGCCAGCGGCGCCGCGCCCAGATGGAGCCATCCGCGCAGGAGCGGCTTGCTGATGGTGGGGGTGTCCGTGGCGGCGCTGTCGACCATGAACCTACGATACCGTAGGTTATAGCGGCAGGGTACCGTTGCTCTGCGGACCGCTGAGAGCTCGCGGCCCCTCATCTGAACCGACACCACGTGAAGGACGTCGATGGAACTGCCAGGCGCGCTCTATCGCTCCTATGAGAAGCGCCTTGCGCGTCAGGTGCGCGCCACGGGCAAGGTGCCCCGCCACATCGGCGTCATCCTCGACGGCAACCGCCGCTGGGCGCGCACGCTCGGGGAGTCGCCCTCGCACGGCCACCGCCGCGGCGCGGACAAGATCACCGAGGTGCTCGGCTGGTCCGCGGAGACCGGCGTCGAGGTCGTGACGCTGTGGATGCTCTCGACCGACAACCTGCAGCGCGACGAGAGCGAGCTCGCGAGCCTGCTCGCGATCATCGTCGACGCGGTCGAGACGCTCGCCGCCGACGGCCGCTGGCGCCTGCAGCACGTGGGAGACGCCTCGCTGCTGCCCGCCGAGTCCGCGCAGCGCATCGCCGCCGCGTGCGAGCGCACCGCCGGCAACGGCGTCCTGCATGTCAACGTCGCCGTGGGCTACGGCGGTCGTCACGAGATCGCCGACGCCGTGCGCTCGTACCTGCGCCAGGGCCTCGCGGCGGGCAAGTCCCCGGAGGAGCTCGCCGACGGGCTCACGGTCGAGGACATCACCCAGCACCTGTACACCAAGGGCCAGCCCGACCCCGACCTCGTGATCCGCACGTCCGGGGAGCAGCGCCTGAGCGGCTTCCTCATGTGGCAGAGCGCGTACAGCGAGTTCTACTTCTGCGAGGCGTACTGGCCCGACTTCCGCCGCGTGGACTTCCTGCGCGCTCTGCGCTCCTTCGGGGAGCGCGAGAGGCGCCTGGGCAAGTAGGGCCACGGCGCGATCCGCCGCTCGACCGCGGCATCGGGCGCCGACACGCCCGGGTGCGTGGGCGCGTGCATCTGCTTGATCACGCTCGGCGTGTCGCTGCCGGGCCGATGTCGCCCGGGCGTAGCGTCAAAGCCGTGGTAAGCGCACACCGGCGGTCCCGCCCGGGACTGGCCTGACCCACCGCCGCAGGGCGGTTGGGCGCCCTGCGGCCCGAAACGCAGGGAGCACCACGTGACCGCAACCGGCACCCGCACCAAGGCCGCAGCCGCACAGCTCGAGCGCACCGCATTGCGCACGTTCGTCCTCGACACCTCGGTGCTCCTGAGCGATCCGCGCGCCCTCAAGCGATTCGCCGAGCACGACGTCGTGCTCCCCGTGGTCGTCATCACCGAGCTCGAGGCCAAGCGCCGTCACCCCGAGCTGGGCTACTTCGCCCGCTCGGCGCTGCGCATGCTCGACGAGCTGCGCGTGCAGCACGGCACCCTCGACAAGCCCGTCCCCATCAACGAGCAGGGCGGCACGCTGCGCGTGGAGCTCAACCACACCGACCAGGAGGTCCTCCCGAGCGGCTTCCGCCTGGGGGACAACGACACCCGCATCCTCGCCGTCGCGGCGAACCTCGCGGCCGAGGGGCTGTCGGTCACGGTGGTCTCCAAGGACCTGCCGATGCGCGTCAAGGCCTCCGCGCTGGGCATCGAGGCGGAGGAGTACCGGGCGGAGCTCGCGGTGGACTCCGGCTGGACCGGCATGCGCGAGATCCAGCTGACCGACGAGCAGATGAGCCGGCTGTGGGAGAACGAGAGCCTGCCCGCCCCGCCCGCGGCGGAGTGCGGCGAGGATCTCAAGGCTCTGCCCATCCACACGGGACTGGTCATCCACGCGGGTCGCGGATCTGCTCTGGGTCGAGTGAGCGACGGCGGCGCGATCCGCCTGGTGCGCGGCGATCTCGAGGTCTTCGGCGTGCACGGGCGCTCGGCGGAGCAGCGCATCGCGATCGACCTGCTGCTGGACGAGTCCATCGGGATCGTGTCGATGGGCGGGCGCGCCGGCACCGGCAAGAGCGCTCTCGCCCTGTGCGCGGGGCTCGAGGCGGTCATGGAGCGCCGTCAGCACAAGAAGATCATCGTGTTCCGCCCGCTGTACGCCGTGGGGGGCCAGGACCTGGGCTACCTGCCCGGTTCCGAGGCGGAGAAGATGAATCCCTGGGCGCAGGCGGTCTTCGACACCCTGGGCGCCATGGTGAGCACCGAGGTCGTCGAGGAGGTCCTCGCGCGCGGCATGCTCGAGGTGCTGCCGCTGACCCACATCCGCGGCCGCTCGCTCCACGACGCCTTCGTGATCGTGGACGAGGCGCAGTCCCTCGAGCGCAACGTCCTGCTGACGATGCTCAGCCGCATCGGGCAGGACTCGCGCGTGGTCCTCACCCACGACGTCGCCCAGCGCGACAACCTGCGGGTGGGGCGTCACGACGGCATCGCGGCGGTCATCGAGGCGCTCAAGGGCCACCCGCTCTTCGCTCACGTGACGCTCGAGCGCTCGGAGCGCTCCGCCGTCGCCGCGCTCGTCACCGACATGCTCGAGAGGCTCGACCTCTAGACGGCCGATGCGCCGGAGGCACCTCCCCTCCGGGCAACGCGGCCTCGCCCGCCCGCTCAGATCATCGCGCGGCTGCGCAGGTCCGCGCTGAGCTCGCGCGCGCCGGCGGCCACGATGTCGAGGGCGCGCGAGTGCGCCTTGGGGTTCTCGCGCGGTGCGTGGGCGCGCACGTCGTCGAGGCTCACCACCGTCACGCCGCTGAGCTCCGCCGCGGCCGGGTCGAGGTCGCGGTGCAGCGCGAGGTCGATGACCGTCAGCGGCCACGGGCGGCCCGCGCGCGCCGCCGCGAGCTGCTGGGCGGACAGGACCACGCCCTCGCCGCCGGAGCATGCGTAGATCACGTCGGCGTGGGCCAGGGCGTCGTGCAGGTCGGCCAGGCCGAGCGGCTCGATGCCGAACAGCTCGCCGAAGTCACGCGCCCGCCCCGAGGGCGAGAAGACGCCGATGATGCTCGCCCCGCGGCGGCGCAGCGCGCGCACGCCGCTCGCCGCGAGCTGGCCCGTGCCGACCAGGAGCACCCGGGCATCGGCGAGGTCGGTCGTGCGCTCGGCGATGTCGAGAGCGACGGACGCGACGGAGCGCGTCGACGAGCCGATGCCGGTGGCGCCCACGACCTCGCGCGCGATGCGCAGCGCGTTCTCGAAGGCGCGCGTCAGCACGCCGGTGGCGGTGCGCTCGTCCAGGGCCTTGCGCAGCGCGCGGCGCACCTGCCCCGATATCTCCTGCTCGCCCACGACCATGGAGTCCAGGCTCGAGGCGACGGCGCACAGGTGCCGCACCGCGTCGTCGTCGCTCAGGCGATCGAGAGCGGCGGCGGCATCGGCGGCGGCCATCGACGTGCGGGCGGCGATCGCCGCGGTGGCCGCGTCGCGCGCCAGCGCCTCGTCCGCGACATCCAGGTACAGCTCGAAGCGGTTGCACGTCGCCAGCGTCACGGCGCCGCGGACCGCGCCGTCGGCGACGAGGGCGCGCGCGATGTCGTCCCCGGCCAGGCTCAGCCGCTCCACGACGCGCAGCGAGCGCGTGCGGAATGTGGCGACCAGGGCGAGCAGCACTCGGCCATTGTGGCAGGCGGGCCCCGGCGTGCCCAGGCCAGATCCTGGCCGCCCGCCCGGATCTCAGCTGCCGGCCGCCTCCTTGAAGGCGCGCCGCGGCTCGTGGAGGCGCCCCATCGACACGAGATCGCGACGGAAGAACACGGCCGCCGTCCAGTCGAGCGCGACGCGGGCCTTGCGGTTGAGCGTGGGGATCACGAGCAGGTGATACGTCCGGTGGGCGAACCAGGCGGGCCAGCCGCGCAGCTTCACGCCCATGATCTGGGCGACTCCCTTGTTGAGCCCCAGCGAGGCGACCACGCCCAGGTGCCTGTGGCGGTACTCCTTGAGGGGCCTGCCCTTGAGGTGGCGCGCGAGGTTGCGTCCCAGGAGGCGGGCCTGGCGCACGGCGTGCTGGGCGGACGGGGCGCAGAACGCCGGCTGGGGCTTGGTGAGGTCGGGGACCTGGGCGCAGTCGCCTGCGGCCCACGCGCCCTCGACGACCTCGCCGTCCTCCGTCGCGACCTGGAGGGTCGGCAGCGCGACGACGTGCCCCTTGGGACCCAGCGGCAGGTCGGACGACGCGAGGACGGGGGAGGGCTTCACCCCCGCAGTCCACACCACGGTGTCGGCCTCGAACTGCTCCCCGTTGCTCAGCACGATGTGCCCGTCGACGCAGCTCTCGAGGCGCGTCTCGAGCAGCACGCGCATGCCGCGCCGCTCGAGCTCCCGCACGGCGTACGCCCCCATGTCCGGGCCCATCTCCGGGAGGATGCGCCCGGCGGCCTCGACCATGACGAAGTGCAGGTCCTCTGGCCGCAGCTCGGGGTGGTAGCGCAGCGCGGCGCGCGCCATGTCCTCGGTCTCCGCGAAGGCCTCGACCCCCGCGAAGCCGCCGCCCACGAACACGAAGGCGAGGAGGCGTCGGCGCAGGTCGGCGTCGTCCGTCGTGGCCGCGCGCGCGAGGCGGCCGAGGACTTGGTTGCGCAGGCTGATCGCCTCCTCGACGTGCTTGAAGCCGATGCCGACGTCCGCCAGGCCGGGGATGGGCAGGGTGCGAGCGACGGAGCCGAGCGCCACGACGAGCTCGTCGTACTCGAGGTGGAGGTCGTCGCCGAAGTCCGTGATCGCCTCGACGGCGCGGTCGGCATGACGGATCGCGACGACCTTGCCCTGCATGATCTTCACGCCGTCGAGCTCACGCCGCAGCGGCACCACGGCGTGGCGCGCCTCGATGGAGCCGGCCGCGACCTCCGGCAGGAACGGCTGGTAGGTCATGTACGGCCGACGGTCCAGGACGGTGATGTCCACGCGGCCGCGCGCACGCTTGCGCAGCGTGAAGGCGGTGTAGAGCCCTACGTAGCCGCCGCCGAGGATGAGCACGCGCTTGGCCATGGGATCCTCCCTTTGCTCGACAACTCCGGCGCCCGCGCCCGTGTTCCCTGACTAGCGGCGCTCTCCCACCATCGTGGTCACGTCGAGCAGCTGGTCGAGCTGCTCCTCCGTGATCTCGCCGCGCTCCACGAAGCCGAGCGCGATGGTCGCATCGCGCACGGTGAGCCCGTGCTTGACGGCGTGCTTGGCGATCGTGGCGGCGTTCTCGTAGCCGATGACGCGGTTGAGCGGGGTGACGATGCTGGGGCTCGCCTCGGCGTAGCGGCGGGCGCGCTCGACGTTCGCGACGATGCCGTCGACGGTCTTGACCGCGAGCACCTCGGCGGCGTTGGCGAGCAGGCGCATGGACTCGAGCACGCCCAGGGCCATGACGGGGATCTGCACGTTGAGCTCGAAGGAGCCGGACGCACCGGCCCACGCGACCGTGGCGTCGTTGCCGACGACGCGGGCGCACACCATGAGCACCGCCTCGGGCACGACGGGGTTGACCTTGCCTGGCATGATCGACGAGCCCGGCTGAAGGTCGGGCAGGTAGATCTCCGCCAGGCCGGTGTTGGGGCCGGAGCCCATCCACCGCAGGTCGTTGCAGATCTTGGTGAGGCTCACGGCGATGACCTTGAGCGCCCCGGAGACCTCGACCAGGGCGTCGCGCGCCGACTGCGCCTCGAAGTGGTCGCGAGCCTCGGTGATCGGCAGCCCGGTGTCCTCCGCGAGCAGGGCGATGACGCGTTGCGGGAAGCCGGGAGGCGTGTTGATGCCCGTGCCGACGGCGGTGCCGCCCAGGGGCACCTCGGCGACGCGGGGCAGGGCCGCCTGCAGGCGCTCGATGCCGAGGCGCACCGCGGCCGCGTAGCCACCGAACTCCTGGCCGAGCGTGACGGGGGTCGCGTCCATGAGGTGCGTGCGGCCGGACTTGTAGACGTGCGCGAACTCGCGCGCCTTGGCCTCGAGCGAGGACGCGAGGCGCTCCAGCTTGGGCACCAGGTCGCCTACGAGCGCCGACGCGGCCGCCACGTGGACGGAGGTGGGGAAGACGTCGTTGGAGGACTGCGACGCGTTGACGTGGTCGTTGGGGTGCACGTCCCGGCCCAGCGCGCGCGTGGCGAGCGTCGCGATGACCTCGTTGGTGTTCATGTTCGAGGACGTGCCGGAGCCGGTCTGGAAGACGTCCACCGGGAAGTGCGCGTCGTGCGCTCCGGAGGCGACCTCCTCCGCCGCGGCGACGATGGCATCGGCGATGTCCTTGTCGAGCACGCCCAGCTCGGCGTTCGCGCGGGCGGCCGCCTTCTTGATGCGCGCGAGCGCCTCGATGTGGCGCCGCTCCAGGGTGATGCCGGAGATGGGGAAGTTCTCGACGGCGCGCTGGGTCTGGGCGCGGTAGAGGGCGTCGGCGGGGACGCGGACCTCGCCCATGGTGTCGTGTTCGATGCGGTACTCGGCCATGAGGCCATTGTGTCAGGGCGGGGCCGGGGCGATGCGGCGGGCGGCCGCTCAGCGCACGGCCGGTCGACAACGTTGCCGACTCCGCGTCATGAAGCGGGCGTACGCGGCTCTCAGGAGGCATCAGGGGGGCCAAGGCAAGGAGGTCCCATGCACGCTGTCACCGAGACGACTGAGGCCCAGATGCTAGCCCTCGCGACCGATCCCGATCCCGCCGTCCGTGCCCGACTGGCCGCATCGTCCGCCATCGCCGGACGCTGGGCGCTCATGCGCCAGCTCGCGAGCGATCCGGACCTTCAGGTGCGGCGCGCGCTCGCGGACAACCCCGTCGCGCCCCGGGTCTACAGCGCCCCTGCCTTCCGCTCGCACCCGGCTCTGGTGCCCGAGCGGGAGCGCGTGCGCCGCTAGGGCCCAGCGGCTAGGGGGCGAGCTCGGCGGCGCCGGGCGGGTTCGCCCCCGCGCGCGAGACGGTGATGGCCGCGATGCGCGCGCAGCGCTCGAGGATCGCCGTCAGCGTCTCGGTGGAGGCCGATGCGAGGGCGGGCCGGGCGTCGGCGCCGAGCAGCCCCGCGCCCCACAGCCCGTCGATGAGCCCGCCCATGAACGAGTCGCCGGCGCCCACGGTGTCGACCACCTCCACGCCCGGCGCGGCGACATCGATCCGCCGGCCGTCACGCGTCCACGCCGTCGCGCCCTCGCCGCCGCGCGTCACGACCACGAGCGCGGGACCCAGCTCGAGCCACTCGCGCGCGGCCTCCCAGCCGACGCCGGTGAGCCACGCGACGTCCTCGTCGGAGACCTTGACGACGTCGGCGAGCTCGATGACGCGCCTGACCTTGGCCCATGCCGACGTCGGGTCGCCCATGAGCGACGGGCGGGCGTTCGGGTCGTACGTCACCGTGGCCGTGGCGCGAGCTCGCTCGACGATGCGCAGCACCTCCTCTCCTCCGGGCTCGAGCACCGCCGCGATGGAGCCGGTGTGCACCACCAGGGCATCGGGCCGGGGCGCGACGCCGGCAGGCAGGGCCCACGTGAGGTCGAAGTCGTACGTCGCGGCGCCGCTCGCGTCGAGGCGGGCGGTCGCGACGGAGGTGCGCTGGGCTCCCCACGAGCGGGGCAGGATCTCCACGCCCGAGGCTTCGAGATGGGCCGACACGGCGCGGCCGTGGTCGTCGTCGGCGATCCAGCACAGCAGGTCCACGGCGCGCCCGAGGCGGCCCAGGCCCAGCGCGACGTTGGCGGGGGAGCCGCCGGGATGGGCGGCGACGGAGCCGTCGGCGGCGTGGACGACGTCGACGAGCGCCTCGCCGACGACGAGGGCTCGGCCCTCGCGGTCAGCCGTGGTCACGCGTCCTCGTCCTCCTCGTCGGCGACGACCCCGATGACCCCGGCATCGGCCGCGTCGTCGACGTCCGCGATGTCGACGCGCGCGGCGCGGATGCGCTCGCTCGCTCCGTCGAGGAGGCTCTGGCAGCGGGCGGCGAGCGCCTCGCCGCGCTCCCACAGGGCGAGCGACTCGTCGAGGGTGGCGGCGCCCGCCTCGAGCTTGGCGACGATCGCGACGAGCTCGTCGCGGGCCTGCTCGTAGGTCAGGGAGTCGACGTCGGGCTGCGTGGAGGCCATGCGCCAACGCTACCTTCCGTCGGGCCCGGCCACGAGGCGCAGAAGGGGAATACCCCATAAATGGGGGCATTGCGCGTCATATCGGCGCTGGTGCCCCCTCTCATGGGGTACTCGACCTGAGTTTCACAATGAGGTGAACGATGTTCAGTGAGAACTATCAGCCGCGCACGGCTCTCGAGAGCGCCAAGAAGGCCCTCGACCCCAACCTGACCGATCACGAGCTGGCACAGCTCGCGTTCTCCGAGGAGGCGATGGTGCGCGCTGCGGTCGCCGAGCGCCCCAACACCCCCCTCACGACGCTCCTCCGGCTCGCCGCTGATGTCGCGCCGGCCGTCCGCGCGGGCGTCGCGCGCAACCAGCGGGTGGACATCCCGATCGAGCTTCGCGAGGACCTCGCCAAGGACAAGTCCCTGGAGGTCGTCTTCGCCCTGATCTCGAACCCCGCCGTTCCTGGCTCTCTCATCGGCAAGCTCGCTCGCAGCCGCAACCGGGACATCGCCATGGCGGCTCGCAAGCGCCTCCAGGAGTCGGGAGGAGCCGGGGCGCGCATCCTCAGCACCTTCGGCATCGCCACGAGCTGAATCGCCCGCCCGGTGCTGACGACGCCGGACGTCAGCCCCGGATCTGGGCCTCGGTCTCGCCTCGTGCGAGGCGCAGCCTGACGAGATCGCCTGGTCGCAGCGCCGCCACGTCTCGCAGCACACCCCCGTCTGCGCCTCGCACGATGGCGTAGCCGCGATCGAGCGTCGCCTGCGGGCTCAGCGCCCTGAGCGCCGCCGTCGCCGCCTCGAGCGACGCCTCGGCGCGCGTCATGATCGCCACGAGCGCGGCGCCCGATGCAGCATGCAGCAGGGCGAGCCGCGACCGATGCGGGTCGAGCATCCTGGCTGGCTGGGCGACCACGGGCCGGGTGCGCAGCTGGGCGAGCCCCGCGCGCTCGCGCTGGATGAGCGCGGCCACCGCGGCAGACGCCAGCTCCCTCAGCCCGGTCAGCTGCGCCCGCTCCTGGGCGACATCGGGCACGATGCGCTTGCCGGCGTCGGTAGGGGTGGACGCGCGATAGTCCGCGACGAGGTCCAGCAGGGGGGAGTCCTTCTCGTGTCCGATGGCGCTGACGAGCGGCGTGGCGATCTGGGCGGCCGCGCGCACGAGCACCTCGTCGCTGAAGGGCAGGAGGTCCTCGAGCGAGCCGCCGCCGCGCGCGACGACGATGACGTCCACCTCGGGCATCGCGTCGAGCTCGCGCATCGCGGCGACGGTCTCCGGCACGGCTCGCGCGCCTTGGACGGTGACGCGACGGATCTCGAAGCGCACGGCGGGCCAGCGGCGCTGGGCGTTCTCCACGACGTCGTGCTCCGCGTCGCCCTGGGTCGCGCACACGAGGCCCACGACGCGCGGCAGGAAGGGCAGGGGCACCTTGCGCTCGGCGTCGAACAGGCCCTCCGCGGCGAGGGCGGACTTGAGCAGCTCGATGCGGGCGAGCAGGTCGCCGAGGCCGACGGTGCGCACCTCGCGACCGGCGAGCTGCAGCTCGCCGCTCTTGGTCCACCACTGGGGCTTGGCGTGGATGACCACCCTCGCGCCGTCCTCGAACGGCGTCCCGAGGGCGTCGACCTCCGATGCGGGCAGCGTCGCGCGCAGCGACATGTTCTCGTCGATGTCGCGCAAGGTGAGGAAGACCAGGTGCTTCCAGCGCTTGACGTTGAGCACCTGGCCCTCGACCCACACCGGCGACATGCGCGCGATGTACTCGCCGATCTTGGGGCTCAGGTGCCGCACGGGCCACGGCCGGTCGGGGCTCGTGTCGGCGGCGAGCGCGGGAAGCGTCACGTGCGCGTCGTCGACGGGCTCGGTCATGGCCTCCAGCCTGCCACGTAGGATGGACGTCATGAGCGCCGCCACCGCCAAGCGGGTCCTCCTTGCCGCTCCGCGCGGATACTGCGCGGGCGTCGACCGGGCTGTGATCGCCGTCGAGAAGGCTCTCGAGCTCCACGGCGCGCCCATCTACGTGCGCAAGGAGATCGTCCACAACAAGTACGTCGTGGAGACGCTGAGCCGGCGCGGAGCGATCTTCGTCGACGAGACCGACGAGGTGCCCGAGGGCGCCCGCGTCGTGTTCTCTGCCCACGGGGTCTCGCCCGCGGTGCGCGCGGCCGCCGAGGCTCGCCGCCTGCAGACGATCGACGCGACGTGCCCGCTCGTCACCAAGGTGCACAAGGAGGCGGTGCGCTTCGCACGCGAGGGCCAGACCATCCTCCTCATCGGCCACACCGGCCACGAGGAGGTCGAGGGCACGGCGGGCGAGGCTCCCGAGAGCACGATCGTCGTCAACTCTCCCGAGGACGTGGACACCATCGAGGTGCCGGATCCTGACAACGTGGTGTGGCTGTCGCAGACCACGCTGTCCGTCGACGAGACGATGGACACCGTGCGCCGCTTGCGCGAGCGCTTCCCTGCCCTTCAGGACCCCCCGAGCGACGACATCTGCTACGCCACGCAGAACCGCCAGGTCGCGGTGAAGAAGATCGCGCCGGAGTGCGACCTCGTCATCGTCGTGGGCTCCGCCAACTCGTCCAACTCGGTGCGCCTCGTGGAGGTCGCGCTGCTCAACGGTGCCAAGGCGGCGCACCGCATCGACCACGCGCCCGAGCTGCAGGACGCGTGGTTCGAGGGCGTGACGACGGTTGGCCTGACCTCCGGCGCCTCCGTGCCCGAGATCCTCGTCAAAGACGTGCTCGACGCCCTCGCGGCCCGCGGCTTCGCGGACGTGGAGGAGGTCCGCACGGCCACCGAGGACCTCATGTTCTCGCTGCCGCGCGAGATCCGCGCCGACCTCAAGGCCCGCGAGGCCGCGAGCGCCTGACGCCAGCGTCGCGCACCGGGCGCGGCTCGAGGTCGCGAGGCGTCCCCGTGACGGGCGATCAGGACTGCGTGTCCGCACCCTCCGCCGCGTCGGGCTGCGCGTCGTCCGCGGACGGCTCCGCGTCCTCCGCCGCATCGGCCGGCTCCGCGGAGGCGATCTGGCGGATCTCCGTCTCCACGCGCTCCGTGGGGGGCAGCTCAGCGGCGAGGTGCTGCATCTCGCCGAAGCGCCGCGCGCTCACCATGACGCGCGACTCGAGCGAGGCCACCGTGGCGTTGTAGGCCTTGCCCGCGTTGTCGAGGGCCTTGCCCACGCGCGACAGGTGGCCGCCCATCGTCACGAGGCGCTCATAGAGCTCCTTGCCCGTGGCGAGGACCTTCTGCGCGTTCTTGGCGAGAGCGTCCTCCTTCCAGGCATGGGCGACCGTCCGCAGCATCGCGACGAGCGTGGTGGGGGTGGCGATGACGACCTGCTTGCTGAAGGCGTACTCCTGCAGGGCCGGATCCTGCTCGATCGCGGACTGGTAGAACGCCTCCGACGGCACGAACATGACGACGAACTCGGGCGCCGAGTCGAACTGCTCCCAGTACCTCTTGCTGGCGAGGTCGTCGACGTGCTTCTTGACCTGGCGCGCGTGGGCCTGAAGGCGCTCGGCGCGCACGGCCTCGTCGTCGGTCTCGAAGGCTTCGAGCAGCGCGTTGAGCGCGACCTTGGAGTCCACGACGATGGTGCGACCGCCCGCGAGCTTCACCGTGAGGTCGGGACGCAGGTTCTTGCCTTCGCCGTCGCGGACGGTCTCCTGCTCCTCGAAGTCGACGTGGTTCATCATCCCGGCGAGCTCGACGACGCGGCGCAGCTGGACCTCGCCCCAGTTGCCGCGGACGTCCGAGCGGCGCAGGGTGTTGATGAAGTCGGACGTCTTCTTGTCGAGGCGCTGCGACGCCTCGATCATCTGGCGCACCTGCTCGGCGAGGGCCGCCTGGCCCGCCGCACGCAGCCGCTCGGCCTCCGTGGTCTGGCGCTTGACCTCCTCGAGCGCTTTGGCCATGGGGTCGACGAGCTGCTTGACGGCCTCCTCGCGCTTGGCGAGCTCCGCCTCGCTCGCCTGCTGGGAGCGCTTGAGGCGCTCGTTGGCGACCTCGAGGAACTGCTCGCTGCTGGTGCGCAGGACGTCGGCCGCGAGGGCCTTGAACTGCTCCTTGAGCGCGTCGTGGTCGGCGCGCACCTGCGCGACGTAGCGCTCGTGCTCCTGACGCAGGGTCGCCTCGCGCTCCTGCGCGGCGGCGTTGACCTCGGCGACCTTGGCCTCGAGCAGGGCGACCTTCTCCTTGGCGACCGCGAGCTCGGTCCTGGCCTCGGCATCGGCGCCCCCCGTGCGCGCGGCTCGCAGCGACGCTGCGAGGTAGCCCAGGGCCGCGCCCACGAGCAGGCCCACGGCAAGCAAGAGGAATTCCATGCCGCCACTGTGGCACGATGGCCCGACACCGCCCTGGAGGCGCACCCGTCGAGGGTGCGACCAAGGTCCCGGTCCGGCGACACGCGAGCGCCTCAGAGTGTGACGTGCGTCACTTCTCACGCTCAGTCGAATGCTGCTCGTGCAAGCGTAATGCGTTCGTTACCAACGGTTTCTTACGATGAGCAAATCGTGAGGAAACGCCTCACGTTATTCGTGCGACTGCTCGGCGCTGCTCACAAGGGGCCCGCGCATGTCCGCGGGAATGGAAAGGAGTCGAGTATGAAGCTCGGCGTTTTTGCCAAGGGCGTGGCGGTCGCTTCGGTCGCCGCTCTTGCCCTGGCCGCGTGCTCGTCGTCGGGTTCCGACGACCCCACGGCCTCCGGTGCGCCCAGCGCGCCCGCCGGCGGTGCCATCGTCACCGCCAACGGCTCTGAGCCCGAGAACCCGCTGATCCCGGGCATGACGAACGAGGTCGGCGGCGGCCGCATCATCGACGCCATCTGGGCCGGCCTCGTCTACTACGACGCCGACGGCGCCGTGCACAACGACGTTGCCGAGTCGATCACGGTCGACGACCCGCAGCACCTCACGGTCAAGCTGCAGGACGGCTGGACGTTCACCGACGGCACCCCGGTGACCGCGCACTCCTTCGTGGACGCGTGGAACTGGAACGCCAACTCGGCGAACGCCTACTACAACCAGTACTTCTTCGAGGACATCGAGGGCTTCAGCTGGGACGAGCCCGTGGAGGCCATGTCCGGCCTCGAGGTCGTGGACGACCTGACGTTCACCATCTCGCTCAACAAGCCCGCCTCGGACTTCGCTCTGCGTCTGGGCTACTCGGCCTTCTACCCGATGCCTGAGGCGTTCTTCGCCGACCCGGAGGGCTTCGGTCAGAACCCGATCGGCAACGGCCCCTACATGCTCGCCGGCCCCGACGCCTGGCAGCACGACATCCAGATCGACCTCGTGGTCAACCCTGACTACAAGGGCGGTCGCGTGCCGCAGAACGACGGTCTGACGTTCATCTTCTTCGAGTCGCAGGACGCCGCCTACGCCGCGCTCCAGGACGACGCTGTGGACGTCATCGACGGTGTTCCGGACGCCGCTCTGGCCACCTTCGAGACCGACCTCGACGGTCGTGGCGTCAACCAGGCCGCGGCGATCTTCCAGTCGCTGACGATCCCCGGTTGGCTCCCGCACTTCTCCGGCGAGGAGGGCCAGCTCCGTCGTCAGGCCATCTCGATGGCGATCAACCGCGCTGAGATCACCGAGGTGATCTTCCAGGGCACCCGCACCCCGGCCTCCGACTTCACCTCGCCGGTGATCGACGGCTGGACCGACTCCCTCAACGGCTCCGAGGTCCTCGACTTCAACCCGGAGAAGGCGAAGGAGCTGTGGGCCAAGGCTGACGCCATCAGCCCGTGGGACGGCACGTTCAAGATCGCGTACAACGCCGACGGCGGCCACCAGGCCTGGGTCGACGCTGTGGCGAACTCGATCAAGACCACGCTGGGCATCAACGCGGAGGGCGAGCCCTACGCCGCGTTCGGTGACTTCCGTGCCACGGTGACCGACCAGGACAACCCGATCCAGGCGTCCTTCCGCACCGGTTGGCAGGCCGACTACCCCGGTCTGTACAACTTCCTCGGCCCGCTCTACGCGACCAACGCCGGCTCGAACGACGGCAAGTACTCGTCGGCCGAGTTCGACGCGCTGCTCCAGCAGGGCATCACCGAGACGGACCCCGATGCGGCCAACGCTGCGTTCCAGAAGGCGCAGGAGGTCCTGCTCAAGGACCTGCCCGTCCTGCCCCTGTGGTACTCCAACGTGACCGGCGGCTACTCGTCGCTCGTGTCGAACGTGGAGTTCGGCTGGAACTCGGTTCCGCTCTACCACAACATCACCAAGAACTAGTGATGGCGTGACGCGGGGGCCCGCCTCGACTACGGTCGAGGCGGGCCTCTCGTCCGCGCGGACCCGTTTCCGCCCTTACCCTTGTTGACAGGACAGTTCTCTTGACCACCGGAATGGGGACAGCACCGTGTTGAGATACGTGCTTCGTCGCCTGCTCCAGGCGATCCCCGTCTTCTTCGGAACGACGCTCATCATCTACGCGCTCGTGTTCCTCATGCCGGGCGACCCGGTCCTCGCGCTCTTCGGCGATCGCACCCCGAACCCGAAGCAGCTGGCGAACATCCGCGCGCAGTACCACCTTGACGACCCGTTCATCGTCCAATACCTGCACTACATGAAGGGCGTGGTCACCGGCGACCTCGGCACCACCTTCTCCGGACGCTCCGTGAACGAGGTCTTCGCCGGAGCCTTTCCCGTGACGCTCAAGCTCGTCGCCCTGGCGACCGTCTTCGAGCTCATCCTCGCCGTGATCGTCGGCCTCATCGCCGGCCTGCGCAAGGGCAAGCTCTTCGACAACACGAGCCTCGTGGTGGCGCTCGTGTTCAACTCCATCCCCGTCTTCGTCGCGATGTTCGTCGCGCAGTACTTCGTCGCCATCAAGTGGGACCTCGCTCCCGCGACCGTCGGCGGCAACACGACCTTCGGCGCCATGTGGCTGCCGGCGCTCGTCATCGCGCTCACCGTGTTCGTGACGGGCATGCGACTCATGCGCGGCTCCGTCATCGAGTCGCGCGACCAGGACTACGTGAAGACCGCGTATGCCAAGGGCCTCACCAACCGTCAGGTGGTGCCGACCCACATCATGCGCAATTCGCTCATCCCGGTCATCACCAACTCCGCGGCCAGCTTCGGCTACCTGCTCGCCGGCACCACCGTCACCGAGGGCATCTTCAACATCCCGGGCGTCGGCCTCGTGCTGTTCAAGGCGATCCTGCAGGGAGAGGGCCCCACGATCGTCAGCTTCGTCACGATCCTGACCATCATCTACGTGATCGTGAACATCCTGGTCGACCTGCTGTACGCCGTACTCGATCCGAGGATCCGCTATGCCTAGGCCCAAGCCCGAGCACTATGTCGCTCCCGTCGACGAGTCCGCCACGATCGTCGTCGACGCCCCTCACCTCGCCAGCCGCAAGTCGAACCTCTGGCTCGACGCGTGGCGCGACCTGCGCAAGCGCCCGCTGCTGTACGTGGCGCTCGCCATCGTCGCCGTGGTCCTGCTCATGGCGATCTTCCCGACGATCTTCACCCAGGTGCCGCCGAACGACGAGTGCTACCTCGCCAACAGCAACGGCGCCCCGGAGCCGGGCCACCCGCTCGGCTTCACCCGCCAGGGCTGCGACGTGTGGGCCCGCATCGTGTGGGGCGCTCGCACCTCGCTCCTCGTGGGCCTGCTGACCGTCCTCATCACCGCCGTCATCGGCATCCCCATGGGCGCGTTCGCCGGCTACTACGGCGGCGCCGTCGACTCCGTGCTGTCGCGCATCGGCGACATCTTCTACTCGGTGCCCTACTTCCTCGCGGCCGTCGTCGTCATGAGCGTGATCCAGCCCGAGCAGCGAAATCCGCTGACGATCTCCTTCGCCATCGGAGGATTCTCCTGGGCTGTGCTGGCGCGCCTTCTGCGCGCCGAGATCCTGCAGGTGAAGAACCGCGACTTCGTCACGGCCTCGCGCGCCCTGGGCCGCTCGCGCTTGTCGACCCTCGTGGGCCACGTGCTTCCCAACTCCATGACGCCCGTCATCGTGTCGCTCACCATCTCGCTCGGCGCGGCGATCGTCGCCGAGGCGACGCTGAGCTTCCTGGGCATCGGCCTGGGCCCGAGCACGATGTCGTGGGGCAATGACATCTCGCAGGCGCAGTCGACCATCCGCACGGCTCCGCTGACCCTGCTGTACCCGTCGGTCGCGCTGACCGTCACGGTGCTCGCCTTCATCATCTTGGGCGAGCTCGTGCGCGACGCGCTCGACCCGAAGGCGAGGGCCCGCCGATGACTCCCCGCGACGACAAGAAGGCTGCCCGCGCCGCGTCTGCGGGCTCGGAGCAGGAGACGGTCATCGTCGAGTCGACGCCGACCGCGGCGAGCGCCCGCACCGCCGCCGCCGTGTCGGACCCCAGCGTCCCGCTCGTGTCGGTGCGCGACCTGCGCGTCACGTTCAAGACCCAGATGGGCGAGGTGGAGGCCCTGCGCGGCGTCTCCCTCGACATCTACCCGGGCGAGACCGTGGCGATCGTGGGCGAGTCCGGCTCCGGCAAGTCCACGACGGCCACTGCGATCATCAAGCTCCTGCCGGGCTCGGGTCGCATCGTGGGCGGCTCCATCACCGTCGAGGGCCGTGACGTCACGGACTTCAACAACGACAAGATGGCGTCGATCCGCGGCCGCGTGATCGGCTACGTGCCGCAGGACCCGATGTCCAACCTCAACCCCGTGTGGTCGGTGGGCAAGCAGGTCGAGGAGGCGGTGCGCGCCAACGGCCTCGCCACGTCCCGAAAGGAGGTGCGCGAGCGCGCCATCGAGGTGCTCAAGGAGGCGGGCCTGTCGGACGCCGAGCGCCGGATGAAACAGTTCCCGCACCAGTTCTCCGGCGGCATGCGCCAGCGCGTGCTCATCGGCATCGGCCTGGGCGCGGACCCCAAGCTGCTCATCGCCGACGAGCCCACCTCTGCCCTCGACGTGACGGTCCAGAAGGTCATCCTCGACCACATCGCAGACCTCACGACCCGCAAGGGCACGGCGCTCCTGCTCATCACGCACGATCTGGGCCTCGCGGCGGACCGCGCCGAGAAGCTCATCGTCATGCACCAGGGCAAGATCGTGGAGTCCGGCCCCACGGCGGAGGTGCTGCGCGACCCGCAGCACCCGTACACCCGCACGCTCATCGCGGCCGCCCCGTCGCTCGCCTCGCGCCGCATGCGCGTGCGCGGCGCCGAGTCGATCACCGCGACCGGAGGGGTGGACCTCGTCACGGTCGCCGCCAAGCGCGACGACAACCCCGAGCTCAAGCCCGGCGAGGGCCCGGTCATCAAGGTGACCGACCTCACCAAGATCTACTCGATCCGCCGCGGCAGCTTCCGCACAGAACCCCTCGTCGCCGTGGACAACGTGAGCTTCGAGGTCATGCGCGGCACCACGCTCGCCCTCGTGGGCGAGTCCGGCTCGGGCAAGACCACGGTCGCGAAGATGATCCTCGGCATCGAGACTCCCACCTCGGGCGAGATCGAGGTGGGCGGCAAGTCCATCTCCAAGCTCTCCTCGCGTGAGGCCTTCGCGCTGCGCCGCACCATGCAGCCGGTCTTCCAGGACCCCTACGCATCGCTCGACCCGCAGCGCTCCATCGGCGCGATCATCGCCGAGCCGCTCAAGGTCCACAACGTGGGCGATCGCAAGGAGCGGCATGCGCGCGTGGCCGAGCTGCTCGAGCAGGTGGCCCTGCCCACCTCGCTCGCGCACCGCTACCCGAACGAGCTGTCCGGCGGTCAGCGTCAGCGTGTGGCCGTGGCGCGTGCCCTCGCTCTGAAGCCTGACATCGTCGTCCTGGATGAGGCGGTCTCCGCTCTCGACGTGCTGGTCCAGGCGCAGGTGCTGGAGCTGCTCACGAGCCTCCAGGAGGAGCTGGGCCTCACGTACCTGTTCATCACCCACGACCTCGCCGTGGTCCGCCTCGTGGCGGACGAGGTCGCCGTGATGGAGAAGGGCGCCATCGTCGAGCGCGGCGCGACGGACACGATCTTCGAGAAGCCGCAGCAGGAGTACACCAAGCGCCTGCTCGAAGCGATCCCTGGCTCGGGCTTCGACTGGGGCACCCGCTCCTAGTCGTCCCGGCCGCCGGCGACGTCGGCATCGGCCGGAGCCTGAGCATCGGCGCCCGATGCGAGGGGCTGAGGCTCAGGGAAGAGCGATGCCTGTGCGTCCAGGTCCGGGATCACGACCCCGTCCGCACCGTCTGCCAGCGGCGCGTCTCCCGGTGAGGGCGTGGGCGCGGGCAGGATCCTCTCCTCGCTCAGGTGCCTGAGCGTGTGGCCGAGCGACGGGTTGAAGATCTCTTCGAAGGACATCCGTCCACCGTATCCTGTGGGCCCGGAGCGGCCGACCCCGACTAGACTGGCACGTCGTGGCACTCACTATCGGCATCGTCGGCCTGCCCAACGTCGGCAAGTCCACGCTCTTCAACGCACTCACCCGCGCACAGGTGCTCGCGGCGAACTACCCGTTCGCGACCATCGAGCCCAACGTGGGCGTGGTGCCCCTCCCGGACGAGCGCCTCGAGGTGCTCGCGAAGATCTTCGGCTCCGAGCGCATCCTGCCCGCGACGGTGAGCTTCGTGGACATCGCCGGCATCGTGCGCGGCGCGTCGGAGGGTGAGGGCCTGGGCAACGCTTTCCTCGCCAACATCCGCGAGGCCGATGCGATCTGCCAGGTGACGCGCGCGTTCGCGGACCCCGATGTGGTTCACGTCGACGGACGCGTGGACGCCGCGAGCGACATCGAGACCATCAACACCGAGCTCATCCTCGCGGATCTCCAGACCGTCGAGAAGGTGCTGCCGCGCCTCGACAAGGAGGTCAAGGCCAAGAAGGCCGAGCCCGCCCAGCTCGCGGCCGTGCAGAAGGCCAAGGAGATCCTCGAGTCCGGCCAGACGCTGTCCGCAGGCGCCGCAGACGCCGGCCTGGACCTCGCGGACGTGCGCGAGCTCAACCTGCTGACGGCCAAGCCGTTCATCTACGTGTTCAACACGGACGATGCTGGCCTCACCGACGAGAAGGCGCGCGCCGAGCTCGCCGCCAAGGTCGCGCCGGCCGAGGCCATCTTCCTGGACGCGAAGTTCGAGTCCGAGCTCGTGGACCTCACCGAGGAGGAGGCCCGCGAGATGCTCGAGGCCAACGGCCAGACCGAGTCCGGGCTGGACCAGCTGGCGCGCGTGGGCTTCTCGACGCTCGGCCTGCAGACCTACCTCACGGCGGGCCCCAAGGAGGCCCGCGCATGGACCATCCGGAAGGGCTGGACCGCGCCGCAGGCCGCGGGCGTCATCCACACGGACTTCCAGAAGGGCTTCATCAAGGCCGAGGTCGTGTCCTTCGACCACCTCGTCGAGGCCGGCTCGATGGCCGAAGCCCGGGCGCGCGGCTGGGTGCGCATGGAGGGCAAGGACTACGTCATGCAGGACGGCGACGTCGTGGAGTTCCGCTTCAACGTCTGACCGTCCGCGAGGGCGCAGCGCGACGTCAGGCCTGGACCCGGCGTGCGGTCGCGATCGCGGCGGCGCCGAGGATGATGAGCGCCGCAGCCGCAGCGAGTGCGCCGAGGACGGCGCGGTCGGTGCCGGTGTCAGCCAGTGCGCCGTCGGCGTCCGCGTCGGTGTCGAAGGGCGCGGGCTCGGTCCCGTCCGCTTCCCACGCGGCCACGAGGACCAGGTGCGCGGTGACCGGGGCGGTGAAGTCCCACGCAGGTCCGTCGGGGTTGCTGACGCGCCACCCGGTGAACACGTACCCGGGGCGTTCCGGGTCCAGCGGCTGGGTCACGGGCGACTCGGGCGTCTCCGGCACGAACCGTGTGGTGTCGCCCTCGTGGGTCGTGAAGGTCGTCTGCCAGAAGAACTGGATCACGGCGATGCCGGGCTCGCTGTCGTCGAGCAAAGCCCACGGGCGGGCGGGGTTCGCGCTGAAACTAGCCGTCGGCGCGGAGCTGTCGGTTCCTGCGCTGCCGGTGGTGCCGGAGTCGGCACGCTTCTGTCCGCCAACGGTCAGCGACCCTTCCGCCGCCCCCGAGAAGCCGGTGCCGATGCCGGCTGCGCCACCAGAACCCGTCGCGGTCACGATGCCGCCGGTCACAGTCACGTCGCCGCCGTCACCGCCGAACCCGCCGCCGATGCCGGCCGCGTTTGCCCCGCCGGTTGCGGTGACGGTGCCGCCACTGATAGTCACCGTTCCGCCGTCACCGCCCTCGCCGCCGGTGGTGCCGGAGGCAGGATGCTGCTGCCCACCCGCGCTCAGCGTGATCGCCCTTCTCATGCGGCGAGGAGCGAGACCCGCTCGTGCGGCGAGGAGCGAGACCCGCTCATGCGGCGAGGAGCGAGACCCGCCCGCCCGCACGGCCTGGGTTCGCCATCGGCGCCGACCAAGACCCTCATCCCGGGCGCGAAGGCGCCGTGGCAGGGATGATGGCCGTGTGAGCACGCAGACATCGGCCGCAACCGCGCCGCCGCCCACGCCTGCCGCGCAGCCGAGCCTGCTTGCGCGTGCCCGATCCGTCGCTGGCTATCTCAACCTCGCCGCCGCGCTCATCGCCCTCGCCGCGGTGCTCGTCCTGCACTTCTCGGGCTCCCCGGCGCTGGGCCGGGCCGTTGCTGTGGGCTTCGTCGTGATCGTCATCTTCTGGACTCTCGTGGACATGATCCGCGCGGTCATCCGAGGCGAGTTCGGGCTCGACATCCTCGCGGTGGTCGCCATGGTCGCGACGCTGGCGGTGGGGGAGCACATCGCCTCGCTCATCATCGTCGTCATGCTGCTCGGCGGCGCGGTCCTCGAGGACGTCGCCACCCGCCGCGCCGCGCGCGAGCTCAGCGCGCTGCTCGACCGCACGCCGCGCATGGCGCACCGCGTCACGTCCCCCGGTGAGCCCGACGAGGACATCGCCGACGTCCCGGTGGACCAGGTGCGCGTGGGCGACGTGGTGCTCGTGCGCCCCGGCGAGGTGGTCCCGGTCGACGGCACACTGCTGAGCGCGTCAGCCTCCTTCGACGAGTCCTCCATCACCGGGGAGAGCATTCCCGTCGCGCGCGAGGCAGGGGAGGAGGTCCTCTCCGGCGTGACCAACGGGCCCAGCGCGATCCAGATCCACGCGACGCATGTCGCGGAGGACAGTCAATACCAGCGGATCGTGGCGCTCGTGCAGGAGGCGCAGGAGTCGCGTGCCCCGGTGGTGCGCCTCGCCGACCGCTTCGCCGTGCCGTTCACCGCCGTCTCGCTCGTGATCGCCGGCGCGGCCTGGGGCATCTCCGGCGACTCGGCCCGCTTCGCCGAGGTGCTCGTCCTCGCGACCCCGTGCCCGCTGCTCATCGCCGCTCCCGTCGCATTCCTGGGCGGCTTGTCGCGCGCCGCTCGCGCGGGGGTCATCGTCAAGGGCGGCGCGGTCATCGAGCAGCTCGCGCGCGCCCGCTCGGCGGCCTTCGACAAGACGGGCACCCTCACCCTGGGCCGCCCCGAGCTCACCGGCGTCCTCCCTGTCGCCCGCTTCGACGCCGACGAGCTGCTGCGCCTGGCGGCGGCCGTGGAACGGTACTCAGGGCACGTCCTCGCCGCGGGCATCGTCCAGGCCGCCGAGGCGCGCGGCATGGCCCTGCCCGCCGTGACCGACGCTCAGGAGCACGCGACCAACGGCATCGTCGGCACGGTGGACGGACGGCGCGTCGCGGTCGGCAAGCTCCGCTACATCGCCGAGCTCGCGCCCGAGGCCGAGCGGGTCTCCATCGAAGCCGGCGAGGCCGTGGCCTATGTCGCGGTCGACGGGGCCTTTGCGGGGGCGCTGCTGCTGGCCGACCGCCCTCGCCGGGAGTCGCGCGATGTCGTGGCGACGCTGCGCCGTCGCGGCGTGGAGTCGGTGGCGATGCTCACCGGCGACGGGCAGGGAACGGCGGATCACGTCGCGGCCGAGCTCGGCATCGACACCGTCCACGCGGAGCTGCTTCCCGCTCAGAAGGTTCAGCTTGCGGCACAGATTCAGCCGCGTCCGGTCATCATGGTCGGCGACGGCATCAACGACGCTCCCGTTCTCGCCGCGGCCGATGTGGGCGTCGCCATGGGCGCGCGCGGCGCCACCGCCGCCGGCCAGGCCGCCGACGTGGTGCTGCTCAAGGACTCGCTCCAGGGAGTCCTCGATGCCGTCGCGATCGCGCGGCACACGCTGCGCACTGCCTACACGGCGATCTGGGTGGGCATCACGCTGAGCATCGCGCTCATGCTGATCGCGGCCTTCGGCTACATCCCGGCCGTGGCGGGAGCGCTCACGCAGGAGCTCGTGGACGTCACCGCGATCCTGTTCGCGCTGGGCGCGCTGCGCGCGCCCAAAGCCGTCTGACGGCACGCCCGGCTCGTCGTCCGCTCAGGCCGCCAGCTGTCCCCACCGGCTGCCCGACCTCAGAGCCCTCCACGACCCTCCCGTCGTTCCCACGAGCGGCCCGACGTCAGAATCCCTCAGCCCCGTCGTTCCCACTGGCGCATGTGACGCATGGGACGTGAGGGAGGCCCGATGCCGGCACAGCAGCATCGGGCGTCCCATTGGTCACTTTGACCAGTGGAAAGTGAAGGCGGTCACTCGGCGGTGTTGCGCGGATGCGGCCGCCGTCAGTCACATCGGCCAGCGGAAACGGAAGGCGGTCACTCCGTGGTCTCGGCGTTCGCGGCGGGCTCGGCCGCCGCGGCCTTCTGCTGGCGTGCCAGCGGGATGGTCGTGAGGAAGCCCACGACGAGCACGGACACTCCCACGAACGCGGCCACGGAGACGCCCTGTGTGAGGCCCTCGCGGGCCGCCTGGGCGATCGCCGCGGTCGCGGGATTGGCGGACAGCTCGGCGATGAGCGCGCCGGCGGAGTCGGACACGCCCTTGACGAGCTCGCCCACCTGTGGATTCGCCGCGATCTCCTCGGACAGGCGAGACTCCGTGCCGGCACGCAGCGTGGTGAACAGCGCGGTGCCCAGGATCGCGATGCCGAGCGCGGAGCCCACCTGACGCGACGTCGACTGCGTCGACGACGCCTGGCCGGACTCCTCGACCGGGACATCGGACAGGATCACCTGGGTGAGCTGTGCGGTCGCGAAGCCCACGCCCATGCCGTAGACGAACAGCGGGATGCCCGTGATCCAGCCCGAGGACTCCGGGCGGATCAGGACGGCGAGCGCCATGAGGCCCAGGATCTCCATGGTCAGGCCCAGGCGGACCATCTGGATGGGGCTCAGGTGCTTGGACATCGAGTGCACCGAGCCGCTCGCGAGGAACGAGCCGATGGCCAGCGGCAAGAGGGAGAGGCCCGCGTGCAGGGCGTCCATGTCGCGCACGTACTGGAACCACAGCGGCAGCGACAGGATGATGCCGAACTCGCCGAGCGAGACCGTCAGCGCCGTCACGTTGCCGTTGGCGAAGGACTTGATGCGGAACAGGGTCACGTCGAGCAGCACGGTCTTGCCGGCCTTGACCCGGCGGTTCTCCCACACCACGAGGAGCGTGAGCAGGACGGCCGCGGCGACGAACAGCACGGGGATGATGCTGATGGAGCCGAAGGTGACGGGTGCGTCGTCCGTGGCGGTCCACCAGCCGTACGCCCGGCCCTCGATGAGGCCGAAGACGAGCGAGCCGAAGCCGAGCACGGACAGGAGGGCGCCGACCCAGTCGGTGAAGCGGCGGGCATCGGCCTGGCGCGACTCCTGGACGGCGAAGAGCAGGGCCGCGATGACCAGGAGGCCGAACGGCAGGTTGATCCAGAACGCCCACTCCCACGAGAAGGAGGAGGTGAGCCAGCCGCCCAGCACCGGGCCCACGGCGGCCATGCCGCCGATGGTCGAGCCCCACACCGCGAACGCGATGGCGCGCTCGGGGCCGCGGAAGGTCGCGTTGAGGAGGGCGAGGGTGGTCGGGAGGATCATCGAGCCGCCAACGCCCTGCAGGGCGCGCGCCGCGATGAGCCAGCCGCCCGTGGGCGCGAAGGCGCACAGGACGCTCGAGCCGACGAAGAGGATGAGGCCGATGATGAGCAGGCGGCGACGGCCCAGGCGGTCGCTCGTGACGCCCCACACCATGAGCAGGGCGGCGAAGACGAGGGTGTAGACCTCCTGCACCCACTGGACCTGAGTGGTGGTGAGGGAGAGGTCCTCGATGATGCTGGGGATGGCGACCGACACAATGGTCGAGTCCATGATGATGAGCGCGACGCCGAGCGAGATCGCGGCGAGGCCCCACCAGCGCAGGCGGTGATAGCGATCCGAGAGGGTGTTCACCAATTCAGTGTAGTCTTTTTGCTGACAGGGTGTCGGTGAATCAGCCCCTGGTGAGGTTGAGGTGGATGACGCCGCTCTCCGCCGGCTCGACGCTCACCGAGTAGTGCTCCTCGACGCCGCGCAGCCCGTCCCAGAGGTTCAGGCCGCGCCCCAGGACCAGAGGCGAGATCGCCAGGTGCGCGCGGTCGACGAGCCCGCGTCGCAGGTACTCCCGCGCCACCATGACGCCGCCGCCGATGCGCACGTCCTTGTCGCCGGCATCGGCGAGGGCGCGCTCGAGCGCCTCTTCGTATCCCATCTCCACGAAGTGGAAGACGGTGCCGTTGGCGAACTCCAGAGGCGGACGCGGTCCCTGATGCGTGAGGACGTAGACGGGGATGCCGAACGGCGGCTCGTCGCCCCACCAGCCCCTCCATTCGGGGTTGTCGCCATAGAGCTTCAGGCCGAACATGCCCGCGCCCATGATCTCCGCGCCCACGCTCTCGAAGTAGGCCCGGGCGTAGGCGTCGTCCACCCCGGTGGTGCCCGCCCCCGAGTCGTCGTGCAGCACGCGCGAGCGGAAGGTGCGCGTCGCGGTGTAGTGCCGGGTCAGGAGCGCCCAGTCCTCGTCGAAGGGCTTCTCCGGCGTGCCGCCCTCCGGCGCTGCGACGCCGTCGAGCGAGATGTTGAGATCGAGCCTGACCGCCATGGTCTCCCCTCCTTCGAAGCCTTCCCCTCACGGTAGGGCCGGTGGCCCTCCTGCGCGAGTGCTACGCGGCGCTGATGCTCACGGCCTTGCCCGCCAGCGCATCGTTTTCCAGGGCGTCGAGCATCCAGGCCGCGAGGCGCTCCCGGGTGATCGTTCCCCTGACCGTCCCCTTCTCGCCCTCGAGCACGGTGATGACCGTGCCGTCCGCCGAGCCGTTCTTCAGTCCGGTCGGGCGCACAATGGTCCACGCCAGCCCGGAGGCGCGCACGGCCTCCTCCTGTTCGAGGTGGTCGGCGAGCGCGTCGTCGAGCAGCTTCCTCATCACGGGACGTAGGAGCGCGGGGAGATGCTCGATGGAGGAGCCGACGCCCGTGCTCGACTGCACGACGATCCGTCGCACTCCCTCGGCCGCCATCGCCGCGACGACGGCTCGCGTGACGGCGGTGCGGGCACGCTCGGCGCCCTTGGTGGGGCCCACGGTGACGGCGACGGCATCGGCGCCCCGCAGCATCGGACGCAGCGCCTCGGCGTCGGCGGCGTCCACGGCTACGGCCGATGCGCCGTCGGGGCCTGTGCCGGAGCGGGAAGCGGCCACGACCTCGTGCCCCCGGGCGACGGCGAGCGCGGCGAGCGCGCGTCCCGTGCCCCGTGAGCCTCCGATGACGACGATGCGCATGCGTACCTCCTCGATGCGGCGCTGCACCAAGTATGGGCGTGTTCCTGGTGGTGGACGCACGGGAGGAGCCGTTCGGCGCGCGCGTCTCCTCTGGCGCGCGCGTTCCCACTGGCAAATGTGACGCGAGTGACGGGTGGGGCGTGTGGTGTCGTCTCAGCGGCATCGGGAGTCACAGCCGTCATTCGCACCAGTGGAAACGAAAGCGGGTGGCGCGGGGTGGCGTCGGGGAGGGTGCTCGACGGGGCCCTCCGGTGAGCAGGGCTGTGCGGGCGGCCGTCAGTTGGTGGCGCGCTCCACGAGCTCGCGGATGAGCTTCTCCTCCGCGGGGCCGATCGCCGTCACGGCGAACGATGTGGCCCACATGTTGCCGTCGTCGAGATGCGCATCCGGCTGGAAGCCGAGCGTCGCGTACCGCACCTTGTACTTCGAGGCAGCCTGGAAGAACACCACGACCTTGCCGTTCTTTGACCACGCGGGCATGCCGTAGAACGTGCGCGGGGCGAGGTCGGGCGCGACGGACGTGACGATGTCGCGCACCTTCTCGGCCAAGGCTCGGTCCTCTGGCGCCATCTCCGCGATCTTCTCCGCGCACGCGGCGGCATCGGCGGCGGCGGCATCAGCGCGCTTGGCGCGCCGCGCCTCGGCGACGGCCTCCTTCATCGCGGCCTTCTCCTCGGTGCTGAAGGCCGACGAATTCGTGTCTGCTGCCATGTGCTCAGGGTATGCGCACGGCCACGCCGCCGCCAGGGGGGCAGAGTGACAAGGGCCGATGGCGGGGTCGATGCGCGACTCGCCGGGGACGGTGTACAGCTTGCCGGGGGAGGTGCGCAGCTCGCCGGGGGAGGTGCGCGGCTCGCCGGGCGCCGATGCCGGGGTCGCGGGCCAGAGACGCCCGGTCAGGCCGTCGCCTCCTCGGCCTGGCGCGCGCGGAACGCCGTCTGTGCCGCGCGGTTGGTGCACGTGAGCGTGCAGTACTTCTTGGAGCGGTTGCGAGACATGTCGAACACGACGCCCTCGCAGTCCTCCATCGCGCAGTGGGAGAAGCGCTTCATCTCGTCGGCGCGGATGACGTCGATCATCGCCATGGCCGTCTCCACGAGCAGGCGCTCGGCGAGCGGCCGGTCGGAGGTCGTCGCGTGGATGTGCCAGTCCATCTTGTCGTGGCGCACCACCTGAGGCAGCGCGCGCTGCTCGCGCAGGATCTCGTTGACGATCGGCACCGCCTCGTCGCGCGTGGACAGGAACAGGCGACGCAGGGGAGTGCGGATCGCGCGGACGGGCTCGAGGTCGGCGGGCGTGGGGCGAGCGCCCGTGTACTCGAAGCGCTCGTAGAACGCGACGAGCTGCTCGAACGTCGTCAGCGTGTCGGGCTCGAGCTCCGAGTTCGACAGGAAGACGGCGGCCTCGAGCGCATCGGCGGTGTCATGAGCGAAGACCATGTTGACACATTACCAGGTTCGGGATTATCGTAACGAGTCATGGCCCCTATGACTCATGACGGCTTCCGGCCGCGGCTCGCATCGGGGCTCACATTCGCCCTCATCGCCGCGGCCTCCTTCGCGCTCTCCGGCAGCCTTGCCAAGGGCCTCATGGAGGCCGGCTGGACCCCTGGCGCCGCCGTGCTCTTCCGCGTGGGCATCGCCGCGGTCGCGCTCGCGGTCCCCGGTGCGATCGCCCTGCGCGGCCAGTGGCACCTCCTGCGCGAGGCCGTCGGGAGCATCGTCGCCTACGGCCTGTTCGCCGTCGCGGGCGCCCAGCTGTTCTACTTCATGGCTGTCCAGACCCTGGACGTGTCCGTCGCGCTCCTGGTCGAGTACATGGCGCCCGTCGCCGTCATCGTGTGGCTGTGGGCGCGCCACGGTGTCCGTCCCACACGCCTGACCACCGCAGGCGCCGCCATCGCCATGGTCGGACTCGTGCTCCTGCTCAACGTCGTGGGCGGCGGCCCCGTGTCGTTCGCCGGCATCGGCTGGGCGCTCGCCGCGATGGTCGGCGCGACGGTCTACTTCATCATCTCCGCAGACACGAGCAATCCCCTTCCGCCGCTGACGCTCGCGGCCGCGGGTCTGCTCGTCGCGACGGTCGTGCTCGGCCTGGCCGCGGCCATCGGGATCCTCCCCATCGCCACGGCGGGCGGGGACATCCACCTGGTGCCGTTCTCGATGCCGGTGTGGCTCGCGGTCGTCCTGCTGGGCGTCGTCACGGCAGCCGTCGCGTACGTCGCGGGCATCGCCGCGACGCGCCGCCTGGGTGCCCGCCTGGGCTCCTTCGTCGCGCTCTCCGAGGTGGTGTCGGCCTCGCTCATCGCGTGGCTGCTGTTGGGCCAGGCGCCCGGACCCATCCAGCTCGCGGGCGCGGTCCTCGTCCTGGCGGGCGTGGTGGTGCTCAAGCTCGGCGAGCCGACGCACGCGCCTCAGGCGGTCGCCGATGCCCCGATCGCCGACGAGCTCACGGCCCGCGAGATCGCGGGCGACGCGGCGTCCCCGGCCGACTCACTCACGGTCGAGCCGCTTCCGGAGCCTGCCGAGGTCGCGGCGGTCTAGCCGCTCGCTACCTACGGCCGTCGGGGTCGCGCGCGGTGTGCTCCCCGCCGTGGATCTCGCCGCGCCAGCCGTCCTCCTCGGCGCCGCGCTTCTCGATGAAGTTCTTGAACTTCTGCAGGTTGACCAGGACGAGGGCGTCGTCGGTCATGAGCAGCGAGCCCACGTTCTCCACGAAGCCTTCCGGCTCCCAGTCGACGGTGAGCGTGACCTTGGTGCGGTTGTCGCCCAGGTCCTCGAACTCGACACGGCCGCCCTGCTGGAGCTCGCCGATGCTGCGCCACGCGATGTGGCTGTCGGGCACCTGCTCCGTGATCTCTGCATCGAACTCGCGAGCGACGCCGTCGAGCGAGAACTCCCAGTGCGTCATCACGTCGTCGGTCTGGGTGACGGACTTGACGCCCTCCATGAACTCGGGGAACGTCTCGAACTGCGTCCACTGGTTGTAGGCCGTCTCAAGGGGGACGGCCACCTCCATGCTGTTGCGTGCGGTGGGCATGGTGCACCTCCTGGTCGGGGAGACCTGGTGTCTCCTCCCGCCACCGTAGGCAGGGTTTGTCCGGCGTGTCCTGTTCGGGCGGAAAGTCGCGCCGAGAGCGCAATGCAGGGCGAATGACCGTGCTCGGAGGCTCGCGGAAGAACATGCATGCACGGCAGTAGCCAGAGCGGCAAGATGTGACTAACGTCACACTCACGCCGCCGTGAAGGGCGGTCCGATGAGGGGAATCACCATGTTCGGTTCAGTGCTTCGTGCGCGACGTGCCGTCGCCGCAACGGGCGCGGGTGCGCTCACATTCGGCATCGCCGCGATCTCCGCGGCGCCGGCCGTCGCAGACTCCGACGACATCGTCATCTTCACGAGCGCCGATCGCGGTCGCCTCGGCAGGCGACGCCGTCGAGTATGAGGTGGAGATCCGCGGATCTCAGCTCATCGACGTCGACAAGCTGACGAGCCCGCAGAGCATCGCCGACCTGTTCGAGGCCTTCGAGACGAGCGACTCCAACGTCCGCGTCTTCGACGCCGTCCCGGAGCACATGATCGTGCTGCACGGCTCTGTCACGCACAACCAGGTCGCATACGCGGGTGCCGCGCACCTGGTCGCCAACAGCTACGGCGGCGGCACCGGATGGTCCGGTCCGTGGGTGGAGTACAACGACGACAACGCCGCCAACGCCGGACAGGTCCAGGCCGGATTCCTCGGGCTGCGACTGCAGGACACGGACGGCGGCGACGGGCTGAGCCCCTACATTCAGCGCACCATCATCCCTCCCGGCACGGTCCGCTCCGCCCTGTTCGTCTTCACCACGGGTGGCGTCTCCACCGACGTGAACGACAAGGGCCTGGTGGAGTTCTCCTTCGACGGCGGTGCCACGTGGCCGTTCTCGCAGGCCTTCGACGGCGGCACGATCAACACGTGGACGATTCCCGTGGAGAACATCGCGGGCAGCTCGATCACCATGAGGGCCACCGCGACGAGCGCCACTTTCGTGACCGACTATCTGTACGTCACGGGCATCCTCGTGGGCTACAACTACGACACGTCCACCACCGTGACGCCGCTCGACCTGGACGCCGACCTCGACTCCGACGGCAACATCGACGTGGGCTCGTGGGACATCTCCTACGGCGACACCGTGTACCTCACCTACACGGCTCGCATCGCCGACGTCATCGCCGACGAGACGCCTGACGACACGCCCCCGGTCCCGACCCTGCAGCTCGTCAACAACGTGCTTGTGACCTCGGACGACGACCCGGCCGGCGAAGCGGCGCAGCTGGTGCTCGACCTCGAGCGCCACCCGCACTTCGACATCGACGTCGACGACAACGGGCCGGTCAAGGTCGGCAGCCCGCTCGTCATCACCGTCGCGGTGTCGCACTCCGAGCAGTCGGACGGCTTCCCGCTGTGCAACCCGTGGGTCAAGGCCGACATCGAGCCGTACGACGACTTCCTGTACGTCGAGGGCGATGACAGGGACAACTGCCTGGAGTACAGCGAGACGTGGGTCATGACCCGCACCTTCCCCGGCATCACCGACACGTCCGGCCTCACGGGCATCGACATCGGCCTGTTCGGCGACGGCCCGGGCGGCAGCCCGTACATCCAGATGGAGGAGCTCGTGTTCACGGTCGTCCTGGCCGAGTCCGGCTCCGACGACGTGAGCGGCCTGCTCGTCACCGTGGCGGGCCTGATCGCCTCGGGCGTGGCGCTTCTGTTCGTCCGCACCCGTCGCGAGAGCTAGCTCCGGCCAGCTCCGACTGGGGCACAGCCGACCGGCGCCGGTACACTTGACCGGCGCCGGTCGGCGCATTTCCCCCTCACGGAAGAGTCCCTGTCATGCCCGTGCGCTCAGACCTGCGCAACGTCGCCATCGTCGCCCATGTCGACCATGGCAAGACCACCCTCGTCGACGCCATGCTGTGGCAGGGCGGCGCCTTCGGCGATCACGCTCACGTCGACGAACGCGCCATGGACTCCGGCGACCTGGAGCGCGAGAAGGGCATCACGATCCTCGCGAAGAACACCGCGATCCGGTACACCGGATCCGCTGCGGGCCCCGAGGGCGTGACCATCAACGTCATCGACACTCCCGGCCACGCGGACTTCGGCGGCGAGGTGGAGCGCGGCCTGAGCATGGTCGATGGCGTGGTGCTGCTCGTGGACGCCTCGGAGGGTCCGCTGCCCCAGACTCGCTTCGTGCTCCGCAAGGCGCTCGCCGCCCGGCTGCCCGTGATCATCGTCGTCAACAAGGTGGACCGTCACGACGCCCGCATCTCCGAGGTCGTCGACGAGACGCACGACCTCCTGCTCGGCCTCGCATCGGACCTCCACGACGAGGTCCCCGACCTCGACGTCGACGCGCTGCTCGAGGTCCCCGTCGTCTATGCATCGGCCAAGGCGGGCATCGCCTCGCTCACCCAGCCGGCCGACGGCACCCTGCCCGAGGGCAGCAACCTCGAGCCGCTGTTCCAGACGATCATGGAGCGCATCCCCGCGCCCACGTACGAAGAGGGCCACCCGCTCCAGGCGCACGTCACCAACCTCGACGCCTCGCCGTTCCTGGGGCGCCTGGCGCTGCTGCGCATCTACAACGGCACGCTGCGCAAGGGCCAGCAGGTCGCATGGGCCCGCGCCGACGGCACCATCAAGCAGGTCAAGGTCACCGAGCTGCTCGAGACCAAGGGCCTCGGGCGCGTGCCGATGGAGCAGGCCGGCCCCGGCGACATCGTGGCCGTCGCGGGCATCGAGGACATCACCATCGGCGAGACCCTCACGGACGTCGACGACCCGCGTCCGCTTCCGCTCATCACGGTCGACGACCCCGCGATCTCGGTCACCATCGGCATCAACACGTCGCCGCTCGCCGGCCGTGTCAAGGGCGCGAAGGTCACGGCGCGCCAGGTGAAGGACCGCCTGGACCGCGAGCTCATCGGCAACGTGTCCATCCGCGTCCTTCCCACGGAGCGTCCCGATGCGTGGGAGGTTCAGGGCCGTGGCGAGCTCGCGCTCGCGATCCTCGTGGAGCAGATGCGCCGGGAGGGCTTCGAGCTCACCGTCGGCAAGCCGCAGGTGGTGACCAAGATGGTCGACGGCAAGCTCCACGAGCCCATGGAGCACATGACGATCGACGTCCCGGAGGAGCACCTGGGCGCCGTCACGCAGCTCCTCGCCGCCCGCAAGGGTCGCATGGAGTCGATGGCGAACCACGGCACCGGTTGGGTGCGCATGGAGTTCATCGTCCCGGCGCGCGGGCTCATCGGCTTCCGCTCCACGTTCCTCACGGAGACGCGCGGCACCGGCATCGCATCGTCCATCTCCCACGGCTACGAGCCCTGGGCTGGCGCGATCGAGTACCGCAGCTCGGGCTCCCTCGTGGCCGACCGCGCGGGCGCCGTCACGTCGAACGCGCTCATGGATCTCGCGGCGCGCGGCACCTTCTTCGTCGGCCCTGGCGACGAGGTCTACGAGGGCATGGTCGTCGGCGAGAACAACCGCGCCGAGGACATGGACATCAACATCACCAAGGAGAAGAAGCTCAACAACATCCGCTCCTCGACGGGCGATGAGCTGGAGCGCCTGACGCCCCCGCGTCGCCTCACGCTCGAGGAGTCCCTTGAGTTCGCGGCCGAGGACGAGTGCGTCGAGGTGACGCCGGAGAAGGTGCGCATCCGCAAGGTGATCCTGGACCAGACCGAGCGAGCGCGCGCCGCCGCTCGCGCCAAGCGTCGGGGCTGACGTGCACTGTGCCAGCGCGCCCGCGATCACATCGGTCGCTCGCCTATCCTTGAGCGCATGGTGAGGACGGTCGCGCGAATTGTGGCGCTCGCCCTCGCGGGCGTCGTCGTGGCCACCGTCGGAGTGGGAGCGCATCGGGCGCTCGGCTACCTCGGCCTCGCCCTCGCCCTTCTCCTCGTCGCCGTCGGCGGAGTGTTCGCTCGCGCGTGGGGCCGTTGGCTCGGCTTCGCGGGCTATGCCACAGGCTGGGCGGCCATGACGATGGTCTACGCCCAGGTCGGCCCCGCTCGCTCCATCCTCATCGCAGACGATGCCCACGGCCGGTGGTGGCTGTTCGGCGGCACGGCCCTGGTGGTGCTGCTCGCCTTCGTGCCGCGGCGCCTGATCGAGGGACGCGATGTCACGTCGTAGGCAGATCGAGATCGAGCTCGCGCGTCAGGAGCTCGCGCGCCGTCGCGCATCGGTCGCCCACGCGAGCCTTCGCCGCCGGGTGGAGCGCAAGGCGTCGGGGCACGTCCCGGCCGCACGAGTCGCGCCGATGCCCCCCGTCCCGATGCCGCGCGTCGCCGCCGAGGCGGAGGTCCTCGATGCCGAGCCGTTCGAGCCCGACGTCCTGGACGACGCGGACGCCCCCACCGTCGCGATCCCGCTGCCGGCCGCGCTCGCCACGAGCGAGGGGGAGGCGGACGCGGACGGCGCGGACGAGGACGGCGCGGACGACCCGCAGCTGGAGCCGGAGCGGGAGGCTGACCACGAGCCGGAGTCCGAGCCGGAGCCTGAGGGTGAGCCCGAGGCTGACGCCGAAGAGGAGCCCGAGCCCGAGCTGGAGCCCGAGCCAGCCCTCGAGCCAAGCCTCGAGCCCGAGCCGGCACCCGCCCCCAAGCCCACGGCGGGCCGTGAGGCCGCCGCCGCGGATGAGCGAGCGCCCCGCCGGGCTCGCCGCGGCCTCGCCGTCGGCATCGGCATCGCGGCAGCCGTCGCCGTGTACGTCGTCGCGCAGGCGATCGCCGCGCAGTTCGTGCCGCGCGACACCGTGATCATGGGCCGTGACATCTCCGGCCTGGGCGCCGACGAGGCGCGCACTGTCATCGCGGAGCTTGCGAACGCGGCCAACGCCGAGGACGTGGCCGTTCTCGCGGGCGACGTCGTCGCCACCCGCGCCCCCGCGGAGCTCGGCCTCCGCTTCGACGCCGACGCCACGGCGAGCCAGGTCGTGGGCTTCACGCTCAATCCGTCGCGCCTCATCGCGCACGCCACCGGCGTAGGGGAGCTGCTGCCGGTGGTGAGTGTGGACGAGTCGGCGCTCGCATCGGCCGGGGCGTCTCTCAAAGCGGAGCTCGACAGCGAGCTCACGGAGGCCGTCATCACGTTCGTCGGAGCCAGAGTCGTGGTCACTGACGGCGCGGCGGGCATCGACCTCGACGCCGCCGCGACCGCCGAGCGCATCCGCGAGGGCTGGCCCTTCGAGGCCGCCGTGCCTGCCGTGGGCGAGATCACCCAGCCCGCGCTCACGACGGCGGAGGCCCGCCGCTTCGAGCGCGTCATGAACGAGCACGTCTTCGCCAAGGCGATCACGCTCACGAGCCCCAACGGCAACGTCGTCCTGTCTCCGGAGGAGCTCGCCGGGTACGTGGGCTACACCCTCAAGGACGGCCTCGCCACGCTCACGGTGGACGGTCGGCGCCTGGGGGCGGACCTCCTCGCCCAGCGTCCCGACCTGGAGAACGGACCGCGCAACGCCTCCGTCGTCTTCGATGCGGCCCACATGCTCGTGGTCGACCCGGGCGACCCGCAGCGCGTCCTCGACCACGCGTCGCTCGAGGCCGCCGTCGTCGCCGCCGCGACGAGCATCGGGCGCACGGAGCCCCTCCCGTACGTGGAGACCCCGCCGGAGGTCACCGCGGCCGACCTCGACATCGCGGACTTCAAGGAGCGGATCTCCTCCTTCTCCACGCCGTTCACTCCGCGAGAGCCGCGCCGCGAGCGCAACATCACCAACGCCGCAAAGCGCCTCGCGGGCACGATCGTGCAGCCGGGCGAGGTCTTCAGCCTCGCGGCCGCCATCGGCCCCATCGACGCCGCGAACGGCTACGTCGAGGCCGGCGTCATCATCAACAACAAGCACACCGACGGGATGGGCGGCGGACTGTCCCAGATGGCGACGACCACCTACAACGCCGCGTATTTCGCGGGCCTGGAGGACGTGCAGCACCGGCCGCACTCCGAGTGGTTCGCGCGCTATCCGGCAGGCCGGGAGGCCACGCTCTCGCTGCCGGGCCTGGACCTGAAGTTCCGCAACAACACCCCGTACGCGCTCCTCATCAACTCGTACGTGGAGAACGCGCGCGTCTACGTGGACATCTGGTCCACCCCGTACTACACGGTGGAGACCGAGGCCTCCGGGCACTACAACATCACGAGCGCCGCGACGATCTACGACAGCAGCCCGGGCTGCACCCCGGAGTCGCCCAAGCAGGGCTTCACCGTGACCAACATCCGCCGCGTCTACCTGGACGGCGAGCTGGTCGCGGAGGAGCCCTACACGTGGACGTACCGCGCCGTCCCGCGCATCATCTGCGAGTGATCCGAGCGTCGTCGGGCGGGCTTCGCCCCCCGCGCTCACTATGATGGGTGCCGTCCGCACCAGCCCTCCGAAGGAGCCCACGTGACGTACGTCATCGCGTTGCCTTGTGTCGACGTCAAGGACAAGGCGTGCATCGACGAGTGTCCCGTCGACTGCATCTACGAGGGCGAGCGCATGCTCTACATCCACCCCGACGAGTGCGTGGACTGCGGCGCATGCGAGCCCGTCTGCCCCGTCGAGGCGATCTACTACGAGGACGACGTGCCGGACAAGTGGTCCGAGTTCTACACGGCCAACGTGGAGTTCTTCTCGGAGATCGGCTCGCCCGGCGGCGCCGCCAAGATGGGCCTCATCGCCCACGACCACGACATCATCAAGTCGCTGCCGCCGCAGAACCAGGAGTAGGGCCCGCCGGCCGCTCCGTCATGGGCCTCCACGCAGCGTCCCTGCCTGACTTCCCCTGGGACTCCCTCGCGCCCTACCACGAGCGTGCGCGCCAGCACCCCGACGGCGTGGTCGACATGTCCGTCGGCACCCCCGTGGACCCCACCCCGCACGTCGTCCAGGAGGCCCTGCGCGCCGCATCGGACGCCCCCGGCTACCCGACCACCTACGGCACTCCTGCGCTGCGCGAGGCCGTCGCGGCGTGGTTCTCGCGCCGTCGCGGCGTGAGCGGCCTCGACCCTGCCCATGTCCTGCCCACGGTCGGCTCCAAGGAGCTCGTTGCGCTGCTGCCGTCGCTTCTGGGCCTGGGGGAGGGCGACACGGTCGTCTTCCCCACGGTCGCGTACCCCACGTACGACGTCGGCGCTCGCCTCGCCGGGGCTCGCTCGCTCGCGGCCGATGCAGTGGAGGCCTGGGCCGACGACCCGAGCGTTCGGCTCGTGTGGGTCAACTCGCCGTCCAACCCCACCGGTCGCGTCCTCGACGCCGATGCGCTGGCCGCCGTGGTGCGAGCCGCGCGGCGGATCGGGGCCGTGGTCGCATCGGACGAGTGCTACGCCGAGCTCGCCTGGGAGGAGCCCTTCGTGAGCGCGGGCGTGCCCTCGATCCTCGACCCCCGCGTGGCCGACGGCGGCCACGAGGGCCTGCTCGCCGTCTACTCGCTGTCCAAGCAGTCCAACCTCGCCGGGTATCGCGCCGCCTTCGTCGCCGGAGACGGCTCCCTCATCGCGGCGCTGCTCGAAGCGCGCAAGCACATGGGCATGATCGTGCCCGGCCCGGTGCAGGCGGCGATGCGCGTCGCGCTCGGCGACGACGCCCACGTGGCGGCCCAGCGCGAGGCCTACGGCCGACGCCGCGCGGTCCTGCGCGAGGCCCTCGCCGAGGCGGCCTTCCGCATCGACGGATCCGAGGCGGGGCTGTACCTGTGGGTGTCACGCGACGAGGATTGCTGGGTTACGCTCTCATGGCTTGCTGAGCGCGGCATCGTGGCGGCGCCCGGAGCGTTCTACGGACCCGCGGGCGAGCGGCACGTGCGCATGGCGCTCACCGTCAGCGATTCGGCAGCCGAACAAGCGGCTCGCCGTCTCGTCAACCGTAGGTAAACTGACGACAAAGCCGGGCGATCCCCGGCCTGGCAGGAGGACAGATGGCACCGGTCGTGGACGCTCGGCTCACAGTGGACGGCACGACCCGGGAACTCCCTCTGGAGCGCGCCACCGTCGGCAACGACGGCATCTCCGTCGCGACGCTGCTTCGCGACACGGGGCTCGTGACGGTGGACCCGGGCTTCATGAACACGGCGTCATGCGAGAGCGCCATCACCTACATCGACGGCGATGCCGGCATCCTGCGCTACCGCGGATACCCCATCGAGGAGCTCGCTGAGAACTCGACGTTCCTCGAGGTCGCGTACCTGCTGATCTTCGGCGAGCTGCCCACGGAGGACCAGCTCACCGCCCTCGCCAACCGCGTGGCCCGGCACATGTCTGTCCACGAGGGCATCAAGACGTTCCTCGAGGCCTTCCCGCGCGACGCGCACCCCATGGCGATCCTCGCCGGCGCCGTGTCCGCGCTGTCGAGCTTCTACCCGGACTCGGTGGGCCGCGACCCCGAGCAGATCGAGCTCGCCACGGTGCTCCTGCTCGCCAAGACCGCGACCGTCATCGCCTATCTGCAGCGTCGCTCCCAGGGCGAGGACCTCATCGAGCCGCGCCGCGCCGGCGACTACGTCGACGAGTTCATGCGCCTGGCCTTCGCCCCCGCGAACGGCGAGCTCGACCTCGACCCGATCGTGCGCCACGCGCTCGACGTCCTCCTCATCCTGCACGCCGACCACGAGCAGAACTGCTCCACCTCCACGGTGCGCATCGTCGGCTCCTCCCAGGCGAACATCTACGCGGCCGTGTCCGCGGGCATCGGCGCCCTGTCCGGCCCGCTCCACGGCGGCGCCAACGAGGCGGCGCTGCGCATGTTCGACCGGATCAAGGAGTCCGGCGACACCGTCGAGCAGTTCGTGGCCAAGGTGAAAGACAAGGCCGAGGGCGCCCGCCTCATGGGCTTCGGCCACCGCGTGTACAAGTCCTACGACCCCCGCGGCGCCGTGGTGAAGCGCTTCGCAGACGAGGTGCTCGAGAAGCTCGGCGGCGACAACGAGACCTTCGCCATGGCCAAGCGTCTCGAGGAGATCGCGCTCAGCGACGAGTACTTCATCGAGCGCAAGCTCTACCCGAACGTCGACTTCTACACGGGTCTGCTGTACTCGGCCATGGGCTTCCCCACGACCATGTTCACGCCGCTGTTCGCGCTGGGGCGCATGCCGGGCTGGATCGCCCACTACCGCGAGATGATGAACGACCCCCGCACCAAGATCGGCCGTCCGCGCCAGATCTACGTGGGCGAGGTCGAGCGCTCCTACGTCCCGATCGACCGGCGCGAGTCGTGACCGAGCAGGCTGTGCGCGAGCCCGTCGTCCTGCGGCACAAGGACGCCTCGCGCCAGTCTGCGCTCTACGCGGTCTTCGCCCTCGTCGCGCTCGCGCCGGTGGTCCCGCTGTTCCTTGCGGGAGGCACGGCCCGCTGGGCATCGATCGTCCTGCTGCCCGTGGTCCTCGTCGCCGGCTACGCCGCTCTGCGTCTCGCGACGCTCAAGGTGCGCCTCGACGCGGACGGCATCTGGGAGCCCGACCCCTTCCGCCTCACCTACGTGACGCCGTGGTCCGATGTGAAGCGTGCCGAGCGGTGCGTGAGCACCGGGCGCGTGCGCTTCGTGGGCGTGCGCATCGTCCACGCGGACGGAGGCAAGCACGAGGTGGAGGCGCTCAAGGTCCAGGCCGGCGCGGCCTACGCCGAGCCGATGGTCGAGGAGTGGCTCGAGGCGATCAACGACGCCCGCGACGCATACCTGCGGTGACTCGGCTCCGCCTCGGCTGAGCCAGCATGTCTGCGCGGCCATGTCTGCGCGGTCCCGGCTGCGCGCCGAGCCGTCCGCGCCGACCGCTAGCGAGTCGCGATCACCACGGTGACGGGCTCCGGGCCGTCCTCGCCCTCCTCGAGCGTCGAGCGCCCGACGCCGTTCACCCAGCGGTGGCCCCAGCCCGACGCCTCGACGACGCCCGTCGAGGCCGCGGTCGCCACCGCCCACTCGCGGACGGCGTGGTTGGCGGACTCGTCGCCCACGAGGGGAGTGATCCGCAGCGTGGTGCGGTCCTTGTCGACGTCCGCGACCTCCACGGCGAAGCGGCCGGAGCCGAAGTCGTGGTGGAGACGCTCGGCGAAGGCCTGGGGCGTGCCGATGACGCCGTCCGGCACATGGCACTCGACCACGCCCGCGCCGCCCGTCAGGGCCTCCGCCCAGGCGCGCGCCTCGCGCTCGTGGTCCGCGTAGGCGTCGGGGAAGCCCGAGCGCTGCACGGCCTGAGCGGCCTCCGTGAGGGGCATGTCCCTCCACCCCGGCACCTGGTCGAGCGCCTGGTAGAACTTCGAGCTCGCGTAGTGAGGGTCCCGCACCTGCTCCGGCTCGCCCCATCCTTGCGACGGACGCTGCTGGAACAGGCCCAGCGAGTCGCGGTCGCCGTAGTCGAGGTTGCGCAGGCTCGACTCCTGGATGGCCGTCGCGATCGCGACCGTCACGCCCCACGTGTCGAAGCCGTACGACAGCCCCACGGCAGAGATGATCGCGGCGTTGCCCGCCTGCTCGGCGGTCTTGTAGTCCACGTAGTCGCCGTACGTGGCGGTGCAGCTCTGAGCCTCGAGCTTGTAGCCGTGGCGCTGGACGATGCCGGGCAGCCACACGAGCGCCGCCGCGCCGACGGCGACCACGAGGACGACGGCGAGACACCCCGCCGAGCGCCGCCGCCTGCGCGCCATCAGTTCGCGTGCAGCGCGGCGTTGAGCTCCACGCCCGAGCCCTCGCGCATGACGGCCTCGATCGCGCCCGTGGTCGAGTTGCGGCGGAAGAGGATGCCGTTCCTGCCGGCGAGCTCACGCGCCTTGACCACGAGCGGCTCGCCCGCATCGTCCGTCGCGCCCACCACCAGAACCTTGGAGCCCGCCGTGAGGTACAGGCCTGCCTCGACGATGCAGTCGTCGCCCAGCGGGATGCCCAGACCGGAGTTGGCTCCCAGGAGCGAGCGCTCGCCGATGCTGATGACCTCCTTGCCGCCGCCGGACAGGGTGCCCATGATCGACGCGCCGCCGCCCACGTCGGAGCCCGCGCCCACGGTGACGCCCGCGGAGATGCGACCCTCGACCATCGAGGTGCCGAGCGTGCCGGCGTTGAAGTTCACGAAGCCCTCGTGCATGACCGTGGTGCCCTCGGCCAGGTGCGCTCCCAGGCGGACCCTGTCGGCATCGGCGATGCGCACGCCGGTGGGGACCACGTAGTCGACCATGCGGGGGAACTTGTCCACTCCGTAGACGGTGAGGTGCCTGCCGAACGCGCGGAAGCGGGCTCGGGTCGCCTCGAAGTCGGCGACCGCGCACGGGCCCTCGGAGGTCCACACGACGTTGGGCAGCACGCCGAAGATGCCCTCGAGGTTCACCTCGTGCGGCCGCACCAGGCGGTGGCTCAGCAGATGCAGGCGCAGGTAGGCGTCGGGGACGCTCGCCGGAGCGGCGTCGAGGTCGATCTCGGTGAAGACGAGCTCCGTGTGCACGTTGCGGAGATCGTCGTGGCGCACCGCCGCCTCGAGGCTCTTGGGAGCGAGCGGCTTGGTGCCGACCTCGCCCAGCTGCGGCTCGGGGTACCAGGTGTCGAGGACAGCGCCGGTCGCGTCGAGGGTCGCCAGGCCGTGTCCGAATGCTGCGCGTGTCATGGGTCAAGGGTACGGGGCGCAGCGCTGCGCGTATCCTCGCTTGCAGGGAGGGGACGATGCCTCTGGACGAGCCGAGCATCCCGCCGCGCAACACGGAGTGGGCCACGCCGTTCAGCCCCGTCGCGCCGGTCAACGCCGAGGCGGACGAGGTGCGCTTCGTCAGGACGTACAGCGCGGGCAGGCGGACCGTGGCCATCGTCGTGACGTGCGCCGCCGCGCTCCTCGTGACGTCCATGGTCATCGGGCTCGCCACGGCGGTGCCGGAGGCCGGAGGGCTGGACAGCCCCGACGGCGGGGCGCGAGCCGCCTTCATCCTCTACTACCGCGACGTGCTCGTCTGGCTCGGGATCTGCACGGCCGTCGTGTGGGGGACGTGGGCATGGGCCAACAAGCCCGTGCGGCCCGAGTGATCGCCGAGGGCCGCGTGCCGCCTGCTCGCGGATAGGCTGGGCGCATGCCGCTGGACCTCCACGCTCCCGTCGAGGACCTGGCGCGCGCGCTCGTGGACATCCCCTCCGTCTCCGGCGAGGAGGCGGCTGTCGCGGACGCGATCGAGACCGCGCTGAGCGCCCTGCCGCACCTCGAGGTCACCCGTCTGGGAGACGCCGTCGTCGCCCGCACGAGCCTGGGCCGCACCGAGCGCGTCATCCTCGCCGGCCACATCGACACCGTGCCGATCGCGGACAACCTGCCCGCGACCATCAGCGCGGACCGGCGCGAGCTCATCGGCCGCGGCGCGGTGGACATGAAGGCGGGCGACGCGGTGTTCCTCTCGCTCGCCGCCTCGCTCACGCAGCCCACGCGCGACCTCACGTTCGTCTTCTACGACCACGAGGAGGTCGAGGCGCACCTCAACGGCTTGGGCCGCGTCGCGCGCGAGCGTCCCGACCTGCTGGCAGGCGACTTCGCCATCCTGGGCGAGCCCACCGCCGGGGTGATCGAGGGCGGCTGCAACGGCACCCTGCGCGCGGACATCACCCTGCGCGGCGTCGCGGCCCACTCCGCCCGGGCATGGAAGGGCGTCAACGCGATCCATCTCGCCGCGCCCATGCTCAGCCGCCTCGCGTCCTACGAGCCCCTCACCGTGGAGGTCGACGGCCTCGAGTACCGCGAGGGGCTCAACGCCGTGGGCATCCGGGGCGGGATCGCCGGCAACGTCATCCCCGACGCCTGCACCGTCACGCTCAACTTCCGCTTCGCCCCCTCGACGGATCCCGAGCACGCCCAGCGCCGCATCCAAGTCTTCCTCGAGGACTGCTACAGCGGCACGGGCATCGTCCCCGAGGTCGCGTGGACGGACCTGTCGCCCGGCGCCCGCCCCGGGCTCGACGCGCCCCTCGCTCAGGCGTTCGCCGATGCGGTGGCCGCCACGGGCGCATCGGCGCCTCGAGCCAAGCAGGGCTGGACGGACGTCGCCCGCTTCGGCGAGCTGGGCATCCCCGCCGTCAACTACGGGCCCGGCGACCCGGAGCTCGCCCACGCCGACGACGAGCGCTGCGAGATCGCGCAGATCCGCGCCTGCCGCGATGCGCTCGCGTCCTGGCTGTCGTCTTGACCTGACCGTCGTCACGCTGAAGGAGGTCGCCATGCGCGAATACCGCAAGGGCCCCGTCGTCCTGCGCGGAGCCAACGTCCCCGCGAAGTCCACCACCGGCCGGCTGCTGGAGGACCAGGACCCGCCGCACTGGCTGCATGAGGATCCGTGGCGGGTGCTGCGCATCCAGTCGGAGTTCATCGAGGGATTCGGCGCGCTCGCGGAGGTGGGGCCCGCCATCTCCGTCTTCGGCTCCGCGCGCTCCAAGCCGGGCTCGTGGGAGTACGACACGGGCGTCGCCGTCGCCGCCAAGCTCGTCGAGGCCGGCTTCGCGGTGATCACCGGAGGCGGTCCCGGCGTCATGGAGGCGGGGAACAAGGGAGCGCACGATGCTGGCGGCCTGTCGATCGGCCTGGGGATCGAGCTGCCCTTCGAGCAGGGCATCAACGACTACGTGAACCTGGGCATGAACTTCCGCTACTTCTTCGCCCGCAAGACGTGCTTCGTGAAGTACAGCCAGGGCTTCATCGTGCTGCCTGGCGGCTTCGGCACCTTCGACGAGCTCTTCGAGGCGCTCACGCTCGTCCAGACGCGCACCATCGAGAAGTTCCCGATCGTGCTCATGGGCCACCACTACTGGGACGGGCTCATCGCCTGGCTGCGCGACGTGGTGGCCGCGGAGGGCAAGATCTCGACGACCGATCTGGACCTCGTGCTCGTGACGGACGATGTGGAGGAGGCCGTCGCGCACGTGGTCGCGGGGGCGCCTCCCACGGGTCCGATCCCCGTCGTCGACGGCATGTGAGCCCGGCGCACACAGTCATGCGCGATTTTGGGGGTCCCAGGCAGGCGCGTAGAATGGTCGGTCAGTGCCGCCCGGCGAGGCGGCCCCGAGCAAGGAGTGAGCAGACATGGCTGCTATGAAGCCCCGCACCGGCGACGGCCCGCTTGAGGTCGTCAAGGAGGGCCGCGGCTACGTGATGCGTGTCCCGCTCGAGGGTGGCGGCCGTCTCGTCGTCGAGATCAGCGCCGACGAGGTCAAGGCCCTCGGCGACGCGCTCCTGGGCGCGCTCGACGCCGGCAAGTAGTCCTCACGCGGGCGCTGGCGCCCGCGCTCGCGGGCGTCGTCTCGCCCCCCACGCCCCGGCATCGGGGCGTCAGTCCTTGATCGCGGCCAGGAGGCCGTCGCCCGACGGCGCGAGCGCGACCGTGAGCCCCTCCGTGCTGCGGATGAGCTTGAGCGTCTCGCGCACCGCCGTGGTGTCAGGGTCGCGCTGAGCCGGGTCCGCGACCCGGGAATGCCACAGCGCGTTGTCGAACACCACCATGCCGCCTGGGCGCAGCAGACGCAGCGCGTGCTCCGCGTAGGCGGGGTACTCCTGCTTGCGGGCGTCCGCGAACACGAGGTCGTAGCCGCCGTCCGTCAGGCGCGGCAGCACGTCGAGCGCGCGGCCCGTGATCATGCGCACGCGCTCAGGTCCGAAGCCCGCCGCCGCGAACGTGGCGCGTGCGGCCTTGTGGTTCTCCGGGTCCATGTCGATCGTGGTGAGGACGCCCTGCGGGTCCATGCCGCGCAGCAGGAGCGTCCCGGAGACTCCGGCGCCGGTGCCGATCTCCACGACGTTGCGGGCCCCCAGCGCCCGCGTCAGGACCAGCAGCAGCGCCCCCGCGCCGGGAAGGATCGGGACGCAGCCCAGATGGTCGGCGGCGTCGCGCGCACGCAGCAGGACCTCGTCCTCGGGGACGAACTCCTCGGCGTACGCCCAGTTCGCGGAATCGCTGCTCATGAAGGCCTCCTAGGAGCATGGTATGCGTCACACTGCCTCTCCCTCCGGGTGGCTGGCCGCGCCGACTGTGGGAACATGGACAGACGTGCAATCGTTGACCGGACGTGAAGGAGGGGACGCGATGACCACAAGCGCATCGGCACCTGCCCTCACGAGCGTCGACGAGGCCACGCATCAGGACCTGAGCTGGGAAGCCATCGTCGAGCAGCACGCGGGGCGGGTCTACCGCCTCGCCTACCACCTCACGGGCAACCAGCACGATGCCGAGGACCTCACGCAGGACGTCTTCGTCCGGGTCTTCAACTCGCTGTCGCAGTACAAGCCGGGAACGTTCGAAGGCTGGCTGCACAGGATCACCACCAATCTCTTCCTCGACCGGATGCGTCGCAAGAACCGCATCCGCTTCGACTTCATGGCCGATGACGACGCGGGAGTGGCCACGGCCGACTCCTTCGACCGCCACGAGCGCTCGGGCCAGCCGGAGGACGCCTTCGAGATGTCCAACTTCGGCGCCGACATCGTCGAGGCCCTCGCGCAGCTGCCGCCGGAGTACCGCGCGGCCGTGGTGCTGAGCGACATCGAAGGCCTGTCGTACGAGGAGATCGCGGCGACGCTCGGCATCAAGATGGGAACGGTTCGTTCTCGTCTCTCTCGTGCCCGTGCGAAGCTGCGCGAGTCCCTCGCGCACCGTGCACCGGTGCGGAACCAGCCGTGAGCGGGCGTCACCTCGGCGACCGGATCCACGATCTCCTCGATGGTCGCCTGAATCGCGACAAGACCTACGCCGCCATGGCGCACCTGGGCGAGTGCGAGCAGTGCGCTGCACGCTTCCATGAGCTGCGCGCCGCACGCGAGGCGCTCTCCACCGCCGAGGCCGGCATCGACATGAGCTTCGCTCAGCGTCTGCTCGACCGCGAGCGCATCGCCCAGATCGCCGCGCAGGAGCCGCCCAGCCGCATCCGCGCCGTCCAGCCCAAGGACCACCGACCCGTCATCGCCGCGAGCATGGCCGGCGTCGCCGCGAGCATCCTCATCGCCGTCGCGTGGGTGCTCGGCGCCCCCGCACAGGTGGGCCTCGAGTTCGTCACCACCGCATCGGGCGCCGCCCAGCCCGTCGCCCACATGGGAGCGCAGGGCATGCGTTCCGGCGACCAGCTCCGCAGCTGGATCCACCCCGACTTCTCCGAGTCGCGCATCGTGCCCATTGAGGCCAAGGTGCTGCAGCGCGCCAACGGCAGCAACGTGCTCGTCGCGACGATGCTCCACGGCGCCGACGTCATCGTCGTCACGGAGGAGCACGCCCGCCTCGCGCCCGTGGTCGACCAGTTGCCGCGTGCCGCCGTGGACGGCATCGAGGCCTACGTGCTCAACGTCGCCGAGCCTGCCCAGCTCGTGTGGCAGACGGGCGACGTGGTGATCGCGCTCGGATGCGAGTGCCCGCTCGCGGCGCTCGAGGCCGTCGCGGCCGAGTTCCCCACGGCAGACGAGCCGAGCTTCGTGGACCGCATCGGCGAGGGCTTCCACGAGCTCGCCGACCTTCTTCCCTGACTCACTCGAGGACACATCATGGACGATCTGTTCGCAACCCCTTCGAGCGGGCTCGACGCCTCGGTGACGGTCGCCCCTCCCGCGCCGGACAAGCCCGCGGGCGTCGGCGTCGGCGTCAACCCCGCGCCCGCCGCGGCCCCTGCGCAGCCGATGTACCTCGTGCCCCCCGCCCGGCCGGTCGAGGGCCGAGTCTCGACGATCCGCAAGCGCACCATCGCGGGCATCGCCGGCGCGTCGCTCGTGCTCGGCGCCCTGGGAGGCGCGGGAACATATGCCGTGCTCGATGCGATCTCGGACGAGACGCCCCAGATCCCCGTGGCGGCGCCCGGCAGCGCGGAGACGCCCATAGGCGCGCCCACGAACCAGATCGCGGGTGTGGTCGCCGCGGCGATGCCCTCCGTGGTGCAGATCGAGGTGACGAGCGACGGCTCGCCAGCGTCGACCGGCTCGGGCTTCGTCATCCGCGAGGACGGCTACATCCTCACGAACAACCACGTGATCGATCAGCCCAAGCCAGGCGTGACCGTCATCTTCTCCGACGGCTCGGAGGAGACGGCGGAGATCGTCGGCTCGACCGCGGACTACGACCTCGCGGTCCTCAAGGTGGGACGCACCGGCCTGCCCGCGCTGACCTTCGGCGACTCCGACGCCGTCATCGTGGGCGACCCGGTCATCGCCATCGGCTCGCCGCTGGGCCTCGACTCGACCGTCACCACCGGCATCATCTCCGCGCTGCACCGGCCCGTGACCACGCGGGGCCAGGGCGCTCAGGCGTTCATCGACGCGCTGCAGACGGACGCCGCGATCAACCCCGGCAACTCCGGAGGCCCGCTGCTCAACGCGCGCGGCGAGGTCATCGGCGTGAACTCGGCCGTGGCGGCGCTGCCCGGCGCGACGCGCTCGAGCGGCGCCGGATCCGTCGGCCTGGGCTTCGCGATCCCGTCCAACCAGGCGCTGCGCACCGCCCAGCAGCTCATCGAGACGGGCGTCGCGACGTACCCCGTCATCGGCGTGCTGCTCGACGGCTCCTACGTGGGCGAGGGCATCAAGGTCGCGGAGACCGATGAGGAGACCGGCCAGCCCGGCGTCATCCCGGGAGGCCCCGCCGACCGTGCGGGCATCCGGGAGGGCGACATCATCCTCACCTTCGAGGGTCGGCCCGTGACGACGTCGGACAGCCTCATCGTGGGAATCCGTGCCAAGGCTCCCGGCGACACCGTGGTCTTCACCATCAAGCGCGGCGGCGTCGAGCGCGAGATCAGCGTCACGCTCACGAGCTCGAACCAGGTCGACTACTTCGGCGACGAGCAGGGCGAGGGTGGCGACCGCGTCGGCGGTGAGTCAGACTAGTCGCGTGTTCGACATCAACGGCTTCGAGCTCCTGATCATCCTGGTGCTCGCGGTCATCCTCGTGGGCCCGGAGCGGCTGCCGGAGTACGTGAACGGCCTGCGCTCCCTCGCCAAGCGGCTGCGCGACTTCGTCAACGAGGGCCGCAGCGCCCTGCGCGACGAGTTCGGCGACGATGTCGACTGGAGCCAGTACGACCCGCGGCAGTACGACCCGCGCCGCATCGTGCGCGAGGCGCTCCTCGAGGACGACGAGGCCTCCGCGTCCCCGCGTCGGCGTCGGCGCGCCGCGAGCGGAGCCACCCCCGCCGTCCCGATGCCGCCGTTGCCGCGCACGGCGACCGGGGCATCGGGCGCGGCTGCGGCGAGCCCTGTGGCCGCCGGCGCAGACCCCGACGCCACCCCCGTGCTGGGCACGCCCGTCCTGTCCGCGCCGTACGACCCTGAGGCGACGTAGTCGGGCGACCCCGGTGCAATGAAGCCGGACGACCCTGGGCATCGGGCGCGGCTCGCGCCTGGAAGAATGGGCGCATGACTCAGCGCGTGTTCTCGGCGATGCAGCCCACCTCGGACTCCCTGCACCTCGGCAACTACCTCGGCGCGCTGCTGCAGTGGGTGGAGCTCCAGGAGGGCCGCGAGGCCATCTACTCCGTGGTCGACCTCCACGCCCTGACGGTCTCTCCCGACCCTGAGGCGCTGCGCCGTCGCACCCGCGTGACCGCCGCGCAGTTCCTCGCGGCCGGCGTGGATCCGGAGAGCTCCGTGCTGTTCGTGCAGTCGCACGTGGCCGAGCACGCCGAGCTCGCGTGGATCCTGTCGACCTTCACGGGCATGGGCGAGGCGAGCCGGATGACCCAGTTCAAGGACAAGTCCGCCAAGGTGGGCGAGTCCGGCACCAACGTCGGCCTGTTCACGTACCCCATCCTGATGGCGGCCGACATCCTGCTGTACGACACGAACCTGGTGCCCGTCGGCGAGGACCAGCGCCAGCACCTCGAGCTGTCGCGCGACCTCGCGCAGCGCCTCAACAGCCGCCTGGGCGAGGGGACCGTCGTGGTGCCGGAGCCCTACATCGTCAAGGAGGTCGCCAAGATCTACGACCTCCAGGAGCCGACGGTGAAGATGTCCAAGTCGGCGTCGTCGCCCAACGGACTCATCGAGATCCTCGACGACCCCAAGGCGATCACCAAGCGCATCAAGTCCGCCACGACGGACTCGGAGACGGTCATCCGCTTCGACCCCGAGAACAAGCCGGGCGTGTCGAACCTGCTCACCATGTACGCCGCGTTCTCCGGTCGCACGGTGGAGGACATCGTCGCCGAGTACGACGGCAAGATGTACGGCCACCTCAAGACCGACCTCGCGGAGGTCGTGGTCGAGGCGCTCACGCCCGTGCGCGAGCGGACGATGGACTGGCTGGAGACGCCGGGCAAGCTCGACGACATCCTCGCCAAGGGCGCGGCGAAGGCGTCCGAGATCGCGCGCGGCACGCTCGCGCGCATCTACGACCGCCTGGGCCTGCTGCCCGCCAAGCGAGGCGCATGACCTGGGCGCGCGAGCTCGCCGCCCGCGCCACGAGCGCGGTGCGCTGGGCTGGCGCGCTGGGGCGGAGGGTTCAGCATGCGGTCGACCAGACGCGGATCGGCCGCACCCTCAAGCGCTACGGCGAGCGCAACGGCGGCGTCCTTGCGGGCGGCATCGCCTACTCCTCGCTGACGTCGATCGCGGCCGCTGTGCTCCTCACGGCGACCGTCGCGTCGTTCGTGGTGGGCGCGAACGAGCGGTGGCGCACGGCCGTCGAAGACTTCGTGCGCGACGCGATCCCGGGCATCTTCCCGGGGGAGGACACGCCCGGCCTCATCGATCCCTCCACGCTCAAGCCCACTGCCGTGACCGGGGTGGTCGGCGTCGTCGCGCTGGTACTGCTCGTGCGCACGGCGACCGCCTACCTCACGTCGCTGCGCGTGGGCGTGCGAGCGATGCTGGGCACGGCGCGTCTGGCCGGGCTCGTGGGCAAGGCGTGGGACGCGGTCGCCTTCGTCGCGCTCATGGCGGTGATCCTGGCGGGTGCGGTGATCCAGGTGGCGGCGAGTTCGTTCGCGCGGACGCTCGTGGAATGGGCGGGCCAGGACGACGCGTCGCCGGCCGTGGTGCGCGTGCCAGCGATCCTGGCCGGCTACGTCGCTGATGCGGGCTTCGTAGCCCTCGTGTACGTGGTGTTGGGGCGGGTGCGGGCGCCGCGGCGCGAGGTGCTGGGCGCGGTGCTCTTCAGCGCCGCCGCGATCGCGGTGCTGCAGCAGCTGAGCACGCTGCTAGTCGCGTCGGCCTCGAGGAATGTCGTGCTGGCGCCCTTTGCGGCGGTGGTGGTGCTGCTGCTGTTCGTCACGCTCGTCGCGCAGGTGCTGCTGTACGGAGCGGCGTGGCTGGGTGCGCGCATCGACCAGCCCGATCGCGGGGTGCCGGCATCTCTGCCTCCGGTGTCGCGCCGCAAGCGCGGGGGAGTGACCACGACGAGGGCCGTGGGCCGTTAGCGATCCTCGCTCTGGTGTCCGCACCGGATCAACCCAGCCTCTCCGACCGCTCAACCTGGCCTCTACGCTCACCCACCTCGGCCTCTACGCTCACCCATCCCGGCCTCTACGCTCACCCACCTCGGCCTCTACGCTCACCCACCTCGGCCTCTACGCTCACCCATCCCGGCCTCTACGCTCACCCATCCCGGCCTCTACGCTCACCCACCCCGGCCTCTACGCTCACCCACCCCGGCCTCACGCGACGCGGGCCCATACCCTGATGTACTGGAATGGCGGTGAAAACCAGCTCTCCTGGATCCGGATGTACCAAAAGTGTCATTCGGCAGCCGAGAGCCACGCGCACCGCCCAACTCGAGGCGGGACCATCCGCGAGGCCCGCCGCCCGTCGTCACGGCAGTCGGTCGGCACGGCGCGAGCGGGGTCGCGAGCGAGGAGTCGCGGGCGGCGGATCGCAGATCCGGTACAACAGGATTTCTTTGGAGCCCGAATCGCAGCCATCTCAGTACAACAGCGCGGAGAGGCGCGGGCGGTGGGTGCTGTGCAGTGCGGTGGGTGCTGTGCAGTGCGGTGGGTGCTGTGCCGGGCGGTGGGTGCTGTGCAACGTGGCGAGGCGTGGACGGGGTGCTGTGCCGCGAGGCGAGCCACGCGCCCAGCAAGGTCTAGCGCGCGCGAGGGCGCGAACGCGTCCTAGAACTCGCCGGTGTTGAGCGCGCGCTTGACCTCGGAGATCGCCTTGGTGACCTCGATGCCGCGCGGGCACGCCTCGGTGCAGTTGAACGCAGTGCGGCACTTCCACACGCCGGCGCGGTCGTTGAGGATCTCGAGTCGATCCCACTGGCCCTCGTCGCGCGAGTCGAAGATGAAGCGGTGTGCTCCCACGATCGCCTGCGGGCCGAAGTACTGGCCGTCGGTCCAGAACACGGGGCACGAGGTGGTGCACGCCGCGCACAGGATGCACTTGGTCGTGTCGTCGAACTTGGCGCGGTCGGCGGGGGACTGCAGGCGCTCGCGCTCCGGCGCGGGGCCCGTGGTCACGAGGAACGGCATGATCGAGCGGTAGGAGGCGAAGAACGGCTCCATGTCCACGATCAGGTCCTTCTCCACCGGCAGGCCCGCGATGGGCTCGACGGTGATGGGGCGCGCCGGGTTGAGGTCCTTGATGAGCGTCTTGCACGCGAGGCGGTTCTTCGCGTTGATGCGCATGGCATCGGAGCCGCACACGCCGTGAGCGCAGGAGCGGCGGAACGCGAGCGAGCCGTCCTGCTCCCACTTGATCTTGTGCAGCGCGTCCAGCACGCGGTCGGTCGCGAGGCACTCGACCTGGAAGTCCTGCCAGTACTCCTCGCCAGGGGCGTGCTCGGCCGTGCCCTCCGGGTTGCAGCGGCGGATTCGGAGGGTGACCTGGAGAGTCGGGACCTCGGCCACAGTGGCGGGAGAGTCGGCGACAGCGGTCATCTCAGTACTTCCTCTCCATGGGCTGGTACTTGGTGATCACCACGGGCTTGTAGTCGAGCTTGATGCCCTGGGGGGTGGCGTAGGCCATGGTGTGGCGCAGGAACTTCTCGTCGTCGCGCTGGGGGAAGTCCTCACGGTAGTGACCGCCGCGGCTCTCCTCGCGGGCGGCGGCGCCGGCGATGACGACCTCCGCGAGGTCGATGAGGAAGCCCAGCTCGATCGCCTCGAGCAGGTCCGTGTTGAAGCGCTTGCCGTGGTCGTGGATCGCGACGTTCTGGTAGCGCGCCTTGACGTCGGCCACGACCGCAGCTGCCTCCGCGAGCGACTCGGCGGTGCGGAACACCTGGACGTTGCGGTCCATGGTCTCCTGCAGCTCCTTGCGCAGCGCGGCGACGGACTCGGTGCCCGCGCCCACCGTCGTCTCTCGCAGGCGCGAGACCGTGGACTCGACGCGGTCGTCGGCGTCCTCCGGCAGGGGCACGAAGTCGGCGCCCAGCGCGTACTCGGCCGCGGCGATGCCTGCGCGCCGGCCGAACACGTTGATGTCGAGCAGCGAGTTGGTGCCCAGGCGGTTGGCGCCGTGGACGGACACGCATGCGCACTCGCCGGCGGCGTACAGGCCCTTCACCACGGCGGTGTTGGTGCGCAGCACCTCGGCGTTCGTGGTGGTGGGGATGCCGCCCATCGCGTAGTGCGCGGTCGGGTAGACCGGGACTGGCTCGGTGTACGGCTCCACGCCCAGGTAGGTGCGCGCGAACTCCGTGATGTCCGGCAGCTTCTCGTCGATGTGAGCGGGCTCGAGGTGCGTCAGGTCGAGCAGGACGTAGTCCTTGTTGGGACCTGCGCCGCGGCCCTCGCGCACCTCGTTGGCCATGGCGCGCGCCACCATGTCTCGCGGCGCGAGGTCCTTGATGGTGGGGGCGTAGCGCTCCATGAAGCGCTCGCCGTCCGCGTTGCGCAGGATGCCGCCCTCGCCGCGCGCGGCCTCCGACAGCAGGATGCCCAGGCCCGCAAGGCCCGTGGGGTGGAACTGGAAGAACTCCATGTCCTCGAGCGGCAGGCCCGCGCGCAGCGCGATCGCCATGCCGTCGCCCGTGAGCGTGTGCGCGTTCGACGTGGTCTTGTAGATCTTGCCCGCGCCGCCCGTGGCGAAGATGACGGACTTGGCGCGGAACGTGTGGATCTCACCGGTGGCGAGCTCGTACGCGACGACTCCCGCGACGGCGACCTCCGTCGTGGCCGATGCCGCCTGGGGGTCCTCCGTGAGGATCAGGTCGAGCACGTAGAACTCGTTGAAGAACTCGACCTCCTGCTTGATGCACTGCTGGTACAGCGTCTGCAGGATCATGTGGCCCGTGCGGTCCGCGGAGTAGCAGGCGCGGCGCACCGCGGCCTCGCCGTGGTTGCGGGTGTGGCCGCCGAAGCGGCGCTGGTCGATGCGGCCGTCCTCCGTGCGGTTGAACGGCAGGCCCATCTTCTCCAGGTCGAGCACCGCGTCCACGGCCTCGCGGCACAGGATCTCCGCCGCGTCCTGGTCGACCAGGTAGTCGCCGCCCTTGACGGTGTCGAAGGTGTGCCACTCGACGTTGTCGTCCTCGACGTTGCTCAGCGCCGCCGCCATGCCGCCCTGCGCCGCGCCCGTGTGGGAGCGCGTCGGGTACAGCTTGGTGATGACCGCGGTCTTGGCGCGCTGCGAGCTCTCGAGCGCCGCGCGCATGCCGGCGCCGCCGGCGCCGACGATGACCACATCGAACTCATGAACCGTCATCGGACGTCCTCACAGAAGTCGGGGAGCAGGCTCGGGTCGCCGCCCACCGGGCACGGGTCGAAGGTGAAGATGACGAGCGAGCCGAGGATGATGATCACGGCGACCGCCGCGACGAGCAGCCCCATCCAGATCTTGCGCGAGCGCGGCCCGGCGTAGTCGTTGACCAGGAGGCGCATCCCGTTGCCGCCGTGGAGCATGGCGAGCCACAGCATGACGAAGTCCCAGACCTGCCACAGCGGCGAGGCCCACTTGCCCGCGACGAACGCGAAGTCGATCTGCTTGACCCCGTCGCCGGTGAGCAGGTTGACGAACAGGTGCGTGAAGATGAGCGCGAGCAGCACCACGCCGGAGCCGCGCATGAAGATCCACGACCAGCGCTCGGCGTTGCGCCGGGTGCGGCCCGACGGCAGGCGCCGGGGCTCGACGATCTCGGGCGCGGCCATCATGCGCCTCCGAACACGTGCATGAGGTGACGCGGCAAGAAGCCGGCGAGCACGGCGGCGGTGATGATCCACACGGTCCACGCGAGCGCACGCTGGTGGCGCAGCGCCCAGGTGGAGGCGTCGACCGCGATGATGCGCAGGCCGTTGAACGCGTGGAAGACGATCGCTGCCACCAGGCCGGCCTCGACGAGGCCCATGAACGGGGTCTGGTACGAGCCGATGACCTCGTTGTAGGCCTCCGGCGAGATCCGCACCAGCGACGTGTCGATGACGTGGATGAGGAGGAAGAAGAAGATGCCCACACCGGCGGCGCGGTGCACAAGCCAACTCCACATTCCCTCGCGGCCGCGATACAGCGTCGGCGCTGGGGACACGATGCACTCCTTCGGATGCGGGTCGTTGACCTCTCGATCATAGACTTGCCCGGATGAGTGCAACGCCGTCCAGTACGTCTCGCGAACGTTTCGCCGCGGTCATCCCGGCGGGCGGCGTCGGCTCCCGACTGTGGCCGCTGTCCCAGCCGAGCCGCCCCAAGTTCCTGCTGGACCTCCTGGGCTCAGGCCGCACCCTGCTGCAGGCGACCGTCGACCGGCTCGAGCCCATCGCCGACGAGCTCCTCATCGTCACCGGCGTCGCGCATGCCGATGCCGTCGCCGCCCAGCTTCCGCACCTCCCGGCGGGATCCGTGCTCGCCGAGCCCAGCCCGCGCGACTCGATGGCGGCCATCGCGCTCGCGGCCGCCGTCCTCGAGCGCCGCCACGACTCGATCGTCATGGGCTCCTTCGCCGCCGATCACGTGATCCCCGATGCCGACGCCTTCCGGGCCACGGTCCTGACCGCCGTGGAGATCGCGGCGGGAGGGGACATCGTCACCCTCGGCATCGAGCCCGCCGGCCCGTCGTCAGCCTTCGGCTACATCGAGGCGGGCGAGCCGCTCGCGGGAGGCGCGGGCCGACGCGTGCGCGCCTTCACCGAGAAGCCCAGCGAGGAGGTCGCGGCGCAGCTGCTCGCCAAGGGCGGCTACTTCTGGAACGCGGGCATGTTCGTGACCCGCGTCGACGTCCTGCTCGGCCACCTCGAGAGGCTGCATCCGCAGCTCGCCGCCGGCGTGCGCGAGATCGCCGCCGCGTGGGACTCGGACGCGCGCGCGGAGGTCCTGGATCGGGTGTGGCCCACGCTCACGAGGATCGCGATCGACCACGCGATCGCCGAGCCCGTCGCGGCGGCAGGAGGCGTCGCGGTCGTCCCGGCGCACTTCGCGTGGGACGACGTGGGCGACTTCCATTCGCTCGCCGCGCTCCTGACGCCCGACACCTCGGGCGGCGCGGTCGTCGACCGGGACGCGCCCACCGTGTTCGACTCCGCCGCGGGCTCCGTCGTCATCGGCGGCACCAAGCCGGTCGTCGTCGTGGGCGCGAGCGACACCGTCGTCGTCGACACTCCCGACGCGTTGCTGGTGGTCTCGCGCCATGCTGCGCAGCGCGTGAAGGAGGCCCACGAGGCGCTCGAGCGCGCGGCTCGGAAGTGACGTCGCTCACATTTCCCAGTGGCGTCCTTCACTTCTGATACGAGCCGTGACCATTTCGTTGCCTAACAGCAACATTTCGCCATGCTCACGAAACATCAGCCGCGTAGAGTGGAGAGCACGCTGAGGCCTGGCGAATCTCAGGCCACCTGAAAACCAAGTGAGGAACGAACTCATGAAGAACACGATTCGCATCGGCGCCATCGCCGCTGCCTCTGCGCTCGTCCTTGCGGCGTGCCAGAGCGCGCCGGAGTCGACGCCGGAGCCGACCGACACGCAGCAGACGACCTCTGCTCCGGCGGTCGACTACAAGGCCTGCATGGTCTCCGACTCCGGAGGCTTCGACGACAAGTCGTTCAACCAGGCCGGCTACGAGGGCCTCATGGCCGTCGCCGACGACCTCGGCCTCGAGACTGCCACGGCCGAGTCCGCCGACATCGCCGACTTCGAGGGCAACATCAACTCCCTCATCGCCGATGGCTGCGACCTTGTCATCACGGTCGGCTTCCTTCTCGCTGACGCGACGGCCGCTGCCGCCGCCGCGAACCCCGACGTCGACTTCGCGATCATCGACTTCGCGTTCGACCCGCCGATCGACAACGTCAAGAACCTCGTGTTCGACACCGACGAGGCCGCCTTCCTCGCGGGCTACGTCGCCGCGGCGACCACCCAGACGGGCGTCGTCGCCACCTTCGGCGGCATGAACATCCCGACGGTGACGATCTTCATGGACGGCTACCTCGCCGGCGTGAACTACTACAACGCGGAGAACGGCACCGACGTCAAGGTCCTCGGCTGGGACGGCTCGACCGGCTCCTTCACCGACGACTTCGAGGACACCACCAAGGGCCAGAACCTCACCAAGGGCTTCATCGACCAGGGTGCGGACGTCGTCCTGCCCGTCGCCGGCCCCGTGGGCCTGGGTGCCGCCGCTGCCGCCGCTGAGGCCGGCAACGTGTGGGTCATCGGCGTCGACTCCGACTGGGCGCAGACCGCTCCCGACTACAAGGACATCTTCCTGACCTCGGTCATGAAGAACATGGGACCGGCTGTGTACGACGTCGTGTCCGGCGCCGCTGTGGGCTCCGGCTTCGACAACTCGCCGTACGTCGGCACGCTGGAGAACGAGGGCATCGGCCTGGCGCCGATGGCCTCTGTCGTCTCCGCCGACGTCCTGGCGAAGGTCGAGGAGCTGAAGGCCGGCATCATCTCCGGTGCCATCTCGGTGAAGCTCTCGTAAGCACCGCCGACAGGCCAAGCAACCGGGGGGCGCGCTGCGTGGACGCAGCGCGCCCCCCGTGCTTGGATGAGTCTTCAGGCATCACGTGAGCGCAAAGGAGCACCGGTGAGGCTCGAGCTGAAGGGCATTACCAAGCGTTTCGGCAACTTCACGGCGAACGACGCCATCGACCTGGTGATCGAACCCGGAACCGTGCACGCACTGCTCGGCGAGAACGGAGCAGGCAAGTCCACCCTCATGAACGTCCTGTTCGGGCTGTACGACCCGGATGAGGGTGAGATCCTCATCGACGGCGAGCCCGTCGACTTCGACGGGCCCGGCGACGCCATGGCCGCGGGCATCGCGATGGTGCACCAGCACTTCATGCTGGTCCCGCCGTTCACCGTCGCCGAGAACGTCATGCTGGGCCATGAGCAGGTGACGGGCCCGTTCCGGCTGCTCGACGTCGACGCCGCCCGGGAGAAGGTCCGCGAGATCTCCGCGCGCTTCGGCTTCAAGGTGGATCCCGACGCGGTGATCGAGGACCTCCCGGTGGGCGTCCAGCAGCGCGTCGAGATCATCAAGGCGCTCTCGCAGCGAGCCGAGGTGCTCATCCTCGACGAGCCCACCGCGGTGCTCACCCCGCAGGAGACCGACGAGCTGCTCGAGATCGTGCGCCAGCTGCGCGACTCCGGCACCGCGATCGTCCTCATCACCCACAAGCTGCGTGAGGTCCAGGCCATCGCGGACACCATCACCGTCATCCGCCGCGGCAAGGTCGTCGGCACGGCCAAGCCCACCGCGAGCCGTGAGGAGCTCGCCTCGCTCATGGTCGGCCGCAACGTCAGCATGACGGTCGAGAAGGCGAAGGCCCAGCCCGGCGACGTGGTGCTCGAGGTTCGCAACCTGGGCGTCGTGGACGACGCAGGCGTCGCTCATCTGCGCGGCGTCAGCTTCGACGTGAGGGCGGGAGAGATCCTCGCCGTCGCCGGCGTGCAGGGCAACGGCCAGACCGAGCTCACGGAGTGCCTGCTGGGCGCAGTCAAGCCCGCGACGGGCGAGGCCGTGCTCGACGGCAAGGTCATCACCGGCCTGCCCATCAAGGAGGTGCTGCGCTCCGGCATCGGCTTCGTGCCCGAGGACCGCACCGAGGACGGCCTGGTCGCGGGCATGACGATCGCGAACAACCTCATCCTCGACATCTACGACCTGCCGCCGTACTCCAAGAACGGCGCGCTGCGCCCTGCCGTGATCGAGCAGGAGGCGCTCAAGCACGTCGAGCAGTTCGACGTCCGCACCACCTCGGTCCACGCTCACGCCTCCTCGCTGTCGGGCGGCAACCAGCAGAAGGTGGTCCTCGCGCGCGAGCTGTCGCGGCCCCTCAAGCTGCTCATCGCATCGAACCCCACGCGCGGCCTCGACGTCGGCTCGATCGAGTTCGTCCACAGGCGCATCGTCGCCGAGCGCGATGCGGGCGCCGCCGTGATCATCGTCAGCTCCGAGCTCGACGAGGTGGTCGCCCTCGCGGACCGCATCGCCGTGATGTACCACGGCGAGATCGTCGACATCGTCCCGCCCGAGACCGACAGGGAGAAGCTGGGCCTCATGATGGCCGGCGCATACGCCACCAAGGACGCAGCAGCATGACCGACCAGGAGAAGACCGTGACCGAGGAGACCCCTGCGGCCGGGACCCCGGCCGAGGGCCTGCCCGCTCGCGACGGCGCGAGCCTCATCCGCCGCATCGGCGAGAGCTCCGTGCTCGTCGTCGTCCTCGCTGTGGTCGCATCGCTGATCCTCAGCGGCCTGCTCATCGTCCTCGCCTCCGATGACGTGCGCGCCGCCTCGGCATACTTCTTCGCCCGTCCGGACGACACCTTCGCCGCGATCTGGGAGGCCGTGTCGTCGGCCTACCAGGCGATCTGGAACGGCGCCGTGTTCAACGCCAACGGCGACACGTTCAGCGCGAAGATCCGGCCGCTCACCGTCACCCTGACCATGGCGACGCCGCTCATCTTCGCCGGCCTGGGCCTGGGCATGGGCTTCCGCGCCGGCCTGTTCAACATCGGCGCCCAGGGCCAGATCATCATCGGCGCGACGCTCGGCGGATCGATCGGCTTCATGCTCCACCTGCCGTTCCCGATCCACCTGGTGCTCGCCATCCTGGGAGCGGCGCTCGGCGGCGCGCTGTGGGGCTTCATCCCCGGCATCCTCAAGGCCAAGACGGGGGCGCACGAGGTCATCACGACCATCATGCTCAACTACGTCGCCCTCAACTTCGTGGGCTGGCTGCTGACGCATGACGCGTTCCAGCGCGAGGGCTCCAACAACCCACAGTCGCCGCCGGTGGACTCCTCCGCGATGTACCCCAAGCTCCTGGGCGACGGCTTCCCGCTGCACGCGGGCTTCGTGTTCGCGCTGCTCGTGGCGTGGGGCGTGTGGTGGCTCATGGAGCGCTCGACGCTCGGCTTCGAGTTCCGCGCGGTGGGCGCCAACCCCTCCGCCGCCAGGACCGCGGGCATGAGCGTATCCCGCGCGACCGTCCTGGTGCTGGTGGTCGCGGGTGCGCTCGCGGGCCTCGCAGGATCGAGCCTCATCCTGGGAAGCCAGCCCTCGCTGACGGACCAGATCGCAGGCTCGTTCGGCTTCGACGCCATCACCGTGGCGCTCCTGGGCCGTTCGCGTCCGTTCGGCATCACGCTCGCCGCGATCCTGTTCGGCGGGCTCAAGGCCGCCGGCTCGACGCTCCAGGTGCAGGCGGGCCTGCCCGTGGACATCGTGCTCGTCATCCAGTCCCTCATCGTGCTGTTCATCGCGGCGCCGCCCCTGGTGCGGTTCCTGTTCCGCTTGCCCGTCCCGGCCCACGAGAAGGAGGTGGCGGTATGACCGCGATCACGCCCGACGTCGCCTCGGCTCCCGGCACGGCGGAGGTCTCGCTCAAGGCCGCCCGGCACTGGGGCGTGCCCATCGCGATGGGCGTGCTCGGCCTTGTCGCGTTCCTCGTCTTCGGCCTGCAGACGCCATCCGGCGTGAGCACGACGTTCGCGCTGTCGCGCAGCACCGATGCCATCGTCATCTCGCCGTTCGACGTCCCGTCGAAGGTCACGGCGCTCGTGGCCGCGCTCCTCGCGCTGGCCGCGGCGGGCTACGCGGCATGGCGCGTCTACGACGTGCGCAAGGCGGGCTGGTGGGTCTACGCCCTCTACGGCGTGGCCCTCATGACCTCCCTGCTCGCGTGGGCCGGCGCGGGCCGCGACGCCACCAACATCCAGGTGACGGGCCTGCTCGCCACCGCGGTGATCTTCAGCCTGCCGCTCGTGTTCGGCTCGCTCGCGGGCCTGGTGTGCGAGCGCTCCGGCATCATCAACATCGCGATCGAGGGCCAGCTGCTGGCGGGCGCGTTCCTCGCCGCGCTCGTGGCATCGGCGCTGGGCAATCCGTACGTGGGCCTCATCGCCGCTCCCGTGGCGGGCGCGCTCGTGGGAGCGATCCTGTCGATCTTCGCGGTGAAGTACTGGGTGAACCAGATCGTCGTGGGCGTGGTGCTCAACGTGCTCGTCGTCGGCATCACGAACTTCCTGTTCGGCACCCTCATGCGCCAGAACCCGGACCTCAACAAGTCCCTCGCTCTGCCGCGCCTGCCCATCCCGGGCCTGTCGTCGATCCCCATCATCGGGCCCACGCTGTTCAACCACACGATCCTCGTGTACCTCATGTACGCGACGGTCGCGCTCCTGGCCGTGATGCTCTTCAAGTCGCGCTGGGGCCTGCGCGTGCGCGCCGTGGGCGAGCACCCCAAGGCGGCGGACACCGTGGGCATCAAGGTCAACCGCACGCGCGTGCGCAACACGATCCTGGGCGGTGCGATCGCGGGACTGGGCGGAGCGTTCTTCACCGTCGCCTCGGGCCTGGCGTTCAGCAAGGAGATGACTTCAGGCGCTGGCTTCATCGCCCTCGCGGCGATGATCCTGGGACGCTGGCGCCCCGTGGGCGCGCTGTCCGCTGCGCTCCTGTTCGGCTTCGCCAACTCGCTCAAGGACCAACTGGGCATCATCGGCTCGTCGATCCCCTCGCAGTTCCTGGCGATGCTGCCATACATCGCGACGATCCTCGCGGTCGCCGGCTTCGTGGGCCGTGCGCGGCCGCCCGCTGCGGAAGGCACGCCGTACAAGAAATGACCGAGATCGACTGGGAGAGGCTGCGCGCCGCGGCGCGGGAGGCGTCGACGCGCGCGTACGTGCCGTACTCGAACTTCCCCGTGGGCGTCGCCGCGCTGACCGACACGGGCAACATCGTCATGGGCGCGAACGTAGAGAACGCGAGCTACGGCGTGACCCTGTGCGCGGAGTGCGCGCTCGTGTCCAAGCTGCACACCGACGCGCTCGGCAAGCGCCTCATCGCCTTCGCGTGCGTCGACCGCGACGGCAACCCACTGTCGCCGTGCGGCCGATGCCGTCAGCTGCTGTTCGAGCACGGCGGCGCGGAGCTCGCGATCGACGGGCCCGAGGGGCCCATCACTCTGGGGGATCTGCTTCCGTGGGCCTTCGGCCCCGACAACCTGGAGGAATGATGGTCGAGCGGTTCGATGCGGTCGACGTGATCAGGACCAAGCGCGACGGACTGGTGCTCAGCGACGACCAGATCGACTGGGTCGTCGACGCGTACACCCGAGGCGTGGTCGCCGACGAGCAGATGAGCTCGCTGTGCATGGCGATCTTCCAGCGCGGCATGAACCGCGAGGAGATCGCCCGCTGGACCGCCGCGATGATCGCGACGGGAGAGCGCCTTGACTACTCCGGCCTGGGAAAGCCCACCGTCGACAAGCACTCGACGGGCGGAGTGGGCGACAAGATCACCCTGCCGCTGGCCCCGCTGCTTGCCGCGTTCGGCGTCGCGGTGCCCCAGCTGTCGGGCCGCGGCCTGGGCCACACCGGCGGCACGCTCGACAAGCTCGAGTCGATCCCCGGCTGGCGCGCGGACCTGAGCAACGACGAGATGCACCGCCAGCTCGCGGATGTGGGAGCGGTGGTGTGCGCCGCGGGCTCCGGCCTCGCGCCGGCGGACAAGAAGCTCTACGCGCTGCGCGATGTCACGGGCACCGTGGAGTCGATCCCGCTCATCGCCTCGTCGATCATGTCCAAGAAGATCGCGGAGGGCACGGGCGCCCTCCTGCTCGACGTCAAGGTCGGCTCGGGCGCGTTCATGAAGGACCTCGACCGTGCGCGAGAGCTCGCGGCGACGCTCGTGGACCTGGGCGTGGACGCCGGGGTGAGCACGAGCGCGATGATCACCGACATGTCCACCCCGCTGGGCCGCGCGGTGGGCAACGCCAACGAGGTGGCGGAGTCGCTCGAGGTGCTCGCGGGAGGGGGACCCGCGGACGTCGTCGAGCTCACGGTCACCTTCGCGCGCGAGCTCCTCGCGCACGCGGGCATCACCGACGTGGATCCCGCGGACGCGCTCGCGGACGGCCGCGCCATGGACGTGTGGCGGCGCATGGTCACGGCGCAGGGCGGCGACCCCGATGCGCCCATGCCCGTCGCGCCGCACGTCGAAGAGGTGCGGGCGCAGTCCGACGGCGTCATCACGCGCATGGACGCGCTCGGCGTGGGCGTCGCGGCGTGGAGGCTCGGCGCGGGCCGTGCGCGCAAGGAGGACCCGGTGCAGGCATCGGCGGGCGTGTACCTGCACAAGACGCTCGGGGAGCGGGTCTCCCGGGGCGACGTCATCCTCACGCTCCACACGGAGACCCCCGAGCGCATGCCGCGCGGCCTCGAGGCTCTCGCCGCGGCGTGCGACGGCGCGGGAGCGATCGAGATCTCCGCTGACGGACCGGAACGCGGCCCCGTGGTGCTCGAGCGCATCGGCACCGTGACGGGTGAGTCGCGCACCTAGGTGGCCTGGAACCTGACCTCGGGCGCCGCCCGGGTCGCATCCGCGACCCGGATGCGGCGGCGCTGGTCACCGCCCGCGACGCCGATGGGACCGGGCGACGTGTTCGACCGTGCGGCCGCTCGCGCCGCGGCGAGTCTCAGCGCCGCTGACCGCAAGGCGCTCGATGCCGCGTTCGCGGAGATCGGCGCCGACGCCCCCGTGCTGCGCCGTGCGCTCGCGACGGGCGCGCACGTGCGCGCGGTGGCGAGCCTGGCGGCCGCGTGGGCGACCTTCGACGACCGGGAGAGGGCCTTCGTGCGCGACCCCTTGGGGCGGCGCACGCCGGGGCCGGTCCGGATCCTCGACGTGCCTGCCGTGCAGGTCGACCAGACCACATGCGGTGCGGCCTCGCTCGGCATGATGCTCATGATGGGGGACCCGTTCGTGGCGGCGTGGGTCGCGACGGGCCGGCACATCGGCGACTACGTCCCGCTCGAGCCGTACATGGCGGAGGCGCTCAGCCGCGAGGTGCGCACGGTGGAGGAGAGGTGGCGCTCGCTCCAGCACGAGCTGCACCGGGAGGTGCGCCGCTGGGCGCTCGCCGTCGCGCCGTGGCCACGCCGCTTCGGCACCCCTCCGTGGCGCCTGGACGATGCGGTGCGCTTCGCGGGCGTGCGCTTCCGGACTCGCCTCATCGACGATCGCAGCCGTGACGACCTCGCGGCGTTCTTCGCCCACGCCAGCGTCGCGCTCGTGGACGGGATCCCCGTCCTGCTGTACGTGGGAGGCGACATCCGAGGCGGGCTGGCGGCGGCCATCCCCCGGCACGTGGTCCTCGTCGTGGAGCGCCTGCCTGGGGGCGTGCTCGTCTACGAGCCGGGCGCGGGAGCTCTCTTCGAGGTCGCGGACGAGCAGATGAGGGCGGGCGGCCCCGATCCCGTGCCGGGACTGGGCTGGTGGAGTCGACTCACCTGCGTGGTCCTGCCGGCCGCTCGCCGCGGGGTTAGCCTGACAGCATGACCCTCACCCGCGAAGACATCGTCCGCCTCCCCAAGGTCCTCCTCCACGATCACCTCGACGGCGGCGTGCGCCCGCAGACCCTCATCGAGCTGGCCGCGCAGATCGGCTACGAGCTCCCGGAGACGGATCCCGACGCGCTGCAGGCGCGCTTCGTGGAGAACGCGAACTCGGGCTCCTTGGTGCGCTACCTCGAGGCGTTCGCCCACACCCTCGCGGTGATGCAGACCGCCGACGCCCTGCGCCGCATCGCGCGCGAGGCGGTCGTCGACCTCGCCCGCGACGGCGTGATCTACGCGGAGCTGCGCTACGCGCCCGAGCAGCACCAGGAGCAGGGACTCACGCTGCAGCAGGTGGTCGAGGCGGTGCAGGAAGGCATCGAGGAGGGCGTCGCCGAGGCGGCGGAGGAGGGCTTCGGCATCCGTGCGGGCGCGATCCTCAGTGCCATGCGCCAGGCGGCGCGCGGGACGGAGATCGCGGAGCTCACCTTGGCCAACCGGGGCCGCTGCTGCGTGGGCTTCGACATCGCTGGCCCCGAGGCGGGCTTCCCGCCGTCGCGCTTCCGCGAGGCGTTCCAGCTGCTGCGGGAGGGCCACATGGCCGTGACCATCCACGCGGGCGAGGCCGACGGCGTGGAGTCGATCTCCGAGGCGCTCGGCCTGGGCTCGGCTCGCCGCCTGGGCCACGGCGTGCGCATCTGGGAGGACATCGAGGGCTTCGGCACGGACGAGCCCGTGTGCGGCATCGTCGCCCAGCACGCGCTCGACCTGCAGATCCCGCTCGAGTGCAGCCCCACATCCAACGTGCAGACCGGTGCGGCGCCGTCCATCGCCGAGCACCCCATGACCGAGCTGCGCAACCTGGGCTTCGCGGTCACGATCAACACGGACAACCGCCTGGTGTCCGGGGTCACGCTCAGCGGCGAGTGCGAGCGCCTGGTCGCCGAGGCCGGCTGGACGCTGGAGGACCTGTTCGAGGCGCAGCTCACCGCCGCCTGGAATGCGTTCCTGCCCTACGACGAGCGCGCGGAGGTCGCGGAGGCCGTCGTCGAGGGCTTCGAGGCGTTCGGCGCGTAGGCCGCGGATCCCGAGCGTAGGCTGAAGGCATGTCGAAGCTGACCCGTGCAGAGCTAGCCCGCCTGGTCGACCACACGCTCCTCAAGCCGGAGGCCACTCCCGCCGACGTCGAGGCGCTCGTGGCCGAGGCCGTCGAGCTGGGCGCCTTCTCCGTGTGCGTCTCGCCGTCCATGCTCCCCCTCAAGGTGCCCGAGGGCCTCAAGGTGGCCACGGTGTGCGGCTTCCCCTCGGGCAAGCACCACGCGGCCGTGAAGGCCGCCGAGGCGGCCCGCGCCGTGGACGACGGCGCCGACGAAGTGGACATGGTCATCGACGTGGGCGCCGCGATCGCGGGCGAGTTCGACCTGGTCCAGAGGGAGATCGCCGCGGTGCGCAAGGCCGTGCCCAAGGGCAGGATCCTCAAGGTCATCATCGAGTCCGCGGCCCTGAGCGACGAGGCGATCGCGGGCGCGTGCAAGGCCGCGCAGGCCGCCGGCGCGGACTTCGTCAAGACGTCCACCGGATTCCACCCGGCGGGAGGCGCGAGCGTCCACGCCGTGCGCCTCATGGCGCAGACCGTGGGAGGCTCCTTGGGCGTCAAGGCCTCCGGCGGCATCCGCACGGCGGCCGATGCGCTCGCCATGATCGAGGCAGGGGCGACGCGCCTGGGCCTCAGCGGCACGCGAGCCGTGCTCGACGGCTTGGACGGCGAGGCATCGGAGGCCCCTGCGGGCGACGGCTACTGAGCGGGACGCGACCCTCGGGCCGCGTCAGGCCAGGCCCAGCGCGGCCCTCACATCGGCTTCAAGGGAGGCCATGGTCGCCGCCGCGCGCTCCCGCGCTCCCGCGAGGTCCTCGCCCGTGACGGGCTCGATGACCTCCAGGTAGGCCTTGACCTTGGGCTCCGTGCCGGACGGGCGGATGATGACCCGCGAGCCGGTCTCCGTCTGCAGACGCAGGCCGTTCGTGGGCGGCAGCCCGTCGATCCCCGCGTTCATGTCGTCAGCGCTCACCACGGCAGCTCCGCCCAGGGTGGACGGTGGCGAGGCGAGCAGCCCTGCCATGGTCCCGGGGATGAGCGAGGCGTCGGCGAAGCGCGCGGAGACCTGGCGCGTGAGGTAGACGCCGTACGCACGGGCGAGGTCGTCGATCGCATCCTCGAGCGTGCGCCCGGCCGCCTTGAGCTCCGAGGCGAGCTCCGCGATCATGACGGCCGCCGTGATGCCGTCCTTGTCGGCCACGAGCTGCGGCGCGACGCACAGGCCGAGCGCCTCCTCGTAGCCGTAGACGATGCCCTCCTCGCGAGCGATCCACTTGAAGCCCGTGAGGGTGGCCCGATGGATGAGGCCGTGGCGCTGCGCGATCGCGCCGAGCTGCCGCGACGACACGATCGAGCTGGCGAGCACGCGCGCGGGGCCGTCGGGGCTGGCCGCCCGGTACGCCTCTGCGACGCGCTCGCCCAGGAGCGAGCCGACGACGTCGCCGTGGAGCATCGTCCACGCGCCGCCGATGCGGGCGGCGGCGGCGCAGCGGTCGGCATCGGGATCGTTCGCGATGACGATGTCCGGTTCCACCGTCGCTGCCAGCGCGAGCGCGAGGTCGATCGCGCCGGGCTCCTCGGGGTTGGGGAAGGCGACAGTGGGGAAGTCGGGGTCGGGCTCGGCCTGCTCGGCGACGGGATGCAGGTCGGTGAAGCCCGCTGCCCTGAGCACGGCGACGAGCGTCTCGCCGCCCACGCCGTGCAGCGACGTGAGGACGATGCGCGTGGCGGCGCGGCGGGCGGCCGCCTCGCCCACGGGGGCGGGGATGACGGCGGCGGCGCCGGCGATGTAGTCGGCGAGGACCTCGGGGCCGAGCACGGTCCAGCCCTCGCTCGAGCGCGGCACCGATGCGACGGAATCGACTGCCGCGATCTGGGCGGCGATGAGGGCGTCGTGCGGCGGCACGATCTGCGCGCCCTGCCCGGCGTCCGTGACGATGCGTCCGCCCAGGTAGACCTTGTAGCCGTTGTCCTGTGGCGGGTTGTGCGACGCCGTGACCATGACGCCCGCGTCGGCGCCCAGCGCCTTGACCGCATAGGCGAGCACGGGAGTGGGCAGCGCGCTCGGCAGGAGCATCGCCTCGTGCCCCGCGGCGTGCATGACGGCCGCGGTGTCGTGGGCGAAGTCGCTCGAGCGGTGGCGCGCGTCGTAGCCGATGACGACGCGGGCGCGGGGCTGCTCGCCCAGGCCGGCCAGGGCATCGGCCAGGTAGGCGGCGAGGCCGGCGGCGGCGCGGATGACGACGGAGCGGTTCATGCGGCGCGGGCCGGCGCCGATGGCACCGCGCAGGCCGGCCGTGCCGAACTCCAGGAAGCCGTCGAAGCGGTCGGCCAGGTCGGCGAGCGCGTTCTGGTCGCCGGCCTCGGCCAGCTCGAGGATCGCGGCCAGCTCGTGGGCCGTCGTCTCGTCGGGGTCGTCGGCGAGCCAGGCGCGGGCCGCCGCGAGGACGTCGGCGCTCACATCGCCCGCACGATCTCGGCGAGCAGACGGGAGATCCGCGGTCCCGCCTGCGTGCCGGCGTCGATGACCTCCTGGTGGTCGAGCGCGCTGCCGCCGATGCCCGCCGCGAGGTTGGTCACGAGGGACAGGCCCAGGATCTCCATCCCTGCGGCGCGCGCGGCGATCGCCTCGAGCGCGGTCGACATGCCGATGAGGTTCGCTCCCCAGATCGAGGCCATGCGCACCTCGGCCGGAGTCTCGTACTGGGGCCCGGGGAACTGGATGTAGACGCCGTCAGGAAGCGACGGGTCGATGCTGCGGGCGACATCGCGCAGGCGCGCGGAGTACAGGTCCGTGAGGTCCACGAACGTCGCTCCCTCGAGCGGCGTCGCTCCCGTGAAGTTGATGTGGTCGGCGATGAGGACCACGGAGCCCGGGCCGTGCTCGGGGCGCGTCGACCCGCAGCCGTTCGTCAGGACGATCTGGGTGCAGCCCGCGGCCGCGGCGGCGCGCACCGCATGCACCACTTTGCTCGCGTCGCGCACCTGGTAGAAGTGCGTCCGCGCGCCCAGCACGAGCACGGCCTTGCCGGTGTCCGTGCGGAAGCTGCGCAGGGTCGCGTGATGCCCGGGGATGGCGTGGGAGGCGAAGCCGGGGATCTCTCCGGCGGGGACCTCCGCGACCTGCTCCCCCAGGAGGTCGGCCGCGCCCGACCACCCGGACCCCAGGACGAGAGCGATGTCGTGACGCCCCACGCCCGTGCGGTCGGCGATGGCTGCTGCGGCGTCTTCGGCGAGCTGCGTGTAGTCCATCTGTCGACTGTAACCCCGCGCGGGCCGGGCGGCTTGCCCGGACGTCCCTGGCATCGGCCCTGCCAGGTGCCGATGTGCGCGGCGTCACGCCTGCATCGCGCGGCCGGGCCGCCCTGGGCCACGAGGGCTGGGGCCGCCGGGTCGCGTCGTGTGCCACGAGGGCCCGAGCCGCCGGGTCGCGCCCCTGCACGTGGGTGCGGGACAATGGGCCCCATGGGCACGCGCGTCGTCATCGTCGGAGGCGGACCGGGCGGCTATGAAGCCGCGATCGTGGCGGCGAAGCAGGGGGCGAGCGTCACGCTCGTCGAGCGCGCCGGTCTGGGCGGCAACGCGGTGCTCACGGACGTGGTCCCGTCCAAGACCGTCATCGCCACCGCCGAGTGGCTCACGATCGCCCAGCGCGCGCCGGAGCTGGGCTTCCGCGACGGCGATGACACTCCCGAGGTGTTCGACGCGCCGCGCGCCGACATGGCAGCCGTCAACGCGCGCGTGCGCGAGCTCGTGAAGAAGCAGTCGGGCGACATCGCCGCGCGCCTGGCGAAGAACGGCGTCACGGTCGTCGCCGGCGAGGCGAGGCTGCTGTCCGCGTCACAGGTCGCCGTAGGCGATGACGTGCACGAGGCCGATGCGATCCTGCTCGCCCTCGGCGCGACCCCGCGCATCGTGCCCGGCTGCGAGCCCGACGGCCGCCGCATCCTCACGTGGACCCAGCTGTACGACCTTGACGAGGTGCCCGAGCACCTCGTCGTCGTCGGCTCCGGCGTCACGGGCGCGGAGTTCGCAGGCGCGTACAACCTGCTGGGCTCGCGCGTGACGCTCATCTCCTCCGGCGACCGGGTGCTCGCGAACCAGGATCCCGAGGCGGCCGAGCACGTGCAGCAGGTCTTCCTCCAGCGCGGCATGGAGCTCGTCACCGGCACGCGCGCCGTGCGCGTCACGGCGACCGATACGGGAGCCCAGGTGGAGCTCGCGGACGGCCGCAGCGTGTCTGGCTCCCACGTCCTCATGGCGGTGGGCTCGATCCCCAACACCTCCGGCATCGGCCTGGAGGAGGCGGGCGTCGAGATCGACGAGCGCGGCTACATCGTGGTGGACCGCGTCTCCCGCACGTCCGTGCGCGGCGTCTACGCCGCCGGCGACTGCACCGGCGTGCTCCCGCTCGCGTCCGTCGCGGCAACGCAGGGGCGCATCGCCATGGCGCACGCGCTGGGCGACGCGGTGAGCCCGCTCGAGCTGCGCAACGTCGCCTCGAACGTGTTCACGATGCCGGAGATCGCCTCCGTGGGAGCGTCCGAGAAGGAGCTCCAGGAGCGGGGCATCTTCTACGAGGTGTCGCGACTCGAGCTCGCGCGCAACCCGCGGGCCAAGATGCTCGGCATCGACCAGGGGTTCGTGAAGGTCTTCGGCCACACCGTGACGGGCCAGATCCTGGGCGCGGTCATCGTGGGCCCGCGCGCGAGCGAGCACATCTACCCGCTGTCGATCGCCGTGGCGCGTCACCTCACCGTGGACGACGTCGCGGCGTCCTTCACGGTGTACCCGTCGCTGTCGGGAACGGTCGCGGAGGCGGCGCGGCGCCTGCACAACATCACGGACGTGCA